>ENA-OQDC01001177-OQDC01001177.1-human-gut-metagenome-genome-assembly--contig:-NODE-1177-length-14236-cov-4.513786_pt1 | contig 14236 bp, 16 predicted proteins | sample MGYA00242770_ERZ504601 | MGnify/ENA primary metagenome ERZ504601 (study PRJEB26092, sample SAMD00036305) | human gut metagenome | host: Homo sapiens | study: EMG produced TPA metagenomics assembly of...
ATAAAAAGAAGAATATTAAAGAAGTCTATTATATAAAGAAATATATAAATAGAATAAAAAGTGATTTATCATTTATGGTGGATATGCATACAACTACCAATGATAGTTATCTTGATTTTTATGGAGTAATTCACAAAAATTGTCCAAATGTAAGAACATTATTTCGTGTGAATTCATGGTTATGTGATCAGTATGCTAAAGAGGGAAGAAATGTTGATGATCAGTATTTTGGATATAGAACATCTTCGTGTACATTAAATTATTATTGTTATAAAGTATTGGGAATTCCATCGTCAACTTTGGAGTTATCTGATTATCATTGGGATTCAAAAAAGAATACTTCAAAGGTAATTACTATGGGAGTTACAATGTGGTTAAATTATATTATACAACAAGTTAATGATGAATATAAAAATATGGGGAATGATATTCCAAGTGATAAATATAAAAAGGTAAAAGGGTAAAAGGTAAACAAAATCGCAGGGTCAGACCCCATGAAAGACAGATAAACTCATTAGATTAAACATATCATGAATGATATAATGATGAAAAGTTTAATGGAGTAAAGAGATATGGATAATACAATAAAGGTCTATAAAGAGGAGAAAGAATTAAGAGAAAAGCGTTTGGCAGCGTATGCAGAAACAATACGGGAAAAGATAGAGATGTATTGTGGACACAAAACTGAGCTGTTTCTGGACAATTTGTGTGATCAAGAATCGGACAATTTAAGAGATCATAAACAATATATTCTTGCACATTAACAATATCAAATCATTAAAATTTTGTAAGGGAAATTGACTATATGAAGAAAGCGATAATTACTTGTTCCAATTCTACAATTGAATTATACGAATTTGTCGAAGACTTTTATCTGGTATCTCAAAAAGCAAATACAGCATTGGAATTACTTCGACAAGGCTTGCCTACATGGGGTTCGCCGGAAAAATATGATGAAATGAAGCTCTCTCTATGGGTATATAATGATACAAGAGCTAATGCATTGTGTCATTATGAAAACGGAGAAAATTATATAGCGTTATCTGTGGGCCTATTAACAGCGTTTTGGAATGAAGTTGAAGATTTTGTTAGTCAAGATAATTTGACTTCGGTTTTTAAAATTAGTGAAGAAAATCGACCAACTTTTATGGATAATATATATTTTTACATGCTCAATTTTACCATAGCGCATGAGTATGGACATATAGCGCATGGACATCTTAGAGAACAAAAAGGTGAAAAAAGTATTGATGAGACGTTTAAAATGTCAGATGTAGCTAATGATAAAGACCGAAAGGCAAAGAATTGGACTACACAGTTAAAAGAATATGATGCGGATTCTTTTGCGGTAACAATACAAGCGGTATTGTTTTTGCAGCAATGGCAGGAGGATATAAGGGTAAATCTTGCAAATTTTGATAAGATGTTTATAGCAAATTATCTTTGTTTCCGAACATTTGCAGAAAAAAACAGGAAGAAAATTTGCTGATTATTTTGATAAAAGTATTGATGAATATGATCATCCGCATCCTGGAATAAGAATGTATTATTCCTATATTCATTATTCTTACTGGATAGGAAGATTTCGAGATTTTGGAGAAGATACAATGACAATTCTTGGAAGTGGCAGCGATGCAGTTATTTCATATGAGAAAAATGTGTTGGGAAAAGAAAAAATTAAGGAATGCTATTATTCAGTTGCATTCACTGAAAAAGGTGCGCAACATGTTATGAATCTTCATAATGGATGGCAAGAGAAGATTGAGCATTTTAATGAGTATGCTTATATGGAAATTGAAAAAATGGATACAAATAGATAGCATGCCAGTTTCATTAGACAAAAATGGGAATTTTGTAAATAAGAATTAAAAGTTTGTGTATTATAGCATATTCCTTTAAGTACATAACAGAGCGGAAAAATATGATAGCTTGCAAATGTCATCATGAAGGACAAAAAGCGGCGACAGATCCTAACGAAAGAAAGGATGTGCCGCCGCTTTTTGAAAAAGAATTAATCTCTCTGGAATAAATCGCGGGTATATACTTTATCTTTCACATCATCAAGGGATGAGTTATAACGATTGGCGATGATAGCCTGTGACATTTCTTTGAATTTATTCAAATCATTCACAACTTTGCTGCCAAAGAAGGTTGTGCCGTCTTCAAGAGTTGGTTCGTATACAATGACAGTGGCGCCTTTGGCTTTAATTCGTTTCATGACTCCCTGGATACTGCTCTGACGGAAGTTATCAGAGTTGCTCTTCATGGTAAGGCGGTAAACGCCGATGACACATTCTTTTTCCTGATCAGCGGAGTAATCCCCATGATTATTATAATCATAATAACCGGCAAGGCTGAGTACACGGTCTGCAATAAAATCTTTCCTTGTACGGTTACTTTCCACAATCGCAGACATCATATTCTGAGGCACATCATTGTAGTTTGCCAGAAGCTGTTTGGTATCTTTCGGCAGGCAGTATCCGCCGTATCCAAATGAAGGGTTGTTATAATGTGTTCCGATACGAGGATCCAGGCATACGCCGTTGATGATCTCCTGAGTGTTCAGCTCTTTCATTTCCGCATAGGTATCCAATTCATTGAAGTAAGACACACGTAGTGCAAGGTAAGTATTTGCGAAAAGCTTTACTGCTTCGGCTTCGGTGAATCCCATGAATAATGTATCAATCTGGTTCTTCAGAGCACCTTCCTGAAGAAGTGCCGCAAATGTGTGGGAAGCATTTACTAGTCGTTCATCGGATTTGTCTGTAGATACGATGATGCGGCTTGGATACAGATTGTCGTACAATGCCTTGGATTCTCTTAAGAATTCAGGGCTGAAGATGATGTTTGACGTATTGTATTTTTTACGGACAGACTCTGTATAGCCAACCGGGATCGTAGACTTGATGACCATAATGGCTTCCGGATTTACTTTTAATACAAGCTCGATAACAGCTTCTACGGCAGAAGTATCAAAGTAGTTCTTTTTGCTGTCATAGTTTGTCGGTGCAGCGATAACTACATAATCTGCATTTTTGTAAGCTGCTTCACCATCTAATGTAGCAGTCAGATCCAGTTTCTTTTCAGCCAGATATTTTTCAATATAATCATCCTGGATCGGTGATTTCTTATTATTGATCATCTCTACTTTTTCAGGAACGATGTCCACTGCAGTGACATGATTGTGCTGTGCAAGCAGAGTGGCAATAGAAAGTCCGACATATCCGGTTCCAGCTACTGCGATATTCAGCGGTGATGGTGATGGAAGCTTGTTGCTGCTGTTGTCAACGAATACTTCATCCGGCTCGAATCCGAGTGTTTCACCGAGCTGTTCCAGCTGTGGAATGGACGGGAGGTAATCCTCCTTTTCCAGACGTGAGATCTGGGCGCGGTTGATGCCTGTGGCGTCGGCCAGATCCTGCTGGGTAAGTTTCAATTCTTTTCTCTTCGTTGCTACCAGATTGGCAAGGAGAGAGGTGGATAATTTTTTCATGTGGTACGGTCCTTTCTTTTGTTTGGTTGAATTGTTATTTATGCATTTAAATTGTGCGAATGTTAATTAAAATAACGTTATTGTAATGCTAGTGGCATTTGTAAAACATATAAAGTATAGTACATATGCGGGAAAATGGCAAGAGATAAGTTGTGGGGAGGTGGAAATAATTTTGTGTGGAGATAGATGGTGTTAATTGTAATAACATTTGTCCGTTGGGTGTCCGTTGGGGACTGGCTCATTGGGGACGGGGAATAGTGACTTTTTTTGTGTCCCTGGTGGTATTTTTATTGTAGTGACATCTGGAAAGCATTTAGTATCCGTTGGGGACAGGAATAGTGGCTCTTTTGTGTCCCTGGTAGTATTTTGTTATATAGACATATAAACTGGCTGGGTGTGGCACAAGAATATTTAATTTGTAGAATATTCATTTGAATTGTTGTATGTATATGCTATAATTAAATATACTGTGGATTTATTGATATAAAAGTCCAAAACGGATATTATTTTGAAATTACTTACAAATCTCCAGGAGGAAGTTTTTATACATGTTGGCAATGCCATTAAGCTAGGTGTTCGATGTTTTGTTCGAATTTGCGTTGAAACATGTGCAAGAGAATATTTTGGTGCTTGGAAATACAGATTCAGAAAAAAGGGCATGCTGATAAGACAGATGCTGTTCATCTGTCAAAAATGATAATCTTCAGTGGTAGAGCCTAAGGCTATCGATATCCGAAATGAATCGCACTGATTCCATGGAGTGGCCGGTCAAATTGTCGGAATTTTTCTTTTACAGCATGGACGTATTTCAACATCAACTTAATGATATCAATAGATTTATCGGAGTTCCCGCGAATAAAGAACTTTCTTGCTGTTTTCAGAGCAGAAGAAATGTCGATTTCGTAAAGATATTTGTTATCATTCTTCCGTTCTTTTTTCTAATAAGACTGAAGGGGTTAGACCCCAATGGTAGGTAGATCATTAAGATAAGAATTGGAAAAATGAGTAAAAAAAAGGGGACTCAAAATGCCTCTGGAGATATTTTTTACGCTGTTGGATCAAAGCAGACGTAGTCGGTGCAGAAGCGTTAAAATCGAAATGCTTTAACAATTCTGTTTTAGATGCAGATTTTTGCATGGAGATTGTAGAGAGCAAGACATCGCTGAATGAAATCTTACGATTTCTTGTAAAATCCGTAGCTTTTTTTGCATACTGCCAAGAAGATGCAGACATTTCGTTTACTTTGTTTAATAATGTTTCTTTTACTGATTCTGGTGAAAGATTCATAACACACCTCCGATTAATTTGATTTTCCGGCATGGCCGGATTTGCCTTATTAATCATAGGGCGCGAAGCGCCGCATTTCCTTGAGGTTTTGTCAAGTATATTTTGAAATAAATAAAAAAAATAGGTAGTTCCTTAACTTAATAGAAACTACCTACCATTGGTGTCAGGCACCATTAAATTTTTATAAATAAATCCGTATTTACAAATCTGTTTATTATTGAAAATTGGAGGAATACCATTGAAAGAATATACATTAGAAAAAGCTCTTAGTCTTCCACATCTTTCATCATATAACAGGAGCACTGTGATTACTGAATTAGGTCTCTATGAAGATGTTGTAATAGATGCATATGATGTAAGATATTTAAGAAATGAAACTACTGAAGGGTTTATTTCTGAAACATATATCAGCGGAAAAGATGCAAATGTTTTATTTGCAATTAGGGAAAATAATACCCCTTTTATGTTGCCATGTGTTGCGTGTGAGCAGGAGCAGGCCTTTAAAGATGTAGTGAAAAGATTCCGCATGGCAAAACATACTAATTATGATAAAGAAGAGTATTCATCCATGGTTTTATCAGAAGAATTCGGTCATGCATCTGTGTTTGCAAAAGAGTGTGAACAGTTGAAAGAAGAACGAGATAAAAGCCAGCAAAAGTGTATGACAGACATTCTTGCAGAACAATATATTCATAGAGAATATCAATGTGTTTTGAATCCAGAACACAAAGTTAGCGTTTCATTTGTCGTTGAAAAAATAAGAATCAAAAAAGATGCACCGGTAGCGGTGACAGAATATTTAGAAGAAATGAGTCGCGGAGATGTGAAGACAGAGAAAGAACCGGATATACCCGCTGAGGTTCGACAATACTATGAGTTAGTGAAAAAGGTTGAGGGATATGTGGTTATTAGAAAAATTGGACAATATCCATCTATGGCTGATATACAGTACTTAGAAAGTGATAAATATCGTCGCATTCTAAAAAAGCATTATCGTGAGTATTCATTAGCGTTGGGATTATTAGCTTCAGGAGTTGGATGTGGTTCATTTATTTATCTTAGAAGAGTACTGGAATTTTTGGTAGAGCGTTTACATAAGGAATGTATTGAACTGGAAAAATGGAATGAAGAAGAATATCAAAAGTGCGATTTTAATAATAAAATTCGAATGATTGAGCACTTTGGAAAGGTGATTATTCCAAGTGAGTTAGAACCAGTAAGAAAGAAAATCTATGGAGTGCTCAGTAAAGGTGTTCATCAAAGCAGTGATCAAGAATGTATGGAAGTTTTTCCGTATTTGAAGTATGCACTCGAACTGATAATGGATGAACAAATAATACAATTAGAGAAAAAAGAAAAATTAAAAGAATTACAGAAAAAATTGAATTCCTTTTAAAGAGAAAAAAGTCTGGATACAGTTATTATTGTAATTAGAAAATATGCGAAATCAGAAAAGTTTTGTCGTCATATAGGTTTTACCATAGCCAAGTGGATAGCTTACCCATTTTTGTGGATGAATCATTTGTTCTCATGTGAACTGGTTCAAGGATTTGCGGTGTTATCGCACAAGAATATTCAATGATCAAGAAATTGATATATTTTTATTAAGATGTTTGTGTTATACTACTCAATATGATACCGTAGGTGAAAAGAATTCAATGGGGTATAAATATGAGATTAGAAATATCTAATTTTGCTAAAATAGGTAATGCCGATTTAAAAATTCGATGGCATTACTGTAATAGCAGGAAGGAATAATACTGGAAAAACAACAATTGGAAAAAATTTTGTACTGCGTATTTAATTCTTTGTACGATTTGGAAAATCAAATTGACAAACGTAGAAATTATCAAATTCATAGATTGTGCTCGAAATATTTACGACGTCCAACGGTTACGAATACAAGGTCATCTATGAGAGCATATGATGAAATTTGTAATTCTATAGCAACGGAAATTTGTGATATGTATCCAGAAGATTTTTCGCTTGAAATTTTAATGGAAATTATATTAAATGCCTTTCAAATGAATAAATTGAATACAGATGAACAATTGAAAGAAGTAGGGAAAGAGTTATATGATAAGTTAATTGGCGTTGTAAATTCGGATCGCTGGAAAGTAGCCCATGAATTGGTTTTTCAGTTTTTGACAAGAATTTTGCATCACAGGTGCAGTGCTTGAAGTATTCAAATGAAGAAGCAAAAATCACACTGACAATTAAGGACAATCCAGTTAGTATTGTTCTATCAGCAGATTCGATTCAGCTGGAAGGAAACATAGATATTCTGCATGAGGCTTATTTTATAGATGATCCTTTTGTTATCGATGATTTGCGATCTCAATATTTATATTTGGGTAGTTTGGGGGCGGCAATCAGTCCTAGAGATTTTCTGGTGAATAAATTGAAAACATACGAAGATAATATAGGTAGTATATTTGATACAATATCTGCGAAAGAAAAAATTAACGAACTAATACAAATCGTTAATGATGTTGTTCCAGGTGAAATTTCATCAAATAGAGGAAGGTGGACATTATCATCTGAATACTATGACAAGTCAATAGATTTTTGTAATTTGTCAGCTGGTGTGAAAGCATTTGTTGTGCTTAAAATGCTTTTAGAAAAAGTCATTTTGAAAGAGAAGGATATTCTTATTTTAGATGAACCGGAGATTCATTTGCACCCAGAGTGGCAGTTGAAATACGCAGAGGTTATCGTGTTACTTCAGAAAATGTTTGATTTGAATATTGTTGTGACTACTCATAGTCGTGATTTTTTTGAAGCTATAGAATTGTATTCTAAAAAGTACTTGATTTCGAATAAATGTAATTATTATTTGACAAAACAATCAAATGGAGTAGCATCATTTGAAGATGTCACCGATGATACGACAAAGATATATCGCCAGCTTATAGATCCTAGTAGATTATTAGACGAACTTAGATTTGAATTGGAAGATAAATAATATGAGCAACTATGAAGAGTTTAGAGATATTTTGAAACAGTATTTTGCAGATAAAGGGATTGAATTTCCAATAGAAACTACGCTGCACGATTCTTCAAAGAATGATCATGATAAAAATACTGTACCCACATATTTGTATGCAGGAGAAAAAAATTCTTTCGGTTATATCGATGGATGCTGTAGCACAAATAGGTTATAAAAAGTTAAAAGGAGCACCGGATGGAAGTAAACACAATGTAAATACAGCGGATGCTTTTTTGATTGATGCTAATAAAGAATGGTATTTTATAGAATTTAAAGATTGTAAAATTAGCAGCAAAAAGGAAAATATAGAGAAAAAAGGAATGGCAAACTGGTTAATGCTTATGGATATATTAGGAGATATGGATGTTGATACATGTTCCAAGATTGTAGATACAAATAATTTTATGCAGTTTGCCAGAAATCATATAACATATATTGTTGTATGCAATGGAGATAAAGATCTTAATACATATGAACAAGTTCGAAATAGCAACTTAATAGGAGAACATTATACGCCTGAGTGTTTGTATAAATTCAAAGATTTCTTCTTTAAAGACGCATATGCTTATACAGAACATTTTTTTGAAAATAAATTTGTAAAAAAAATTTGCTTTTGAGTAATGGCATTTCTATTTTTTGCGGTTACATCGAAAAGAACATGCAATAAGACGAAGTGGTGCTTGTTGTAATCCTTTATAATTTCAGGGGTTAAGCAAACTATTTGGTAACAAACTATTCGTGGTCTGACCCCATGAAAGACAAAAGAAACTGATATTCCGACCACAGCATATGGGCATACAGAGTCTCCAGAGGATCTATTGAAGCTATTTGAGTTTCCAGATGGAATTTAAGAAATTGGATATTAGATGAAAAAAGAAGGGGCTGTCGGTAAATAACGGTTTTTAGAGCTGACAGCACCAAACAAAAATATCCTGACAGTTACAGAGCTTTCTGGCTCTGCAACTTGTTCAGGATATTTTTATTTTGATAAATACTTTCTGTTTTTGGCCGAATACAGTATTCAGGGTCAGACCGTGCGCCCAGTTAAGGGCATATAATCCGGCAGGTGGAAATCCTGTCAAATAAGTTGCTAGCCACAGCATTTGAAGCGAGTCTTGGGTGTATGACGGTAACGGCATATGCTAAGCGTAGACAGCAAGGTAATAGGGATAGCTATAGAGCACCGAAATCCCATAAATCAGAGCGCCGACTTTGTGGTCTGGAAGGAAGGCAAAACACGGGTTTATCGTAATGGCGAGATTTCACGTGGCTCTGCGGTGTTGGAGGGAACTATTCATGTTATACAAGGATTATATGTCAACTGTGGGAGAACCTGCATTTTCCTTCCGTAGTGTGTAAAAGGAAGGTATGCCCCACAACCAAAAGAAGAAAGGCAAAAGAAATGCAGGTAGTCGGAGGCCCGAAAAGTACTGATGAAGGCATGAACAAAATAAATGCCGGAGGGAAGTCGAGATAGAACTGTTCCTCGCAGTTCTGGCCTGCGAAACTATATCAAAGAGGAAACATTAGCTATACACAGAGATAGGGGAACTAATGGAAACGAAATTGGCGAGAATATCACAATTATCAAAAGAGAATCCAGACATGGTCTTTACGTCACTGGGACATCTCATTAACAAAGAGATGCTTCAGAGTTGTCATCTTCAAATGGATGGGGAGAAAGCTGTAGGAATCGACGGAGTTACAAAAGAGGAATATAGTAGAAACCTGGATGAGAACATAGAAAACCTGATAGAACGTTTAAAGAAGAAATCCTACAAACCCAAACCGGCAAGACTGGTAGAGATACCAAAGGATAATGGAAAGACGCGCCCTCTTAGTATCTATTGTTATGAAGATAAACTGGTGCAGGAAGCACTGCGCAGGATACTGGAAGCGGTATTTGAACCATTGTTTTATGACGAAATGATGGGATTCAGACCTAACAGAGGATGCCATAGGGCAATCCGTAAACTGAACACGATGCAGGAAAGAAAGCCGACCAGTTATGTGTTAGATGCGGATGTTAAAGGATTTTTCCAACATCTTGACCATGAATGGATTATCCGCTTCATAGAATCAAAGATTAAAGACCCTAATATCACCCGGCTTGTCAGGCGTATGCTGAAAGCAGGGATTATGAACGATTACCAGTTCGAAGCAACAGAGGAAGCGGACAGGGTTCTGTCTGTTCACCGGTCATCTCGTGTATCTATATGCACTATGTACTGGTGTGGTGGTTTAAAGAGGTAATAACTCCAAGATTAAAAGGATATGGAGGGTTGATAGCCTATGCCGATGATTTCGTAGTATGCTTTCAGTATAAATCAGATGCAGAATGGTTCTATGAACGGCTTAAGCACAGGATGGGACACTTTGGATTAAGCCTGGAGGAAGAAAAGAGCAGACTGATAGAGTTCGGACGCTTTGCAGAAGAAAACTGCAAAAGACGGGGAACAAAACCGGAAACCTTTAACTTCCTGGGTTTTACACACTATTGTTCCAAAAGCAGGAGCGGTAGATTCAGAGTGAAGAGGAGAACCAGCAAGAAGAAATTTGCAAAGAAATGTAAAGAGGTTCACAGGCTGATAGGCAGCATGCGGACTTTGAGAGTAAAAGAAATCATTTCCAAGCTTAATGAGATACTGACTGGTTATTTCCATTACTATGGCATCACTGACAATTCAGAGAGAATCACAGCATTTCGTTATAATGTTATGAAAAGCTACAACTGGGTAGAGTTTCTGAATATGATTGATAACAGTTACCCGTTAGTAAGAGCAAGAATATATGTCAGTGTATACGATTGATAAATGTGAACGATTCGTTTCGCAAAGAGCCGGATGCGGGAAAGCCGCACGTCCGGAATTCTGTGAGGGGTGTACGACCGTAAGGGGTGCACCTACTCGACCCAATGTGGTCAACCTAATGTCAACTTAAGACAAGTGCCTGCTCAGGGTAATGAATAACGGTGCGAAATCGAGAAAAGAGGAAGGTAGATTTGAAAAGAAGACACACTTTAATAGAGCTTCACAGAAAAAGCCCTATTAACAGCTATTGATTTTAGAATGCAACTTTTTTATTGTTAAAATGTGTTCTGCCTATTGCTTTGTTCTTCTTCCGCCGGAATGTTCTTTCAGGCATAATCTGAGATCTGCATCGGAGAGATTCCTTATATAGTCTATCAATTACAGATAAATCGAAAAGATTACACAGGATTTTGGGAACTATTGTTTTGATACGTCCGATAATAAATGCTCGGTTTGCTTGGTATCGATATTTATTCGTACTTTTAGCGGTAATCTGAATTTCTTCATCAACTTGAATTTTAATAAGAGATGACAGGTTTGAAAGAAGTACGTTGATATAAAATTCTTGAAGCACTGAAGTAGTTGTTGCACCGGAAAATTCTTCAATAGCAAGGCGGCTTTTCAATTCCTTATATTTTGTTTCGACTGGCCAGCGATAGAAGTAAAGTTCGCGGAACATCTGTTGAGAAATATGTGAATCAAAAAGATTGGTGGCAAGATACTCTTTCGTTCCATCATTGAGAATAACTTCGATGACTCTTATCTTGGTATCCTCAGTCCTGTCTTTTTCGTTGCCGGGAAGAACCGTGATTATTTCTCCAGAGCATTTCTTAGCAATGTTATAATTCTGTTTTAAGCGCATAAGACAAAGGTGCTGATGCTCGACACAGTAACGAAACATATCTTCAGAATAATAGCCACGATCAAAGATTACAACGCTGTTTTGATAGATATTTAAATCTTCTAAATTATGCAAATGCTCTAAAGCAGCAGAACGTTCAGAAGCAAGATACCGTTGAAAAGAAGCATGGACAATATAATCATCAAGAACATCATAAACAATGGAACCAAGTCCCATAGTAAAACGGCGGTTTGGATCAGGATATCCAAACATTTCACCAAAGAACTCGAAATTCGATTTCGAATTAGGCAATTCTATTTTTGAACCATCAATGGCAAATAAATGATATCCATTCCAAAGCTTACGAGATGGGAGCTGCTTATAGAATAAATCAACTGATAAATAGTAGAGCTCTTTAAATAAGGCAGGGTTAATAAATTGGCGAGCCTTTGACAGAGCCTGTTTTGAAATGTCAGGGAAATCAAGGTTTCCAAGATATTCCCGAATACGGGAAAGATTTTGAAACATGGAGGCTTTTGAAGTGTAAAGCAGATACATAATTACTTGAAAAAGAGAAAGTTTTCGTTTACGAACAAAATGAATTTTTCGCACGATGAGGTTCCAGTTTTCCTGGGGTTGTGATATACTCCTTAATGGATTGGATGATATTTTTGCAGATGTCAATTCGATTCATATGACATACCTCCTAAAGTGTAATTAAGGTTCGTGGCGAGACGAACAATTCCTTAATTAATAGGTCGCGAAGCGACCTCACTTTTAGGAGGTTTTGTCAAGTGCTTTTTTGTAAAAAAAGAAAAGAATTCCTTCAAATGCCGATGAAATCAGGGCTGAAGGAATTCTGAAATTTTTCTAAAATACTTAAGTTGACCACAGTGGTGCCTGACACTATTAAATTTTTACAACAGCAAATGACTATACAGCAGAAAAAGATTCACCATTTTGTACTAATGAAGACAGCTCATATATGTTCCCGTCAAAGTATTTGATGGATCAAATGAATTTAACGTGGAATAGTTCGTTTGTGTATGTTGCAAATGGTAGAAAGCGCTATTCTATTCGGGGTCAGACCACATGAAAGATATATAAACTCGTTAGACTATATTGACTAAACATATCATGGATGATATAATATCGAAAAGTTTAATGGAGTGAATAGGTATGGATAATACAATAAAGGTCTATAAAGAGGAGAAAGAATTAAGAGAAAAGCGTTTGGCAGCGTATGCAGAAGCAATACGGGAAAAGGTAGAGAATGATTCGGAGCAGGTAATCAAAGAACTGGTAGAGGAGAGATACCGTCAGAAGAAGACGCAGCAGGAGATGGCGGATATAACCGGAGTAAGGGCATCGAATATTGCCAGATTTGAAAGAGCAAGCTGTATGCCGACCCTGATCATGTTAGAGAAGTATGCGAATGCGTTGGGGAAACATATAGAGATCAGAATATGTGAAGACGAGGAGTAGCGATCAGAAGTTCGCTATTTCTCAAAATAATCATAAATGATAGTATTATAAAACGCAGAATATATAGAAAGAAAGGGAAAGCGTGGCGAGAAGAAAGAGAGAATGGTTTCCGGGAGCAACGTATCATAGTATGCACCAGGGAGTAAGAAGATTCAAGGAAGACATTAGATCCGTTGCATCAACCAGTAGAAGATAAAAAAGTGTCAGTATCTAGGGTAAATGGAATACATACATATCCGCCAAATTTCATATTTATTACGGTCACGAATCCTTGCTCCTATGGTTATTATCCAAAATCTTGTTGCATAAGCTTTGATGATCAGATTATAATGAATATAAAGGAAGTTAAAAATAAGTTGTGAGACGGATATAATATAATAGCAAAAGAAATAGAACCTGAAGTAGCGGATAACCAGAAAGGATGAATCACTTATGGGAACAACAGTAACAGTAAAAAAATCAGATTTTATAGATGCAATGGAAGAAAACCAGAAAGATGTCAGAAAAATGGTAATGGATAGTTATCGTGATATCAAGAAAGGAAAAGGCAAGGATTATAAAGAGTTCTTTGCAGAATTAGAACGCAGGTATAGGAATGCAAATATATAAAGTTATGATGCTTCCTCTTGCAGAAGAAGATATCAGGAATAATACGGATTATATTGCATTTGAGAAAAAAACGCCTGAAACAGCTTTAGAATTGGCAATGGGGTTTCGAAACACCATTGCCAAACTTGAGTTTATGCCCAAACAGCATGAATTGGATGAAGACGGAGAGCTGGCGGCACGAATGATTCGAAAAATGCTATTACAAAAATTATAAAATATATTTCTTCATAGATGAAAAAAATAGCACAGTATATGTTTTGAGAGCCTTACATATGTTGGTAAATGCAAAGCCATTATTATTGAATATGAGATTTTGATCTTGTATTACTGGAATAAAAATAAAGATGAGAGTGTGGAATTTCCGCACTCTCGGTTCATTGTTAGGTGCAGCCGAAATCAAAAGTGATATATTGTATATACTGGACGAATAATATAAGATGTGATATTATGAAAACACTTAAATTAGGTGATAAATTTATAAAAAATTTTACATATTATCATAGAATATAATAGAATCAGTAGAGTATGGAAAGCAGGTGAATGTGTGATATGTCGTATAAGCTAATTGTAGAAAATTATGGAAAAATAGAAAAAGCAGAACTGGAAGTTGCTCCATTGACATTGTTTGTTGGAGATAATAATAGTGGGAAAAAGTTATTTGCTGTCATTACTATGGGCACCTTTTTTCAGGAGAAGAAAATGGTATTCTATATAGGGGTATG
>ENA-OQDC01001178-OQDC01001178.1-human-gut-metagenome-genome-assembly--contig:-NODE-1178-length-14230-cov-3.350989_pt1 | contig 14230 bp, 14 predicted proteins | sample MGYA00242770_ERZ504601 | MGnify/ENA primary metagenome ERZ504601 (study PRJEB26092, sample SAMD00036305) | human gut metagenome | host: Homo sapiens | study: EMG produced TPA metagenomics assembly of...
GGGCTGGTACGACCGCTGCATTGCACAGGCCTTTGCGCAGGCGGGCCGGCCGGTGCAGCTGGCGGGTTTTGATATCGCAAAGCCTGCGGTGCGTCTGGCCGCAAAGGCACTGCCTGCCGCAAAATACGCGGTGGCATCCAGTTTTGCCCAGCCTGTCCGCACCGAATGGGCCGACCTGCTGCTCAACTGTTTCTCGCCCTTTGCACAGGAAGAGTTCCGGCGTGTGCTGCGCCCGGGCGGACGGATGATCTATGTTGTGCCCGGTGCGGAACACCTCTACCAGATGAAGGCTGTCCTCTACGACACGCCCTATAAAAATCCGGTGCAGGAGGTGGCCTATGAGGGCTTCCGCCCCATCGGGGAGCGGGAAGTCTCGGGCAGCATCACGGTGCTTGCCGGGCAGCTGGAGGCGCTGTTCGCCATGACCCCCTATTACTGGAAAACGCCGCGAGATGGCGCCGCCCGCCTGGCCGCCCTGCCCGAGCTGACCACGGACATCGCGTTCCGCTTCCTTGTGTTTGAAAAAGAGTGATCGAAAAGCCCCCGGCCTGTGAGGATACAGGCCGGGGGCTTTTTGCGTGCAGAAAACAGGGTCACATCGCGATCCAGCCCAGTGCGTTGGCGACCGAGCTGGCCAGGATGATAGCCGCGAAGATGGGGCAGAGATACCGGAGCATAAAGTTGAACACCGGTTTGCGGCGGAAGGGCTGACCTTCCCGTGTGACCTCCTCCTCGATCTTTTCCACACCGACGATCCGGGAGACCAGCAGGCAGGTGGCAATGGCCGCAATGGGCATCATCACCGAGTTGGTCAGGAAGTCGAAGAAATCGAGGAACTGCATCCCGAACACGGTCACACTGGCAAGGGGGCCGTAGCCCAGCGCGGAAAGGCTGCCCAGTGTGATCATAATACAGCCGATGAGGATGGTGGAGCGGGTGCGGTCCCAGCCCAACTCGTCCTCAAAGGTAGAAACAGCACTCTCGGTCAGGGCAATGGAGCTGGTGAGGGCCGCGAACAGCACCAGCACAAAGAAGAGCACGCCTACGGCAGTGCCCATGCCCATGCTGGCAAAGACCTTGGGGATGGTAATGAACATCAGGGCCGGGCCCGCCTGCAGGGTGTCAGGGTCGCCGCCCGAAAAAGCGAACACGGCGGGAATGATCATCAGGCCCGCCATGATGGCAATGGCGGTGTCGAAGATCTCCACGTTTTCCGTGGACTGCTCAATGGACACGTCCTTTTTCATGTAGGAGCCAAAGGTCACCAGAATGCCCATGGCAATGGAGAGGGAGTAGAACATCTGGCCCATGGCGGAAACCACGGTCATCCACGAGAAGTTGGCCGGGTTGGGCACCAGAAAATACTTTACGCCTGCCAGTGCGCCGGGCCGTGTGACCGAGTAGACGGCAATGACCACCGAGAGCACCACCAGCACCGGCATCATCACCTTGGAAACGCGCTCCACGCCGTTGCGCACGCCCGCAAAGATGATGCCCAGCGTGATAAAGGCGAACAGCAGGAACGAGATCTCGGCCAGCAGACCGTTGGAGATGAAGCCGGAGAAATACCCGTCCGATGCCAGCGCGCTGCCGTGGCCGGTGAGATACTGGGCCAGATAGTGGATGACCCATCCGCCGATGACTGAATAATAGGGAACGATCAGGATGGGGATGACGGCGTTGATCCAGCCGCCGAACGCCAGCCCCTTCCCCTTGCCAAAATGGCTGTAAGCGCCCACCGGGCTTTTGCGGGTCATCCGGCCCAGCGCCGTTTCGGCAATGATCATGGTGTAGCCAAAGGTGACAGCCAGCAGGATGTAGATGAGCAGAAAAATGCCGCCGCCGTATTTTGCGGCCAGATACGGGAAGCGCCAGATATTGCCCAACCCGACCGACGCACCGGCGGCGGACAGCACGAATCCGAGTTTGCCGGAAAACGCGCTGCGCTTGTGGTGAGTTTCCATGTTTTTTTACCTCTTTTCCAATTGATAAACTCAAGTGTAACATAGAAGAAACGGGATTTCAACGGATCGCAGGCGTTTCACCGGTGGAGAGATTTCAGGCGGAAGGTGAAGAAAAGTGAATCATTTCCTGGTAAAGGGCTCCATGCCGTGCTCCTCGGGGGTGTAGTATTCCATCAGGGAGATGTAGTTTTCCGGGTGGTGGCAGAACGCCGCGCGCAGAACACTGTCCAGCTCGCCCCGGGCGGTGAGCAGGCGGATGATGTACTGGGCCACCATCTGCACCACATCGGTCTCGATGCCGTAGCACAGGCCGACCGCCAGCACCGGGATCAGGATCTGCCGGGCCAGCAGGGGCACGTTCTGGCCGTACCGCTCAAGGATGGGCCGGCTCATGGTGGAGGCGGCCCAGACGCTGCCCACGATCTGCCAGTAATCGATCTCTTTCATGTGGGAAAGGCTCTGCAGCCGCTCCACGATCTCACCGTCGCTGAGGATGTAGCCCTCGACCACCTCTTTTTCGGAGCGGATAAAGGCACACTGGATCATGTCCATGATGGCGGTTTCGTACTTCTGGTGGAAATTTTCCCGGGAAACGCAGAACTTGGCCACGATGTCGATGAGGGCACTGGTGTCCTCGGCGGTGGCAAGGCTGCTGACCACCAGCGGTGTGGGGCCGAATTCCGCCCCCAGCGCGTCCAGGTCGGCCAGTTCTTCGGCATTCCGGGTGGCGGGCAGAAAGCGGTCACAGCCGTTGCGGTGGTAGCCCCAGGCAGCGGGCAGCACCCGGGCCACCGCATCGCCGCTGGAAATGATGCTGAAGATGTTGCTCTCGGGCCAGCTTTCCAGCAGGGTGCCGTCCGGGGCGTGATTGGCATCGAAATCCTGCTGCAGGTCAGGCTGGTCGGCGGCAGTCAGGGCCGCAGGCACCGCAAAGCCGTAGGCATAGATGTTCTCCCGCCCCAGCTGGGGCAGCTCCCGGGCGATCTTTGCCGCCAGCAGATTTGCAATGATGGAACCGCGGCTGTAGCCGCCCAGCCAGAGCTTGAAGGCACCGCCCTGCCCGGCCCGGGCCAGATAGGCCTTGAGGGACGCAAACACCGCCGCCACGGGCGTGACAAAGCCGGTGTGCGCGCTGGTATCGCCCATGTGGAAGTTGCTGGCCCACTCGCCGCCGTAGCCGCCGCCCCGCAGGATAAGCGCCACAAGGGTGGTGCGCTGGCCGTTCAGGGTCAGGGTCTTGCGGGCCAGCGAATAGCCCACAAAGTCCCCGGCCCGGCCGGTGTCAAGGTCGTAGTTGCAGAACAGCGCGTCCCCGAAGCCCAGAGCCTCGTAGGCGGCAGCAATGTGGGCTTCCCGCCCCACGGAGCCGTTGACCCAGTATTCCGCATCGCTGGCTATGGTGTTGGCCGCAGCGCAGACCAGACCCAGCGTTGCCAGTGCCAGCTGGTGGTCATATTGGGTGGCCGGGTGGGTGAAAAAGCTGTCGGAGTAATAGAACGTGTGGGTCAGATCGCAGCCGCTCAGGTCACTGCGGATGCCAATGGCGTAGCGGCCATCCGGTACTGCATGGCCCACGGAGCCCTGCCCGGCGGCCTGGACCATCAGCCCGGGCAGCAGAGTGCTGCCGGCCGCAAACCCCAGCACCTTGCAAAAACTTCTTCGATCCATAATTTTTCCCCTCAAAAACCAGAATGGATTTTTTCTTAGTATACCGTATCCCGGGCGGGGATACAATCCAAAGTTTTCCGGGCGGCAAAAAACGGGCCGGTGTTGCGCACACCGGCCCGTTATGTTACACTGTTGTTCAGTCCAGATCCTTGCAGCACTCCACGATGTGGTGGAACATCTGCTCCACGGCGGGAGCCATGGCGGTGGGGCGCTGGACGGCCAGACCCACCACCCGGTCCTCTTCGGGCTCGATGGGGTAGATCTTGACCGCTGCCGTGCAGTTGCGCAGCAGCATCCGGGGCATGATGGAAATACCCAGGCCTGCCTCGACCATGGCAATGTTCGACTGGTCATCGATGACATGGCAGCGGCGCTCCGTGGAGATGGAATACTTCTTGAGGAACTGACGCATCTCCGCGTCGGTGGCATCCCACTGCACCACAAAGTTCTGCCCGTTCATCAGGGCGGGGTCATCACGCCGTTGGGCGGCTCGGGCCAGTCCATGGGGGTGATGCAGAGCAGTGGCTCGTGGAACAGCTCGGTCAGAACAAACTCCTCCCGGCAGTTGTTGGAGAGGAAGGCAATGTCCACCTGACCGGTGCGCAGCCACTCCTTGACATCGTCGTAGGTGCCCTGATAGACCTCGACTTCGATCTGGGGGTAGTGGGCCATAAAGCCCTTGAGGATGCTGGGCAGCAGCCCGGAGCAGATCGAGTTGAAGGCACCCAGCTTGACCTTGCCCTTTTCCAGGCCGTTCAGGCGGGCAATGCTCTGCTGCAGGGCCTCATCGCTGTTCAGCACCGCACGGATGGAGGGGTACAGCGAAGCGCCGTAGCTGGTCATGGTAACGCCGTTTTTGCCGCGATTGAATAAGGTGAAGCCCAGCTCGGCCTCCATCACGGCGATGGCGTGACTGATGGCCGAGGGGGTCAGATGCAGCTGCTGAGCCGCCTTGTTAAAGCTGCCCTGCCGTGCAACTGCGTCGAAAATCTCATAAGAAACAGCGTCATTCCCAATGCCTCCTTCCGGTCTGATCTGGTTCGGAGACGCTTGATCCTCTGTGAATCTTTTTCATCTTTGGTTTGAGATAGTTCAATTATCTTCTTGATTTTACTATCCTGCGCCCGTCCTGTCAAGCATTTTGGGTGGATTTGTGCACGCTCTGTGCAGATTTTGCCGCAGCAGACGCAGGAAATGCCACCTTTCCGCCGTTATAGTTCTTATAACGATTTTTTACAAACTGACCGAGGTGTTTTTTTATGACCGCACTTTCCCCGCGCTGCAGCTTCAGCGGCACCGCCCTTAAAACCATTGCCTGCATCACCATGCTCATCGACCACATCGGCGCGTCCTGCATCGAGGCAGGTATCCTTACGCCCGGGCTGGACAGCGGCACCCTCTCGCGGGACACCCTTTCCGCCTATCCGCTGTACCGGCTGGACATGGTGCTGCGCTTCACCGGGCGGCTGGCCTTTCCTATCTTCTGCTTTTTGCTGGTGGAGGGCTTTGTGCACACCCACAACGTCAAAGGCTACCTTGGGCGGCTGGTGCTGTTCGGCCTTCTGAGCGAAGTACCTTTTGACCTTGCGTTCTTCCGCACCCCCTTTGACTTCAGTGCGCAGAACGTTTACTGGACGCTGGCGCTGGGCGTGCTGGCCATGGCAGGCCTGAAGCATTTTGAAAAGCCGGACGGCTCTGCCAGCTGGAAAGGACTCTTGTGTGCGGCAGGCTGCACGCTTGCGGCGCTTCTGGCCTGTACGGACTACAACGGCATCGGCGTGCTCATCATCTGTGCGCTGTACCTGACCCGTGGCGACCGCAAGCGGCAGTGCATCGTGGGAGCCGTGCTGTTTGCCTGGGAGCTCACCGCCCCGCTGGCTTTTGTGCTGGTCTGGTTCTACAACGGCCAGCGGGGCGCGTGCAGTCCGCTGCAAAAGAAGGCCTTTTACTGGTTCTACCCCGTGCACCTGAGCGTGCTGGCTGTGGTGACGAATCTGATCTTGTAATAGAAAGGCCGCCTTCACGGAACGAATTCCGAGGAGGCGGCCTTTTGGTTTCTGAAAATGGAAAAAGCCCGGTGATTTCAAAGAATCATCGAGCTTTTTCTTGGCGGAGTAGGAGGGATTTGAACCCTCGCGCCGTTGTTTAGACGACCTACGCCCTTAGCAGGGGCGCCTCTTCGGCCTCTTGAGTACTACTCCAGAGCAAAGTGTGTTGCACTTATTCAATAAAAATGGCGGAGAGAGTGGGATTCGAACCCACGGTACGTTGCCGTACGGCAGTTTTCAAGACTGCTTCCTTAAACCACTCGGACATCTCTCCTCGTGGGCACCCGCACACGCCGTACCGAATGCCTATTTAATTTACCAGATTTCAGCGGCGCTGTCAAGCCCAAAATCAAAATTTCCGCTCGTTGTGCGCATTTTTGTGCGGAACGACAACTTTTCTTCGAGAAAAAGCGGGATTCCCTCTTTACTGAAACATCCTTTTGTTGTATAATAAATACAGATAAAACCTTACCGGACCCGGTACAAGCAGAGGAGTGTTGAACAATGTCGTTTCCGGAGCTGTTACGGCAATGCCGAAAGCAAAAGCACATGAGCCAGGCGGAGCTTGCTTCCCTGTTGGGCGTGACTCAGCAGGCCGTGGGCAAATGGGAGAGCGGAAAGAGCTCCCCGGACCCCACCACCGTGGCAAAGCTGGCGGAGATCCTGGACACGACCGCGGACTATCTGTTGGGTCTGTTCGACCCCACCGCGGAGGGCCAGACCGAAGAGCGCTTCTTCGGCAGCTATGTGTACAGCCTGATCCCTGTCATCGGCACGGTCAAGGCGGGCTACGGCGCGCTGGCCTATGAGGAAGACTACGGCAAGGAGTATGCCCGGGTCAAGGACCCTTCCAGCTACTTCTATCTCGTTGTACGCGGCGACAGCATGGAGCCCCGCATCCACGATGGTGACCTTGCCCTGGTGCACCGTCAGGACACGCTGGAAAACGGCGACCTGGGCGTGCTGATCTACGGCGACGAGGGCGAGGGTACCCTCAAGCGCTACCTCCAGCGCGGCAACTGCGTGGTGCTGCAGCCCTTCAACCCGGCCTATAAGGAAATGGTCATCAAGGGGGAAGAGCTCAATCACCTGCACATTGCAGGCCGTGTGGTGGAGACCAAGGCGAAGTGGTAAAAACGCCCCACCAGCGCCTGAAAAAGAAAAGCCATCCTGTATGGCTTTCTTTTTTATACCCATTTTTCGGAGGTGCCCCATGGAACAGAGCCTGATGGATAAGCTGACGATCCTGGCGGACAGCGCAAAATATGATGTGGCCTGTACCTCCAGCGGCGCTTCCCGGGCAGCAGGAGCGGGCGGGGTTGGCAGCTGTTACGCCCCGGGCTGCTGCCACGCCTTTACTGCCGATGGCCGCTGTGTCAGCCTGCTGAAGGTGCTGATGACCAACTGCTGCTCCTTTGATTGCAGCTACTGCGTCAACCGCAAGTCCAACGATGTGCCCCGGGCCACCTTCACCCCCCGGGAGCTGGCCGAGCTGACCCATTGAGTTCTACCGCCGCAACTACATCGAGGGTCTGTTCCTTTCCAGTGCCGTGCTGGTGAACCCGGACTATACCACCGAACGGATGCTGGCGGTTCTGCGCCTGCTGCGGGGGGAGTATCATTTCGGCGGTTACATCCACGCCAAGGCCATTCCCGGCACCAGCCCGGAGCTGCTGGAACAGCTGGGCTTTCTGGCCGACCGCCTGAGCGTGAACATTGAGCTGCCCAGTGAGCGCAGCCTGAACCTGCTGGCTCCGGACAAAGGGCGGCACTCCATTTTCCGGCCCATGAAGCAGATCGCGGCGGAGGGGCCGCCAACCGGGAAGAGGCTGGCGCTCTACCGCAAGGCCCCCAGATTTGCCCCGGCGGGCCAGAGCACCCAGATGATCGTGGGTGCTTCCCCGGAAACGGATTATCACATCCTGCAATTAACGGAAGGATTATACAATAAGTATCACCTGAAAACGGGGCTGGTTTTTACCCTCCGCCTGCACATCCCTGTGGACCGCAGGACCACCCGCCTGCCGCGCTGGACACCAAGCCGCCGCTGCTGCGGGAGCATCGGCTCTATCAGGCAGACTGGCTGCTCCGCTTTTACGAGTTCAAGGCAGAGGAACTTCTGGACAGGGACAACCCCAACTTCAACCCCTATCTGGACCCCAAATGCAACTGGGCGGTGCAGCATTACGGGCTGTTCCCGGTGGACGTGAACCGCGCCCCCTTTGAGATGCTGCTGCGGGTGCCGGGCATCGGCCCCAAGAGCGCCCGGCGCATCTGGCACGCCCGCAAACAGGCCGCGCTGGGGCTGGACGAGCTCAAGCGGATGGGCGTGGTGCTCAAGCGGGCGCAGTATTTCATCACCTGCCGGGGCTTTGCGGGGGCGCACCCGGGCCGCGGCAGCGCCGGGCGGGAGCGCATCACCCGGGCGCTCATCGACCCCAACGTATTCAGCGGCGGGGTGGAGCAGCTGAGCATGTTCAGCCCGCCCGCCGTGGATCGGCTGGTGGAGCAGGGCGTGCCGCCCCGCACAGCCCAGAAAATGGTGCGGGAGGATGCAGTGCAATGTCTGGCCAGAGCCCTGTAAGCCCTGCCCGGAAGCTCCACGATGCCGACGTGGTCTACCTCTATGATGGCAGCTTCGAGGGCTTTCTCTGCTGTGTGTTTGAGAGCTTTGCCCGGCATGAGCTGCCCTTCGCGGTCTGGACCCCGGAGCGGGAGACGGCTACCCTCTACCCTGTGAAAGAGATCCCAACCGACCGCGCAAAGGCCCGGCGGGTCTTTGCCAGCTTCCGCGCCAAGCTGGGCGAAGAGACGGAATCCCTTGTCACCCGGGATTTTCTTTCGGGCTGGGAGGATAAGGAGCTGCGGCTCATCCGATTTCTGCATCTGGCCTTTGCGCTGGGGCCAGGCACCGTCAAGCGGCGGGGCCACCCGGAGGTGGCTCCGCTCTACCAGATGAAGCAGAGCCTGGACTGGGAAGTGGACAAGTTTCAGGGCTTTGTCCGTTTTCAGGAGCACGACGGGATGCTGGGTGCAGTCATCCACCCCAAAAACTATATTCTGCCCCTCCTGCGCGGGCATTTCTGTGCCCGCTTCCCGGAGGAAAATTTTATGATCTATGATGCTGTCCATCAGGCGGTGCTGCTGTACCAGAACCACAAGGCTCAGCTCATGGAGCTGGCCGAACCCCTCACCCTGCCCCCACCTGATGAAAAGGAGCAGCAGTTTCAGGATCTGTGGAAGCAGTTTTACAAAACGCTGGAGATCAGGGCCCGCCGCAACGAAAAAGGCCGCATGACCCACTGCCCCAAGCGATTCTGGGCCGATATGACCGAGATGAAAGAGGAATTGGAATGAAAATGGAAACAAAGACCGGACGCTGGAAATATGCGGCCATCGTGCTAATTGTGACCCTGCTGGTGGGGCTGTTCTGGAATTATGTAAAAAACGGGCCGAAGGGCGAAATCTATCTTTACGGAGAAGAACACAGCAAGCAGAGCATTCTCGACAAGGAACTTTCCATCTGGGGCGAGTATTACGAAAAAGGAATGCGGGATCTGTTTGTGGAATTCCCGTATACGGATGCACAATTTCTGAACCTGTGGATGCAGGCCGACGATGATGAATTGCTGGATCTGCAGTTCAAAGACTGGGGAGGCACAGAAGGCGGCACCGAGGTCATGAAAAATTTTCTGAAACAGATCAAGGAGCAGTACCCGGAAACCGTGTTCCACGGCACCGACGTGGGCCATACCTGGGAAAGCACCGGGCCGCGGTATCTGGCCTATCTGGAAGCCAACGGGCAGAAGGATACCGAAGAGTACAAACGTACGCAGGAAAACATGGAACAGGGCAAACGGTACTATGAGATCAAGGCGACGGATGAAGCGTCTTCGGTTCGATACCGGGAGGACCGGATGGTGGAGAACTTCCGGCGCATCTATCAGGAGCTGGAAGCGGTACGCCGCACCGATATCATGGGTATCTATGGAAGTACACATATTGTGGAGTCGGAGTATCGGAACTCGGACTTTCGCATGGCAAAACAGTTGAGCGAGAACTATGGGGAACATCTCCATACCAAAGATCTGACGCAGGAACCGGAACGGATCGACACGCTGGAAGTCAACGGAAAGACCTACACAGCCTCCTATTTCGGTGAGCAGAATATTTCGATGGTAAAGGGCTACAAGACCCGAAAGTTCTGGCGGTTGGAAGACGCATACGAGGACTTCAAGGAGCTGCCGACACCCCGTGAGATTCTGCCAGCCGACAACTACCCTGTAAAAAATCCAGGCTGGGCAGGTGTTTGCTGTGGAGTACCTGATGTCCGACGGCTCGACCGAGTGGAAGTATTATATCTCGGACGGCACAGTACAGAACGGCCAACTCTCACAAAGCGGATGAAGATGGAATAAGCAGGCTCCCGGCCCCGGAACTTTGACGAATTTACAAAAAGGTTGCATCTGCGTGGTTGAAACCCGCAAAACCTATGGTATACTATAAGGGATATCCGGCAGGCATTTCTGCCCCACACACCCCCGCTGCGGGGTCAACACAAAAGGAGTATTGTAGCGTTATGGTTCGCATTACTATGGAAGACGGCGGCATCATCGACATTGAGCTGAATGAGGAAGTCGCCCCCATCACCTGTGAGAATTTCAAGAAGCTGGTCAGCGAGGGCTTCTATAACGGCCTGACCTTCCACCGTGTCATCCCCGGCTTTATGATCCAGGGCGGCTGCCCGCTGGGCAACGGCACCGGCGGCCCGGGCTGGAACATCAAGGGCGAGTTCGCTGCAAACGGTGTGAACAACCCCATCAAGCACACCCGCGGCGTGATCAGCATGGCCCGCAGCATGAACCCCAACAGTGCCGGCAGCCAGTTCTTCATCATGCACAAGGACGCTCCCCATCTGGACGGCCAGTATGCCGCTTTCGGCAAGGTGGTTTCCGGCATGGATGTTGTGGACAAGATCGCTTCCGTCCGCACCGACTGGAACGATAAGCCCACTACCCCCGTCAAGATGAAGACCGTTGAGCTCATCGAGGGCTGATCTTCTGCACTTCTGTCCCACATCTCCTGCCCGTGAAGTGCCCCGTCAAGTAGACAGAAAAAATAATATAAGATTTTTGTTCGCCGTTTCCACAAGGGAACGGCGAATTTTTTGTGCAAATCGGCGTTAGGCCGCTCGATTCATGGCACGGACGTGAGCTTGCAGCGTCCAACACGGGACATTTTTTTGATATTTTACCTCCGCTGTATCGTAATTGTTCTTGCTTGACATGAAAATACCCCCAGAGTACGCAGAGTTTTCTTTTTACTCTGTCTACTCTGGGGGCAGCATATCATGTTGAGGATACCGACCGGGGGCTTTTCGTATATGTGTCAGAAAGAGATGAGAGGTTTACTTTTTTTCGCCCTTGGGCAGCAGACCGGCGCGCTCCAGAGCCGGGCGCAGGGCCAGATACAGGATGACCACGCAGATGGTGGAGGCTACGCTGTTGACAAAGGTGACACCACCGGCGATCTTGGACAGGGCCTGTGCCACGGTATACTCTTGGCCAAAGATGTAAATGTTGCGGAAATAGCCCAGGAACGGGTCGGTGATGACGTTCAGCAGCAGGCCGGAGCCGCCTGCCGCGATGACCTTGAGCAGGTAGCCCTTGCTGTGGCGGTCAAGATCGCGCAGCTTGAACACCTTGTGGGCCACGGCACCGCAGGTGATGCCGATGATGAACTTCAGCACAAAGGTGGTCACGGCATAGCCCGGGTCACCGGCCAGGATATCGGCCAGAGCCAGACCGATCGCACCGGCCAGGCCGCCGGAAACGCCGTCCAGCAGCAGGGCGGTCAGGGCGGTGAAGGTGTTGCCCAGATGGAACGAGGAGCCGCCGTAGAACGGCACGCGGAAGAACAGGTATGCCACCAGGCTCAGCGCGGCCATAACGCCGGTCAGGGCCAGCTCCTTGGTGGTAAAGGTGCGCTTGTACAGCACACTGCCGAACAGGATGACAACGATCACCACAGCCAGCAGCAGCCACATTGCAGTTGTAGACATGATTTTTCCCTCCAGATTTTTCGGGGCGAACCCCCTCCATCCTGTTTCGCAGGATCGTTCGCCCGTTTCAAAGCAACTTACCCATAAAACTACTTGACATTTGGGTGTGTGGTTGGTATGCTCCTATTATACGCGAAACTGGCACCATGAAAATACCCAGAATAAAGTTTTTTTATGGGGTCAGTTTGGCAAAGCATCCAAAAAGGGGAGAGGTCTTATGTTTCATCTGACAACTGCACTGGATGCCGCCAGCGGGGTGCCGCTGTACGAGCAGCTCTATGAGAGCCTTGCCGCCGAGATGCGCAGCGGGGCCATTCCGGCGGGCACCCGGATGCCCGGCAAGCGGCGGCTGGCGGCAGAGCTGTCGGTGTCTGTCAATACGGTGGACGCGGCATATCAGATCCTGGCGACCGAGGGCTACATGGAGCCGCGGGAGCGCAGCGGCTTTTATGTACAGGAATATCTTGCCCTGCCCACCCGGCCTGAGGAAGTGCCGCCCCCGGTGTCTGCCGCTCCGCCGGAAGCAGCCGAGCCGCCCGTCCGGTTCGATCTGTCCACCCGGGGCGTGGACCCGGGGCTGTTCCCGTTCCGCACCTGGGCCCGACTGCAGAAAGAGCTGCTCTATTCCTCGCCCCAGCTGCTGACCCATGGCGATGCGCAGGGGGATGTGGAGCTGCGGCAGGCGCTGGCGGACTATCTGGAGGAATACCGGGGCGTGCGGTGCACCGCCGAGCAGGTGGTGGTGGGTGCCGGTATGGAGTATCTGCTGAGCCTGCTGGCCCCGCTCCTGCCCGGCAAAACGGCGGTGGAGAATCCCGGCTACCAGCGCGCGAAGCAGGTGCTGGAAAACAACGGCGTGGCGTGCTGCTGCCTGCCTGTGGATGCGGACGGCCTTTCTGTTGAGGCATTGTCCGGCTCGGGTGCGGCGGTGTGCTATGTCACGCCCAGCCACCAGTTCCCCACGGGCGTGACCATGCCGGCGGGCCGCCGCACGGAGCTGCTCCACTGGGCATCCCGCTGCCCGGGCCAGCGGTATATCATAGAGGACGATTACGATTCGGAGTTCCGCTTTGATACCCGCCCCCTGCCCAGTCTGCAGGGCATGGCCGGGGCCGACGGTCCGGTGGTCTACCTCTCCACCTGCTCCCGCAGTCTGGCCCCCGGCATCCGCATCGCCTACATGGTGCTGCCCCGGCAGCTGCTGCCCGCCTGGCGGGCAAAGTACCGGATCTATTCCTGCACCGTCAGCCGGTTTGAGCAGCAGACCCTGGCCCGCTTTATCCGCGAGGGCTACTTTACCCGGCATCTTGCCCGGGAGCGCGTGGCCTACAAGGCCCGGCGGGATGCTCTGGCTGCCTCTCTGCGCGCTGCCTTTGCGCCGGAGGAGCTGACCCTGACCGGCCTGCACACCGGCCTGCATCTGTTGGCAAGGCTGAAAAATGCCCCGCCGGATGCCGCCCTTCGCGCCGCCGCAAAGGCGCAGGGCGTGGCCCTGAGCCTGCTGAGCGATTATGACCTGACCGGCGGGGAACAGGATTTTTCCGGTACGTTTGTGCTGGGCTATGGCTCCCTGAGCGAGGCATCATTCCCCGAGGCGGGCGAAACGCTGAGGAAGGTCTGCACCGCCGCTTGGGAAGCGTCTGTGACCGTGTAAGTGCCCGCTTTTGCATCCCACGCCCCGGGCAGGGCCTCGGCGTGGGGGAGGGCGCTGTTGTTGGCCAGAAACTCCAGGACCGTGCCCAGCAGGGTATAATCCTGCGCTGCAAAGTCGGTGAGCAGGGCCGTGCTGCTGGCCCGCAGGGCATCCGGCAGGGTGGCGGGCAGCAGGGCGAGGTCCTGCCGGAAAAAGGCTTCCCACACTGCCGCCCGGGCAGCGGCCCGGCGGGCAGGCGGCAGGATGCCGTCCGCATCCCAGCCGGAGAGCAGAGCGTGGGCCTCCTTGGCTGAAATGCTCTGCACAGCGGCGGAAAGCCCGGTTTCGGCCAGCTCATCGGCAGTCAGTGCCCCCGAAAACCCCACCCGTACCGGCCCGTAACGGGAAGCGGTCTTTTCCAGCACGGCGGGGGACAGCGCCAGATAAAGCATATCCTCCGGCAGGCCCAGCACCTCCAGAAGCGCCTGACGGCACCGGGCGGGCCCCGCCGCTCCGTAGCAGTGGGCAAGACTGGCAGTCTCTCCGTTGAAGGGAACCGTCAGCTCCCCCGGCACGGCCAGCAGGTTCAGGCTGTTCTGGGCAGCGTTCAGGTAGACCAGCAAAAAGCCCGGCTGCTCTCCGGCGGTGCAGAGAAGCAGGGTCATCCGGTGCTCGGCCCGGGGCAGCTGGATGGGCACCCCGCTCTGGGGCTGGGCGGTCTGGATGCGGGTGCGCACCATCTGCCGGGTGAGCAGGACCGTGCCGCCCACCAGCGGCAGCAGCACCAGAAGTGCCGCCCCCAAAGCCGCCCAGAAGGGCCTCCAACCGTTCTTGTGCATCCCGTGTTCCTCCGTTC
>ENA-OQDC01001179-OQDC01001179.1-human-gut-metagenome-genome-assembly--contig:-NODE-1179-length-14229-cov-4.444760_pt1 | contig 14229 bp, 13 predicted proteins | sample MGYA00242770_ERZ504601 | MGnify/ENA primary metagenome ERZ504601 (study PRJEB26092, sample SAMD00036305) | human gut metagenome | host: Homo sapiens | study: EMG produced TPA metagenomics assembly of...
ACTGTAGAGGGTGTTTTTCATGCCAATAAGAATGGTTTTGGTTTCTTACATGTCGATGACAGTGAGGATGACATGTTTATTGGTCGTAATGACGTTGGCCATGCCATTGATGGTGACACTGTTGCCGCAGTTATTAAGAAGCCAGCAGATCGTTTGCGTGGGACAATGGCTGAAGCAAGAGTTGTTGAAATTGTCGAACGCTCTCTTAAAACGGTTGTCGGGAAATTTATCCTCAATGACGAGAAAGAACCTTATGTAGGTTACATTAAGTCTAAGAATCAAAAATTTCAGCAACCAATCTATATCAAGAAAGGACCAGTTGCTCTTGAGGGGAACTGAGATTATTAAGGTTGATATTGAAAAAATACCCTAACCGCCATCACGATTATTTTGTAGGAAGTGTTCGAGATATTATTGGTCATCAAGGAGATGCTGGTATTGATGTCTTGGAAGTTTTGGAATCAATGGATATTGTTTCGGAGTTTCCAGAAGATGTTATGGCTGAAGCAGAGGCTGTGCCGGATGCACCTAGTCAAGAAGATCTAATTGGTCGTGTTGACCTTCGTCAAGAAGTGACCTTCACCATTGATGGAGCTGATGCCAAGGACTTGGATGATGCAGTTCATATTAAACGTTTACCAAATGGTAACTATGAGCTAGGTGTCCACATTGCAGATGTGTCTTATTATGTCACAGAGGGTTCTGCCCTCAACCGTGAGGCTGCAGCACGTGGGACTTCTGTTTATGTGACAGACCGCGTGGTTCCAATGTTGCCTGAGCGTCTTTCAAATGGTATTTGTTCTCTAAATCCCAATGTTGACCGCTTGACTCTGTCAGCTATTATGGAGATTACTCCAAAAGGCAAGGTGATTAATCATAAGATTTGCCAATCTGTAATTAAGACAACCTTCCGTATGACCTATAGTGATGTCAATGAAATGTTGGCTGGAAATCCAGAAAAGATTGAACAGTTTAAGCCTATCATGGATTCTGTGTCAGCTATGGCAGAACTTCATAAGATTTTAGAAGATATGCGCGAACGTCGTGGTGCCCTTAACTTTGATACATCTGAAGCTCGTATCTTGGTTAATGATAAGGGAATGCCAGTTGATATCGTGGTGCGTGAACGTGGGACGGCTGAGCGAATGATTGAGTCCTTTATGTTGGCTGCTAATGAATGTGTGGCAGAGCATTTCGCTAAGGCTAAGTTGCCATTTATTTACCGTATTCACGAAGATCCTAAAGCGGAGAAATTGCAACGCTTTATGGATTATGCTTCTATCTTTGGTATTCAAATCAAAGGAACAGCTAATAAGATGGATCAGCTAGACTTACAAGATTTCATGGCGCGAGTTCAAGGCAAACCTGGAGCAGAAGTCATGAATATGATGTTGCTTCGTTCAATGCAACAAGCTCGTTATTCAGAACACAATCATGGGCACTATGGACTTGCGGCTCAGTATTATACTCACTTCACCAGTCCGATCCGTCGTTACCCAGACCTTTTGGTTCACCGAATGATTCGTGAGTATACCAACAATATGTCTCAAGAAACGCGTGAACACTTTGAAGAGGTTATTCCAGAGTTAGCTACTTCATCTTCAACCCTTGAGCGTCGTGCTATTGACGCTGAACGTGTCGTTGAAGCCATGAAAAAAGCAGAGTACATGGAAGAGTTTGTTGGTCAAGAATTCGATGGTATTGTCGGAAGTGTGGTTAAATTCGGTATGTTTGTGGAATTGCCAAATACCGTTGAAGGTTTGGTTCATATCACAACACTTCCAGAATTCTACAATTACAATGAACGCACCATGACCCTTCAGGGTGAAAAATCTGGTAAGACTTTCCGTGTTGGCCAACCTATTCGAGTTAAGTTAATTCGTGCAGATAAGGAGACTGGAGACATTGATTTCCAATACCTTCCAAGTGAGTACGATATCACTGAAAAAGTAGATCACAAGGCTCGTCAGGAACGTGAAGAGAAGGCTAAGTCCTTCCGTAATAGAGGACCACGCCGAGATCGTCAAAATGGTGATTTCGAAAGTCGTGGTAAACGTGTAAATAAGCGTAGCGGTCAAGATAGTAGTGGTTACAAAGGCTCTTATGATCAAAAGCGTAAGTCATCTAAGAAACCAGACAAGCGTAAGAATCAAAACCGTCCTCATAATGATAATAAGGGACGTGAGAGTAGTCGTCGTAAGAAAAAAGAAAACAAACCTTTCTACAAGGACGTTGCTAAAAAACGAAAATAGGATGAGAAGGGAGGGACTGCTATGCCAAAAGGTGAAGGCAATGTTGTTGCTCAGAATAAAAAGGCGAGACATGACTATAGTATTGTAGATACTATTGAAGCGGGTATCGTGCTGACAGGGACAGAGATTAAGTCTGTTCGTGCGGCTCGCATCCAGCTAAAGGATGGTTACGCCCAAATAAAAAACGGGGAAGCTTGGTTAATCAATGTTCATATTGCTCCTTTTGAGCAAGGGAACATCTGGAATCAAGATCCAGAACGTACTCGGAAATTATTGCTCAAGAAAAAGCAAATCACCAAACTTCAAAATGATCTTAAAGGAAACAGGAATGACCTTAGTCCCACTTAAGGTTTACCTAAAAAATGGTTTTGCCAAGGTTCTACTGGGTATCGCCAAAGGGAAGCACGATTACGATAAACGTGAGTCAATCAAACGTCGCGAACAAGAGCGTGACATTAAACGTATTATCAAGAGTGTTAACCGTTAAAACACCTATCATCTAAGACTGACCTGGTATTAGATGATTTTTTTGCTTTTTAGCTTTAAGAAATGATATAATGGAAACATCGTATGATCTTTCGTTAGGGCTGTCTTGAATAGTACCTAGCGCTAGATTTTGATACTGTAAAGGAGATTTACGATGCCAGTAGATGCAAAAACAAAATATAAGGCTAAGAAGATTAAGATTGTTTTCTTTGATATTGATGACACCCTTCGTGTCAAAAAAACAGGTTATATTCCAGAGTCTATTAAGGCTGTTTTCAAAGGACTTAAAGAAAAAGGAATCTTGACAGGGATCGCTACAGGACGTGGCTACTATGGTGTAGTTGAGGAAATTCTGGACCTAGAACCTGATTATTTTGTAACAATCAATGGAACTTATGTCATTAACCGAAAAGGGGAAGAAATTTATAATCAGCCCCTTGCTCGTGAAGTTACTGAAGCTTTTGTTGCTTGGTGCAAAGAGATTGGGATTGCTTGGGGCTTCGCTGGTAAGGATAAGCCAGTTGTCTCAGAACGTTCAGAATTGATTGATGATGCTATAGTGCCTATCTATGGTATTTGTGACGTTGAGCCAGATTTCCATTTGACTAATGATGTTTATCAGATGTGGACTTTTGCAGAAAATAATGGTGACCTTAAGTTGCCGGAGGAACTCGCAGCCCACGTTCGCTTGGTACCATGGCACGAACACTCATCTGATGTGGTAGCAACTGGTATCTCAAAGGCTTCAGGTGTCGGTCATGTCTTGGAGCATGAGAATCTTACACCAGTCAATGCTATGATGTTTGGTGATGGGCCAAATGATATGGAAATTTTTGACTATGTTGGTCTTAAAATTGCCATGGGGAACGCCACACCAGAACTTAAAGCCAAAGCTGATTATGTAACTGGAACAGTAGAAGAAGATGGCATTTTCAATGCCTTGGAGGAACTCGGATTGGTAGAAAAAGAACTTCATTTCCCACAACTTGACTTGGATACAGTAGAAGGTCCAGTCGCAACGATTAAAACAAATCTTGGTGATTTGGTCATCAAGCTTTTCCCTGACCATGCGCCATTGGCTGTCACTAACTTTGTCAATTTGGCCAAGAGCGGCTATTATGATGGTGTGATTTTCCACCGTATTATCAAGGACTTTATGATTCAAGGTGGTGACCCAACTGGTACTGGTATGGGTGGTGAATCAAGCTTTGGTGGTAGCTTCCAGGACGAGTTTTCTGAAGAACTCTATAACCTCCGTGGTGCACTTTCAATGGCAAATGCTGGACCAGATACTAATGGTAGCCAGTTCTTCATTGTTCAAGCACCTGAGATTCCTTATGCTAAAAAGGAACTTGAACGTGGCGGCTGGCCAGCACCAATTGCAGAAGCTTATGCTGAAAATGGTGGCACACCTCACCTAGATCGTCGTCACACTGTTTTTGGTCATTTGGTAGATGAAGCCTCTTACAAGGTGCTCGATGAGATTGCCAATGTTGAGGTTGGAACTCAAGATAAGCCGCTTGAGGAAGTTGTTATTGAAACGATTGAGGTAACAGACTAAGATGAAAATTGGAGACAAGCTTAGGGGGGTTATCACGGGCATCAAGCCTTACGGTGCCTTTGTTTCATTGGATAATGGTACCACAGGCTTGATTCATATCTCGGAGATTAAGACAGGCTATATCGACAACATCTACAATACACTAAAGGTAGGCCAGGAAGTCTTGGTTCAGGTAGTTGATTTTGATGAATTTACTCAAAAGGCCAGTCTTTCTTTGAGGACACTTGAGGAAGAAAAAAATAAAATCCCCCACCGTCATCGTTTCTCAGATAGTCGTTTGAACTATGGCTTTAAACCTTTGGCAGAAGCGTTGCCAGGATGGATTGAAGAAGGGCTTGACTATCTTAGACAAGAGCATGAAGGATAAATAGCAAAAGCTGACACATGATGGGTCAGCTTTTTAAATGTCATTTGAATTTGAGTGCAAACGAAATGGTCCTCAACTTAATTGAAGGCCATTCTGGATTAATTAAACATCAAAATAGAGAAGTTCTTTTGGTGTGTGTGTAAAGACTTCGAAGCCATCTTTTGTAACGTAGCCACAGTCTTCGATACGAACACCAACTTTTTCAGGAATGTAAATTCCTGGTTCAACAGAGAAGCACATACCTTCTTCGATAATCAAGTCATTTCCTTCCATGATTGACGGAAACTCATGGACATCCATACCAATACCATGTCCCAAACGGTGGTTGAAGTATTCGCCGTAACCAGCCTTTTCAATAACATTACGAGCTGCAGCATCAACTTCACTGGCTGTTACGCCTGGTTTGATAAAATCAAGGGCAGTGAGTTGAGCTTCCAAACAGATATTGTAGATATCTTTCTTGAATTGGTCAGGTTGACCAACAGCTACGGTACGTGTCATATCTGAAGCATAGCCTTGACTAACAACACCCAAGTCGAAGAGGAGGAGGCTATCATTTTCAATGCGGTTAGTTCCTGGAATACCATGTGGGTTTGCGGCATTGTTGCCTGTGAGAACCATAGTTTCAAAGGACATTTGATTGATACCGATTTTCTTCATGCCAAATTCGATTTGAGCAATGATGTCTGTTTCAGTAACGTCGAGAGATATATTGTCAAAACCGATATTGACAGCTTTATCAGCATAATCACCGGCAACAATCATTTTTTGAATTTCATCAGCTGACTTGATAACTCGCATTTTGTGGATGAATGGTGTCAGGTTCTCGAAGCGTCCTTCAAAGACCGTTTGCAATCCTTGGAATTTAGTTACATTGAGATTATCAAACTCTGCATAAATAATAGGGATGTCTGTACTTGCTAGACCAGCTTTGATTTTTTGCCATGGATTTTCAGAGTCCACATAACCGAAGACTGGGAAATCGAGAACAGAAGAGGCACGTGCAACCTCAAGAGCAGGAACAAAGAGGGCAGGCTCACGATTTTCGTAGACGAAGAGGAACATTTGGCGTTCATGTGGGTCACAATCAAAACCAGTAAGATAATTGACAGTTACAGGATCTGAAACAATAGCTAGCCCTGATTTATTTTCATTTAAAAAATGACGAATGCGATCAAGTTTAGACATAGAAAAAACTCCTTTTTATTTCTTACACTCATTCTGTCACTTTTATAGGGAAAATGCAAGCTGTTTTTGGATTTTCATTAAATCATTTGCTTTCATTGAGTTTTTTTAATCTTATAGGTTGTAAGCGATGAATAATCATGAAAATGCGAAATGATAGCCAAATATTTGAAACGTATTTCTTTACCTTAGCTATCGAAAGAGGATTCTTTTCATTTTTTTGTAAAGGATTAGTCAAAACATTTGAAAGTGTTTTCAAATTTTGCTATAATTATTGTGAAAAAGTGTGCATTAAATTTAGAAAGGAAGTATTTCTTATGAATACTGATGAAACAATCACAATTTATGATGTAGCGCGTGAAGCTGGAGTATCGATGGCAACTGTTTCTCGTGTTGTAAATGGTAACAAAAACGTAAAAGAAAACACCCGAAAAAAAGTGCTTGAAGTCATTGATCGTTTGGATTACCGTCCAAATGCGGTTGCGCGTGGCTTGGCGAGTAAAAAAACAACTACTGTAGGAGTTGTCATTCCAAATATTGTAAATAGCTATTTTGCTACTCTAGCTAAAGGTATTGATGACATTGCAACCATGTATAAGTATAATATTGTTCTTGCTTCCAGTGATGATAATGAGGATCATGAAGTTACAGTCATTCATTCTCTAATTTCTAAACAAGTTGATGGTATTATTTTTATGGGACACCATCTGACAGAAACAATCCGTGCAGAGTTCTCTCGTACCCGTACACCGATTGTTCTAGCAGGAACAGTTGATCTCGAACACCAATTACCAAGTGTTAACATCGACTATAAAGCTGCCGTTGAGGATTGTGTAACGCAACTTGCTAAAAATAATGAAAAGGTTGCCTTTGTATCAGGACCACTAATTGATGATATTAATGGCAAACTACGTTTGGCCGGGTATAAGTCTGGACTTGAAAAGAATAATTTGAGCTACAACGAAGGACTTGTCTTTGAAGCTAAATATAGCTATAAAGACGGCTTTGATTTAGCACAACGTGTCTTGAACTCTGGTGCCACTGCTGCCTATGTTGGGGAAGATGAATTGGCTGCAGGTCTCTTGAATGGCCTCTTTGCTGCAGGCAAATCAGTTCCAGAAGATTTCGAAATCATCACAAGCAATGATTCACCGGTTACAAGCTACACACGTCCAAACCTTTCTAGTATAAACCATCCTCTCTATGATTTAGGGGCAGTTAGCATGCGTATGTTGACTAAAATTATGCATAAGGAAGAACTTGAAGATAAAGACGTTATTCTTAATCATGGTCTAACTTTACGCCAGTCAACAAAATAAAAAGGAGTTGGGACATCAGTTTGTCTCAACTTCTCTTTTTTAGAAAAAGGGATGATGAATGACTTTTGAGGATGCTTATTTTAAACAGAAAGTCCTAAAACATGATAGCCTGGAGCCTTTTGGTTTTATAACTAGTGAGAAAGGCTACGAGCTCAGAAAACCACTAATGGCTGAAGGACTTGAGGCTCGACTATTCATTGATTTAGAAGGTAAGTTGACAGGGCAGGTTGTTGATATTGATTTTGACGAGTCTTAAGACACTTTCCGAAGCCCTCACGCAACTGGAACCTACGTTGGTCAAGTCAGAGAAGCTTATGGAGATCTCCTGTCGCAAGTAGCTGAGTTTTGTTATGATGATCAATTGTTTTCATCCCCGCAAGATAATCGTCTGGCTAATTTTATAGTTAAGGAATTTTCAGACCAAGCTGACCATCCTTTTGAGAAATATCCAGACTATCTTTCCTTTCGGGTTGATGGTAAGTGGTATGCCCTATTTTTCCCTCTCAAGGGTGATAAACTAGCACTTAGTGGAGAAAAGGCGAGCTTAGTCTATGATGTGGTTAACATCAAGGTCGATCCAAGGCAGATGGATAAGCTCTTAGACTTAGATGGAATTTATCCTAGTTACCATATGTCCAAGAAGACTTGGATAAGCCTTGTTTTAGATGAGACAATTCCAGACCAAACGATTTTTGAGCTCATTAGAGGGAGTCGTTCTCTGGTTGCTCCTAAACATCTTAGGAAGGCTCCAGAGCTACACTACTGGATTGTTCCAGTAAATCTAAAATACTACGATATCGGGGGAGGAGTTCTTCAGCAAGTGAGGATATTCTTTTGGACTCAGAAAACCAGTATGCAAAAAGGGGACTTCGTTGCAATCTATAATTACGGCACCTACCAAGGCCATCCGTTATCTCTGTCAGGTTTTAGAAGCTAATATAGCTAATCAAGGTTATCGTGATGAAGAGAGTATTAAGGAATTGATGCGAATTAAACCTTTATACAGCTTTAATGATAGTGATTTTGATAGTGAAAGGCTAAAGTGCTTTGGTATCAAAACTGTCGGAGGTCCACAACATATGACAGATGACTTGGTTCAGGCCCTGTCCCCTTACTTGAAAGGAAAATAAAAGGAGTAAATGATATGCGAATTCTGATTGCACCTGATTCGTTTAAGGAAAGTTTGTCTGCAAAAGAGGTTGCCCTAGCTCTTAAATCGGGCCTTGAAAAGGCCTTACCAGACGCTGATTTTGACCTCATACCAATAGGCGATGGTGGCGAAGGTACCTTAGATGCTCTTGCTGAAAATCTAAATCTTGAGAAGAAAACTGTTAAGATTCCACATGCTTATACAGGTGATGGATCTGTCCCCTATGCTAGTAATGGGCAGACTGCCATTTTTGAAATGGCTGCGGTTTGTGGCTTGGAGCAGGTACCTAAGGATAAACGCAACCCCCTTTGTATAACAACCCAGGGAGTCGGTGAACTGATTGTTCACTTGGTTAAATCTGGTATTAGTGATTTTATTATAGGTGTAGGTGGATCAGCTACTAATGATGGCGGAATTGGTATGGCTTATGGATTAGGTTATCGTTTTTATGATTCTGAGGGGCGGGAGCTTGAGCCAATAGGTGCCAATCTTGGTCACGTTAAAAAGGTGTCTTCTAAAAATAAACTTGATCTATCTAATGTAACTATTCGTCTTATCACCGATGTGGATAATCCTTTGTGTGGTTTAAATGGGGCAACCTATATTTTTGGTAGTCAAAAGGGCTTGGCGCCTTCACAAGTTAAAAAGGTTGACCAAAACATGGCTCAATTCTACCAAGGATTTGCTCCTGAGGTTCCAAAACTAGCTGGTTCAGGTGCTGGAGGGGGAATAGCAGCAGGCATGGTAGCCTTTGCAGGAGCAGAAATTAAGTCGGGGATTGATTTTGTACTGGATTGTGTCGATTTTGATCAGCGTGTAAAGACAGCTGATTTGGTTATTGTTGGGGAAGGACGTATGGATAATCAGTCCTTATCTGGTAAAGCACCAGTAGGTGTAGCCAAACGAACACCATCGGCTATATCAGTTATCGCTATTTGTGGCAGTTTGAAGGATGACTTACCTGATTTTCCAGTAGGTGGCATTTCAGCCGCTTTTCCAATCATTGGTCAATTAGGTGACTTAGATCAAATTCTGTCTTCGGCTAAGGAAAATCTCTATCGAACAGGACTCAATATTGGAAACCTCATCAAGTTGAGTCAGTCATTGTGAAACAAGAAAAAGCTGACCAGGGGCCAGATCAGATGTTATTATTTTCCCAAATAGCTTAGTAAAAAAGTCCCCTTTTTTTGCAACGATTTGCTCAGTTTGCTTGGGAGCAAGAATATCAGGATAGAGCTCTGAGAATAGTATCTTATCAAGGTTTTCGGCCTTATCACTATGCACAACAATACCATACGGTGAGTGTGCTTTTGCTTCATCCACAATAGTTGCAGAAATATTCAGTGTTTGAGCGCCCTTGATATAGGTGAACTGTGTCTGATCAGATAGGTTAGGTGAAAGCTTTAGACTAAGGTTGGGGTAAACTGCTAATAACTTCTTTAAAATCAGTGGAAAGTGTTCTATTACGATTTTCTTTTCAGCATCTTCCAATAAAACAGCTAGGACTACACGTTCTGCATAGGTACCAAAATACTGACGAAGTTCATCGGGATTCAGGCGTTTTTCGCCACTGGCGCATTGGAACACTTTATCTTCAAGTGAAGTCATAGGGAATCTCCTGTCTCTTTTCTATTTACCATTATACAATATTTTGAATTCCTTTTCATTTGCCTTATTTTTATGAGATTTTCAAAAATAATTGAAATATTTAAAAAATAGATAATCGCAAGAAAATTCTGGTTTTAATTTGCTAACCCTTGATATTATGGTAATATAAATGTGTAAAAAAATTTTAACTCATAAGGAGAGTATTGTAATGTCAATTATTACTGATGTTTACGCACGTGAAGTCCTTGACTCACGCGGTAACCCAACACTTGAAGTAGAAGTTTACACTGAATCTGGTGCATTCGGTCGCGGTATGGTTCCTTCAGGAGCATCAACTGGTGAACACGAAGCAGTAGAACTTCGTGATGGTGACAAAGCTCGTTACGGTGGTCTTGGTACTCAAAAAGCAGTTGATAACGTAAACAACGTTATTGCTGAGCACATCATCGGATTCGACGTACGTGATCAACAAGGTATTGACCGCGCAATGATCGCTCTTGACGGTACTCCAAACAAAGGTAAACTTGGTGCCAACGCTATTCTTGGTGTGTCTATCGCTGTAGCACGTGCAGCTGCTGACTACCTTGAAGTTCCACTTTACAGCTACCTTGGCGGATTCAACACTAAAGTTCTTCCAACTCCAATGATGAACATCATCAACGGTGGTTCTCACTCAGACGCTCCAATCGCTTTCCAAGAATTTATGATTGTACCTGCTGGTGCACCAACATTCAAAGAAGCGCTTCGTTGGGGTGCTGAAATCTTCCACGCGCTTAAGAAAATCCTTAAAGAACGTGGACTTGAAACAGCCGTAGGTGACGAAGGTGGTTTCGCACCTCGTTTCGACGGAACTGAAGATGGTGTTGAAACTATCATCAAAGCTATCGAAGCTGCTGGATATGTACCAGGTAAAGACGTATTTATCGGACTTGACTGTGCATCATCTGAATTCTACGATGCAGAACGTAAAGTTTACGACTACACTAAATTTGAAGGTGAAGGCGCTGCTGTTCGTACTGCTGCAGAACAAATCGATTACCTTGAAGAATTGGTTAACAAATACCCAATCATCACTATCGAAGATGGTATGGACGAAAACGACTGGGACGGTTGGAAAGCTCTTACTGAACGTCTTGGTGATAAAGTTCAATTGGTTGGTGACGACTTCTTCGTAACTAACACTGCTTACCTTGAAAAAGGTATTGCAGAACACGCTGCTAACTCAATCCTTATCAAAGTTAACCAAATCGGTACTTTGACTGAAACTTTTGACGCTATCGAAATGGCGAAAGAAGCTGGATACACAGCAGTAGTATCACACCGTTCAGGTGAAACTGAAGATTCAACAATCGCTGATATTGCAGTTGCAACTAACGCTGGTCAAATTAAGACAGGTTCATTGTCACGTACTGACCGTATTGCTAAATACAACCAATTGCTTCGTATCGAAGACCAACTTGGTGAAGTTGCAGAATACCGTGGTTTGAAATCATTCTACAACTTGAAAAAATAATTCTATTGTAATATAGAATGGAAAGAGGTTCCTTGGGGAATCTCTTTTTTGTCTTCTCACAAATAAAATATCACACTATAATATTTCTGAGTCTCAATTAGTCATCTGAATAAAAAAATTCCCTCAATCCTATTGATTGGGGGAATTTAGGCTTAGAATAGGCCCTTAATCTTGTCTAAAGCTCCACTTACCATTTCGTTGCCTGAAACGAGAGATTTAGCTTGGTTGAAGTACTCACCTAGATCATCTTTGTTTTCCTCGACAAACTTTTAGCTGCTTCAAAATCTTTTTTCGATCATTTCTTTCACTTGGTTAAATAATTCCATTGGATTCATATCAGATCTCCTATATATGTTTTGTTATGATTCTTATTTAATCATGGTTGGAGAAAACTAGCAAGAAATATGTCCGAGCCAGATCGTTGAAGAGTTGATTATGTAGAGATATGGTTGATTTAATCTAAAAAAGACAGCCCGATTAGAACAGTCTTTTTAGGATTATTCTTGTGCAGCTGTAGTTTCTTGACTAGATGAGCTTTCTTCTGTTGAGTTTGAGCTTGATTCAGGTTCAACAGGATGTAGTTCCTTGTAAGATGGTGTCTTGAATAGGTCAGCTGTTGATTTATTGCCTTTTTGTTTGTAGAGACTTGTTGATTTATCTTTCAGCTTTTTATTGATTTTTTTCAGTTGATCCATCTGTTTAGTGTAGGAAATTGTGCTAGAATCAAGAGGATTTAAACCATCTGGCGTGTAGAATCGAAGGAGGTCACCTGTTTGGACTGCATCACTCATTGACAACTGGGTTGCAACCGCATTACGAATAGCCTCATTTTCCTTTTTAGTAGTCTCATCAGGGTTAGTAATTTCTTCTCCTGTTTGAGTGTTATAGAGTCTACCAGAGTAGCTTGTGTATTGAGGTGTAACATATTGACCTGAGGTTCTAAATGCAACAGTTTGCTTATTATCAGGAGATAGGAGGTCTTGTCCCATCTGGATATAAGAGCTAGTGTCAACACCAAGAATGTGAAGGAGGGTTGGGAGGGCATCAACTTCACCACCAAATGTGTTAGAGATGCCACCTCCAGTATATCCCGGGATGTGAATCATGTAAGGGACACGTTGAAGCATGGCTTTATCATAATTTGACCAAGTCTCAGGGTTCTTCCCGAGCAGTTCCGCTAGATTACTGCTTCGCATATCAGAGATACCGTAGTGGTCACCATACATAACAATAATCGAATTATCATAAAGGCCAGTTTCCTTAAGGTAATCAAAGAAGTCTTTGATTGCAGAGTCAAGATAGTTGGCTGTTGCAAAATACCCGTTAACTGTTTCGTCTTTTGTGTCAGCGAGTGGGAAACCTTGTTCGTTTTTGTCGCCTGACAGGGAAGTGTATGGGTAGTGGTTAGATACGGTTAGGTATTTAACATAGAAAGGCTGTTGCATTTGTTCCAGATATTTGATGGAATCTGAAAACATGTACTTATCATTAAGACCGTATTGGAAGGAGTTTTCATCGGTTTTCTCAGTGAAAGCTGATGAGTCAAAGAAGTAGTTATAACCCCACTTTTTATAGGTATTATTGCGATTCCAGAAGGATCCAGTGTTTCCGTGGAAAACAGCTGAAGTATAGCCACCCGTTTGAGCTAGGATAGATGGTGCAGCGTAAGCTGTATTGGTACCACCGTAGTTTACCATATATGACCCTGTACTTAGTCCGAAGAGTGATGTTTCCATCAAGGTTTCAGCATCAGAAGTTTTTCCTGATTTAACTTGGTGGAAGAAGTTTGAAAAGGCTAGGGTTTCATTTGAGTGGTAAATGGAATTGAGGAATGGTGTTACTTCATAAGACTGACCATCTACTTGGAGCTTGTAATCAATAAGAAACTGTTGGAAACTCTCCAAGTGAATAACGATAACGTTTCTTCCTTTAGCAATTCCGTAGTACTTAGGATCAGGTGCTGCATAGTGCTCCTTAACATAAGCTTCAACCTTTTTCATGTCGTCTGATGTTGCGGATGAACGAGCTTGTGAAGCTTGATACGTTAAGTTACCGGAATAAGCTGTAAAGAAAGGAATCCCCATAGCACGAACAATATAGTTGTTGGAGAAACCACGTGTCAGTAACTCACCACGGTTAACTTCCGCTAGAAATAGGTTAGCTGAGAGAAGGAGTGTCGATAGTGCGGTGATAGCAAAACTAGCTCGTTTATTAAATGGCTTACTATCCGTTTTTAGTTTTTTCCTAAAAACACCATAAATGAAGAAAGGAATATCAATCAAATAAAAGATATAACTTGGTTCAAGAAGGTTCTTAGCTGAGTCTCCCAGCCCGGCTGCTGAACTAGAACTTGCCAGGATGGTATTTACAGTTATGAAGTCTGTAAACTCTCCAAAGTAAATGACATTAGCAATAAGCAGGAGATTAAGGATGACATAAATAGCAATTGTTGTGCCATAAAAAAAACGGCTTTTCTTGAAGTAAAGTCCTAAACCTAGCAGCATTAATCCCAGTGGAATAGGGTTAATACAGCGAAAGCATAACCTGATATCTGCTTTCCCACTCAAGATTAATGTTGACGAAATAAGCGAATATGTTTTTTAGCCAGTAAAACGAAGAGTAACAAGTAAAGACGAAATCCGAGTCTTGATGAAACTCCTTTTCCAAAAAAGCTTACGTTTATTTTTTTCAAAATAATACTTCCTTTGATTTCATATTACTTAGCTATTATACCAAATAACAAAATGATCTCTCAAAAATTTACTGTCATAGAGTGTCATATTCCTTG
>ENA-OQDC01001182-OQDC01001182.1-human-gut-metagenome-genome-assembly--contig:-NODE-1182-length-14213-cov-5.407923_pt1 | contig 14213 bp, 12 predicted proteins | sample MGYA00242770_ERZ504601 | MGnify/ENA primary metagenome ERZ504601 (study PRJEB26092, sample SAMD00036305) | human gut metagenome | host: Homo sapiens | study: EMG produced TPA metagenomics assembly of...
TCGTGGGGTAAGGGGATGTTGGCTACATATTGATGTTGTGCTGTTGCTTTTTACTGAAAGCTACTACTAACGACTCATAAATCTACCCTTAATCGTGTATTGGATGATAGTTGCGGATTTTAGGATTTAAAGGTTTCTTTTTGTTAATGCTGTTTGCTTCTTTGGGAAGCTGTAGCAATGAGAAAGAGCAGGGAGATCTTTCGGGGAAAGGCAGTGTGATGATTGATTTGTCATCCAGTTTGTCTTATAAGAGTCGTTCTATAGACGAAAGTGCCTATAAGAATGTGGATAACTATAAGGTTTCTTTGTATAAAGGAGAGGAAGCTGTGTATACAGATAAACTTTATAGTGAGTTGGAAGTGGAACAGCAAGTGGATTTTGGTGTTCCTTATACAGTAACAGCCTATTATGGCGAGGATGTAGCAGCTGGCTATGATAAACTTTATGTAAAGGGAAGTCAGACTTTTTCTGTAGCACAAGGTGACAAAAAAACAGTTGATATCACTTGTAAACCGGCTAATGCAAAAATGGCGGTAGTATATGAGGGAAATAGCGATGCTGATACATTTGAAGACTATTTCCAGGATTGCAAGGTGACAATCCAAACTCTGTATATGACGGATGCCTGGACTATGAGTAAGGCAGACGTTGGAAAAGAACTTTATTTAAAGACGGGTGACGAAGGAACAACTTGTTCTTTGACATTCTCATTAATAGATAAGGAAGGAAATCCAGTGACTGTAGAGGGTTTTGTGAATACTAAGGATATTGATTTGAAGCCTTGTTATTTTTATACGTTGACCATTAAACCAAAGAGTACAGATGTACCCGGTGGAAAATATGGTTTGACAGTAACAGTTGATGATGGGGTGACAGAGGAGAATGTGACGGTTACGGTTCCGGGTGAATATATTCCAGTTACAGAATAAAAGATGATAAATATGAAAAAATATAATATTTTAATCGGGCTATTGGCCTTTATGATAGGATTTTCATCTTGTGAAATGCGTGATGAAATCATGGGTAGAAATGAAATCGGAAAAGATGCCGGTGCGTTGGAACTTGACTTGTCATCTAGATACAATGGAGTAACAATGAGCCGTGCAGATGCAACCGTGGATAATGGAACGGCTTCTGGAAATTTCAAAGAAGAAGATGTAGATATTAACAAATATACGCTGGTTGTAACTAATTCTGATACTCAAGAAGAAGTGGCAAAAGCTGTGGTGGCTGACCTGAAAAATCAGGAAGGGAAAATTATAATACCATTGAATGAGGGTAATTATTCTGTGCAGGCTTATAACTATGATGGTGAAAATGTGAGCGTGTCGGAAAGACCTTTTTTCAAAGGTGAACAGACTTTTTCTGTAGCAAAAGGAATTTCTACAAATGTGGATTTGACTTGTAAATTGGCTTGTATCGAAATGGAGTTGGCACTGACTTCTTCTTTTACGGAAGCCTTTAAGGATGATTATGCTATCACGATTGATAATGGAGAAAATGCAACTCAGGTGTTTGACAACAGTTCTCTTGGTAAAAAATACTATTTTAAGACTCCAGAACAGAAAGATTGTTTGAACGTCGCGGTAAAAGCTACTTCTAATGAAGGGAACTTTATAGAATTGTTGGCTACAGTGCAGAAACCGGCTGATGCAGAAGGTGGAAGTTCTAATTTGGAAGGAGGTGACTCTTTCGTAATCAATTTGACAGAAGACGGAGCTACAGAATCACATTTGTCTATCGGACTGACTGTGGATTTGACCTTTACAGAAGAGGGAAAGACTATAGAAATACCAGTAGAGAACATTACTTATACAGGGCCGGAAGAACCTGGTGAAGGAGGTGAAACGGATACGGAAGAACCGGATACTTCTATAACTTTTGAGGGACTGCCTGCTACCTATACTTGTACATATGGAGATAGTGATATTCCGGGCTTGCAGGATGTGAGAATTTTGGCTCCTAATGGAATTAAAAATTTGAATGTGACTATTTCGGGAGAGATTGCTGGTCTTTTGGGTATGGTAGCATTACCAGAAACATTTGATATATGTAATATGGATGATGAGCTTAAGGAAAAGGTTATAGGATTGGGGCTTGTGACTGATGATGAATATGTTCAGTTGCATGCTGGAACTTGTACTGAATTTACCTTTAAACTGGGAGAATTATTGATTCTGGTTCCTAAGGTGGTAAATTCTGGAAATAGTACATTTAATTTGGCAGTTTCAGATGGAGTAAATACAAAAGATGGAAATATTATAGTGATTGTGAACCCCAAAGAAGGAGAGTAAAGACTATGAAATTAACGAATATACTGATTGGCTTGTTTTTGGGGACAGGACTGATTTCTTCCTGTCAGTCAGAAATGGAGGAGTCCAAAGGCTATGGTTACCTTCAGCTTTCCTCAGTGGATATTGATAAAAATGTAACTTCTCGTGCGGATATTACGGAATCGGAAGCTGTGGCTTTGGATATTGTGGATGAATCTGGAACGGTGGTGAAACATGCGGATAATTGGACTGACCTGAAGAGTGTACTGCTACCGGTAGCCACTTATACAATTAAGGCTTATTCTGCAGAAAAAGATAAGGAAGCGCAAGGCTTTGAGGCTGCTCCTTATTACGAAGGGCAGGAAGAAGTAGTGATTGAAGCGAATAAAAATAAGGCTGTAGAAATTACTTGTAAATTGGCGCAGGCCATGGTATCTGTGCACTGTTCGGAAAGTTTTAAAACTGTTTTTGAAACTTATACTTGTGTGGTAGAAGGAGCAGATGCCTTTACAATTCCTTTTGTAAAAGATGAAACGCGAGCCGCTTATGTGAAAGCTGGTCAACCTTTGACTGTTAAGGTGGACTTTGGAGGAGGAAGTGTTTTTTCTCAGACTATTATAGAAAGTGCAGAAGCAGCGTATCATTATAAAGTGAATCTGGACATTACAGAAGGTAATGCTTCGTTTGATATTACTGTAGACCAAACCATTCACCAGTATGATGTGATGGTGAAAGTGCCAACCAAGCAGGAAAGTACTGATTTGAAAACGGATGATATCCGTATGGATGTCTCGAAGGTATGGGGACAGTTTGCTTATTTGTCTGGAGTTTGTAATTTGGAAGAGATTACTTCTCCGGTACAATTCCGTTATAAGAAAAAAATCAGATTCAGAATGGACTACAGTAGAAGCGGTTCAGGAAGAAGGAACAAAGAATTATTCTACTAAAGTTTCTCCTTTGGAGTTCGGAACAGAGTATGAATATTATATTTTGTGTGGAGATAAGACGGGTGAGACTTGCACATTTACGACAGAATCGTATGTGGAAATACCTAATTTGAATTTTGATACGTGGGCTCAGAATGGTAAGAATTGGTATCCTAATTCTGATGCAGCTAATAGTTTTTGGGCAACAGGTAATGAAGGAGTGACATTGGGAGGTAATTCCAATAGTATGGGGGTTGAAGATTCTCGTTCTGGATTATCGGCTCAGTTACAAACTGTGCAAGTAAAAGTTTTAATTGTAAAAGTAAAGGCTGCTGGTAATCTTTTCATTGGAAGTTATAAAACAAACACTTCAAATCCCGCTTCAAGTGTAACATTTGGTAGACCTTATGAAGGTGCACGTCCTACGAAATTATCAGGATACTTTAAGTATCAGCCTGGAGATACGATGTCTAGTGGAAGTGTACCTGCAGACCGTACATTGACTTCAGATGAGTGTGATATATATATTCAGTTATGGTCAGGAGACGAAACGATTGGTGAAGGACACTTCATTACCAATGAGGCAGTATCTGAATATACTCATTTTGAAATCCCTGTAGAGTAAACGGTAACTAATAAACGTCCGGATAAGATAACTATTGTGGCGACTTCTAGTCGTTATGGTGGATATTTTGATGGAATGAATGTGATTGGTCAGCTGGCGATTGGTAGTACTCTTTGGGTAGATGATTTTGAATTGTCATACTATTAATATTTTACATGAAGAAATATTTGATTCTATTTTTAACTTTTTTGTGCGTTACTTCGGTGTACGCACGAAAAAGTTATGACCGTAATATAAAACCGTCGCTTTTTGTTCCGAAAGGCTCCTGGATGGGAGGTGTTACTTTCTCTTATATGGAATTGACGGGAGATAATTATAAATTCCTCATCTTGGACGATATAAACGGAGAAGGATATACCTTTAAAGTAAGCCCGTATGCCGGTTATTTTTTTAAGGACAATATGGCGGCAGGTGTCCGTTTAAATTATAATCGAACCTACGCCGATATAGGAAATATCAATATTGATTTGGGTGATGACCTGACATTTGATATTAGTGATTATAAATATTTGGAGCATGAATATACAGCTTCCGGATTTCTCCGTACGTATATGGGACTTGGAAATAGTAAGGTTTTTGGCTTTTTTAATGAGTTGAGATTAACTTATGGATATGGTCAAGGGAAGACGATATCTGGTGCAGACCAGAAAGCAACAGGAACCTATCAGACTTCTCATAGTTTGCAAATTGGAGCAGCACCGGGTTTGACCGCTTTTGTGACCAACAACATGGCTGTAGAAGTTTCCATCAACGTAGTTGGTTTGAAGTTTAAATGGGCTGAACAGGCTACAAATCAAGTGGAACATGGTTCCTATCGGCAAAGTTCGGCAGATTTTAAGATTAATATATTTTCGATTAATATCGGTCTTTGTACTTATTTTTAATTTGACAGATTATGCTTGTAAAAGCGTTAAAATATAGCTTTATATCACTCTTGTTATTGAACATGTCTTCTTGTATTGAGAATGATATCCCTTATCCTTATATTGAAGGAGTGATTCAGGAGATTCAGGTGGAAGGGATGCAAGGAGAAGCCGTGTTCAATAATCAGGCACGTACCATTGAATTGACAATTGGTGAAGATGCTTTTATAGACAGTCTGCCGATTACAAAATTGGTAGCGAATACGGAGTCTTTGATTTATCCTGATACTACGGTTTGCATCAAACCTTCTGGTTTCCCTGATTTTAGCTTTTCTTCTTTGGAAGAACTTCCGGCTAACGCCAATACGGCAATTGACTTTACCAATCCGGTTTCTTTTTTGCTCAAAACTTACCAAGATTATTGGTGGAAAATAACGGTAAAGCAGGAAATTGAACGAACAATTGAAGTGGAAAATCAGTCTGGAACGGCTCCTTCATTGGATTTATACAATCACATAGCTATTATTTATGTGAATGAGGATGCTGATTACAGAAATATTAAGATTAATAAACTGAACTTGGAGGGCTCTAAGACCGTATTAGAGCCTGCTGCGGAAACTGTGACTGATTTTACAAGACCTCAGGTATTTAAAGCGTATCGTAATGGACGCTATATTTGTGACTGGACGGTAGATATACAGAAATCGTCAGTGCCTGCTTCTGTCGAGAAAGTGAATGCATGGGCTACTAAAGCTTATATAAATGGAAGTTTTCGCGCGGGGACAGATTTGTCTGTTGAATACCGGATACAGGGAGAAGATGCCTGGACAACGTTGGATGCGGCTTCTATAACAGCAACGGGAGCTACATCTTATTCGGCTACTTTGACTGGATTAAAAAGTGGAACAAATTATGAAGTTCGTGCATTGGCGGATGGAAATGAAGGAGAAACACTTTCTTTCCAGACAGAAACCATTGTGACAATTCCCAATATGAACTTTGATACGTGGACCCAAAGTGGGAAAACTTGGTATCCGAATCCTGTGGCTAACAACTTGGATGAGGCACAGGCATATTGGGCTACAGGAAATGAAGGAGTGACCATTTATAAGGAATCAAGTACAGTTCCTGTAACAGGAAGTGAGGCCTATCGTGGAACTTCTGCTAAATTATATACGTATGGTGATATTCTTTTGGTAGGAGCAGCCGCTGGTAATCTTTTTATAGGTACTTATAAGACGAATATGGGAACACCTGAATCAAGTCCTTCTTTTGGGCGTCCGTACTCGGGAGCGCGCCCTACGAAGTTAAGTGGATATTATAAATATAAATCCATGCCTATTACTTATAGTGGAACGGTTCCAGGTAATTTAACGAATGATGAGTGTCAGATTTATTTACGCTTATGGAATGAAGCTGGACAAGAAATAGCTTTTGGTGAGTTTACAGGTAGTAAAACTGTTACAGAATACACTAAATTTGAATTTGATATAAATTATACAGATACAGTTTCTAAACCAGCTAAAATAACGATTGTGGCTACTTCAAGTAAATATGGAGGAGAATTTGATGATGCCGGAAAGAAGGTAATTGGCCAGGTTGGTGATGGTAGTACTTTATGGGTAGATGAATTTGAGCTTAGTTATGATTAAAGAAATTGATAGAAATATGAAGTGGATTGGTAGACTTTTTTTATTGGCATTAAGTGTGTGGTTAGGAGGATGCCAATCAGAAGACAATTCTCGTTTTTCTGGTAAAACAGGCTTGCTAATCACATTGACAGACGAAGCAGACCAGGCTTATTCGCGTATGGCTCCTTCTGAACTGGAAGATCCTTTATCGACGATGTTTAAGTTGCGAGTCGTTGATGCGGCTACAAATAAAGTAGCTTATTCAGGTAAATGTGAAGAATTTATATTATTGAAGGAAGGGACATACAACCTGACGGCTACTTACGGAGAGAATCCGGTTATTGCGTTAGATGCTCCTTATTATGTAGGAACGTTAGAAGGCCAGCGTGTGGTGACTGGTCAAGAGACTGCAGCCACGGTTTCGTGTGCGGTGGCAAATGCATTGCTTTCTGTAAACTATAATGAAAAAAGCTTGAAAAAGGCTTATGAAGATTATTCTGTCACTGTATCAGTTGACGATCAGTCTGTAGAAATAGATTCAACGGGTGAAAAAAGTGCTTATTTCCAAGCTAATTCTTCTGTGAAGCTAGTTTTTCGTGGACGTTTGGCTGGAACCGGGAAAGATGTTTCGTATGATATTTCAGAGCCAGAGGGAGGAGTGTTCTCTAATATTCCAGCAAAGAAGCATGTAAAGGTTACTTTGGGAACTGATGGCAATGTTTCATCTGGTGTGGGTATTTCAGTAGAAAAATTGGAGGTTACTACTGTATCGCTTACTGAAACTTTGCCTTTAGATTTTCTTCCAAAACCTAAAATCTCATCTGCTGATTTTGTTAATAATGAACTTTCATTCGCTGAGACGGAATCTAAATCTGCAGTTATTAATTTAAAATTGTCTTCTCCTTTGCAAAATTTAAAATTAAAGTTCAATTCGGCAGATGCTAAATTTGCAGAATTGGAAGCCGGAAAGGAATATCAGTTGTCGAATGCAGGTGATAAGGCGGCTGTAGAAACAGCTTTGGGTATTACTTTGCCGGAAATCGGTGCGACGGAGGGTAGTCTTGATTTTTCTTCATTGACCCCACAGTTGATGACAGACGCAGGAAATACGGTTTCTTCTACAATTGAAGTGGATGTGAAAGCTAATAATCGTTGGGCTAGTGAAGATCAGTCGGTGAATAGAGTGTATACTTTGAAGTGTAATAAACCGATTTTTCGTGTGAGTGCTTATCCAGGAAATATCTGGACAAAAGAATTTACAATGAATCCTTTGATGGCTGAAGATGTAGAAACGGGTAATTATGATTTGTTAAGTCAGAAGATGAAATATCAATTCAGTGCAGACGGCCAAACAAACTGGATTGATCTGGGAGATGATTTACGTAAGGTTGATTTGACTCCTGGAACAAATTATTATATCCGTGGGGTGTATCGAGATGTCGTTGAAGGTGAAGTTGTGGCTGTGAAAACTTATGAGACTTTGTCTATCCCTAATTCAACATTAGATGAAGGATATAGCACTACTTATCCTAAAGATGACAATCCTTTATATGATTTTAATGGAGGATGGATTGGAACTCGAAATACATTAACTTGTCATTCAGATGGGGTAAATGCATTTTATGTTTCTAAATCAAGTACATTACCTGTTAACGAAAATGGAAGCACTGTTGCCCATCTTATGACTATTGGATGGGGGGCTGGTAATACTTGTAGTTTTGGAAATAAATTTGGAAGTGTTATCAATAATGTATCTGCTGGTATACTTTGTGTAGGTGACTATGAGGCTTCTGGTGATACAATTTATGCAAAGGTTGCTTCAATACGGCCTACTTCTTTAAATTTTACCTATAAGTCAGCCCCATATAATGGTGATGAATATTTAGTAGAAATAGCTTTAGTAAATATTTCTGAGAATGTTGAAACTGTTATTGGAAGTGCCCGATTGACTTCCGGAGAGAAGATTGATAGTTATAAGACTCAATCCATGGATGTTGTGTATAATGATGCATATAAACAATTACCTATCACTCATGTGCGAATTTTGTTTAAGTCTGGAATAAAAGAAGATAAAGATCACTTAGAAGATAAATTTAGGGATGCAAATTTTTTGGAAGGTTATACTAATGCTTATTTGGTAGGTAGTCAGTTTTGGTTGGATTCATTTTCTTTGGTTTACGACAAATAAAGAAGAACAATGAAAAAGAATATATTATATATTTTATTGGGAATTTTCCTGTTGGCAAGTTGTCAGCAGGAAAATGAGATTCCTTCAGGAACAGGTTATTTGTCTGTAGAAGGAATTGAATTGCAGTCGCAAATGGTAACTGAGGTAGTTTCGCGTGCGGTAGATGAAACATTGATTGTAGAGTTGTGGAAAGGAGATACGAAAGTCCAAGTGTTGTCTGCTCAGGATATGCAGGATAAAATCATACTGGAGGTAGCAGATGATTATTATTTGAAAGTGTATAGTAAGAATTACGGAAGCGAATCAGATTGGGATAATGAAACCAAAGGAGAGCCTGTTTATTACAAAGAAGAAACTTTTGTGGTAGAAGATGGAAAAACTACTTCTTTAAAGATGCAGGTTCCTATGATTACTTTTGCTGTTTCTTTGGATTTATCAGAAATAAAGGGAGATTGGCTAAATGACTATAGCTTTGTAGTGACTTCAGATACGCGAAGGGTATCTTTGCGTGATAAAGAAATAGCATATTTCCCTTATTCGGAAGGAGCATTTTTTTAGTTATCAACTGAAAATTAGGAATACTGATTTTGAAGAAAAAGAACAAAGTGGTGAATGGGGAAAAAATGAGGATGAAACTTTAAACATGAACACATTGTATACTATATCATATAATTGGGAAACTCAGTCTCTGGCTATAAAATGATGAGATATTAATCTTGTGGCGGTCCTCTTTATTTTACGTGTATCAAAAGTAGAATAAAGAGGCCTTTTTGTGTATAATAGATTTTTCCTAATAAGAAGAACAAGTGTACCACTCTATTTGTTAGGAATAGATAAAGATAAACTTGTTTACCATGAATTTTATTATACGCAATCTACTTCTATTCTTTGTTTTATTATGTACTATAGCTTGTTCTTCAGATGAGAATTTCGACCAGCCTTCTTTGGAAAATATAGATTTTAGAGTCTCTGTGGTGGGACAGTCACGTGTGGCGATGCAGAAAAATGGAAGTGGAGACTTTCAGGCGGGAGATGAGGTGGCTTTGCGAGTGTATGAGTCTCAACTGGATAAGCTTCAGGATAAAACCCTGCTACATTGCGAAGGAAAGCAGTGGACTTCTTCTTTATATTGGAAAGATTGGGAGGGAACTCCTTATTTTTATGCGGTCTGGCCTTCAGCTACTCAGGTAGAATTGTGGGAGGGTACCTGCTGGTATGTGCATCGGGTGAGTCGGAACCAGTCGGCAGAGGAGGATTTTTTGTTTTCTGATTTATTGGTGGCTGATGCGGCAGGGGAGCGATATTCGCCGGTGAATTTGGCTTTTCGCCATGCCATGAGTCGGGTAACGGTGAATGTGAGAAACATGGAGGAGGCTCTGTCGGACGAGGAACGACAGCAGCTGCAAGTGTATGTTCATGGCTATTTATCGGGTAGATTTGCTTTGTCGGGAAACGCAGTACAGGCTGCAGAAGAGATGGATTGGATACAAGCGTACCCAATGAATGAAGATGGTAGTTTTACTGCCTTGGTTGTTCCGGGAGAGTTGGAACGTTTTCGGACAGAGGGCTGGATAAAAATCGTAGCAGGGAAATAGGGAACTGGTGTATAACGCACTGGAAAGTATCGGAAATACACTGGAAAGCGGGAAGCAGGTGACTGTGAACTTGCAATTGAAATCGGAGGAAGTGGTACCCGAAGAACCTGTCTGGTGGGTAGATGGTGTACAGCCGTCCGACCAGTGGGAGTATGAGGCTCCGGTGTATCGTATGCCCTGGAGGCAGAATTGCGGGTGGTTTGACTGCAACAAACTGGATGCCAGAGATACCAGTCCCACGGGAGATGGAAGAACGTGCTGGGAGGCTTCCTCTTCAAATTTGATGCACTGGTGGCTGAATGCGAACCGTGGTTATGTGGAACGTTATCTGGAAAACAAACGTCATCTGAACCCGGATTTCTCGATTCCTTCGGCTTATCCGGATTCAAAGCATAGTGAGATTTATCAAGGATTCAAGAACCGTTTTGGCAATAAGTCGGGGTATATCGTATCGGGTGTAAACTGGTTCTTGTCGGGAATCTGTAGTCGGGTGATGTATCCTCAGGATGTACCGGAACAGGAAAATGCGGGCTTCTTTTTTGACGTGTTCGGTCGGAATTCACTGGTGAAGCAGTATGGCAACGGGTATATGACGAAGGAGGAGTTTAATAACGCCATCAAATTGGCAAGGAAGCAGGGGATGGCTGTCGGACTGGATATTTTTATTCAAGGAGGCGGGCATGCCATAAATCTTTGGGGAGCTGAGTTCGATGAGAAGGGAGAGGTGAGTACGATTTACCTGGTAGATAACAACGATGGAAATTTGGGTGACTGGATTTACAAGGCTAAGATTGTGTATGAACAGGATACTTCAAGTGGAGCATTGTTTACTTATATGAAATGGGTTTATAATGAAGACCTGAAGATAAAAATCATGGATTTGGTACTGTTGGATAAAGGTACTTCTTATTGGGAATTATTTTTTGAAGATAAAAAAGAAATCCCCTTGCTCCGTTCGTAGATGTGGAGCAAGGGGATTGTTACGTTTATATGATCTATGTGTTTGTCAGATAAGTTGCATACCCAGTCGTGCGCATTCCTCACGCATGTCTTCCGGCCAGATGCTGGCCTGGATTTCTCCGATATGTGCCTTCTTCAGATAAAGCATACACAAACGTGATTGTCCGATACCTCCTCCAATGGTCAGAGGGAGTGTGTCGTTTAGCAGACGCTGATGGAAATACAGTTTGGTGCGTTCTTCTTTTCCGGCTAACTCTAGTTGCTTGAGCATGGCAGCCTTGTCCACACGGATACCCATGGAAGAAATTTCCAGTGCACGTTGCAGCACTTCATTCCATACCAGTAAGTCACCGTTCAAGCCGGGAAGTCCTGTTTTAGGGTCTACAGTGGTATAGTCGTCATAGTCCGGCGCGCGCAGGTCATGCGGTTGTCCGTTGCTCAGCTTGTTTCCGATTCCGATAATGAAAACGGCTCCAAAGCGTTCTGTAATCAGGTTTTCACGTTCCTTGGCTGTCTTGTCAGGATACATTTGCAACAAGTCTTCCGAATGAATGAAATGTACATCATGGGGCAGGAATGAGTTAATCTGTGGATACATTTCACAAATCATGTATTCCGTGCGGCGCATGGCGGCATAGATACGGGTTACGATGCTCTTCAGGAAGTCTACTGTACGCTGTTCCGGAGTAATCACTCGCTCCCAGTCCCACTGGTCTACATAAAGAGAATGAATGTTGCCCAACTCTTCATCGGCACGTATGGCATTCATATCGGTATAAATTCCGTAGCCGGGTTCAATCTGATAGTCGGCCAGAGTAACGCGTTTCCATTTGGCCAGTGAGTGAACGACTTCTGCCTGCTGGTCTCCCAAGTCTTTGATGGGGAAGCTGACAGGGCGTTCTGTACCGCTCAAGTCGTCGTTGATTCCCATTCCTTTCAAAACGAACAAAGGAGCGGTAACACGGCGTAAACGAAGTTCGGACGAGAGGTTCTGCTGGAAAAACTCTTTAATTTGCTTGATGCCCAGTTCGGTCTGTTTCATGTCAAGCAACGGCTTATAGCCGACTGGTTTTATAAGGTAACTCATGTGTGAATTTCTTTAAATGTTTATTTGCTTGCAAAGATAGGTGTATTTTGTAAATATGCAAGCGATTTTAGAAATAAGTTATCAAAATGATTTTTATTTCTTTTTACTTACTGATAAAGTGAAAAGGAAATGATGGAAATAAAAAATGTCATTCTGGAAATCTCTTTCCGGAATGGCATTCTATTATGTAATATAAAGAAAGGCAGTTTAGCGATTCTTGTACATGCTTTCGTAATAGTTCTGGTATTCGCCGCTGGTTACGTTTTTCACCCATTTCTGGTTGTCAAGATACCATCGGATGGTTTTTACGATACCATCTTCAAAATTTAGTCTCTGGAGTCCATCCGAGCTCGCGGGTAATTTTTGTCGGGTCGATGGCATAACGCTGGTCATGTCCGAGTCTGTCCTTGACAAAAGTAATCAGTGAATCATTAATCCAGTCAATGCTGATTTGTCCGTCAGGAGTCATCTCTTTCTTTTTAAGGATGTTCCGGTATTCCGGCTGCTCGGTCATTATCTGGTGAATGGTAGCAATGGTCAGTTTGACGATTTCAATATTCTGTTTTTCGTTATGACCTCCTACATTATAAACCTCACCGTCCTTGCCGTTGCGGACAATCATGTCGATGGCCTTGCAGTGGTCTTCCACGTAGAGCCAGTCGCGTACATTGGTTCCGTCTCCGTATACAGGCAGGCGTTTTCCTTCCAGGATATTCTTGATGATAAGCGGAATCAGCTTTTCGGGGAAGTGATAAGGACCGTAGTTGTTGGAGCAGCGGCTGATAGTTACAGGCATTTTATAGGTGTCGCGGTAAGCCATCACAATCAGGTCGGCACTGGTCTTTGAAGCACTGTACGGACTGTGCGGACAGAGGGGAGTTTCTTCTGTAAAATACCCTTCTGCACCCAAAGAACCGTATACTTCATCGGTCGATACCTGATGGAAGCGAACACCTTTTCTCCAGGTTGGATATCCGTTTTCATCTTTTCCGGTGACCCATGCCCGGCGGGCTGCATCCAGCAGGTTCTGGGTTCCCAAGATGTTGGTCTGCAAGAATAATTGCGGATTTTCGATGCTGCGGTCTACATGGCTTTCGGCTGCGAAATTCACGATGTAATCAAATTTGTAATCAGCAAATAGCTGGTCGGCCAGGTTACGGTCGCAGATATTTCCTTTTACGAAGAAGCAGCGTTCATTGTCGATGTCCTGTGAAATAGTTTCTAAATTTCCCGCATACGTCAATGCGTCGAGGATGACAATTTTGACGTCATCATGTTTGCCTAAAATATATTTTATATAGTTGGCTCCGATGAACCCGGCAGCTCCAGTAACTAGATAAGTTTTCATATAGAGTTTTATTTTGGGTGCAAATTTCGGAAAGTTTTTTGAATGTGACAAGACTTTTTTTGTTTTAATCATTCAGCTCAATCACCTCCAGGTCAGAGAAATTTCCGTTTTCTATACTGAATCGTACAAGGGTCCGTACCTTATGAAAACCATATTTCCCTGCCGCTCCCGGGTTGATGTGAAGTAGTCCCAGACTGGAATCGTATTTGACTTTCAGAATGTGTGAATGACCGCTGATAAACAGCTTGGGTGGCTGTGTCATGAGTGTTTTTCGGATGGAAGGGTCGTACTTCCCGGGATAACCTCCGATATGTTTGATGAGTACGTCAGTACCTTCTAACTGGAAACGGTTGATTTCCGGAAAGCGTATGCGCAGGTCTTGTCCGTCGATGTTTCCGTAGACAGCCCGCAGCGGACGGAATGCGGCCAACCGTTCGGCTACTTCCAGTGAACCGATGTCACCGGCATGCCATATTTCATCACACGTATCAAAATATTTCAGATAACGTTCGTCCCAGTAGGCATGGGTATCAGATAAGAGTCCGATTCTTTTCATTTTTCTTTTGCTTTTGTCCGGCAAAGATACTACATTTGAAAAAACCTTGAATGATTTCAGTATATGGAAAGCCACTATAACTATTTCAACCGCGATATAAGCTGGTTGTCATTTAATCACCGCGTATTACTGGAGGCAGATGATGATACGCTTCCTTTGTT
>ENA-OQDC01001184-OQDC01001184.1-human-gut-metagenome-genome-assembly--contig:-NODE-1184-length-14204-cov-4.711302_pt1 | contig 14204 bp, 18 predicted proteins | sample MGYA00242770_ERZ504601 | MGnify/ENA primary metagenome ERZ504601 (study PRJEB26092, sample SAMD00036305) | human gut metagenome | host: Homo sapiens | study: EMG produced TPA metagenomics assembly of...
GCTGATTCAGGCTGTCCAGGCACTGGAAACCGGCGGCCTCAATCTTGACCAGTCGATGCGTCAATGGGAGATCGGCGAGGCCTTGGCTAAGCGCGCCCAGGGTCTGCTCAACGACGTCCGTGCCAAGCTCGACCAAGCACAAGCCGAGCAAGCCGCCAACGAAGCCACCGCAGGCACGCAGTCCAACCTCGACTGAGTTGCCTCCCGGCGCGGCATCCCGCGGCTCGCACCTGAGTCCGGACTGGACTGAGTTCTGCTTCCCGGCATACGATAGTGGTGATTAGGCCACATTGGCAGCAGTTTATAGAAGGGAAATCCCATGTCAACGTTGATTCTTGTATTCCATCCGCATCTTAAGGACGGCTCGCGCGTGAACGCCCGCCTGCTCGCCGAACTCACCGCACAGGGCGAGGACGACATCATCGTGCGCGACGAATACGCCGAATACCCGAACTTCTCCGTCAACGCCGACACAGAGCACGAGCTGCTGGAGGCTGCCGACCGCGTAATCCTTCAGTTCCCGTTCTACTGGTACTCCTCCCCCGCGCTACTCAAGGAATGGGAAGACGAGGTCATCACCGCCGGCTGGGCCTACGCCGGAGCCCATGCGTTGAAGGGCAAGGAGCTCAAACTGGTGGTCACCACTGGTTCCGACGCCGCCAAGTACCGCAAGGACGGCGAGTACAGCCACACCATGGAGGAGCTGCTAAGCCCGTTTGAGGTCGTGGCGTACAAGGTCGGCATGAACTATGCTGAGCCGTTCCTGGTGCAGGGCACCGCCACCATCGGCGATGCGGAGCTGGATCAGGCCGCCGCCGATTATGTTTCGGCGATTTTGGACTGAATAAGCTGAGGCCGGGTGCAAGTCGCACCCGGCCTTGTTGTTTCGCGGGCTAGCCGCGGTCTCTCCCAGTCAGCCTGCGGCTGACAGTTCCCTCGTCAGAGAGAGCTTATTTTTTGGATCAGAGGGAGTTGATAGCTACTTCTTCAACGGCACGTAGATCACGTCGTCAATGAGCTCGCGATAGTGCTCAACGATTTGCGCGCGACGGGTCTTCAGGCTCGGGGTCAGCATGCCGTTGGCCTCGGTGAATTCGTCTGGCAGAATCTCGAACTTACGAATCGACTCGGCGCGGGAAACGCCCTCGTTGGCGGCGTTCACCGCACGCTCCACCTCAGCGTGAACGATGGCGTTCTTGGCCAGCGAGGCCAGATCGGGTTCCGGTTTGGCGCCCTGGGATTCCAGCCAATTGTTGGCATCCGCCAGATCCAGCGTGACCAGAGCGGCCACGAACGGCTTCTTATCACCAATAACCAAGCACTGGTTGACCACAGGCGAGGTCATCACGGAAGCCTCAAGCAGACCCGGCGACACATTCTTGCCACCAGCGGTGATGATGAGGTCTTTCTTACGGCCGGTGATGGAGATGAAGCCATCTTCGGAGATATCGCCCAGATCGCCGGTGTGCAGCCAGCCATCAGTGATCTGCTGGGCAGTGACCCCAGGGTTGTTGTGGTAGCCCTTGCACACCAGCGGTCCTTTGACCACCAGCTCGCCGTCCTCGGCGATGCCCGCAGTGATACCGCACATCGGCATGCCGATGGTGCCGATGCGGTTGTCCTCTGGCAAGCTCACACACACCGGGCCGCAGGTTTCGGTCATGCCGTAGCCTTCCAGCACCGGCATGCCGATGCCGTTGAAGAAGTGGGAAAGCTCGGAGTCCATCGGAGCGCCGCCGGTGATGGCGAAGTCGGCGTTCGGACCGAAAATCGTGCGAATCTTCTTGTACACCACCTGCTCGTAGAAGGCGTGGGCGATGCGTCCGGTAATCGGCAGCTGCTCACCCTTCTGCTCGGCCTTGGACCATTCGCGCGCGTTCTCGGCGGCGCGCATGAACATCTTGCCAGCGAATCCGGTGCCGGCGCGCTGGGAGGCGGCATTGTAGACCTTCTCGTACACACGCGGCACGGCAAGCAGCAGCGTGGGGCCGAAGGTCTCGAAGTCCTTGACCATCGTCTTCATATTGGAGCTCAAGGCCAGCGAAATCGTGCCGCCAAAACTGAAGAATTCCAGGAATCGGGCGAACACATGGCTCAGGGGCAGGAACAGCAGCAGACGGCGGTTGGGCCATGCGCCGGCACGAGGCATGTACTGCAGCGCGGAAAGCACCAGGAAGGCGAAGTTGCGGTGGGTCAGTTCCACGCCCTTCGGGGTGCCTGTAGAGCCGGATGTGTAGACGATGGTGGCGCGGTCGTCGCCGTGGGAGGCTTCCTTGTATTCCCAGAATTCGGCGTCGGTGACGCTTTCGCCGTAGGTCTTGATGGCGTTCAGACCGCCGGCCTCGATTACGAACACGTTGCGCAGGGTGGGCACCTCATCGCGCACGGATTCGATCTTGTCACGCTGCCCGTCATCTTCGGCGATGGCGAGCGTGACTTTGGAATCGTTGAAAATCCAGCTGACCTGGCTGGCGGAGTTGGTCTCGTACACCGGCACGGTGAGCGCGCCGATGGACATGATCGCCATATCCAGCGCGGTCCATTCCCAGCGGGTGCGCGAGACGATGGCGACTGAATCGCCCTTGTTGACACCAAGTCCGACCAGGCCCTTGGCCAAGTCGATGACCATGTCACGGAATACTTGGGCGCTGTACGGGTGCCAAGTGCCATCATCGCCCTTGTATTCGATCATGGCACCTTCGGGATCGCGCTTGGCGCGGTTATCGAGCAGATCGAACAGGTTGATGTCGCTGTCAATCGGCTCCTTGACGGGATTGGTGAACTGCTTGACGATACGAGTATCGTTTATGGCCTTATCAGCGATGTTTTCAGTCATACTCCCCATGTAACTCCACGGATGCTACAAAACACGCGCGAAACAACGGATTGTCCAGACCAAATGGCCCCGGCAATCCGTTATTTCGGGCAAACCAGGTAAATCTGTCGCACCGTACATTCAGCAGATTACTCGGCGGAGTTATTGGCCTTTTTCAGCTCGTCGCGAATCTCCTGCAGCGTGGCGAGAGTCTGCTCTTCAACGCTAGGCCCCTGTTCTTCAGCGTCAGCCTCATCCTGGGCAGCAGTGAGATCACGAAGCTTATTAATCGGCAAAATCACGCAGAAATACACCGCCACGCCAACAAGCAGGAAGTTAATCAGCGCGTTAAGAATCGCACCAAATGAAACAGTCGAGTTGTTGAACGTGATGGTCAGCAGTCCGGAAAGATCCGGTACGCCGCCAATCATGCCGATTAATGGACTGATGAGATTGTCGACGATGGAATTGACCACAGCGGTAACGGCAGAGCCCATCACCACACCTACCGCCATATCAATCATTGATCCGCGCGACAGGAATTTCTTAAAGCCATTCAACGGACCTTTATCGGTCAAAGCAACAACTTTGCGAGCGGTTCCTCCCGTGGCCTTGGCAAAGTCGGTGGCAATATTCATGGGATTGTGGCTATTCATAACGGCACTCCTTACCAAAATTCGGACACTTCACTTGTATCCGACTGGTTTCCCACGACTCCATTATGCCGCTTGTTGGAATATCCCTATACCACTGCGGCGTTCCCGTACATGACTATGTACGAGAACGCCGCCAACCCTGCTTGCAGAGAACCTGTTAGAGCTGTTTAGAACTGGATGTAATCGACTTCCGTATGCTCGCCGGTTTCCAAGTATTTCGCCACATCATCAGGACCGACGAACACCAGTTCGACCGCTTGCGCAATCATCAGATTGACACGATCCATTGGCGTAAGGTTTTCGAAATAGCCGTACACCGGGATTCCCAGCGCATGCGCATATCCGATTTCGAACATCGTGCCCGGGTCCTCGTCCATAAGATTGGCGACCACGGCTTTAGCAGCATTAATGCCATGGATATCGTCCGCAAAGCATCCTTCAGGGCCTACTTCTTCGATCTGGCTGACAAACCGCGGCTTGAACAGTACCTTGCCATGGTCTTCCAATATCTTTTCCAAACGTTCCATACTTGCCGTTTGTTCAGGATCAAAGAACGGACCGGCCACATAGAAGTCATACTGTTTGTCTTCACTCATGGTCTCTAGTCATAGCGCAGCAACGTCGAACGTCAGCCGTTATTTTCACTGTATGGACAAGGGGTCGTATTGTGAACATTGCTACGGGATAACCGTCAACGACTACGTACGTTGCCCACGATTGGCGCATGCCGCCGCTCTTGCGCCGTCCGCACTGCCAGCCCGTCAGCCGCGATTGACGATTTGCATGGCGCGGCCATCGTCCATCAGGTGGAAGCCATGCTTCTGGTAGAACGGTGCGTTTTTGCTTTCCTCAGGCATGACTTCCAGCAAGAAGTAGTCGCGATACTTAGCCTTGACCAGTTCAACGAGATGGCTGCCGATATGCTGCCCGTGATATGCCGGATCTACCAGCACCCAATGCATATAGGCCACCATTTCGGTATCGTCGAGCACGCGAACCAAGCCGACCAAATGGCCGCCATCCCATGCGCTGATCACCGTATCCGAATGCTGCAATGCCTTGAACAACCGTTCCGGCCACTGCGCCGATTCCCAACCTACCGACTTGAACAGCGCCTCAACCTGCTCAACAGTAAACCGCTTCTCTTCCGTGTATTCGATAGCCATGGACCCTCACGACAACCGTGAAGCCCCACATGTCTTTGCATAGTTTCACACGACGGGATGATGGATAGTGGAACCTATACGTTTACACATGCCTAATGCCCATGGCTCATCACCGATGAATAGAGGCTGAGATACCGTCATGTTTCCGAAGCCAAGTGCCCGAGATCGGATTCGAACCGACGACACCCGCTTTAGGAGAGCGGTGCTCTATCCACTGAGCTACTCGGGCAACGACGTTTCATTGTACACGGCCACACGCCCAGTCGCATCATGTTCGCGTGGCAGCTTGCGCAAGCCATCCGGCAACCTGAGCAAGCCACATGGAGGAACCCGACATCAGGTCATGGCCCGGTCTTTCGTGCCAGTTTGGTGCGAACTGCTCTTGCGCACGGCGAAAAGACACTGAAAGACAAGCCGTACACGGTACAGTGGCAAATCGCACGAAAAGCAAAGTAACAGTAAACAAGCCGGAGGAAAGGGCAGCATGGCAAAGGCACGGAGTACTACCACAGGCGCAAGCGTACGAGCTCGCGCCGCTGCCAAGCCACGCTCTGCCAGAGCCACGGCACGCCCAGTATCCAAGTCTGCCGTGAAGCCACACAAACGGCATCGTCTGCTTGGTTTTCTCGCCACGATGTTCGCGCTTCTTGCCCTTGCCGGCGCTGCCGCCCGCGCGCTGCCTGCCGATTTACAGGAACTGCCATTTGCGCCGATTGTGGTATCGGCAACGCCATGGTTCACGTTGCTTGGCTTGATTGCCCTGCTGTTGGCCATCGTGTCGCGGCGTATCCTTGCCGCACTAATCGCCATCGCCGCAATCGCATGCAATGGCTATTGGCAATATCCGTTCTTCTACTCGACCGATCCACTCCCCCAAGCCGCGCAGAACGCCGTGGCCGCAGCCTCCCCCAACACCAGCGATGCCTACGCGCGCGTCATGACCTTCAATGTGTATAAGGGGCAGGCCGACCCGCAAGCCATCGTCGAGCTGGTTCGCGATCAGCGCGTCGAAGTGCTTGCTTTGCAGGAGACCACCGAGGATTTCGTCAAAAAACTCAATGAGGCTGGTATTGAGCATTATCTGCCGTATGCGCAGGTCTCATCGTCTGACGGCGTATTCGGTAACGGCCTCTGGTCGGCCACGCCACTTGCCGATCCGACCGACGATGACGTGAATTCCAGCGCCTCATTCATGCCCGGCGGCACGGTGGATATGGGTGGCCAGCAGATTCGATTCGTATCCGTGCACACCACCGCTCCCGTACCCGGCTACTGGCGGCAGTGGAAGCGATCGCTGGATGAGTTGGGTCTGATGCGCGAGCATACGGATACACGGTATATTTTCATGGGCGATTTCAACGCCACTTACGATCACACGCCATTCCGTGATTTTCTTGGCGACCGGTTCGTGGATGCCGCACGTGAATCCGGACATGGGTTTACGTTCTCATGGCCCACGAACCGTGCGGCTGTGCCAATGTTCGCCGGTATTGACCACGTGGTGCTTGATCAGGGCATGAAGGCCGGACAATGCAAGGTGGTCAAAGTCGAGGGCTCTGATCATGCGGCATTGTTGGCTACCGTGGCGGTTGGGTGATTCCCCTCAATAGGACTAGAAACCGAGGCGGGTGCGGCCGAATTGGTCGAGCCAGCGCAAAATCGCGCCTTCACGCAGCGCCCACGGGCAGATCTCGACTTCCTGAATATTCAGGGCCTTCATGATCTCGTCGGCCACCACGCCGCCGCCCACAATCTGCATCGTGCGTTCAGGCGTGATGCCGGGCAAAGCCACGCGCTGCTCAGGCGCGATCGCCGCCAAACGAGGAATCCAGTCTTCCAACTGCTCACGAGTCATAATCCATGAATCTTCGCGGCCCGGCGCACGCATCACCGCACCGCACAGGCGAGCCAGCGAGCGGAAGGTCTTGGAGGTGCCAACTGCATGATTCGGGTGCTTGGATTGCGGGAAAACCTTGACCATCGGCTCCAGAATCTTGCGCACGTTCTTACGCACGTCTTCCAACTCGTCGGGCGTGGCCATGCCGGAAGGCAGAAATTCAGTGGTGACGCGGCCCGCGCCAGCCGGGGCGGAAAGCGCTACGGTCGGCTCTTCGTCGGAGCCCATCGCCACTTCGAGCGAACCGCCGCCGATGTCCAGCACCAGCAGTCGGCCGGCATCCCAACCATACCAACGGCGAGCGGCCAGGAAGGTCAGGCGAGCCTCATCCGTGCCAGACAGCACAGTGACGCCCTGACCAATCAGTTCCTCGATCTTGTGAATCACTTTGTTGCCGTTCGGCGCCTCGCGCAGGGCGGAGGTGGCCATAACCAGCAGCTGGGTGATTTCGTATTCCTCGGCCAGCCGCATGCACTGGGACACGGCTTCCAGAATCGCCTCGATGCCGGACTTCTTGATTGAGCCGTCGTCCTTTAAATACTTCATCAGGCGCACTGTGGATTTGGTGCTGGCCTCGGGGTCAGGGCGAGCGCCGGGGCGGCGTCGACGATAAGCATGTGGATAGTGTTCGAACCGATATCAAGCACACCAAGTCGCGTGGTATGCGAACGCAGATTGACCATGATTCCTATTCCTGACCTTACCTAACCCGTGATGGCCGAACAACGGGCCGACCATCGCAATCAGCCAGCCGTGCGCCACCATGGCGAGTCGTTCGGCCGGCAACCAACACCGTGAGGCCAGCCGAACATCACACAAACTCGACTACTGTACAACAATCACACCGGCTGCCGCGCCGTTCACAGCGATTCGACGAACGTTCCGAGACGTTCCAGCCCCTCGGTCAGGGCCTCACGTGAGGCGGCATAGCTCAGGCGCACATGCGTATCCGCCGTGGCCGCGCCGAAGTCGCGGCCAGGAGTCAGAGCCACATGGGCTTCATCCAGCGCGCGTTCGCAGAACGTCCAGGCATCCAGACCAGTGCGGGAGATGTCGAAGTAGGCGTAGAACGCGCCATTCGGCTCCACTTCAACCGGCAAACCGATGCGCTTGAGCCCGTCAATCACAATGCGGCGACGGGCCAGCAATTCCTGACGACGAGCTTCGCATTCCGCCAAGCTTTCCGGCGTGAAGCAGGCGAGCGCCGCATGTTGCGTGGGCGTGTGGGGCGCACAGGTAGTAGTTGGTGGCCAGATCGTCAACCGCTTCCAGCACAGTGGGCTCGTCCGGCAGAATCGCCCAGCCGAGGCGCCAGCCGGTCATGCCGAAGAACTTGGAGAAGCTGTTGCATACGATGGCATCGGGGTCGCAGGCCAGCACGGATTTGACTTCGGTACCGTCCGGCTCCCGGTCAGCCAAGTCGAGGTAGGTTTCGTCCACGATGCGCCATGCGCCGCGGCTGGCGGCCAACTTGCACACCTCGTCCAATACGTTGAAGTCGATGGTGGTGCCGGTGGGGTTGGACGGCGACGTGATCATTACGGCCTTGGTCTTGCTCGTCCAGTACTGGCTGCACAGGTCGGCGGTCAGGTGGAAGGCGGGTGGCGGCCGAGGTCGGCACATCGATGACCCGGCCTTCAAACGACCGCACAAGTTCGCGGTTGCATGGGTAGGAGGGGTCGGCCACAATCACATCGTCACCGGGGTCCACGGTCAGCGCGGTGGCCAACAGCAGAGCGGCCGAACCGCCGGCGGTCACGCAGATACGCTTGGGGTCGATGTCAAGGTCATGACGCTCGCGGTAGAAGTCGGCGATGGCCTGACGCAGTTCAGGTAGGCCCATGGCGGCGGTGTACGGCAGGGCCCGGCCGTCGTACTGTTCGCGCATGGCGTCGCGTACGGCGGGCGGCGCGCCGAAATCGGGCTCGCCAAGGCTTAATTTGATGACGCTGGTACCTTGGGCGATCATCTTGTCTGCTTGTTCGCCGAATACCATGGCACGGAAGGGATTGGCCTCACGCGCTCGGCGGGACATGACTGGAGACGCGGCCGGAGATTGGGGCTGCTGCGCTGCTTCGTTTTCCATATTTCGGTTCTATCCGCCTCACGGGACAAGGTTTCTTCTATAATCACTGTAGGTCGATTGAGTGCACCAACCCGCATTCAAGGAGGAATAATGAGTCGATTCAATGGCAAGCGCGCCGAGTTCGAGGCCAGCGGCGAAAAAATCAACGTCGCGATTCTGGGTGCGGGCCGCATAGCTCACACCATGGCCGGCACCCTGACCCAGATGGCTGAAGATTCACTGTATTCCTCATGGATTCACCCGTATGCGGTAGCGGCCCGTGATATTACGCGCGCGCAGGCTTTTGCCGACCAATGGCATTTTGACAAGGCTTATGGATCGTATGAGGAGTTGGTGGCGGACCCGGATGTGGATCTGGTGTATATCGCCACCCCGCACAGTCTGCACGCCGAACAGGCGATCCTGTGTATGAAAGCCGGCAAGAACGTGCTGGTGGAGAAGTCGTTCACCGCGAACGCCGGGCAGGCACGTGAGGCGCTGGCCGCGGCCGAGGAAACCGGCATGCTGTGCACGGAGGCCATCTGGACGCGCTACATGCCCAGCCGCAAGCTCATCAACGAAGTTATCGAGTCCGGCGAGATCGGCGAGGTGAAAGCGGCGAGCGCCAACCTGTGCTATCCGGTGTCCGGCAAGGCACGTATGACCGATCCGGCCTGTGCCGGTGGCGCGCTGCTCGATGTGGGCGTGTATCCGCTGAACTTCCTGGATATGGCGGTCGGCGCCGACCATGGCCGTACACTTGATCATTTCGATACGTCGATGGTGCCCGCCGAAACCGGTGTGGATGCGCAGAATTCCACCACGTTGTATTACAGCGACGGCACGATGGCCGTGTCCACCAGTTCGATGCTGGTTTCCTCCGACCGCGGCGGCTATGTGTGGGGCACCGAGGGTTATCTGGTGGTCACCAATATCAACAATCCCGAGTCCATCGACATCTATGACAACGCCCACAAGCCCGTGCGCAGCATTGCGGTGCCGCCGCAGTTGACCGGTTATGAGTATGAGGTGGCCGATGCGGCCAACGCGCTGCTGGACGGCAAGATCGAATGCGAGGCGATGCCGCACGCCGACACCATCCGCATCATGGAGCTGATGGATGCGATTCGTGACCGTTGGGGCCTGAAGTTCCCGTTTGAATCCTGATTTCAGCTCCCCTCCAGAGGGGAGCTGAAATTATTCCGCTGAATCTGCATCTCCTTCAACAATCTGCTCATACAGCCGTACGAGGCGTTCGTCGCGCACGGCTTTCGTTAATTCGCACTCCCATACGGTAATTACACGCCAGCCAGCGGCCTCCAGTTCGGCTCGCTGCGCGATGTCTCGATTGTGATTGCGCAGTAGTTTCGCCTGCCAGAATTCCACGTTCGATTTCGGCATCGAATGTTTGGAACATCCTTCATGCATGTGCCAGAAACAGCCGTTGACAAACACGATGGCGTGGTATTTCGGCAGTACTACATCCGGGTGTCCGGGGTAACGCTTGTCGTTCTTGCGGAATCGCAACCCCTTGCGAAACAGGTAGCTGCGTACCAGTACCTCAATTTTGGTGTCTTTGCCACGAATATGCGACATCGTGTACGAACGGGTACCCCGCTCATACTTCTCCACTGGCTGTTTCTTGCGATTCACGCACTCCAGACTACCGTGACGTTGCGGCGAGAATGAGAGCCTGAACGAACGATCACCCATCTTGCCCGTCCGTGTCTCTTATCGCGGGCAACAATCATCTGCCGGTCGAGACTGCCCGATTAGACTGAGTTCAATGGATGACATGACGATTCGTAGGGCCACGGCGGCCGATATTCCCCAGATCGACGAACTGCTGCGGCAGGTGCTCGAAGTGCATCATGCCGGCCGACCGGATCTGTTCAAAGGCGGTGTCAAGAAATACACGGACGAGGAATTGAAGGCGATTCTGGCCAACGATCAGACCCCTGTGTTCGTGGCGGTTGCGCCATCTGCCAATGACGGCAATGACGCCGAACATAACGCCGACTCCCCCGCCACCGACCAAGTGCTTGGCTACGCATTCTGCGTGTTCCAGCAGCACCTCAACAGCAATATCCTGACCGATATCAAAACCCTGTACATCGATGATCTATGCGTTGACGAGCGGTCCCGCGGCCACCATGTAGGCTCCACCTTGTATCGCTACGTGCTCGACTTCGCCCGTCAATCCGGCTGCCACAACGTAACGCTCAACGTCTGGGCCTGCAACCCCAAAGCCCAAGCCTTCTACGAACGCATGGGACTCACTCCATATCACATCGGCATGGAGCAGGTGCTGTAGCGCCGCCGTGCACAGCAAAGTCGCCTGAACGGCGAGCAGAATCGCCCATTCCCAGAACATGGACGGTTCTTTAAGCAACGTGGTCTCCGGAAACATAGACACCACCTCATTGATAAACCACGGCGCCACAACAATCTCCACATATGCGAGCCCAATACAACACACGACAAGCACCACGGCAATGGCATAGCGCCAAGCGACGTCTGTTTTGCGAGATTTACGAGAAATGAATGCGATACCAGCGTTCATGGCTATGCTCCTTAATCCAATATCAATATCAATGGATGAACCTGCACTGCACCGTATGCCACCATCATAATATATCGAATATCGATATAAAAATATCGAAAAACACTTTCACCATTCACCCACACGCATCGCGACGTGATCAACCGTTCTTGCCTTGCTCGCAGCATCCACGACCAACACGGGAAAGTCACTTTAAAAAAGCACCTTATCAATGTGGATAACTCGGAAGCTAGAACCACATACCCCCGTTCAGCTTGCCAATCAGAGACCTCATCCCATACCGTCAAATGCACCCGCACGCAACGACGCGTCAGACAACAGAAAGAAGGACCAATGAACATCTCTACGTTTACCCACAACTCCCACCCGGCAATTCGACATACGCATTTTGTCTAGTGCGGGATTGAGAGTTATGATGACACGAAGAAAACTCATCATCAAGAAACTTCGGCAAGCGGCAAAGCAGCGAGGGCTCGATTTCTATTTGTTACGGCAAGGCAGCAGACATGAGGTTTACTGCCTGGACGGGTTGAGGATACCCATCCCCCGCCATAATGAAGTCTCAGAACGAACCACGCTGGATATCATCAACGAGAGCGAGCAGAAACTCGGAAAGGGGTGGTGGCAATGAGCAACTATGACGTGCTTGTGCAACCCGATGACCGATATTGGTACGTTCAGGTACCAGCTATCGAACGGTCGACCCAGGCCAAAGGACTTGACGATATCGAGCCAATGGCTAAAGATCTCATCACTGTCATGAACGACGACGACAATCCGGAGCTCAAGGTGACGTTTGTGTTGCCGAAACAAGCCAAACAACACGTAACAGAAATGTTCCGGCAGCGCGAAATAGCAAAAAAAGCCAACGCACAAGCGGCTGCCGAATCCGACTCGCCGCACAGGCCCTACGCAACGAGGGACTCACGTATCGACAAATCGGAGCTTTATTGGGGGTCTCCTACCAACGAGCATTTCAATTGGTCAACGGCAAAACAAAGCACAAAACGACAGCGTCCGAATCGCCTCAGCCAACAACTGAATCACGCTCCTCACGCACGAACCATGCCACACCGCTATCGACTCCGGTCTCGGCTTAGCGAACGGGTCCACAAAGCCCAGACTGTTTCCATCCCCAAGCTCAAGAGCACCGAGCAGAATCTTCTCATCCCAGCAGATTGAGGAGATCGTCCTTGGTGAGGGTGGCGATGGAGGCGGGGGCTTCGGTGAGGGCGCTGGCGCCGGTGCCGGCTTCGTCGGCAAGCAAGGAAGCGTCGGTGAACTGGCGGGCGAGCTCGCTCTTAGTATGCTGAAGCTCCAAGATACGTTCTTCGATGGTGTCTTTGGCCACCACCTGATACACGTTGACGTCTTCGGTCTGACCGATACGATGTGCTCGGTCGGTGGCCTGATCCTGTGCGGCAGCGTTCCACCATGGGTCGGCGTGGATGACCACGCTGGCACCGGTCAGGTTCAGTCCGGTGTTGCCGGCCTTCAGGGAAATCAGGAAGGCAGGCGTATCGTCCGCATTGAACTGGTCGACGAGTTCGAGACGCTTCTTCTTGGGCGTGGAGCCGGTGATGGTGTAGTAGCGCAGGCCTTGCGCGTCGAAACGTTCGGCGATCAGATCAAGGAAGCTGGTGAACTGGGAGAAGATCAGCGCCTTCTTGCCTTCGTTCACACAGGTTTCCACCAGTTCGGTGATGGCGGCAAGCTTGGCCGATTGATCCTTGGCATCGGCGTACAGCAGCCTCGGGTCGCAGCAGATCTGGCGCAACTTGGTCAACTCGGCGAGAATGCGAATCTTCGACGTGTTGAAATCGGCTTCTTCGCTGTGTTCGAGCTGCATTCTGAGCCGCTGCTCGTGAGCTGCATACAGTTTGCGCTGTTCGCCGGCAAGCCGCACGGTCAGCGTGGTCTCTAGCTTGTCCGGCAAATCGGTCAACACCTGGGACTTCAGCCTGCGCTTGATGAACACGCCCACCAACGACTGCAATTGGCGAGATACCCGAGCGGCCTCAGGATTGACTTGTGCGGCGGCCCGACCTTCAGCCGTGCTGCCATCCGCGGCCCGGGCATTGGAGATGGGCAACTCATAACGCTCATGGAATCGCTTATATGAGCCGAGCAGCCCCGGCATCAGAAAGTCGAAAATGCTCCATAGTTCGGAAAGTCGGTTTTCGATCGGCGTGCCAGTCAAGGCGAAACGATGGTCGGCGGCCACGGCCTTGACCGCTTTGGCTATTTTCGTGGTGTGATTCTTGATGTACTGGGCTTCATCCAATGCCATGACATTGAAACGTTGCTCATTGGCGGTGTAATCATCGACATCTCGGCGCAGCAGGTCGTATGAGGTGATGAGCACGGTGGGTTCATCCGCCCGGAACGCACGGCCGATGGCGGTACGGCGCTCGGCTTTGGTACCGGCCACCACCACGGCATTGAAGCTCGGGGCGAACTTGGTGAATTCGGCACCCCAGTTGTACACCAAGGGACGCCGGGCACACGATCAGCCGATGGGCCAAGGCTGCCGTTGCCCATCTCGCCGGTATTCCGCTGATATCGAGACAGGAGCAACGCGATAAGCTGCACGGATTTACCCAAGCCCATCTCATCGGCCAGAATGCCGCCAAACCCTTGTCACACAACGTGTTCAGCCATTGGAAGCCTTCGACCTGATAAGGGCGCAGAATATGCTTGAGACTATCCGGCACTTCATACGACTTAGGGTCGATGATCTTGAGATCGTCGATGTATTCGGTGAACGAAGCGTCCTTGACTACATCGGAGCCGTCATCCGGCAGCTCACCATCCAGTAGGAATGCTCGACCGCCCGGCAACTCGATCAGTCCGGAGTTGAGCTGCTGCTCGCTCAGATCGAGGTCGCTGGCCAATCGGTCCAAACGTGCTGAGATTTCGCGCCGCTGAGTTTTGACAAGGCGTGCCGTCCTTCAACTGATGGAATCGTTGACGCCGACGGGTACGAAGATAGCAAGGCACCCACTTCGTCCGGCGGCACTTCATCAGCGAGGGGGTGATATC
>ENA-OQDC01001185-OQDC01001185.1-human-gut-metagenome-genome-assembly--contig:-NODE-1185-length-14201-cov-2.760409_pt1 | contig 14201 bp, 15 predicted proteins | sample MGYA00242770_ERZ504601 | MGnify/ENA primary metagenome ERZ504601 (study PRJEB26092, sample SAMD00036305) | human gut metagenome | host: Homo sapiens | study: EMG produced TPA metagenomics assembly of...
ATTTATCTTCGGTGCGAAGGCTGCAGCCGGCTATAAGACAGCCAAACAGACTATCAAACTGATCAATGCTGTTGCGGATGTGATCAACAATGATCCGGCTGTCAATGACAAGATGAAAGTTGTCTTCATTGAGAACTACTGTGTGTCCAATGCAGAGATCATCTTTGCAGCCAGCAACGTTTCAGAGCAGATTTCAACAGCCAGCAAGGAAGCTTCCGGTACAGGCAACATGAAGTTCATGCTGAACGGTGCCATTACACTGGGTACAATGGACGGCGCCAACGTGGAGATCGTTGAGGAAGTCGGCAGCGAGAATGCCTTTATCTTCGGTATGAGCTCCGATGAAGTTATGGGCTATGAAGCCAACGGTGGTTATAATCCGAGAGAGATCTATGAGCAGGATGCAGATATCCGCAGAGTCATGGATCAGATGGTGGACGGCACATATTCCAATGGCGATACAGAGACTTTCCGTGAGCTGTTCAATTCGCTGATCAACCAGGATGTTTACTTCATTCTGAAAGACTTCAGATCCTATGCCGAGGCACGTGCGAAGATCAATGAAGCTTACAGAGACAGCAAGGCATGGAACAGAATGGCCATTCTCAATACAGCATGCTCCGGCAAGTTCTCCTCTGACAGAACCATTGAAGAGTATGTAAGAGATATCTGGCATCTGAAAAAAGTATTCGTGAAATAAATATTCAACTATGAGAAACACGCTCCGCGAGTTTCTCAAGTTATCGCGGCAGTCGCCTAAGTCTCGTGCAAGCACGGACTTTGGCTCGTTGCTCGCGTAAATCATTAAAATCCCTGCCAAAGCAGTCCAAAGACTGAGTTGGCAGGGATTTGTATTAGGGTTAAGTGTGCTTTAGAGTGCGCGGATGGCTTCTTCAGAAAGTCCGGTCTCAGCGGCAATCTGTGCGATTGGTGTATGCTTTGCTAATAATTGGTAAGCAGAGATGATACGGTCTTTCTCGGCAAGCTTTTCTGTAAGTTCTTTGGCATGTTTGGCGTGTTTGGCGTTTAGTTCTTTAGTAACTTCTTTAGTAACTTTTTTAGTAACTTCTTTAGTAACTCTTGCGGCGGTTCTTTCTTCAATGCCTTCACCTAAATTACACATCATGTTGACTCCTTCCGTTAAAGGTTGTGATAATGGGATATGATATTCGTTATGGATGATTTTAAGCTTTTCTGCTGCAGGTAATTGGTTGGATAAAAGTGCAGCAATCAAGCGATGTAGCTGGTATTGCTCTTCCTGTGGCGGCAGGTCTTCACCGATGCCCAGAAGATAATATTTAGTAAATCCAGATTTCCCTTCCAGTTATGATGATTGATGAGATCATCCCTGGTCAGATGGATATGGCACATGCTGTGGCTATCCATGTTCAGACAGAGCCAGATACTGAATACACGCTTCATATCATTGTAATTCTGATGGACGAAATCTCTCCCTTTTTGTGAGGAGACCATGCGGCTGACATAGAAGATCGCCCTGTTCAGAAGAAAGTACTGGGTGGGCTCGTCTTTCTGAATTTCGATGTTGATGATAACCTGTGCAAGGCCATCCTTCATGCGGACGTAAAAGATGATGTCAAAGCGAATCATACCTTCATTGATCTCGCTGTTCTCAGTGTTGAGGCCAATGAGCTGGTCTCCGGATGAATGGGTGTAGCTGGTATTTGTCATACCGGGTTCAACCGGAACAACACCGATCAATGGTTCCCCTTCGATGCGGGAGACAACGTCTTCCGGCTGCATGCCTTTAAATTCATCAATCGTCTGTACCAGTATATAGGCAAGTATCAGCTTCTGTGCGATCAGCTGCTTGGCGTATTCGTCATACTGCGCCTTATCGTTGGCGGCAGTGATTCTATTTGTAATGGCTGTGTTCATATATCGTCGATTCCCCTTTTATTATACTCAAGAGAGTAGCTGTAAGCAATAAAAAATACACAATGTTCATCAGATCAACGTTGACTGTCTTTATTTGTAACTGTTCAGAGCCAAGCAAAATTTCAAAAAACAGGTATAAAATGCTTGCATTTTTAAGACTGTTTTTGAAATTTTATTTGGCGGATACGCCACACCGACGAAATGCGTAGCATTTTGGAGGTTAGCTCTGAACAGTTACCTTTATTTTAAATCACCAAGGAGACAAGAACAAATATCAATGTTCGACAATGTTCGACAATTCGACGTTAAAAATCGACAAAAATAGTCAGAAAGTCGAGCGGTTTTAGGTGCATTTTAGCTGTACAAATATTGACAAACACCTTAGAAAAGGGTTATCATTTTGTTATGAATGTAGGGGATAAGCTGATACGGAGATGGCGGAATACCGTGCGTTATAGATTGCATGAAGAGATTAGAGGAGTGTGGCGCGTATGAAAGACAATTTGCCGATATTGGAGATAAAGGCCCTGGGCGGCTTTTCGATGAGATATGGAGAGAAAACGATTTCAATTGGCAGTGGGAAATCGACAAAGGCAGTGAAGCTTTTGCAGATTCTGGTATGCAGTGAGGGACGTACTGTTTCCAGAGAACGATTGTTGGATATGTTATATGGGAATGAAGATATCACGGATGCCGCGAATAATCTGCGCGTGACTACATTTCGCCTGAAGAAGATGCTGGTGACGGCGGGGCTTCCTCAGTATGATTATATACAGATCAAGAGCGGCATGTATTCCTTTGCTGCACCGATGGAGGTTGTGCTGGATGCAGACCGGTTTGTGTCACTGTGCGACCAGGCAGATGAGACAGAGAATGCCGAAGAGAAGATCGATCTGCTGAAGAAGGCCTGTCAGTTATACGGCGGGGATTATCTTCCGGATTTTATCTGTGACGGTGTGGTCCTGGCGAAGAATTCTAATTACAAAGAGAAATATACAAATGCATTGAATACATTGTGCGAATTACTGATGGACAGAGGCGAATATGAGACAGCCATTGAAGTCTGTGAACCGGCCTGCAGAATGTATCCCTTCGATGAGTGGCAGGCTATTCAGATCGACTGCCTCATGCGCATGAAGAAATACGATGAGGCTCTGAAGGAGTATGAGAATACGGCCAAGATGTTTGTGGATGAGTTGGGAGTGTATCCGTCAGAACGAATGATGAAGCTTTTGAGCAGATGAACGGGCGGATGAACTTCAAGACCCAGTCACTGCCGGAGATGGAGAAGCGTCTTAAGGAGACGGACAAGGGCAGCGGCGCTTATTTCTGCAGCCTTCCGGGATTCCGTGATACATACCGCCTGTTGGCAAGAATCGTAGAACGTAACGGTCAGTCCGTCTATCTGATGCTCTGCAGTATTACCAACGGCAAAGGGCAGCCGATGAAGAATGAGGAACGGCTGGATATGATGGGCAAGGAACTGCAGGACACACTGGCGCATTGCCTGAGAAGAGGTGATTCTTATACACGGTACAGTAAGTCACAGTATTTGCTGCTCCTGGTGGGAACCAACAGAGAGAACTGCAGTCTGATTTTTGAGAGAATCCAGAAGTATTTTTCAAGAGAGCATAAGACCTGGAGTAAGTATCTGGAGTATGTGGTATCATCCGTGGCGGACAGCGGATTTAATAGTGAAGATAATGAGAATAAATGGAAATGGGGCAAAACATGGGACAAATAGTAAGACAGCAGAATTTCCAACGTTCTCCCAACCTGATCAGTATTTGCGTGGATGAGATTCGGAATGGTGAATTGTCAGGGCGTCTGTATCATTGCTACAGCGAAGAAGCCTGTCCTTTCTCAAATGTGGCTCATCTGATCGAGCTGGCAGAGAATCTATTTGACCAGATTAAGTTTCCGCAGGCATCAACACAGATGCGGACATTTACAGATAAGAGCCGGAAGACGGTACAGCCGCCTGAGAAGAAGAAATCAGCAGAAGAGCTTGAGAAGGAGCGCGGCAAAAAGGGGACGATGTTGCTGTACGTGCAGTATCGTCAGCGGTCAACCTGGCAGGGCATGGTCAAATGGGTAGAAGGCGATCAAGAGTGGAAATTCTTCAGTGAATTGGAACTTTTTAAGATTATTAATCAGGCGATACAGTAATAAAGCCAACAGAACGAATGTAATAATAGACATTGATAAGCAGAGGGTTTACTCAATCTTCTTCGACATGACAAAACGACAAAGAGGCGGACATCCGGATCGATTAAAGGATGCGCCTCTTTTTGTGTTCAGAAGGGGAAATAGGGCAATCTTCCGGATGTAAAAAATGACAGATAGAATTAGGATGATTTCAGGAATATTACCTCATGCACCCGCATATAATGGTTGAGATGACGGATCGGCCGAACATTACACAAAATATAATCGTCACAATGTCGAATAATGAAATAATCATTGAAATATGTCGGAAAAATGCATTAAGGGAAAATTAAAAATCTGCAAAAAATGTAGTTTGTAATGGTTGGCGTAATGGGTGATTCGCTATAATAAAACTACAATAACGGAGTAATCCAGAAAGGACGATGAAGGTACTGTCATGAAAGGAAGAGCGAAGAAAGCAGATACATTTCTGGTCAAGATTATGGATCATGAGCATGCAACATGGCAAGGGAAAGTGACATGGATTGAAGGACAACGTGAACAGTACTTCAGAAGTGCACTGGAACTCATCAAACTGATAGATGACGCTGTTGAGAAAGAGCAGGAAATGGAAGGAGGAAATGATGTTGAGTAAGTTTAATAATAAGAAGCATAGACGATTGACAGCTTTGTTGCTGTGTATAGCATTGATGCTTGGCAGTGTAACCTCTGTTTCCGCAGACATCTCTGCAGCAGATTCAGAAACAGAAGCTCAGAGCGGAGTGCAGACTTATGCAGAAGAGTCGACGGCTGAAGCGGTTTCCTATGAGACACCGGAGACAGAGGCTCGGGTCGTGGAGACAGAAGCGGCAGAGACAGAAGCTGTTACAGAAGTGGCAACTGAGGTACATACGGAAGCAGCGACAGAAGCGCATACAGAGGCACAGACAGAAGCGGCACAGAGCGAGACAACAGAAGAGCCAAAGGTATCTGAGGCTGTTCAGTTGACACAAGATATGAAGAATGCCGAAGGCAAGACGATTTGCAAGGTGATCGCAGATATTCCGGAAGGCGCTTTTAATGCAGATACTTCAGAGATCACAATGGAAGTCAGCGCAGTTAAGGCAGAAGACGAAGAAGCAATTGTTAAACTGATCAAGAATGCATTAACTGAGAATACATCTCTTGGCAATTATGTGATGTATCATATCACATTTAAAGTGAACGGACAGAATGCAGAGCCTCAGAAAGCAATTTCCATTGCTTTCAAAGGAACAGAGTTGAATGTTCAGGATACGGAAAAAGCAACCGTCTTTTATTACAATCCAGCGAATTCCGATGCGGGTAATAAGGACGCAGAACTGGTGCCGATCATTCAGAGAGATGCATTGATCAAAGCATTACATCAGGAAGAGAAAGAGATTCCGGACAATTTTGATGAGATTTATGATACATCAGAAATTGTTTTAACAGATAAAGGTATTGCTGATGAAATTCAGATGGATACCTGGAAAGATCGTATTTATGGTTGCTATGTGACTGAGACGCAGGAGGCTGAGACGGAAGTTACCGAAGAAGATTCCGTTAGCAGAGGACAATCAAAGCTTGTATCTTTCAGAAATGTCTACCCAGCCAATGGTGGCGGCTCCGGGGATGAACCGGAAGCAAGCCTTTCCCATGAGAAATATATTAAGAGAAATGACAATGGTACATATGATATTACATTGAATGCATCAGGAACAGTCGGTTCCAAGACAAATCCGGCAAAACTGGATATTGTATTGATTGTAGATACATCAGGCAGTATGAATAATGACCAAAAGTTATCTAAAACTAAAGAGGCGATTAAGGCATTAGTGGATGTATTTAATGCAAAGGATAAAAAAGACTTAGTTGATGTTCGATACAAACTGGTGACATTTGAGACGAACGCCTCTGTTAAAACCAATCAGTGGGTTGACGGCGATAAACTTTATAATGATTATGTAAAGAAGCTTAGTGCTGATGGTGGTACTAATTATGACCAAGGATTAACAAAAGGTGCAGATGCTGTTAAAAGTGCTCGAACGGAAGCAAAGAAAGTCGTTATCTTCCTGACAGATGGTAACCCGACTTTTTATGGAACAAATCCGGAGAATACGAATTGTGGTAGCCATACAACTGTAAATGTGTTAAATGCAGCGTTAAATTCTGCAGCAGGAATTGTATGTAGTGATTTTATGCAGTAGGACTTAAGTTGTCTGATAGTGTAGAGATTTATAGACAAGATGCAAAAGATGAGTATTCTGGTAACCTTTTTTATGGTAGTTGGGTGCATGGAGATAGAACTGTGTCTAAAAACCATTAGTGGGGTTGTACGCTTCGTTGATCAAATTAAGGAAAAGTCAATGACGCAACAAAGAGGCTTGGAATCTGACAGATGCATCCACGTTAACAGACAAATTCCAGGAAATTGCAGGTGAGACGTTAACAGCAGCTTGTACGAATGTCGTTATTACAGATCAGTTAAGCGACTATGTTGATGTCACAAATAATAAGCAAGTTAAGTAGTCAAAAATTGCAGAAAGAGCAAGAATGGAACTTACACAGATCTATATTCGAAGCAAGTTTGAGTTAACAACTGGTGGAACGATTAATTTCAATAACGAAGAAATTGCAACAGTAAGTTATGCAGCAGGCACAAAAACAGCAACATTGACTTTTAAGTCAGATTATAAGCTGCAACCAAACTATTATTACTACTTGACGATTACCAATGTCATTCCGAATGCCACAGCATTTGATGCTTATAAAACCAATGGCTACAGCTATAATAACACGGTCGGTGCTGACCGGACCGATGAAGGCGGTAATGGCTATTATGCAACGAATGAGGTTGCTAAAGCGACAAAAGGAGTGATTACATCATCTGGCCAGCCAGGATTTGAATCTAATAAAACAGCGACTGTATCGTATAAAAACAAGGAATCATCAGATGTTAAGACTGAAAATTACGATAAGCCTGTTGTACAGGTACAGACCATTCCGGTACAGAAAGAATGGGTAGGCGGAGAACCGAATGATAAAACAGTTGTTCTTGTTCAGCTGGTAGATCAGGGTGGAAAAGCAGTAGATGGCAAAATTCTGGAGCTGAATAAAGATAAAAATTGGCAAGACAGTCTGGTAGTAGAAAAAGCAGCTAAGTATGATTCCTACAGCTACGGAGAGCTGAAGGAGGATGAGAACGGTACGATTACTCATAACAATAAAAAGTATTCTTTAGTAGAAGAGGGCACAGATGTGACAATCAATAATATAAGTTACAAAGCAACTTATTCGAAGAATGACAATGGAACACGTGTGATTACCAATACAAAGAATAGCCTGAAAATGAAAATTGTAAAACAGAGTAATGGTGGCGTGAACCTGGAAGGTGCAGCATTCACTTTGAAGGATGCCAATAATGCTTCAACATCCTACACATCTAATAAAGAGGGTATCGTTTATAATGCCACTATTAATTATGGCACTTACACATTGACAGAAACAAAAGCACCGAATGGATATTCATTGTTAAATGGAGATATCACAATTACAGTTGCACAGAGTGGCATTACCGTATCTGGAAATGATAAGGTATCTGTTACAACAGAGACAGATGGCTCTTATACAGTCATTGTAAAAAATGATATGTTGTACAGTCTTCCAGAATCCGGCGGTTTAGGTATCTACTGGTATTCAATCTGTGGTATGCTGCTTATGATGGCAGCGGCCTGGATTATTTATAAAAACAAGTGCAGGGAGGTGCTGGTGAAATAGAGGGATGAACTTTAAAACCAGCAGTCCCTGGACTGCCAGGATAAAACCGATGGAACATGTCAACCAAATAATATCTAAGAGAGAAAAGGAGAATATTATGAAGAAATTAAAGAAATTATTTGCAGTGATGTTATCACTTATCATGGTATTAGCAATGGGCATCACAAGTTTTGCAGCAAAGGTAACAGATCAGTATACAAATAAGATTACGGTTACTAATCTGGCTGCAGATGTAGAGACAACATTAAATGTATATAATATCATTTATCTTGATCAGGATGGGGCTGGTAATCAGACATGGAAGGTTGTTAATTGGGCAAAGGACTATATATCCGAAGATACAACCACTGGAGAATTTACAATAACAGATGCAAAAGGTCTTAAAGATGCAGCTGATGCTCAGTCAAGCGCAGATTATACAGTGAAGGAAGCTGGAACAAGTCATGAATTTACTGGTCTTCCAATCGGTGCTTATGTAATCCGTGCCTTTGATACGAAGGGTACATATGATTTGATGGTTGCTAATACATATGACAAAGATGGTCATACTTATATGGCTAGCAAATCAGCAGATGTAACAGCAAAAATGGGAGAATACAAAGTAACAAAAGAGGCCAGCGACAAGTTTGTACACAGAGGACAGAGAGTAAACTTTACAGTTACAACTCAGATGGCACCAAAGTCAAATGAAGATGGCGATAATTTAACACAGTTCAAGGTAATCGATACTTCTACAGGTTTAAAAGCAGATAGCTTTGTACTTGGTACAGTTACAATTGCCGGAGAAGCAAAAACTTTTGATGCAAACAATGCTGCTGCAGTTGCCAACAATGATGGAACAGTAACATATACTGTAGATTTAAGTGACTTTATTGCAAGTACAGAATCTGGTTCAACTATTACTGTAAAATACAGTGCAGTTGTTGAAAATGACCATACATACAACAACAGTGCTACAGCATCAGCAGAAACAGTTGGTTATACACCAGCTAGAGTAGATGGTTTTGAAGGTAGTGTAACACTGAAGAAAGTTGATTAAAAACGGCAATGTACTGAATGGCGCAGAATTCCAGTTATTAAAAGTGACTCCTGCTACAGAAGAAGGCGCTGAAGCAACAAAAACACCTGTTTCTGTTGTACCAGTAAAAGATGCAAATGGTAGAGATAAAGCAGGTGAATATAAAGTAGCACTTGATGGAGAAGAAGGTGCAACAACAACGCTCGTTGCAACAAATGGTACATTAAAGGTGACAGGTCTTGATGAAGGCAATTATGAATTCAAAGAGACAAAGGCACCTACAGGTTATTCAGTAAATAGTGAAAATAAAGCATTTACTATTACAGCAAATGAAGAAAAAGAAGTAACTGAAGATGCTGGTGAATTTGTGAATACAAAGCTTTCCGCTCTTCCAGCAACTGGTGGTATCGGTACAACTATCTTCACAATCGTTGGTTGTGGTATCATGATCGCAGCAGCAGGTTTATTCTTCGCTAGCCGCAGAAAAGAAAACAGATAAGTCATAAATAAGTCTTTTGGTGAATTCCGGGGCGTTACCCGCCCCGGAATTTATCAGATTAAAGGCATTTTTTCAGAAACCTTTTAACCCATCTCTTTAGGAGAGACAGATACGTATACAACAATAAGGAGAACCCGGATGAAGAAGAAAACGTACAAAATTTTAATAGTCATTATATTTTTAGCCGGTTTGTCCTTGCTGCTGTATCCATTTGTAGCGAATCAGTGGAACAACTACAGACAGAAACAGCTGATCAGTGATTATGATTCTATTGTTTCTGCTGAAGATGCCGCAGGTGAGATTGATTATGCAGCGGAGCTTGAAAAGCAAGGGCATACAATGAAGCATTATTACCGAGCATCCTGCCAGACTCCTTTGCCATTGCAGAGGCGACGGAAGGGGAAGACAAAGCCTACATGGATTGTCTGAACATTGCAGGTGACGGTATTATGGGTATCGTGGAGATTCCGAAGATTGATATCAAGCTTCCAATCTACCATACCACCAGGGAAGATGTCTTGCAGGTGGCAGCCGGACATCTGGAAGGGAGTTCCCTTCCGGTAGGCGGAGCCAGCACCCATGCAGTTATTTCAGCTCACAGAGGCCTGCCGAGTGCATCCCTTTTCACAGATCTTGACAAACTGGAAGAGGGCGACCATTTCCTGATCCATGTTTTAAATGAGACGTTGTGTTACGAGGTGGATAAGATTTCAGTGGTCAAACCGGAGGAGACTTCCGGGTTGGCAGTGGAAGAAGGCAAAGATCTGGTGACACTGCTCACCTGTACACCATATGGTGTCAACACGGAGCGATTGCTTGTCAGAGGACACCGTGTGGAATATGTGGAGCAGGAAGTCGAAGCAGAGAAGACGATTTTCAGCGGTATCAGCCTACACACCAATTATTTGTTGTGGGTAATTGTAGGATTACTTGTGACGACAGCATTTATTGTGGTATTATATAAGAAAGAACAGAAGTTAAAGAAGCGCCGTGCCGAACAGGCGACAGACGGACAGGAGGCACCGGTAGTCCAAGACAAGACAGTGACCGGGGATGCCGATACGGAGACTGAGAAGAAGGAGTAGAAGCTCATGAAGAAGAAGATTTCCGCCATCCTGTTTGGGCTATTGTTTCTGGTGGGATTTGGCATTCTGGTCTATCCGACGGTATCCAATCAATGGAACACTTACAGACAGAGTCAGCTGATCAGCAATTATCAGAGTGTCGTGCAGGATATGACACCTGAGGACTTTACACAAGAGTGGGAAAAGGCCGAAGCCTTCAATGCGACGATCACCCAGAACAACCTATACAGTGATGTGTTTGGCGAGAGTACAACAGATTTACAGAATACGGAATACTGGAAGATATTGAATGAAGCCGGAGACGGCATCATGGGGTATCTTTCTATTCCGAAGATCAATATTAAACTGGCGATATACCATGGGACAGCCGATGATGTGCTGCAGACAGGTGTGGGACACTTAAACGGTACGAAGCTTCCGATTGGCGGTGAGAGTACCCACTGCGTGGTAGCTGCTCACAGAGGACTTCCCAGTGCCAAGCTATTTACCGATATTGACCAGTTGAGAAATGGTGATAAGTTTTATATCCATGTGTTAGATCAGGTTCTGGCCTACGAGGTGGATCAGATTCTGCCGATGGTGGATAAGGATGATCATGAGACACTGGAGAATGCATTGAAGATTGAGGAAGGCAAAGATCAGGTCACATTATTTACCTGTACACCGTATGGTGTCAATTCTCACAGACTCCTTGTCAGGGGAACGAGAGTGGCTTACAACGGTGAGGAGGACAAGGAGGCAACGATTTCCGAGTCCATGGTTGAATCGATTAAGAATTACTATATGATCTATACAATTCTTGGTCTGGCCGTTACCTTACTGGTGATCCTGCTTTTGAGATATTTATCAAAAAAGGAAGAAAAATAAACAACCTAAAGAGTAATCTGGATTTGAAGAGGGAGGTTATGAAGCGATGATGAAAAAGAGTATAAAAAGAGCTGCGCATTATTGATCGCATGTGCCCTTACGTTATCAGCATTTGCGGTTCTGCCGAAAGCAAATGCGGCGAATATGGTGGACACCGGCAAAAAGGATTGCTCCATAGATTTTAAGACCGGCGGTGATGACAAGGTCAGTGCAGATCTGGGTACAACAACGGTGGATGTGAAGCTGTATAAGGTGGCGGATATCAGTGAAGTCGGAGATTACACCGCATCCGGAGATTTTGCACAGCTGGACGTTTCAGCACTGGATGCATCCGATAGTACATCTGCAGATGAATGGCTGAAGCGGGCCACAGAGGCGGCCGGTATGGTGACAGACAGTACGAAGCCGACAGCAGAGGTTTCGCTGACAGATGGTGAGGGAAAGGCTGAGGATCTGGCCCCAGGACTTTACCTGGTAATGGCGGATAAGGCACAGACAACGAATTATGAGTACACATTTACACCGTATCTGATTTCCCTGCCGAATAATTATTATTATCAGACAGGTGATGATGAATGGGTATACGAATTGTCAGAAGTAGTTCTCAAGCCGGAACAGACACCGAGATATGGTTCTCTGGTGATCGACAAGACGTTGAGAGATTTCAATGCCACATCCGGTGCTCAGGCAACATTTGTTTTCCAGATTGATATTACGACCCTGGAGGGTAAGACAGAGAGCAGAGTTGAAGCGATGACTATGGGAGCAGATGAGGAATCACAGCAGCTGACCATTGATCAGATTCCGGCAGGTGCATCAGTCAGAGTCAGAGAGACCTACAGCGGCGCAAGCTACACACAAGTTTCCGATGATCCGGATGATGTGACGATTTTTGCAGATGAAGCGGTCCGCGTTTCATTTGAGAATGCACACGATGGCCGTCCAAACGGCGGTTACGGCGTGAAGAATAATTTCAAACTTGATGAAAACAAACAGTATCAGTACACTGGCGATAATGTCAGCACAGACTAGGAAGGGGGAACGATAAATGAAAAAGCAATTGAAGAAGCCGTTTTTGATGATGGCAGTGACAGCGCTTGTTCTTGTGGGTACCCTGAAGGTGGGCGGTGCGATGGCTTATTTCACCACCTATTCAACTGCCAGCGGTTCTGTTCAGATGAATATGGGATTTACACAGACAATCCCGCATGAAGAAGTGGACAGCAGAGGCAAACATGTTTCAGTTGAGAATACAGGCGATTATGATTGTTTTGTCCGTGTGAGAGCGTTTGCGCCATCTGATATCACGCTGAGTTATCAGCCGGAGGATTCAGGATGGACAGACGGCGGCGATGGTTTCTGGTATTACGACCAGATCCTTCCGGCAGGTGAGACAACAGCAACGAAGCTGAATGTCAGCTACACGTTCCCGGCAACAGACAGTGAGGATGCACCGGCAGAATTCAATGTCATTGTTGTGGAAGAGTGTACACCGGTGCTTTACAAGGCAGACGGAACCGCTTATGCAGACTGGAACAATGTGATCACAGCAGATACAGCAGAATAGAAGGAGGGCTATCATGAAGAAGAATAAGATTTTATTTCCGAAAAAAGTTGCCCTGCTTCTGGGAGCAGCGGCAGTACTTTTGCTTGGCAGTACAGTAGGCAGCACAAGAGCGGCGCTGACTTACTACAGTGAGAACTATTCCGCACAGATGAATCTGAAGCATATCGGTGTTTCTCTGGTGGAGAACGGCCAGGTTGTCAGCAGCAGAGATTATGTTTCCGGCAATGAGTGGAGCGGCAATACAGAGGGCAAGCTCCTTGCCAATATGCTTGGTGAGAATGAGAAGTTTACACCGGGCAAACAGTATGATGAAGCCATCAGCGTGACCAACAGCGGCGATATTGATACATTTGTCAGAGTCATTATCACAAAGAGCTGGAAGGACAAAGAGGGCAGGAAGAATGCAGAGCTTTCACCGGATCTCATTGAACTGAATGTTCCGGAGAACAGCGGATGGGTGGTTGCCGAGGATCAGTCCACACCGGAACGTATGGTGCTTTATTACACAAAGGCACTGGCACCGGGAGAGACTACACCGGGACTTTCTGATACGATCCGTATCGATGAGTCTGTGGCACAGCAGGTGAACAAGGTGACAGATGGTTCCACCGTTACTTATCAGTACAAATACGACGGTTATTCATTCAATCTGGATGCAGAAGTTGATGCGGTTCAGACTCACAATGCCAAAGCGGCTATCAAGAGTGCCTGGGGCGTGGATGTCAGCGTATCCGATGATGAATCCAGCATTGGTTTATAATAGGAGGTACAGAGTATGAAGAAGAAGATTTTGTGCCTCATGATGGCAGCGATTCTGGCAGTTGGGGCACCCCTTACAGCATTTGCCAGAGATTATCAGGGCGCTGACGGATGGCAGGCAACATTTGACGGCAGCAAGCTGAACAGTAATTTCAAGGATGAAGATGTGACGGATTCTATGTCTGAGATCCAGCCGGGTGACAGCATTACACTGCATGTTCAGCTGACGAATCAGGACAGCAGCAATACGGATTGGTATATGACCAATGAAGTCCTTCAGACACTGGAGGATGCACAGGATTCCGCATCAGGCGCGGCTTATGAGTACCGTCTGACTTATGTGGACAGCAAGAACAAAGAAACAGTTTTATATGACAGCAGTACAGTGGGCGGCGAAGGCAGTTCCACAGCCGGTGAAGGTCTGAAACAGGCGGATGCCTCACTGGATGAATATTTCTATCTTGGCAGACTGGCCAAGGGTGAAAGTGGTACTGTTTACCTGAAAGTCGGCGTGGAAGGCGAGACAGGTAATAACGGCTACCAGCAGACACTGGCGAAGCTTCG
>ENA-OQDC01001186-OQDC01001186.1-human-gut-metagenome-genome-assembly--contig:-NODE-1186-length-14193-cov-5.794113_pt1 | contig 14193 bp, 15 predicted proteins | sample MGYA00242770_ERZ504601 | MGnify/ENA primary metagenome ERZ504601 (study PRJEB26092, sample SAMD00036305) | human gut metagenome | host: Homo sapiens | study: EMG produced TPA metagenomics assembly of...
ACGCTTTCCAGGCGTGCCTCTTCAACCACTCGAGCATCTCTCCAATAGACGCCTTTTCTGAAATCGGGTGCAAATTACAAAAAAAGTGCGAACCACAAGCGTTTTCAGCTACAAATGTATTCTTTTTTTTGTTGTTCTGCCTCATTCTCCCCGTTTTATATTAAATAAAATCTCAAAATTAATAAACTTTAAAATCTTAAAGAGCTTATTTGAGCATTCCGAACACTTTTAAAGCGTTATCAGAAGTAACCTGAGCCACCTTTTCAGGAGAATTCCCATAGATTCCGGCCACCTTTACCAAAGTATCCTTAACATATGCGGTTTCGTTCCTCTTGCCTCGATTGGGAACCGGAGTCAGATAAGGGGAATCGGTTTCCAGCACGATACGTTCCAAAGGAATATTCTTCAAGACTTCGGGCAAAGTTGATTTCTTGAAAGTCACCACACCATTTATTCCTATCATAAAATCCGCAAATTCCATAATCCTGCAGGCCTCTTCCGAGGTCCCCGTAAAACTATGGAAAATTCCTTTCAAAGGAGTCTGCCGATAAAGTTTCAACACATTATATATATGGTCGAACGCTTCCCTACAATGCAGCACTACCGGCAAATCGTATTCCAAAGCCCACTCAATCTGCCTGCCCAACGCCCTTTGCTGTTCTCTGAGAAAAGTCTTATCCCAATACAAATCCATACCAATTTCACCAACTGCAACAAATTCGTTCGATGAGGCCAGCTCCCGGGCCACTATATCCAACTCCTTTTCATAATCCGCATCCACAGACGTGGGATGCAACCCAATCATTGGATAGCAATACCCCTTATATTCACGACACACCCGAAGCATAGGCTTTATGGTGGTACTATCGATATTGGGCATAAAAATATGCGTGACTCCTGCCTCACGAGCACGGGCCATCACTTGGGGCAAATCCCCTGCAAACTCTTCTAAAAAAAGATGGGAATGTGAATCAATCAATCTCATTCTTCAACTTACTCTTTGCGTTTTTCACCAGTACGATTAATAATAGATTATTCCATAATCACGGCATAAATCCAACCGTTTCTCATTAGGAGTAACCTCCTCAAATTTTTTTTCCACCTGGTTCCATATATGCAGAATCAACTCATCCGCTTCTGCACGCATCGAAGCCAAGGTGTCCAAACTGCGGGCTGTTAAAAATTGAAGATTCTTTTGTTTCTCATAACTATCCATGAAAATATCATAATGCACCCTCACTTTTGCAATCGTAGGGTTATAAATGGGAATTCCTCCCTGAGATATACGCTTGTTTTCCCCATCCACGATTTTACGCCCCCACTCTGCCAAAGCAGGCTCTGTCGATAAATCAGGCACATTATTGTTGCTTGTGTCCAAACCGTAATATTCCTTATGAGCAATACGCACTTCAGAACGGATGACAGCTAAATTCAACACCTGGATAAAATGAGAAATATACAGACGGGCAGTCTTTACATTAGCCTGATGCTTACGTCCCGCCCGAGCCTGCCGCTCAAAACAGTCGGCATAATAAGCTTGCGCAGCTTCAAACTTTGTAAGAAAATTCCGCGCATCAGTCAACGCCTTCAAAGATACGGCCAAATCATACACATTACATATATCACCCTTGACGACCACTGCTTTCAGCGCCCGTATTCTCGCTTGATCTGTATTAGGCAATCTTCTATAAGGCATTTCTCCCGGATTTAAGTTACACTTCCCGATGCATCAAGTTAGCCATCAAGCTCTTCAATTCTTCCTTCTTTTCATCCGCCACGTTCACCGCCAATAAACTTTCCATTGCGCGCTCACAATACTCTTCCATTTTTTTCTCACACAACTCCTTGACACCAATCTGGTTATACAGTTCCGTCACCGCAGCAACCTTCTCCTCCGGATTGAATGAAACAGCATCCACCCAAGCATTCAAATAAGTCAACTGGCCTTCATCCGCATGTTCAAAAGCCTTTATCAGCATGTAGGTCTTTTTATTGCACAGAATGTCACCTCCAATATTCTTTCCAAAGACGGCAGCATCGCCATAAACATCCAGGAAATCATCTTTCAACTGAAAAGCGACACCCAAGTTCATGCCAAAATCATACAACAGCTCCGCATCTTCAGAAGAAGCCCCTCCCAAAAGAGCACCAATCTTCAGACTTGCAGCCAACAATACCGAAGTTTTCAGACGAATCATTTCCAGATACTCCTCTGCCTTCACATCTTTCCGATGTTCAAACTCCATATCCAGCTGTTGCCCTTCACAGATTTCAAGTGCGGTCAAGCTAAATATATCCATCACTTCTTTCAAATGTTCAACCGGGCATTGAGCCATAAACTGATAAGCCAATACAAGCATTGCATCCCCCGAAAGAATGGCAGCATTGTCATCCCAGACTTTATGTACTGTATCCTTGCCACGGCGACGGTCTGCACGATCCATCAAGTCGTCGTGCAAAAGAGTATAATTATGATACACTTCAATACCCATTGCAGGATTAAAAATACGGGTAATATCCTCCTGATACAGATTGTAGGCCATCAACATCAATACCGGACGGATTCTTTTTCCACCCATGGACAGCACATAGGTAATGGGAGCATATAAACCTTGAGGAGTACGGGTAAACTGCAATTCTGCAATATGAGAATTTATTCTTTCTAAAAGCTCGGAAGCTGTAAACATGACATTTTCAGAATTTAGGAAATAGCGGATAATGAAAAGAGGCTGCATTCCGGCAGCCTCTCCCACTTATAGATATTTTATTACTGCAATCTAAACATTACAGGTACAGTATACTTAACGCGAACGGGTTTACCACGCTGCATACCGGGCTTCCACTTCGGCATACCCATAATCACGCGGACAGCTTCTTTGTCCAAATACGGATCAACACCTCTCAAAACTTTAGCATCTACAATACTACCATCCTTATTAACCACGAACTGTACAGTTACACGACCTTGAGTTCCGTTTTCCTGTGCAATAGTAGGATATTTGATGTTCTTGCTCAGATACTGCATCAGACCAGCCATACCACCATTCGGAAATTCAGGCATCTGTTCTACCACTTCGAAAATAGTCTGTTCTTCCGGTTCTTCTTCTTCCACTGCTACGGGAACATATTTAATTTCCACAGCCTGGTTCAATTCTTCAGAAGATACGATAGCAGTTTCTTCCACGTCAGCATCGTCCTCAACAATAGTCAAGGTTTCTGCAATTGCAGGAGCTTCGGGGGGCGGAGGAGTAACCTGCTCCGGTTGTTCCGTAATAGGAATAATTTCCTCTTCAAATACTAAGTCGGCAACAGCCTGGCTCGTATCAATCTTGATGTCACGCTTTGTCCACTCGAACGCAACAAACATGAAAGCGAGCACAATCACATAACCGACAAGCAGCCAAGTCGACTTCTTACTCTCCAAGTCTGCCTTAGGTGATTTCTTAATTTCCATAATTTATAATATAATTTTAGTGTTTCTCATTTGGGGCAAATATAACACTTTTCCCAAGAATGTTCACGCACTGCTGATTTTTTTTTACACAATAGGCGCTCCATTTTCATTTTTTTAATCCTTCAAAAGCCTCCATGTGCTTTTGTGCCACAAATGTAACGAGATATTTTAAAAATACCGTATCTTTGGCAAGAATTTTAAATGAAATATTGAAATTTTCTGTTTTGCAGGTGTTATACCTATATAACTATAGTATAAAAGTCATGAGAAAGATAACAATAGCAATCGACGGCTTTTCCTCTTGTGGAAAAAGCACTATGGCCAAAGACCTCGCCCGCGAAATCGGCTACATATATATAGATAGCGGTGCCATGTATCGGGCAGTAACATTATATAGTATGGAGAATGGTATTTTCCAAGGTGACCGCATAGATACCGAAAAACTTAAAAGTCTAATAAAGGATATACATATCTCTTTCCGCCTGAACCCCGAAACCGGACGCCCGGACACCTACCTGAACGGAATAAATATAGAAAACAAAATCCGTACCATGGAAGTGTCTTCACGTGTCAGTCCCATTGCAGCATTGGATTTCGTACGCGAAGCTATGGTGGCACAGCAACAAGAGATGGGCAAGGCCAAAGGCATCGTTATGGACGGGCGCGACATCGGCACTACCGTTTTCCCGGATGCCGAGCTGAAAATTTTGTAACTGCCAGCCCCGAAATACGGGCACAACGCCGCTATGATGAACTGAAGGCCAAAGGGGAAGAAGCCAGCTTTGACGAAATTCTGGAAAATGTGAAACAACGGGACTATATTGACCAAAACCGGGAAGTAAGTCCGCTGCGCAAAGCTTCTGACGCTTTATTGTTGGACAACAGCCACCTGACCATTTCCCAACAAAAGGAATGGCTGGCCGAACAATTCGAACGGGTTATAAAGGAGAAGAACTGAACCGGATATGGCAAAAGTAGAAATAGACGAAGGCTCCGGCTTCTGTTTCGGAGTTGTCACCGCAATAAACAAGGCAGAAGAGGAACTGGCGAAAGGAGGAACCCTCTATTGTCTGGGAGACATCGTGCACAACAGCCGTGAAGTGGAACGCCTGAAAGCAATGGGACTGATTACCATCAACCATGAGGAATTCAACCACCTCCACAACGCCAAGGTGTTGCTTCGCGCTCATGGAGAACCCCCGAAACTTATGACATTGCCCGCCGCAACAATATAGAAATCATTGACGCAACCTGCCCGGTCGTACTCCGCCTGCAAAAGAAGATAAAGCAAGAGTATGTCCAGGAAGACGGCCAAGACAAACAAATTGTCATCTATGGCAAAAATGGACACGCCGAAGTACTGGGACTGGTAGGTCAAACTACGGGAAAGGCCATCGTTATTGAAAAGCAGGAAGAGGCAAGGAAACTGGATTTCAGCAAAGACATCCGGCTCTATTCCCAGACCACAAAATCTCTGGACGGATTTCAAAACATTGTAAAATACATAGAGGGACACATCTCACCGGAAGTTACTTTTGAATCATACGACACTATCTGTCGACAAGTAGCAAACCGGATACCCAATATCCGAAAATTTGCCGCTTCCCATGATTTAATATTCTTTGTTAGCGGTAAAAAAAGTTCCAACGGCAAGATGCTGTTCAGTGAGTGTAAAAAAGTCAATGCCAATTCACATTTGATAGACAGTGCCGAAGAAATAGATAGTTCTCTGTTAGCCGGTGCCAATTCCATCGGTGTCTGCGGAGCCACTTCCACCCCTAAATGGCTGATGGAAGAAATTTCAGAAGCCATAAAGTCAAAACTTAAATAACAGTTTGTCATCCTTTTGGAACAGCAAATTAACGTAATTTATTAGTCACGGCCTCAGCTTTTTCCTTATCTTTGCGGCATGAAAAAAATAGTCCAAATCTATTTTTCATCATGATTATTAATACTAAACAAAAAGATTGTTATGGGAACAGTTAAGTGCATTGGTATCTTGACATCAGGAGGTGATGCTCCGGGAATGAACGCAGCCATACGTGCCGTGACACGTTCGGCTATTTACAACGGACTTTCAGTTAAAGGTATATATAGAGGTTACAAAGGTCTGGTAACCGGCGAAATCAAAGAATTCAAAAGCCAAAATGTCAGCAACATCATCCAGCTGGGTGGTACAATCCTGAAGACAGCCCGCTGCAAAGAGTTCACGACTCCCGAGGGCCGCCAGATTGCTTACGACAACATGAAGAAAGAAGGCATTGACGCCTTAGTGATTATCGGAGGCGACGGTTCGCTGACCGGTGCTCGTATCTTTGCACAAGAGCTTTGACGTGCCTTGTATCGGGCTGCCGGGAACTATCGACAATGACCTTTATGGAACAGATACCACTATCGGCTACGACACCGCGCTGAACACGATCCTGGATGCTGTGGACAAAATCCGTGATACAGCCACTTCCCATGAACGCTTGTTTTTCGTAGAAGTCATGGGACGCGATGCCGGTTTCCTCGCTCTGAACGGCGCCATCGCCTCCGGAGCAGAAGCAGCCATTATCCCGGAATTCAGTACGGAAGTAGACCAACTGGAAGAATTCATCAAGAACGGTTTCCGGAAATCCAAGAACAGCAGTATCGTACTGGTAGCCGAGAGTGAACTGACCGGCGGTGCCATGCACTATGCAGAGCGTGTAAAGAACGAATACCCCCAATATGACGTACGCGTAACCATCCTCGGTCACTTGCAACGCGGTGGTAGTCCTACGGCACACGACCGTATCCTTGCCAGCCGTCTGGGCGCAGCCGCCATCGACGCCATCATGGAAGGACAGCGCAATGTCATGATAGGCATTGACCACGATGAAGTGGTATACGTTCCTTTCACGAAAGCCATCAAAAATGACAAACCCATCAAGAAAGACCTTGTAAATGTACTGAGAGAACTGTCGATCTGATGACAGCCAGTTCAGATACCCCATAAACAGAGAAGGCGCCATATGCGCCTTCTCTGTCTTTTTACAACCATTTCTTCACTATACTTTCCGTCCTCTCCCACAGTTCTTCCATCTGTACATGCCGGGTATACTTCTCCGAAAGAGACTTGGGACGGCAACTGGCATTCAATGTACCCGTACGTTTACCGGCATCCTCATCCAGCAATAAGCTGACAGCCGTTGCAGCTCCCTTACGGGGAGTACGGATGAAAGGCCTGAAAAGTATATCTGTCAGCGGGTCAAACCACATATGCATGGTAATGATATTGGTAGACACAATCCCTGGATCAGCCGCATTCACAACAATACCTTTGTGCTTGACACGACTGGCCAAGTCGATGGTGAACAGAGTCAATGCCAGCTTCGTGTTGCTATATATAGGAATGCGCCAAAAGCCACCCTTCTTTCCCCGGAGGAAAAAATCCGGAAAGTCAAGATGACCGATGGCATACGTACAAGATACCATATTCACAATACGGCTCCCCTCTCCCATCAATGGCAGCAGCTTGCGGGTCAGTAGGTAAGGCCCTACATAATTGACACTCACCGTCCGTTCCAGTCCGTCTTCGGTAATGCGGCGTTCCGTTTCCATAGTTCCGGCATTGTTCATCAGCAATGCCAACGGCTCTCCCCGCTTCAACAGATGCTCTGCAAATGCGGCCACTGAAGCCAGAGATGCCAAATCAACGGGAGCAATCTCAATACGCGGATTACCGGTTTCACGCATCAGCAGTTGCCGCTTGGGTTCGGCAGTTTGAGGGTCACGGCATGCCATGATGACCTGATAGCCGGCAGTTGCCACTGCGCGGGTAATTTCCATGCCCATGCCACCGTCTGCCCCGGTTATAACAGCTAAATTCACTTTAATAATTAAAAATTGAAAATTAAAAACTAAAAATCAGCCTTTCGCTTCGATTTTCTCTATCTCCTTTTTCAGACAAGGTGGAAGCTCCTCCTTCAAATGCTGATGGCATGCCATCTCGATGGAATACATCCGGGCAATGCAATAATTACTATGCCGGCAGTTGCAACGTGCATTCTCTTCGGCACGCATGCGGTTGACGAACCCTGGCTCATTGAGCAGAGCGCGCGCCATTTGCACAGCCTCGAAGCCGTCATCCAGCACCTCATCTATCTTATCCCTGGAAACCAGGCCACCCACATAAACCAACGGTATCTTCAAGGCGGCACGGAATTTCAAGGCATCTTCCAGGAAATAAGCTTCCTTAAACGGTACGCTCGGTATCATCCATTTGCCTACCATGCGTACACCGTATTTCAACCACCAGCAGGTCATGTAATGCGTCATGCTGCGGATAGGCATTTCGCCCCGCATGACATACATCGGCGCCTTACTGACGAACCCACCGCTCAAGACCAGCGCATGTGCTCCCGACTGCTCCAGCCTCCGGGCCACCTGCATCGTCTCGTCCAGCTCCATCCCTCCACGGAAACCGTCGCGCATGTTCATCTTCACCAGCACAGCCATATCACTGCCGGCAGCCTTCATCACTTCTTCCATCACCATATCCATAAAACGCATACGGTTCTGCAACGAGCCTCCGAACTCGTCTTTCCGATGGTTGGTGGACGGGGACAAGAACTGGCTGATGAGATAGCCATGCCCTGCATGAATCTCTACAGAATCAAATCCGGCCTCCCGTGCCAGATTCACCGAACGTCCATAAGCACGCGCCATCTCCGGCAGCTCATCGGCACGCAGTCCGCGCACAAAGGTAGGAGAGTAAAGATTGAAACCGGAAGATGCGCCGACGGGCATACAACCGCAAATGCTCTTATGGGACATGTTGCCACAGTGTCCCAACTGGATGCCTGCCGCAGCCCCCTCCGCATGTATGGCATCAGTCAGCCTACGGAGTCCGGGGATAATTTCAGGACGCATCCACAACTGGCGGTCAAAAGACAAACCGCTCTGAGTAACTGCCGCATAGGCAACAGTAGTCATACCTATACCTCCCGCCGCTACCGACCGATGATAGTCGAGCAACATGTCCGACGGAGCGTTTCCGGGACACATGCTCTCGAAAGCAGCCGAACGGATGGTACGGTTACGCAAGGTCAACGGTCCGAAAGTGACGGGGGTGAATAACTTGGATTCCATCGTTATGAGTTATAAGTTATGAATTATTCATTTTCCATTTTCAACTCTCCATTTTCCATTAATAAAGAAATGGAATGATGCGTTTGCGCTTTCCTACCGCCTCATCACCAAACTCCTCCCGATAACGGCGGTGAATGGCATCGGCACGGGGAACAAGGTTGGCAAACGTCCACCAGACGAACACCCAGGCGGCGGGAGAAGCTGTGAGTATGGCAAACCCCGTCCATTCCACCAGCTCACCGAAGTAATTGGCAGAAGTGACGTATCGGTAAAGCCCTTTTCCGGGAAGATAATGCTTCGTATCACCCGGCCTGCGCAGATGACGTATCACATAGTCGGAATGCAAATTGACGAACATACCCGCAAAAAACAGAATGATTCCCAACAAGGCATGAAGTTTCAGCAAATAGGCCCAGCCATCGGCATACAAGCCTTCGGGAGCAAAATAGAACAAACCGCCCGCCTGCATCATCCCGTTCAAAAGGTTGAAGACGATACCCATCGCCATAATAGCTACCGGCATCCGGCTTTTACCTTTCAGCAGGAACGGAAAAATAAAGGCCCGCTGAAGATAGTGCAACTGAAACAGCAGGAAAAAGAAATATACCGGCACGGCAAATCCCGCTCCACTCTTCCCCCACAACCCAAACATGACGATGAATACCGGCGCTTCCATAAGCACCCACGCCAGTTTATTATTGATGGAGATTCCCCACGAGGCAGTACGGAACATGCCATAACCCGCTTTGACAAAATAGAGCGCAATAAAGACAACCAATGCCACAGCACTCATTACCCACAGAAATATCTGAAAAGTTTCCTGATTCATAGTTCTTTATTTATGCGAAGCAAAGATAAAGAAAACTCACAACAAACAAATCGTTTTCCCCGGATAATTGTTTTTTCATGCAAAAACCAGTGTTTTTTACTGAGAAGATTAAGCAGTAGAGATACAAAATCTAATCGTTCCATCATGGAGTAAATTTCATTCCACCATGGAGAAAAAAATCGTTCCACCATGGTGGAACGATTTTTCCCCCGTGATGGAACGATTTAAAAGATACAAGTCTAATCCTTACCGTTTCTTAATGGGCACATAAGTCACCTCATCCAAAACATTCTTATAGGCAGGACGGATAATACGCTTACCTTCGAAGTTCAATTCTTCATTGCGATGTGCACACCAACCGACAATACGTGCCATGGCAAACAAAGGCGTGAAGATTTCCTGCGGCAGCCCAATCATCTCGTAAACAAAGCCCGAATAGAAATCCACATTGCTCGAAACCGTCTTTCCATTATTCTTCACACGGCCAAACACATCAATGGCGCGCTCCTCGAGCAGTTCAAGGAAAGCGAACTCGCGTTCTTTCCCTTTTTCGCGGGCAAGGTCGCGGGCAAGCTCTTTCAGCAGAATGGCGCGCGGGTCGGAAATGGTATAGACGGCATGTCCGATACCATATATCAAGCCGGTCTTGTTATAGGCTTCCTTGTTGAGCATGCGGGTGAAGTAAGTATCAATCTCATCCACGTTCGTCCAGTCCTGAATGTTTTCCTGCAGATGGTGGAACATATCGGCAACCTGAATATTGGCACCTCCATGAAGCGGCCCTTTCAAGGAACCGATACCTGCCGCTATCGAAGAGTAAGTATCCGTCCCGGTAGAAGAAGTGACACGTACGGTAAAAGTGGAGTTGTTACCACCACCGTGCTCGGCCTGAAGAACCAACAGCAGGTCGAGTGTGCGGGCATCCAGCTCCGTGTAGTCCTTCTTCAGCATATAGAGGAAATTCTCGGCAATGGAAAGGTTTTCCTGCGGATGGCGGATATGCAATGAACGGCCATGGGTGGCATGGCGAAGCATGTTATAGGCATACGCAATGATGGTCGGGAATTTCGAAATAAGCTCAATGCTCTGCCGCATCAGATTATCGCGGGAAGTGTCATCTGCATCAGGGTCAAAACGATACATCTCGAGCACGCTGCGCGCCAGGATGTTCATAATGTTGTTTCCTTCAAGTTCAATGATATTCATCTTGGTCTTCTGTTCCAGCGGCATGTTGTCGTTGATGAGCTCACGGAAAGAAGAGAGTTCTTCCTTGTCGGGCAGGCGACCGGAAAGCAACAAGTAGGCAATTTCCTCAAAACCGAAACGCTTCTCTTTGATGATGGCGTGTGCCAAGTCATCCACATCATAACCGCGGTAGAACAATTTGCCGGGAATAGGCTTCAGCCCTCCACCGGGGATGCGTTCATAGCCGACCACATTGCCTATTTTGGTCAACCCCACCAAGACTCCCGTGCCGTCCTCATTACGCAAACCGCGCTTCACATCAAACTTCCTGAACAGTTCATTCTCAATCCGGGTAGCTTCCTTCAAATCTTCGGAAAGCTTGTAAATCAGATACTCCTTCTTCATAATCGTTTCGTTTTATTCGTTATTCCCATTTTCTATTCTCCTTACAATCTCCCGGGTGAAAGCCGAAGTGGACAGCGAGACGCCACCCGGCATAAAACGGGCCAAGTCGGCAGTAGCACGAGCTTCTGTGAAACTTTGCTCCAAGGCGTTCTCTATAAGAGAGGCTGCTTCCTTCCAACCCAGATATTCAAGCATCATCACAGCGGAAAGGATGATGGAACAGGGATTCACAATGTCTTTCCCGGCAATGTTCGGAGCCGTCCCGTGAGTAGCCTCAAAAATGGCATGCCCCGTTTTATAGTTGATATTCGCACCCGGTGCAATGCCGATGCCGCCTACCATGGCAGCCAGTTGGTCGGACACATAATCGCCGTTCAGATTCAACGTGGCAATCACGGAATATTCTTCAGGGATAAGCAACGTGTTCTGCAAGAATGCATCGGCAATGCAGTCCTTGATGACCAGACGCCCTTCTGCCAGCTCTTTACCAAACTCACGTTCTGCCAGTTCGTACCCCCACTTCTTGAAGCCGCCTTCCGTAAATTTCATGATGTTTCCTTTGTGTACCAACGTCACGGAAGGCAGATGATGCTCAAGAGCGTATTGGCAGGCGGCACGCACCAAGCGCTCTGTTCCTTCTCTTGAAACGGGCTTCACGCCAAACGAGGAGGTTTCGGGAAAACGGACTTTTGTCACCCCCATGTCATCACGGAGAAAACGATAGAACTTTTCAGCCTCCGGAGTTCCGGCTTCCCATTCGATGCCTGCATAAATATCCTCGGTATTCTCACGGAATACGCACATATCCACCTTCTGTGGCTCTTTGAGTGGAGAAACAATGCCCTTATACCAACGTACCGGACGTTGGCAGACATACAAATCGAGCGTCTGACGCAAGGCTACGTTCAAGGAACGGATACCTCCGCCGACGGGAGTTGTCAAAGGACCTTTGATGCCCACCTTATAGGTGCGGAAGGCTTCCATGGTTTCGTCCGGCAACCAGGAGTCGGTTTCGTGGAAAGCACGTTCTCCTGCCAGCACTTCCTTCCATTCAATGCCACGCCGGTCACCATAGGATTTCTTGACAGCGGCATTCACGACAGCCTGCATGGATGGGGTCACTTCTGCTCCCACTCCATCGCCGGTAATAAAAGGTACAGTAATTTTTTCCATATTCTATCTTGCATTAAGTGCAGAACCGGCCCGGAACCAGGCTATCTGCTGTTCGTTATACGTATGTTGTACTTCAAAACTTTCTTTACTCCCGTCCTCGTGATGAAGAACCACCTTCAACGTACGTCCCGAAGCAAAATCTTTCAACCCCATGACAGAAATCAGGTCGCGTTCCCGAATCTTGTCATAATCGGCCTTATCCGTAAAGGTCAGCGCCAACATGCCTTGTTTCTTTAAATTCGTCTCATGGATACGGGCAAAGCTTTTCGCCAAAATGGCGCGTACATTCAGGAAGCGTGGTTCCATGGCAGCATGCTCACGGCTGGAACCTTCACCATAATTCTCTTCGGCAACGACAATGGAAGGGATGCCTTCTGATTTATACAGCTTCGCAGTGCCTGACACTGTTCCATAGGTATTGGTGGAGCGGTTCCAAACCTTGTTCGTCTCTCCATTGAAAGCATTGACAGCCCCCATCAGCATATTGTCCGAAATATTCTCCAAATGTCCCCGGAAACGGAGCCATGGCCCCGCCATAGAGATGTGGTCGGTGGTACATTTCCCTTGCACTTTAATCAATAAAGGCATATTCAGCAAGTCCATGCCATCCCAGGCAGGGAAGGGAGTCAGCAGTTGCAAGCGCTGTGAATGAGGATTGACCGTAATTTCCGTCTGTCCTTTGCCTGGAGCAATGTATCCTTCCTTTCCTCCTATAAACCCGTGTGCCGGCAGTTCTTCACCGACCGGTTCGGACAGTTTCACAACCTCTCCTTTGGCATTGACCAGCGTATCCCTCAACGGGTCGAAACAAAGGTCACCGGCAATGGTCAGCGCCATCGTTATCTCCGGGGAAGCGACGTAAGCAAAAGTGTTGGGATTTCCATCGGCACGTTTGGCAAAATTACGGTTAAAAGAGGTGACGATGGAATTTTTGCGTTCGGGGTCATCAGTATGGCGCTTCCACTGGCCAATACAAGGTCCGCAGGCATTCGCCATTATCGTTGCGCCAATATCTTCGAAAGCGGCAATCATGCCGTCGCGTTCAGCAGTGGCACGTATCTGCTCCGAACCGGGGTTGACAATCAGCGGAGAAGCAACCTTCAAATTCTTTTCCTTTACCTGCCGGGCAAGGGAGGCTGCGCGGCTCAAATCCTGATAGGACGAATTGGTGCACGACCCTATCAGGCCGACTTCCATCCGGCGGGGATAGTTATTGGTTATCACTACCTCGGCAAATTTCGATATCGGTGTTGCTGCATCCGGCGTAAAGGGCCCGTTGATATACGGTTCCAACAGCGAGAGGTCTATTTCAATGATGCGGTCGTAATATTTTTCCGGATTTGCCAGCACTTCGTCGTCGGCGCGAAGGTCGGCAGCTACGGAAGCAGCCATTTTTGCCACTTCTTCACGTCCGGTAGCCTTCAAGTAGGTACCCATACGCTCATCGTAAGGGAAAAGGGAGGTAGTCGCCCCCACCTCTGCCCCCATATTGCAGATGGTAGCCTTTCCAGTGGCAGACAATGAAGCGGTTCCCGGTCCGAAATATTCAATGATGGCATTGGTTCCCCCTTTTACAGTAAGAATACCCGCCAACTTCAGAATAACATCTTTGGGAGCTACCCAGCCACTCAATTTACCCTTCAAGTGTACGCCTATCAGACGCGGCATTTTCAGTTCCCATTCCATGCCGGTCATCACATCCACCGCATCGGCACCACCCACACCAATGGCCACCATGCCCAAACCTCCGGCATTGGGCGTATGAGAGTCCGTGCCTACCATCATTCCACCCGGAAATGCGTAGTTCTCCAATACCACCTGGTGAATAATGCCTGCTCCCGGCTGCCAAAAACCTATGCCATAGCGGGAAGAAACATCACGGAGAAAATTATAGACCTCCTCATTGGTCTTCGTAGCAGTCGCGATATCTTCTTTTGCACCTTTATATGCTTGAATCAAATGGTCACAGTGCACAGTGGAAGGCACGGCAACCTGCTCACGGCCTGCATTCATAAATTGCAATAAGGCCATT
>ENA-OQDC01001189-OQDC01001189.1-human-gut-metagenome-genome-assembly--contig:-NODE-1189-length-14152-cov-2.585383_pt1 | contig 14152 bp, 16 predicted proteins | sample MGYA00242770_ERZ504601 | MGnify/ENA primary metagenome ERZ504601 (study PRJEB26092, sample SAMD00036305) | human gut metagenome | host: Homo sapiens | study: EMG produced TPA metagenomics assembly of...
ACACAGGCGCAATGCCTACTAAGATCCTTAGTCTTGCTCGTCTGCCAGTTCCGACACTTCCGCATATCACTCAGTGAGCTTTAGTTTTTTAACTGCTCGCCAGCTGACAAAAGCTATAATACTATATTCCAAAACGCAAAGTCAACAAAAAAATTAAAAGAAATTTTTAATTCGCAATATATTACAAAAAATATCGAAAAGATAAATAATTCAATGATTTTACAAATTTACTTTCTTATTATGAGAAAATATAGTAATATGATATATAATTGTATGCGTTAAATGCGCGTTTTATCAATGAATTTGGGGATAATAAGAGCAGAAACTGGTGAAATGGAGGCATTTTATGGAGAAAAATATAAAAATGAAGGATATAAAAGAACTGGGAGAGCAGCTTGGAGAACTGCAAAGAGTGTGCAGGGAGAAAAAAATCCCGGTGATGATCGCGTTTGAGGGTTATGGAGCAGCAGGAAAAGGGCTTCAGATTGGTAATCTGATCCAGGCACTCGATCCAAGAGGCTTTAAAGTATATGCGGTAAAAATGAAACGGAAGAGGAATGGATGCATCCTTTTATGTGGCGTTTCTGGACGAAGATCCCGGAAAAGGGAAGAATTGCGATTTTTGATACCAGCTGGTACCGGAGAGTTATGATTGAACGTTTTGAAGGAAAAACACCGGAAAAAGAGCTGGAAAAGGATTTTGCATCGATCCGTGCGTTTGAAAAACAGCTGACAGATGATGGAATGGTGATCATCAAACTGTTTTTAAAGATTGACCGGAAAGAACAGAAAAAGCGCTTTGAGAAACTGCTTGCTTCCAAGGATACTGCATGGCGGGTAAGCAAAGGCGATCTGAAGCGGAACCATGATTTTAAAGAGTATAAAGCAATCAATGAAGAGATGCTGCGGAAAACGGATGCAGATTACGCACCGTGGACAGTGATCAATGCTACAAAGAAGAAAGAAGCCAAAGTGGCTGTTTATCAGGCGGTGATCCAGGCAATGGAAGAAGCAGTCGCAAGAAAGGAACTGGAAGAAAAAGGCAGTCTGGAAAAGAAAACGGAAATGAAAAGGGAACAGCAGAATCCATTCTGGCAGAGACGGATCTTTCCAAATCCATGCCAAAAGAGGTTTATGAGGAACGCTTAAAAGCGCTTCAGAAAAAGATGGAACATCTGCATGGAGAGCTTTATCGCAGGAGAATCCCGGTTGTCCTTGGCTTTGAGGGGTGGGATGCCGGAGGAAAAGATGGTGCGATCAAACGTCTGACTTCACATATGGATCCGAGGGGATATGTGGTGAATCCGACAGCGTCACCGAGTGATACAGAGAAAGCACATCATTATCTGTGGCGTTTCTGGCGTGCAATGCCGAAAGCCGGTCATATTGCGATATTTGACAGAACCTGGTACGGAAGAGTGATGGTAGAGAGGATTGAAGGATTTTGCACCGAAAAAGAATGGAAGAGAGCTTATGGGGAAATCAATGCCATGGAGCAGGATCTGGTAAATGCAGGAGCAATCGTGCTGAAATTCTGGATGCAGATTGACAAGGATGAGCAGGCGAGAAGGTTTAAAGCCAGACAGGAAAATCCGAAAAAACAGTGGAAGATCACCGATGAAGACTGGAGAAACCGGGAAAAATGGGATCAGTATGAGGTGGCGGTAGAAGAAATGCTGGAAAAGACTTCTATGCCACATGCACCGTGGATCGTAGTGGAAGGAAATGATAAATACTATGCACGTATTAAAGTTCTGGAATGCGTGACAGAAGCAATCGAGAAACGACTGAAAGAAGAGAGAAAATAAAAAATGACAATCAGGGAACAGATGGAAGAAAGAGAAAAGGAATATCTAAGCCCCTGTGCCACATTAAGCATGGCTTCCCGGGGGAGAAAGAGAAATGAGCCACAGTGTGACATCCGACCGGTTTTTCAGAGGGACAGAGATCGGATCCTGCACAGTAAGGCATTCCGGCGCATGAAGCAGAAGACGCAGGTGTTTCTCCTACCAATCGGAGACCATTACAGGACACGGCTGACGCATACGCTGGAAGTATCGCAAAACGCCCGGACGATCGGAAAGGCGCTCAGGCTGAATGAAGATCTGGTGGAGGCAATTGCACTGGGGCATGATCTTGGGCATACTCCGTTTGGACATGCAGGAGAGAGAGCTCTGAATAATGTGTGTCCGTGTGGATTTAAACACAATGAACAAAGTGTCCGTGTAGTAGAGGTGTTGGAGAAACAGGGGGAGGGACTGAACCTGACCTGGGAAGTGATCGATGGAATCCGAAACCACAAAAGTGCGGGAATGCCTGCGACACTGGAAGGGCAGATCGTCAGACTGTCTGATAAGATTGCTTATGTGAACCATGATATTGATGACGCAGTAAGGGCGGGGATCATGAATGAAGAGGAACTGCCCAAAGAGCTGCGAAAAGTTCTGGGCAACAGTAAAAGAGAGCGTTTGAACACACTTACCCATGATGTGATCGTAAACAGCATGGACAAACCGAAGATCTGCATGTCAGAGGAAGTCCGTGAAGCATTGATGGAGCTGCGGGCATATATGTTTACCCATGTTTATGAGAATCCACTTGCAAAGGGCGAAGAGGACAAAGCAATCCGAATGGTCGAAGATCTGTATTCTTATTATGAAACGCACATGGAAAAGATGCCGGAGCAGTATCTGAAACAGCTGCAGAAGGGGGAAATGCCGGAGATCGCAGTGGTGTGATTACATAGCAGGAATGACGGATAATTTTGCCGTGAAAAAGTTTGAAGAAATTTTTATTCCACAATCTTGGAAATTTTAAAGGAAATAAAAATGTTTAGTCGAATATATATTATGTAGGGGTTGCAGCAAGGTGCGCGAACCCTGCCAAGGAAGGTGTAGGACATAATGTATTATTCAGATGAGATTATAGAAGAAGTAAGATCGAAAAATGATATCGTAGATGTGATTTCCGGATATGTGAAGCTGAAGAAGCAGGGGAGTTCGTATTTCGGACTTTGCCCGTTTCACAGTGAGAAATCTCCTTCTTTTTCTGTGAGCAGGGATAAGCAGATGTATTACTGCTTTGGCTGCGGAGCGGGAGGGAATGTATTTACCTTCATTATGGAGTATGAGAATTATTCTTTTGTAGAAGCACTCAAGTTTCTGGCACAGCGTGCCGGTGTGGAGCTTCCGCAAGAGGAATATTCAAAAGAAGCGAAAGAAAGAGCAGATACGAGAAGTGCGCTGCTTGAGATGAACAAGCTGGCGGCCAAGTATTATTATGCGCAGCTGAAGACGGAGGGCGGAAGGCAGGCAAGAGAATATCTGCAGAACCGTCAGTTGAGCCAGGAGACGATCACCGCATTTGGACTTGGATATTCCAGCAAATACAGTGATGATCTGTTTCGATACCTGAAGATGAAGGGTTATAGTGAAGAGATGATCATCAAAGCCGGTCTGGTAAATGTCGATGAAAAGCACGGAGTTTACGACAAATTCTGGAACCGTGTCATGTTTCCGATTATGGATGTGAATAACCGTGTGATCGGATTCGGCGGGCGTGTGATGGGCGACGGGAAGCCAAAGTACCTGAACTCACCGGAGACTCTGATCTTTGATAAGAGCCGGAATCTGTACGGACTTCACCGGGCGAGAACATCAAGAAAGCCGTATTTTATTGTATGTGAAGGCTATATGGATGTAATTTCGCTCCATCAGGCGGGATTTACCAATGCAGTTGCGTCACTTGGAACTGCACTTACAGCAGGACATGCAGCATTGATCAAACGGTATGTGAATGAAGTCTATCTGACCTATGACAGTGATGAAGCCGGAACTAAAGCGGCACTCCGGGCAGCTCCGATCCTTCGGGAGGCCGGTGTGACGACCCGCGTGATCCGGATGGAACCGTACAAGGATCCGGATGAATTCATCAAGAATCTTGGAGCTGAGGCATTTGAAGAGCGGATCAGGAAAGCAAGGAACAGCTTTATGTTCGGTCTTGAGATGCTGGAAAAAGGTTATGACCTGAATGCACCGGAAGGAAAGACGGAATTCCTCAGAGAGGCGGCGAGAAGGCTGGCACGTTTTGAAGAAGAAATTGAACGTGATAATTACATAGAAGCGGTGGCAAAGACTTATCACGTCGGCTACGAAGAACTTAAGAAGCTGGTTGTCAAGGTAGCAGTCCAGAGCGGAATGGCAGCTCCGGCCACAAAGCCGAGACAGACGATCCGCCAGGAAACGCCAAAAGAGGATGGTCATATCCGGTCACAGAAGATTCTGCTTACCTGGCTGATCGACAGGGAAGAGCTGTTTGATCAGGTAAGCCGTTATGTTACGCCGGAGGATTTTACGGTGGAGCTGTACCGGAAAGTTGCTGAACTTCTGTATGAACAGCATGCAAAAGGAGAACTGAATCCTGCGCAGATCATGAATTATTTTACAGAGGAAGAGGAACACCGCGCGGTGGCAGCACTTTTCAATACGAGAATCAAAGAGCTGACGACTGCGGGAGAGCAGGAAAAAGCGATCAAGGAGACGATTCTCCGGGTAAAGGAGTACAGTATCGAAACCGCAACCCGGAATCTGGATCCGACAGACATTCAGGGGCTGCAAAGGCTTATGAATGCGAAGAAGGCAGTGCAGGACCTTCATAAACTGCATATTTCCATTAATTAGGGATAGAATATAAACAAGCGATGAGAGGAAGGACACTACATGGAAGAGAACGTAGTAAAGTTTCAGGAAAAATTAAAAAATCTGGTTGCCCTTGCGAAGAAAAAGAAGAACATTCTTGAAATTCAGGAAATCAATGATGTATTCCGGGATATGGAGCTGGAACCGACACAGATGGACAAGGTATTTGAGTACCTGGAGGCCAATGGGATCGATGTGCTTCAGATGAATGATGACTCCAATGTGGATGATGATGATCTGGAGATCATGCTTTCGGATGAAGACGAAGTGGATATGGAGAAGATCGACCTGTCTGTTCCGGACGGAATCAGCATCGAAGATCCGGTCCGTATGTATTTGAAGGAGATCGGTAAGGTTCCGCTTCTTTCAGCAGAAGAAGAGATTGATCTGGCAAAGAGAATGGCAGATGGTGATGAAGAAGCGAAAAAGCGTCTTGCAGAAGCCAACCTGCGACTGGTAGTCAGCATTGCAAAGCGTTATGTGGGACGTGGTATGCTGTTCCTGGATCTTATACAGGAAGGAAACCTTGGACTTATCAAAGCGGTAGAGAAGTTTGATTATCAGAAGGGATTTAAGTTCAGTACCTATGCAACATGGTGGATCCGTCAGGCAATCACACGTGCGATTGCTGACCAGGCGAGAACCATCCGTATACCGGTTCATATGGTAGAGACGATCAACAAACTGATCCGTGTATCCAGACAGTTATTGCAGGAGCTTGGACGTGAACCTACGCCGGAAGAGATCGCTGCAGAGTTGGACATGCCGGTAGACCGTGTGCGTGAAATCTTAAAGATTTCCCAGGAACCGGTTTCTCTTGAGACTCCGATCGGTGAGGAAGAGGACAGCCACCTGGGCGACTTTATCCAGGATGACAATGTACCTGTTCCGGCAGAAGCTGCAGCGCAGACACTTCTGAAAGAACAGCTGGATGAAGTTTTAAGTACACTGACAGAGAGAGAGCAGAAGGTTCTCCGCTTGCGTTTTGGTATGAGTGATGGAAGAGCACGTACACTGGAAGAGGTCGGAAAAGAGTTCGATGTCACCCGTGAGCGTATCCGTCAGATTGAGGCAAAAGCACTTCGCAAGCTGCGTCATCCAAGCCGGAGTAGAAAATTAAGAGATTATTTGGATTAAGAAGATGGCTGAATTATCAAAAGATTACAGGCAGTGGCGGATCTTGTCACACCGGGAATGCGTCTTGCGGATGTGGGAACAGATCACGCTTACATCCCAATCTATCTGACACAGAACGGGCTGGTTCCATCCGCAATTGCCATGGATATTAACAAAGGACCATTAGAGAGAGCGGATACACATATCCTTGAACATGGACTGGATGGGAAGATAGTTACCCGTCTTTCTGATGGTCTGGTGAATTTGAAATGGAAGAAGCTGACACAATGATCGCCGCCGGAATGGGCGGCGGTCTTGTCATACATATTTTGAATGAGGATCCGGCAAAACCAGAAGCTTAAAGGAACTGATCCTGCAGCCGCAGTCAGAGCTTGCGAAAGTCCGCCGTTATCTGGAAGAACATAGATTTCGTATCGTTGCAGAGGACATGGTGGAAGAGGATGGCAAATACTATCCGATGATGAAGGTGATCCCGACAGAGCAGAAAGGTCTTTATGCGGAAGGTGTTCCGGCAGCAGAAGAAGAGCTTGAATATGGAAAATATTTATTAGAGAAGGGTCACCCGGTGATGGGAGAATATCTGAAAAAAGAACTGTCTGTGAATCAGGGCGTGTATGAAAAGCTTCGGGTGCAGGAGAGTGAACGCACGAAGGAGAGAAGTGCAGAGATTCTGCATATGATAAAGAGAGCAGAAGACCTGCTTGACCGGTATTTTTAGGAGGAAAATGATGATTTGCAGAGAAATTATAAAAGAAATAGAAGCACGTTTTCCAAAGCACTATGCTATGGAGTGGGATAATGTAGGACTGCAGGTCGGAAGAAGCGATAAAGAAGTAAAGCGGATCTATCTTGCACTGGATGCGACGGATGAAGTGATCGAAGAAGCAGCAGACTGGGGCGCGGATATGCTGATCACACATCATCCGATGATCTTTAAAGCAATGAAAAAGATCAATGACGAGGATTTTATTGGCAGAAGAGTACTGAAGTTGATCCGGGATGACATTTCTTACTATGCGATGCATACCAATTATGATGTGATGGGAATGGCAGAGCTTGCTGGGAAGGTACTTGAACTGAGTGAACCGGAGGTTCTGGAAGTGACGGGAAGCATGCATTCAGAATCCGGCGAAGTTCCGGTTGGGATCGGAAGAGTTGCTGATCTGGCACAGCCGATGGATTTAAAATCCTGTGCGGAAATGGTAAAAAAAGCATTTGGTCTTCCGAATGTGAAAATTTTTGGAGAGCCGGATATGCAGGTACATCGCCTTGGTGTTTTTCCTGGCTCCGGGAAGAGCGCAATTTCCGTATCTTTGGAAAAAGGTGTGGATGTACTGGTGACAGGTGACATTGATCACCATGAGGGGATTGATGCGGTTGCGCAAAAAATGGCAGTAATTGATGCCGGACACTATGGCGTGGAGCATATCTTTATTGCAGATATGGAACATTTTTGCCGGGAGAAATTTCCAGAGGCAGAGATCCGGACAGCAAAGATCCGGCAGCCATTCTGGGTTTTGACGTAAGGTGTTTGGGAGCGGGGAGAAAACAGACAGATTTGTCAAAGCGCCGTAAGGCAGAAAGAAGGCGGTAAATATGGAACAGCAGATGTACAAAGTACAGATTGACGGGGAAGAGAGAAGTTTTCTGGCAGGAACCACATATCTGCAGATTGCCGGGGAATATCAGGAAAGATACCCACATGATATTGTTCTTGTATATGTAAATGGAAAGCTTCAGGAGCTTGGAAAGAAGCTGAAAAAGGACTGTGCGCTCCATTTTGTGACGACAGGCGAGACGATTGGAAATCTTACCTATCGCCGTGGTGTAAGTTTTCTGCTGGTGAAGGCAGTATATGATACAATCGGACACGATAAGATAGAACAGGTGAGAATCCATTTTTCTGTAGATAAAGGGTATTATTGTACAATAAAAGGAGATCAGAAGCTGGATCAGGAACTGCTTGCAAGGATTGAAGAACGGATGCATGAAATGGCAGATATGGATCTTTCAATCCGGAAGAGATCGGTTCATACCGATGAAGCGGTTGAAATGTTCCGCAAGTACGGTATGAAGGATAAAGAGCGTTTGTTCCGGTATCGCAGAGTGTCTACAGTCAATATTTACAGTATCAATGAATTTGAGGACTACTATTACGGCTATATGGTTCCATCAACCGGCTATCTGAAATATTTTAAATTATATTTATATGATGAGGGATTTGTAGTGCAGATGCCGGAGGCAGCTGAACCGGAAAAGATACCTCCGTTTCAGCCTCAGAATAAGCTGTTCCATGTGCTAAAGGAATCTACGCGTGGCGGTGATATGCTTGGAATTGAAACGGTAGGGGCACTGAATGATTATGTGACAGGCGGCAGCGCCAATCCAAAGGAACTGCTTCTGGTACAGGAGGCAATGCAGGAAAAGAAGATTGCGCAGATCGCAGAGCAGATTGCAGGAAATCCGCAGAAAAAGTTTGTCTTGATCGCCGGTCCTTCTTCGTCAGGAAAGACTACATTTTCCAGACGGCTTTCCATCCAGCTCCGGGTAAGCGGTCTGGTCCCGCATCCGATTTCGGTGGATGATTACTTTAAGAACCGTGTGGATACACCGCTGGACGCAGAAGGAAAGCCGAATTATGAGTGTTTGGAAGCACTGGATGTGGAACTTTTTAATCACGATCTGAAAAAGCTGCTTGCAGGAGAACGGATTGAGCTTCCGACGTTCAATTTCAAGACCGGAAAACGGGAATATAACGGACATTATATGCAGCTTGGTGAGCAGGATATTCTGGTGATCGAAGGCATTCATTGTCTGAATGATGCGTTGACCCATGATCTGCCAAAAGAAAATAAATTCAAGATCTATATCAGTGCACTGACCCAGCTGAATATCGATGAGCATAACCGGATCGCATCAACAGATGGACGTCTGATCCGCCGGATGGTGCGTGATGCAAGAACCAGAGGTACTTCGGCAAAGCAGACGATCGCTATGTGGCAGTCGGTGCGAAGAGGGGAAGAGAACAATATTTTCCCGTATCAGGAAGACGCGGATGTGATGTTCAATTCAGCTCTTCTTTATGAGCTGGCAGTTCTGAAAGCTTATGCAGAACCGATCCTGTTCGGAATTGAGAAGGACTGCGCCGAATATCAGGAAGCGAAGAGACTGCTCAAATTCCTGGATTATTTTGTGGGGATCGGAAGTGAGTATGTTCCGCAGAATTCGATTTTGAGGGAATTTATTGGAGGCGGATGTTTCGATTTGTAGAATGTTGAAGCTGGTCACATGGTAAGAGAGCGATATAGATTATAGAGGCAGTTTGAATCCGTTCCGCTGTTTTTTTAGTGTGATCCGTCGTCAGAAATAAGAAATAAACAGAAGAAGAGCTTCTGGGAGAATGAATATCTTTGTTCTCTCAGGAGCTCTTCTTCTGTTTGAACGGAAAATACATATGGAAAATTCTTCCATAAAAAGAGTATTATGTGCCGGGGAAGGGGATCACTTAAATATATTTATCAGAGTAACATATCTTCAGGCACAGGCGCTGTGAAATGCATTTCTTCTCCTGTGATTGGATGCCGGAAACGCAGATGATGTGAGTGCAGTGCCTGACGGCTGATATGGCTGTAATCCGGATTATAGAGAAAATCTCCCGGAAGCGGATGACCGATGTAATTCATATGCACCCGGATCTGATGAGTGCGTCCGGTATCCAGCTTTAAGGCAACCAGAGAGTAGACCGGATCTGTATTTGTGATGGAAATCCTGCGGTAATGGGTGCAGGCATATTCACCATGTTTAAAATCGACCATGCGCTCGATGGTAGAACCCTCTTTTCTGGCAATTGGAGCAGTGATGATTCCGTCTTCCGGGACGATTCCCGTGGCAAGTGCCAGATATTCCCGGTGGATTTCCCGGCGTGCCATCATGGCAGAGAGGAGAGAGGCACTGTAAAGATGCCGGGCAATGATCAGAAGACCGGTGGTGTCCCGGTCAAGCCGGTTAATGCAGCGGTAGACAAAAGGCTCGCCTTTCTCTTTGAAATACCATGCACAGGCATTGGCAAGTGTGTTGTCATAATTTCCCTGGGAAGGGTGAATTGGCATTCCGGCAGGTTTATTGATGACCAGCAGGTCCGGATCTTCATATACGATCGAAAGAGGCAGATCTGACGGAACAATATTTTCGGAGAATTTTGTTTCGGTAATCCGGATGGCAAGCTGGTCGCCGGGAGTAAGAAGGGTGCGTGCCAGTACCGGTTCCCCGTTCAGACGGATTCCTTCCGGATCTTCTTTGATTGCCCGGATCAGAGAAGAAGAATATCCATGAGCTTTTAAAAATCTCATGGATATTGGAAGTTTTCTGTTCGGTTATTGTATAATTCAGAATTCTTTCCCACATTACTTTGATTTCACTTCCCGCCATAATTCATTGTAGACAGCATCGTTTTTATCTCCAAGGAATTTGAAGGTCTCACATCCGGAGAGCTCGCTTGCATCCGGGAATGCAATCTTGCTGTTGCGGATGGACTCGTCTTCAATCAGTTCCCGTGCTGCTTCATTTGGAGTCGAGTAGGTGATGTACTCAAAGTTCTTCAGTGCGATGTCCGGACGGCAGAGGAAGTTGATGAACTTTTCTGCATTTTCCTTATGCTCTGCATTCTTCGGAATTACCCAGGAGTCGATCCAGATATTGGATCCTTCTTTCGGGATCACGTATTCCAGGTTTGGATTTTCTTTCTGTGTGTAAATGGCTTCACCGGAGTAAATAACACCGATGGCTGCTTCGTTTCCGGATCATCTTGTCACGCACCTGGTCAACGACGTATGCCTGAACCAGTGGTTTCTGTTTGATCAGAAGATTCTTCGCTTCGTTCAGCTCGTCCAGGTCGGTTGAGTTCAGGGAATATCCAAGATATTTTAAGGTAACACCGAATGCATCGCGGACGCTGTCCTGCATCAGAATGCTGTCCTTGTACTTTGGATCCCAGAGAACAGACCAGGAATCAATTGGTTCGTCTACCATGGTTTTGTTGTAAAGGATCCCGACAGTTCCCCAGCAATAAGGAACAGAGTATTTATTTTCCGGATCAAATGCTTTGGACTGATCCATGTAAGTCTGTCCAATATTTTTGATATTCGGAATATTATCCCAGTTGATCTCGGTGAGGAGATCATTCTCGATCATACGCTGGATCATATAGTCAGAAGGGCAGACCACATCGTAGGAAATGGCGCCGGACTGCACCTTCGGGTACATGATCTCATTGGTTTCGTATTCTTCATAAACTACCTGGATACCGGTTTCTTCTTCAAAGATATCCAGAACATCCGGATCCAGATATTCGCCCCAGTTGTAGACAATTACCTTTTCGGAGCCAGAAATCTTTGTCTTTGAATTGTAGAAAAATCCTCCTGCTGTAATAACGATCACGAGCAGTGCCGGTACGACACGTGTTACGACGAGACGCATCGTGTGGCGTGCACGGGATGGCTTGCGGATCGTGCCGTCTTTTTCGTGAACTTCTTTTTCCGGTTTTAAATTGACCAGGAAGAGAAGGAAGAGCACCGTTACAAACATGATCGTTGAGAGTGCGTAAATTTCCGGACGGATTCCTTTTCGTACTTCACTGTAAATTTTGGTGGACAGGGTATCGATTCCAGGTCCTTTGGTAAAGTGGGTGATCACAAAATCATCCAACGACATGGTAAATGCAAGCAGGAAACCGGAAAGAATTCCTGGAAGGATATCCGGAAATACGACTTTGAAAAAAGCGTAGATCGGAGAAGCACCCAGATCCAGTGCAGCTTCATAGGTCCGCCGGTTGGTCTGCTTTAGTTTTGGCATGACACTTAGGATGACATACGGGATATTAAAGGTAATATGTGCGATCAGGATTGTCGTAAATCCCATGGTCATACGGAATGCGATGAACAGCAGCATCATAGATACACCAGTCACAATATCTGCGTTCAGCATCGGAATGTTGGTGACACCCAGCATAAAGGTACGGAACTTGCGGTTCATACTCTGGATTCCAATGGAAGCCAAAGTTCCGATCACGGATTGCAATCAGCGCAGAAAGAAGTGCGATGATCAGGTGTTGTATAAGGTGCTCATGATCGCTTCATCCATGGCAAAAGGGATACATATCCCAATTTTCCGGTAAATCCGCCCCATTTGGCACAGGGTTCTGGAACTGTTGAAAAGACAGAACCATCAGTGTCATGATCGGAGCATAGAGGAAGATCACGATCAGCAGTAAATATAAATTCTGTAATTTCCTTTTTCATTAGAATGCTGTGCCCTCCCCGTCTTTATCGTATTTGGCGATCAGAGCCATACTTGCAATGATGAAGATCATCAGGACAAGTGAAAGTCCACTTCCTACATGCCAGTTGCTTCCCTGCTGGAATTCCTGTTCGATGACATTTCCGATCAGAAGGATCTTGCTTCCACCGAGGAGATTGGAAATGACGAAGGTTGTAAGTGCAGGTACAAATACCATAGTGATTCCACTGATGATACCCGGAACACTAAGCGGAAGGATGATCTTGGTAAATGTCTGGATATTTCCGGCACCGAGATCTCTGGCTGCGGAAATAACATCTTTGTCAATCTTTACAAGTACATTGTAAATCGGCAGCACCATGAACGGCAGGAAGTTGTAGACCATACCGAGGATGATCGCTGTCGGTGTGTTGATAATGTTCCATGAAGGCAGCCCGAAGAAATGGAGAACGGAGTTGATGACACCGTTTTTTTTCCAGGAGGTTCTGCCATGCAAGAGTTCTGAGCAGAAAGTTCATCCACATCGGAAGGATGAAAACAAGTACTACGAAGCTGGACTGGTTTACATTTCTTCCGGCGAGGATCATTGCCAGAGGATAGGCAAGGATCAGGCAGATCACTGTGCTGACAAATGCAAGCAGAAGTGCAAGCCCCAGAGCCTTTATATTCTCAGGTGTTGTGATTTTGGCAAGGTTCATCCAGGTGAATTTTCCGTCATTGTCAGTCAGACCATAATAGAAGATCATGATCAGAGGAATGATAATGAAAGAAACTGCCCAGAAAAGGTATGGCCCTGCCAGGAGACGTTTTGCTATTCTTCAATTCCTGCAGCCTCCTCATCTTCAGATTCCGGTTTTTTCATGATCTGAATATCAAACGGGTCAACATGGATTCCAACCTCAGTGCCAACCGGGAACATATCGGTGCTGTGTACCAGCCATTCATAGTTGTTGGCAAGGACTTCCATTTCATAGTGGACTCCTTTGAAAATCAGATGGGTAACGACACCCTTTAATGTGCCTCTTCTGGTTTTACAAGATCGATGTCCTCCGGACGGATGACCGCATCGACTGGTTTGTTGGTTCCGAATCCGGTATCCACACACGGGAATTCGGCACCGACAATATTGACCAGCTTATCGCGTACCATGATGGCATTGAAAATGTTGCTATCGCCAATGAAGTCGGCTACGAAAGCATTTTCCGGCTCGTTGTAGATATCTTCCGGTGTACCGATCTGCTGGATATATCCCTGGTTCATGACAACAATCGTGTCAGACATGGTGAGGGCTTCTTCCTGATCGTGGGTAACGTAGATAAATGTAATTCCCAGCTCATTTTTTAAACGGATCAGTTCATACTGCATGTCCTGGCGGAGCTTTAAATCCAGGGCACCGAGAGGTTCATCCAGAAGAAGAACTTTTGGTTCATTTACAATGGCGCGGGCGATGGCAATACGCTGCTGCTGCCCCCCACTTAAAGAATCCGGATAACGGTTCTGGTAACCTTCCAGATTGACCAGTTTTAATGCATAATGAATCTTATCATCGATGTAAGATTTTGATTTCCCTTTGATCTTCAGACCAAAAGCAATATTTTCAGCAATGGTCATATGGGTGAAAAGCGCATATTTCTGGAAAACAGTGTTGAGCTGTCGTTTATTCGGTGCAAGGGATGTAATGTCCTTTCCATCGAAAATTACTTTTCCGGAGTCCGGATTTTCGAATCCGCCGAGGATACGCAGAAGCGTTGTCTTTCCGCAGCCGCTAGGTCCTAAAAGTGTGAGAAATTCATTTTCTCTGATATAAAGGTTCAGGTCGTCCAGAACCAGATTGTCTCCATATGATTTGGAAACACCAACAATGTCAATCAGTTTGTTTGGCATATGTATAATCCTCCTGTGTACTTAAAAACTTGGGGGAGTGCTGACCCAGATCAGGCGTGCCCCGGAAGAAGACGATGCTTCTATATAATGCTTTGCGTGGGGAGTAAAATAAAAGGATTCTCCCTTTTTAGCTTTGTAGA
>ENA-OQDC01001190-OQDC01001190.1-human-gut-metagenome-genome-assembly--contig:-NODE-1190-length-14148-cov-3.029741_pt1 | contig 14148 bp, 8 predicted proteins | sample MGYA00242770_ERZ504601 | MGnify/ENA primary metagenome ERZ504601 (study PRJEB26092, sample SAMD00036305) | human gut metagenome | host: Homo sapiens | study: EMG produced TPA metagenomics assembly of...
GACGCTGACCCGCGCTATTGGAAGCTCGCCAAGGCCATGCAGCGATCCATCAACCTGTGGGACGAGAAGACTACAACACGCTCGCCTTGGCTCGAAAGGCGCTCGACAAGGTGATGCACAACCCCGCCAATGCCTCGGCCATGACCCTGACCGCAATGGGTCACTCGCATATCGACTCCGCATGGCTGTGGCCGGTGCGCGAAACCGAACGCAAGGTCGGGCGCACCGTATCCAATGCGCTCGCGCTGATGGATATCGACCCGGACTTCACCTACGTGATGAGCGCCGCCCAGCATTTCGCATGGCTCGAGGAACGCCACCCCGACCTGTTCGAACGTGTCAAGGCCCGCATCGCGGAAGGCCGGTTCATCCCGGTCGGCGGCATGTGGGTCGAATCCGACGGCACCATGCCGTGCGGCGAATCGCTGATTCGTCAGATCAGTTACGGCAAACGATACTTCAAGGAGAAGCTCGGCGTCGTGCCGAACGGCATCTGGCTGCCGGACAGCTTCGGCTATACCGGCGCATGGCCGCAAATCGCCAAGCGCTCCGGCTACTCGTGGTTCCTCACCCAGAAGCTGTGCTGGAACGACACCACACGCCTGCCGCATCACTCCTTCATGTGGGAGGGCGTCGACGGGTCACAGATCTTCACCCACTTCCCACCCGCCGACAAATACGATTCCGACATGTCCGCGCACGACATGGCCTACGTGCAGAGCAACTACAAGGACAAGGACCTCTCCGACCGAGGTATCTTGTTATTCGGCTATGGCGATGGCGGCGGCGGGCCCATCCGTGAAATGACGATGCGCGAGCACCGCTTTGAAAGTTTTGAAGGTATGCCAAAAGTCGAATACGGCACTCCGGACGACTTCTTCTCCAAAGCTGAAACCGAGATGAAGGCCGAGGCCGGCTCGGAAATGCCCCGATGGAAAGGCGAATTCTATTTCGAGCTGCATCGCAAGACGTTGACCTCTCAGCAGGAGATGAAACGCGGATGTCGCAAGGAAGAATCGATGTTGCGCACGGTTGAATATCTCGGTGCCGTGGCTTCGCTCGAATCTGCCGACTATGTGTACCCGACTGAGCGGATTGATCGCATCTGGAAGACATTGCTGCTCAACCAGTTCCATGACATCCTTCCCGGCTCGGCCATTGAATGGGCTCATCGCGTGGCCCGAGAAGAATATGCCCGCGATCTTAAGGCGCTCTCGGATATCGCCCGTGACGCGATCGCGGCAATCGCCGTCGCCAACCCGGACGTGGCCCGTATCGCCAAAGCCCGGATCAGCCAATTCGCCGATGTCGATCCGTGGCGTCCGGCATCGCTGGTCTCCTGTGGCGAACCAGTCGAGGTGAATCGTCGCGAAGACGGCTCGGCTACGCTGGATAACGGGCTGCTGTGTGTCCACGTTGCCGCCGATGGCACCGTCGACTCGATGATCGACCTGAAGTCCGGACGCGAAATGGTCGCCAAGGATCACGTAATGGGCCGTTACGAGATTGCTCAAGGACGAGCCTGGACGGTATTCGATGCCTGGGATGTCGAACGCGATGCCTTCCTGTGCGCCACCGCATTGGCTGACGGACATATCGTCTCGATCGAGACCACCGCAGACGGGTCCGCCGTGATCGTCACCAAGAACAGTTACCGCGACGACGAGATTTCCACCACAATCACGTTGCGCCCGGGCAAAAGCCAGCTTGATTTCCATGCAGATGTCGAATGGAATGTGCCCGAGAAGCTGCTCAAGGTAGACATCCCCATGGCACTGAGCGCCAGCCGTGCCCAGTATGAATGCCAGTATGGCCTCATCGAACGCCCGATCGTCAAGAACACCGAAGGCGAAGAGGCGATGTTCGAAAGCTGTTCACATCGCTTCGTTCGCATACACGATTCCTCATACGGCATTGGCGTGGCCAACGGCTCGACCTATGGCTCCGACGTCAGCTCGCTACGTGATCGGGATGATGCCCTCGCCGGCACGATGGTGCGCATGTCGTTGGTCGCGGCTCCGACGGCACCGGATCCACGCACCGACATCGGCCACCACGAGTTCGACTGGACCGTACTGCCATGCGCTTCGGTCGCGCCACTGGTCGCCGCCGCTGGCGAGATCAATGCTCCGACGATTGAGAACATGCCCGACATCGCCGCGCCGATCACGCTGGAACCCATAGAGGGCACGCCGGTCATCGACTGGATCAAGCTCGCCGATGATGGTTCGGGCGACATCGTGGGCCCGACTCTATGAGGCCGCCGGGGCGAAAGCCAAGGCAATGCTGCATGTCGGCGGTACGCTGGACGGCTGGACGGTGCGTGAGACGAACACGCTCGAACAGGATGAATCCTACCCGGATGAACCTGCCGGACTTATCGGCGGCAAGCAGCAGGCCGAAGGCGCCGAACTGGCGCTCAACCCCTTCCAACTGACCACATTGCGCCTAAGCCGCGCCTGATACGGATTCGGCCCGGGTCCTGAACCCGGGCATGGTCCTTGCCTCCAACCGTCAATCGACATAGCAGTCGAATCGATGCGTTCGCCAACGGAATTCAGCCTCCCCGTGAGCGCTCAACATGAACCGGTCGGCAATGACCGCGTTCCCACCATACGTTTCGAAGAACAAACCAAATATATCAAAGGAGAAAACACCATGAAAGGCACATTCAAGAAGGCGGTCGCATTGGGCTCTGCCATTGCCCTTGTGGGCGGACTCGCCGCTTGCGGATCCAGCTCGGGCGACGGCACCGCCGAACTGAAGTTCCAGACATGGAATCTGAAGAACGAGAAGTTCACCGACTACTTCGAGGGACTGATCGACCAGTTCGAGAAGGAGAACCCCGGTATCACGATCAAGTGGGTCGACCAGCCAGCCGACAACTACGAGGACAAACTGTCCACCGACGCCGCTGCGGGAGAACTGCCGGACGTGGTCGATATGGGCCCTGAACCGGCATATACGCTGGCCAGTGCGGGCATCCTGCTCAATCTCGCCGATGCCGTGCCGGAAGCCGAAGATGACTTCCTTCCAGCTGCCTGGGACGCCGCCACACTCAAGGGAACCGACCTTGAGGAAGGCACCTACGGGTTCCCCTGGTACCTCAACTCCGGCCCCACCTTCTATAACAAAGCGGTGCTTGAGGAGTGCGGCATCACCGTGGATCCGAACGACCCGCCGACCAAGCAGGACGACATCTTCGCGATGGCCGACACCTTCGGCTCCAACTGCGGTGGCAAGTATGCACTGACCTCCGGCATCCCATCCATCCAGGACTTCGGCATGTATGGCGTGGAACTGATGAACAAAGACCACACCGAGTTCACGTTCAACAACGCGAAAGGCGTAGAATTCGTCCAGCACTACATCGACATGTACAACGCCGGCGCCTTCACCGATGACATGCTCAACAGCTCCACCTCGGGTGAGTCCAAGAGCTTCAACGGTGGAACCCAGGCGTTTATGAACGGCAACGCCTACAGTGTGGACGATATTCGCAAGAACGCCCCGAAGGTGTTCGAGAATCTGGCGATCACCGATTTCATCGCCAACACCAAGCCGAACATGTTCATGGAGATGCTTACGGTCAATGCCACAAGCAAGCACCAGGAGGAGGCTATCAAGTTCGCCCGATTCGTGACTAACTCAGACAACCAGCTGGCATTCGACAAGAAGGCGAACGTGTTCCCGTCTTCGAAGGGTACCATTGACGACAAATTCTTCAACCCGTCCGACGATACCATGGACGCCGAAGCCATGCGTATGTCCGCCGATCAGATTCGCAACGGTGAGATTTGGGGCCCGGCCCAGTTCACCTCCGCCTGCTCCACCATGCTGCGTGAGGAAATCGCTCAAGCGCTGCAAGGCAAGATCACGGCCAAGGAAGCGCTTGACGCCACCGTCAAGTACTGCAACGAACGGCTCTAATTATGGCAAGCGAAGCGAAATCAAGGAAGCGCGCGGCCAAGGCCTCACGCCAGGCGGGGCTGGGACCGAACAGTAGCGGACGCATTGTTCCTTGGCTGTTCGTGCTGCCTCCGATCCTATGGATCTGCACTTTCTCCCTGTTCCCGTTCTTCAATACGATCAGGCTCTCCTTCACCGATTCCACCCTGCTCAAGCCCGGTACGTTCGTCGGCCTTGAAAACTACATCGACATGTTCACCGACCGCCGCTTCCAGACGGCGTTCTTCAACTCGTCGCTGTATGTGGTGTGCATCGTCCCGTTCATGGTGATTCTGCCTCTTATGCTGGCCTCCCTGGTGGCCGAGAAGACCCGCATCATGAACTTCTTCCGCACCGCCTTCTACACACCGGTCATCATGTCCAGCGTCGTCGTCGGCTTGCTGTGGACCAATATCCTCGATAAGGATGGTCTGCTCAACGGCACGTTCAAGGCGCTCAAATGGATCACCACGCCAATTCCGTTCTTGACCGATCGCTGGCTGCTGCTTTTCAGTGCCATGGCCGTCACGATCTGGAGTGGTCTGGGCTATTACATGCTTATCTATTTGGCTAACATCGCCAATATAGACAGCACATTATATGAGGCGGCTTCGATTGACGGGTGCGGTGGCATCCGCCAGTTCCTGCACGTCACATTGCCCGGATGCAGAATGACGATGATCCTAGTCATGCTGCTCAGCTCGATGTCCGCTTTCCGAGTCTTCGGCGAGATCTACATGCTCTCCGGAGGTTCCGGCGGCGTCGGTGGCGCCGATCTGACGATGACCATGCTCATCAAGCAGGAAGGTACCGGCATCAACGCCCGAACCGGCTACTCCGGTGCCCTCGGCATGGTGATGTTCGTGGTGCTCGGTTGCATCATCGGCATCGAATGGTTCATTCAGAGCAGGAGCGAAGACTGATGGCAGGCACACACGCAGTCATGGAAAACAAATATAATCATGTCACTCCGGGCAAGGTCGTTCGCATCATCGTGCTGATCGCTCTGCTGCTCTTCCTGGCGGCACCTCTGCTGTGGCAGATCTCACTGGCGTTCAAAGGTCCCAAGGACGACATGTACGCCGCGCCCTACCTCATCCCCGTTGACCCGACAATCCAGAACTTCGTCGATGTGTTCAATCGTCTGCCGTTGCTCTTCTACGTGTGCAACACGTTGATCGTGGCGGCATTGAACATCGGTGGCAACATCATCTCAGGATGCTTCGCCGGCTACTCGATCGCCCTGCTCAAGTTCAAAGGCAAGGGGCTGGTCGTAGGCCTGCTGTTCCTATCGATGCTGGTTCCCGGTGAGACGATCCTCATCTCGCAGTTCCTGATTATCCGCAACCTTCAGCTGCAGAACAACCTGATCGGCGTTGCCTTGCCTGGATTGGTCAGCTCCATGAACATTCTTCTGTTCATGAATGCGTTCAAGGCCATACCTCGCGAGATGATCGAAGCCGCAGAGGTCGATGGAGCCAATGTCTGGCAACGGTTCTGGCGCGTATGCGTACCTCAGGTCAAGGGAACCATGGCGTTGGTCGGCATCTTCTCCTTCATGGGATCGTGGAACGACTTCCTGTGGCCGTTAATCGTGCTGACTGATGACTCGCACTACACGCTTACACTCGGCATGAGCCGTCTGCAGGGCACCTTCGTGTCCGATCCGCGTGTGGTCGCAGCCGGCACCATAATCGCCCTCATCCCGATCATGATCTTCTTCCTTGTCTTCCAACGTTATATCTTCAATGGCCTGGAAGCTGGATCGGTCAAGGAATAATCAAAGGTTCACCATGAAATTCGGAGTCAACTACACGCCTTCGGGCGAATGGTTCTACACCTGGCTCAATCCCAAATGGGAAGTCATACGCCGGGATTTGGCGCAGATAGCCGAGCTGGGTGCGGATCATGTGCGTATATTTCCCCTGTGGACGCTGCTGCAGCCTAATCGAACTTGGATTAATCCCAAGGCATTGGCAGATGTTCGCCGTATGGTCGAACTCGGTGGAGAAGCCGGTCTCGATGTCTATGTGGATGTGATTCAGGGGCACTTGTCGAGTTTCGATTTCGTGCCTTCCTGGCTGGTCTCCTGGCATGAAGGCAGCATGTTCACCGATCAGTCGGCGATAGAAGCCCAGAGTGCGTTGACTGAGGCGATTTACGGTACGTTGTCTGACATGAAGGCCTTTGCGGGCCTTACGTTGGGCAACGAGTGCAACCAGTTCACTGATGCCACACATCCCAGACGCATGCCGGCCAATGCCGAGCAGATTGGTGAATGGCTGGATACGCTTATCGGATTGGTTGCCAAGCGATGCCGGCGCGATGGCCGTCTAATCGCGCATAGCGAAAACGACGCAATCTGGTACGCCGATGGCCATGCCTTCCTGCCTAGATATGCTTCATGCAAGGGCGACGTGACCACCGTGCACTCCTGGGTATTCAACGGTACCGGACAGCATTACGGTCCGATGTCATGCGAAAGCCTGGGACACGCGGCCTGGCTCGTTGAACTATCCAAGGCATTCGCTGCTGATCCGCATCGCCCGGTGTGGGTACAGGAAATCGGAGCACCTGGCAATGTGATCGATTCCGCCGATGCTCCGGAGTTCTGCCGGCGCTCGATTGATGCGATTGCTGACTGTCCTGATGTGTTCGGCGTCACGTGGTGGTGCTCTCACCGCATCCCCTCGACATTCTCGGATTTCCCGTTCTTCGAGCACCAGCTTGGCCTGTTCGATGTGGACGGGACTCTCACCGACGTTGGCAAGGCGTTCCGAGACGCAATCGCCACCCACCGGGATACGGTTGCACCGCCACGCACGACAGCGATTGTCATCCCTGTGGATGAACAGGGCGACCCGCTCATGCGAGCTGCTCAAGCTCCGGGCGGCTCGCTCTTCGAGGCATGGGCGAACTTGAATCGTCAGGGTGAAAGGCCATGCGTTATCACCTCGCTTGATGCTGGCAATCCGGCCAAGCTCGCCAATCGGGGCATCGTCCGCCTTGAGCGCGTCGAACTCGTGGCGGGCCATGCCTACAATGCGGTGTCCGATCCAGCTTTCGAGCATAAAGGCGAATGATGACGCATTGATGAACGGTCATACGATGTAGTACAAGCCGTTCGTCATTGTCCGGACATCCAGACATCGAAATAACCGAATAATTGTTCGAAGTTCCTCTTCGAAGGGGCCGGCTCTCCTCGGCTTGAACTTGGCGGCCGGCCTTTCTATAACAGACGATGCTATTCCTTGCAAGATGTTGGCACTCATTACATTTGCGCATCCGGCGCACCGGTACGTACCGGTATCGGTGCGCCATTGTTCACACACATCGCGCATCCAATGGGGGAGACGACGTATGGTAGATGCGACGCTGTTCACCGGTCAGCCGCCGAATAGTGATCCGGTGGCCCGCCCTGAAGCCATCATTCGGGGGGATCGGTGGCGTATTTCGATTCTGACGGACTCTTTGGTGCGTTTCGAATGGTCGGATGCCGGCGTCTTCGTCGACGAACGAACGCAAAGCGTCGTCAACCGTGATTTCGGAGAGCCTGCGGCATACACTGTTCGCCGTGATGCCGATGGCTGGCTCGATATTGAGACCGAACGGTTACGTATCGTTTATGATGGAGGCCCGTTCACTGCCGAGGGCTTGGCGGTAAGTGTCAAGGATTCGCTGTCACAACACAACACTTGGCGTTACGGCGACGCTCAGAATGCCAATCTGGGCGGCACTGTGCGAACCCTCGACCAGATTGACGGTCCGACCGAACTCGAACCCGGCCTGCTGTCGGGTGACGGTTGGATGATTCTTGACGATTCGGACGACAATCTGGTAGTCGAAGCATCTGAAGTCAATGGCAGCCCCAATCCATTTGGCTCATGGGTGGCCCGTAAGCCGGTCTCCTCCACCGATCTGTATTTTTTCGGATACGCGCGGCGTATCCACGATGCACTGCATGACTATCACCAGCTCACCGGACCGGTCCCTCTATTGCCTCGCTGGGCGTTGGGCAACTGGTGGAGTCGCTATCATCGTTACAGCGAAACCGAATATCGTACGCTGATAGAACGTTTTGAAACAGAGGGCATCCCTTTCACCGTCGCGGTGCTTGACATGGACTGGCATGTGACCGATCCCGATCCGTGCTATGGCTCAGGGTGGACCGGATTCACCTGGAACCGCACCCTGTTCCCCGACCCGGAACGTTTTCTGGGATGGCTGCATGAGCGGGGTCTCAAAACCACGCTTAACCTGCATCCGCGAGACGGCATACGTGCGTTCGAGGACTGCTACGATCGCATGGCTCGGGCAGTGGGCGTTGATTCCAAGTCCGGCAGCTCGATTGAGTTCGATGCGTCCTCGCCGGTGTTCATGTCCGCTTACTTCGATCAAATCATCCACCCGATGGAATCTCAGGGCGTTGATTTCTGGTGGATCGACTGGCAACAAGGCAGCGTGACTCGCCAGCCGGGACTTGACCCGTTGTGGATGCTCAACCACCTGCACTTCCTGGACTCGGCCTCGCGAGGTCGGCGGCCTATCACGTTCTCGCGCTATGCCGGTTACGGCTCCCATCGTTACCCGGTCGGATTCTCCGGAGATACGGTCGTATCGTGGGAATCATTGAAATTCCAGCCGTACTTTACGACGATGGCTTCGAACATCGGCTACGGATGGTGGAGCCATGACATAGGCGGGCATATGTTCGGCTACCGGGACGAGGAACTGGAGACCCGATGGTACCAGCTCGGCACGTTCAGCCCGATCAACCGTCTGCACTCGACCGACTCCCCATTCAACGGCAAGGAGCCATGGAACTTCCACTCCCCGGCTCGCGAGGCGATGATAGCCGCACTTCGTTTGCGCCATAGACTCATCCCGTACCTGCATACGATGAACCGTCGCGCGGCTTATGACGGGCTGCCGTTGGTCGAGCCAATGTACTGGAACCACGGGGGCGGCACCGTGCCCACGGAATTTGAGTTCGGCACCGAGCTGATCGTTTCGCCAGTGCTCGAACCGGCCGATCAGGCCGCAGGCCGTGCCAAAGCAGAGGTCTGGCTGCCAGTCGGCCAATGGTTCGACTTCTTCGACGGAAGACGTTACGTAGCCGACAATCCGGAGGGCCGCACGCTCGGTGTATGGCGTACTCTCGACCGTATCCCGGTATTCGCCAAAGCCGGAGGCATCATACCGATGCAACGTCTCGACGGCGCTCCACTCAACGATGTTTCCAACCCGTCGGCATTCGATGTACTGGTATTTCCGGGCGCGGATGGCACGTTCACGCTATGGGAGGATGACGGCGAGTCGGTCGGCGGAGAATGGGCTTCGACCCGTCTTACGTTTGATTGGGTGCGCGGCATGTTCACCGTACATGCGCTTGACGGCGACAGTTCGCTGGTGCCGAGCTCACGCGCATGGCGTCTCATATTGCGAGGTGTGGAACAGCCGGACGGCGATTTGCCGGCATCGGTCTCTATACGCCATGGCGGTCGGCCAATCAGCGGCACAGTCGACTATGACCCGGATACGTTAAGGCCTAAGCGTCGAGGTCGGCGCTCTGAATGTGGACGGCGACCTGACGATTCACGTGGCTGGAGGACTTTCGATTGCGCCGTCGCCGGTCGAGCGAGACGCCTTCGACATACTCGCCGACGCCAAGATGCACTATTTCACCAAGGAACGGGCCTGGCAATCCGTTCAGCGCGAGGGCATACGCGCGCTCGCCACCCTGCACACGCTGGAAATGCCGCCGGGCGACTACGGGGAGCCGCGGTGGTTTTCCTCGCATATGCCGCAAGGCGTCATCGAGGCGTTGTCAGAGGTGTTGCTGCGCGACTGAACAGGCGCGCGGGCCCCAAGCCCACACATATATGTCCCGACGCAAGAATGCGGCGGGGAGAACAGGAAAGGAAACCGATGAACAAGACAATGACGTGGCGCCGGGTGCTGGCGGCCTCTCTTGCCGCGATGCTTGCGATGTCGCTGGCGGCATGCTCGGGAGGCACCTCCGCGACCAAGTACACGATCACGCCGGAGAACGAGAATGAGGAGCTTGTGCTGGGCAACCGGCCCGAGGCGTCCTACTGGTTCCCGGAAGATCTGCTGAAGTGGAATGCGGACAAAGACCCGGATCTAGCATACAATGTGAGCACCGTGCCGTTGGCCAAGCGTGTGGACAAGGCCGACCTCAAACCAGTCAATGACACGCAGAACACCGATACCAAGGTGATGGCCATATCGATCATGAACTCCTCGACAAGCGGCAATGCCCCTCATGGCCTGAACACCGCGAACGCGAACACGTTCTCGTATTGGCAGTACGTTGACGAGCTTGTGTACTGGGGCGGCTCTTCGGGCGAAGGCATCATCGTGCCGCCGAGCCCCGATGTGACTGACATGGGCCATACCAACGGCGTGCCGGTGCTGGGCACAGTCTTCTTCCCTCAGAACGTATCAGGAGGCAAGGTCGAATGGCTGGACCAGACGCTTGCCCAAAAGTCCGATGGCTCGTTCCCCGTGGCGGACAAGCTCATTGAGGTCGCCACCACGTACGGTTTCGATGGCTGGTTCATCAACCAGGAGACAGAGGGTGAGAATGAAACCTCGCTGGGAGCCGACTACGCGACGAAGATGCAGGCGTTCATCGCCTACCTCAAGAAGCAGGCCCCCGACCTGCGTGTCGTGTATTACGACTCGATGACCAAGGACGGCTCAATCGATTGGCAGAATGCCCTTACCGATGAAAACTCGATGTACATGACGGATGGCGATCATCCGATAGCCGATGAGATGTTTCTGAACTTCTGGTGGACCGAGGACAAACTGGCCGGCGACGACCTGCTTGCCGCCTCCGCAACCAAAGCCAAAGAACTCGGCATCGACCCGTATTCTCTGTACGCCGGTATCGATGTGCAGGCCGACGGCTATGACACCCCGGTCAAATGGAACCTGTTCGCCGGCAAGGATGGCAAGACACATACCTCTCTCGGCCTGTACTGCCCGAGCTGGGCATATTGGTCCGCCGGCAATCCGACCACGTTCCGCAAAAACGAGAGTCGTCTATGGGTTAACGATGAGGGTAATCCATCGGTGAGCACTCCGTATGAGGACGATGAGAAGTGGACCGGCGTATCCAATTACGTGGCCGAGCAGTCGGCTGTCACCTCGCTGCCGTTTGTGACCAACTTCAATAACGGTTCGGGCTACAGCTTCTTCCGTGAAGGCAAGCAGATTTCCAAGATGGATTGGAACAACCGTTCCGTCAGCGATATCCAGCCGACCTATCGTTGGATAGTCGCCGATGAGGGCGGCAATAAGACCAAGGCCGATTACAGCGATGCCGACGCCTGGTACGGCGGATCGTCACTGAAGTTCTCGGGCAAGGTCGCCAAGGATGGCAAGACCATGGTCAAGCTGTACTCGGCGAGCGTCAAGACAGGGGCAAAGCCGACGCTGTCGATTGCCGCCAAGGCCAATGTCGATACCGATCTTAAGGCCGTGCTGACCTTCGCGGATGGCTCGGTCGAAACCGTCAATGGCAAGAAGAAGGTCGGCAACGATTGGGGTGTCATCGACTACGACATCGCCAAGTTGTCGAACAAGACGCTCACCGGCATCGACTTCACCTACCAGTCTTCCGAGGATAAGACCGGCTACGAGCTGTTGCTGGGCAACATCACGCTCAAGGATGGCTCCGAGGAGACCGAGCTCGGCAAGGTCACCGAAGTCAAGGTCGATGACAGCGAGTTCGACGATGACGCCCTGTATGCCGGTGCCCGCATTTCATGGAAGACCGATGGCAAGGCTCCGGCCTACGAGATCTACCAGATCAACGAGGACAAGAGCCGTTCGTTCCTTGGCGTCTCAAACGTCGAGAACTTCTATGCAAACGCACTGACACGTGTAGGCGAGACCAATAACACCACGTTCGAGATTGTGCCGGTAGACCGTTATGGTACGCAAGGCACGAGCGCCAAGGCCGATATGGATTGGCCCGACAACAGCAAGCCGAAAGCCGGTGCCACGGCTTCGCGCACACTGCTGAATGTGGGCGACGAAGTGACGTTCACCTCCGCAAGCTCGAAGAACACTGCCGAGGTCGCCTGGTTTCTGCCCGGATCAAGCAAGGAGCATGCCACTGGCAAGTCCGTCACCGTCACCTACGACAAGGAGGGCGTGTATGACGTTGAGATCACCGCGAAGAACAAGAGCGGCGAGGCCACTGCGACGCTGAAGGGGCAGATTGTCGTCTCCGCGGATGTCATGGACCTTGTGTTGCTCTCTCAAGGCGCTCAGGTCAGCGCCGACGGGTTCACGAACGGCAACGAGAAGCCTGAGTTCGCGGTTGATGGCGACGTGAAGACCAAGTGGTGTGTCACCGGCCCGGCTCCGCATGAGCTTGTTGTCGATCTCGGCGCACCCAAGACCGTCTCTCAAGTCGATATTTCCCATGCTCAAGCCGGTGGAGAGGATGCCAGCATGAACACGCAGGAATATGCGATCGAGGTCAGTGAGGACGGAACCGAATACACGCAGGTCGCGTTGGTCAAGGGCAACACTGAAGGTGCCACGTCCAACGCCTTTGCCCCGGTCAATGCCCGTTACGTCAAGTTGGTGGTTAACAAGCCGACGCAGGGCAGCGACACTGCGGCTCGTATCTATGAGATGCAGGTACGTGGCGCAGACGGCGCGATCCTCTAGGAGCCGCTGTTTGTTCTGACGAATACATCGCTTCCGGGTGAGCCGGTATATCGGTGTTACCCGGAGGCGGCATCTCGGCCCGTATCGAATGCATGCCGTGCGAATTTCCACTTTGTGAGGAATGAGGGCAAAGAAGTTCTGTATCGATGTGGGCCATGCCATATACTAAACTGATTCATGCAGTATGCATGCAATGGTGAGTGCTATCGAAGTCCGTTTTTTGAGGTTCCCCATTGCAGGGAACCAACATATCTCGAAACGGGAGAGTACGCCGATGACGAGCACGGAGCCGACGATGAACACAAACCCCCTCCACTTGGAGTCAGGAGCCGCGCATCCGGTCGCCAAACCGCATCGGGTGGGCCTCAAGGACATCGCCGACGAGCTGGGAATCTCGCAGACCGCGGTATCGTTCGCGATCAACGATCGTCCCGGCGTCTCCGAAGAGACCAAAAGGCGCGTCAAAGAGGCTGCGTCGAAGCTTGGCTGGAGCCCGGTGTATGCGGCGCAGGCGCTCGGCTCATCGAAGACCATGACGGTTGGCTTCGCCCCGGCACGCTCCTCAAACGGTCTTCGGGACGAAGGCTTCATGCTGCATTTCATGACCGGTTTGCATGAATCCCTGAGTCTCAAAGGTTACGGTCTGTTGTATCAGCCCTGCTCATCGGTCAGGGAAGAGTTGTCGGTCTACAAGGATTGGGCTCGACGTAAGCGTGTTGACGGTGTTATCCTCGTTGACCTGCGTGCTGACGACCCGCGCCCCGCGCTGCTTGCTCGGCTCGGTGTGCCGGCTGTGCTTGCGGGAGGTCCGGATCCTGAGAACATCGTGCCCTCGCTGTCGATTGACGATTCAGGCGCCATGGAAACGATTCTCCGACATTTGGTATCATGCGGACACCGGCGTATCGCATATCTATCGGGGGACCGCACCCTTGACTATTCGCGTGATCGCGAACGAATGTTCCGTGAATTCGCAAAGCGCTGCGATCTTGAGTCGATCCGTGTCGAATACACCAACTTCAGCGTAGACATCGCCTCGGCAATGACGCTTGCAATGTTGTGTGGAAGCAATCCGCCCACCGCTTTCATCTACGAGAATGAGACATTGGCCGCAGCCAGTCTGCATACCATTACCGAGTGGCTGCTCAATACGCCGTCCAAGAATCCGGACGCACCGCGATATCCGCATAATCTTCCGGCTATCGTTAGCTTCGAGGACAGTTTCTTGTGCGTATCGATCTATCCATCGCTCACGTCGGTACACCGAGACCCGAGCGTGTATGGAACGAAGGTCGCCAAACTGCTGATCAAGGTCATCAACGGTGAGACGGTCAGTGGCAACCGCCGCATCCTGACTCCCAAGCTCGTGATCAGGGGACAGTACCAGACTTTCCTGTGTCTGATTCGTCTACGGCTACATCCTGTTGATGGAGCGGATAGAAACGGCATGAGACGGGAATAGGCAAGGTCCGACGGGGAGTTTTTCCG
>ENA-OQDC01001192-OQDC01001192.1-human-gut-metagenome-genome-assembly--contig:-NODE-1192-length-14135-cov-4.746788_pt1 | contig 14135 bp, 13 predicted proteins | sample MGYA00242770_ERZ504601 | MGnify/ENA primary metagenome ERZ504601 (study PRJEB26092, sample SAMD00036305) | human gut metagenome | host: Homo sapiens | study: EMG produced TPA metagenomics assembly of...
GGTATGGTTTGGCACAGCAGAGATATGACTTGCCATGGCGATGGCTGGGAAGAAGAAGCTGGTACCATACTGCATATAAACACGCTGGAGCGCATCAGTATTATCACTTACCCAGAACTCATCGAAAACCGCGAAGGAATCCCCAGTTTTGCACGACCACCACCACTAGCACAACACTGTATAACAACATCCTTATATTTTGCACGAATGCGATCGATTACATTAGAAAATCCGCGATGATAAGCGATGTAGAGATGACCAGAAGACTTAGTCGGACCATATGAACTGCACGATTTCTTCTTATATTATATGTTAAGATTCGGATTCCCAAAATCCAAATTATACCGCATGGCAAAATTAACATTTGATGGTGTATACGATGATGAAACGATCAAGAAATGGCTGGATAAATTCTATTGGAGATTCTTCAGCCAGCAGTTTAAACGTTCTTGCCTGCCAGATGGACCTAAGGTTGGTAGTGTAGCAGTATCACCTCGAGGAGATTTAAGAATGCCAAGTGACGCAAGTCCAACGGCATGGATCTAAAATAAATAAAAGTCAGTTGGAAACGCGCTTTCGCTCGACTCGCACGTAGCGGACACTAAATTCGACAGCGACGAATACTCGTCACTGCTCATTAAGTGCCGACGAGCTTCCTTACGGTTTTCAACTGGCTTTTATTTATTTTAGTGAAAGTTTGTTGGTAAAAATAAAGAACATAACTTGTTTTAGGATATGTGAAAATTTGTTGGAATTATAAATAAATTTCGTTATAATGATTATATATTACGGAAAGAAAATGCGAAAAAGAGGAATGAAAGAACAAATATGAATCAACAATCGAAAAGAAATCTAACCAATAAGATCATAAGCTTAGCAGGAATCATGGTTTTTGTTTTTTTTATAGCAATCTATGTCAGTACATGTTCAAATTATCTGAAAGGAAATAGAACAAGAAGAAAATTATTCGGGGCGACTTATATGACGATGAATAATGAATTCTATAAAGTGGTCAATAACCAGATCCGCATGCAGGTTAAGAAGAATGGAGATGAGATGATCACATTGGATCCGGCACTTGATCAGAAGAAGCAGAATGAGCAGATCAAACAGCTGGTTAAACGAAAGGTAGATGCAATCTTTTTAAATTCAGTCGACTGGAAAGAAGTAGAGTCTGGATTGAAGGCAGCGAAGAAAGCGAAGATTCCAGTGATCGTTATCGACTCACAGGTTTATAGAAATGATCTTGTCACAATGACGATCGTGTCAGATAACTACAAAGCAGGTGTTTTATGTGCAAAGGAAATGATGAAGCAAAAAGATCATGCGAATATTGTATTGTTAACACATAATGCAGCAAGATCTGCGGTAGATCGTATCAATGGATTTACAGATACGATCAAGAAAAATAAAAACTATAAGATCCTTGCATCTGCAGATACTCAGGGACAGATCGAACGTGCACTTCCCAAGGTAGATAAGATCATCGAAAAATACAAGAATATTGATGTCGTCATGGGATTAAATGACCCGGCAGCGATGGGAGCTTTAGCTGCTCTTGACAGTAAGGGGGCTAGAGAAGGTGTTCTCGTATACGGAATTGATGGATCTCCAGAAGGAAAGAAACTGATCAAAGAAGGTATGATGACAGGAACAGCAGCACAGTCTCCCAAACAGATGGCAGACACAGCGATCAATGCAGCATACAAGATTTTGCAAGGGAAAAAAGTAGAGAAGAAAAAGGTAATCTCTGTTCAAATGATAACAAAAAAGAATGTAGAGCAGACTGATATTAGCCGTTGGCAGTAAAGAGGAAATGATATGGATCGAAAAAATCAAAATTTATATTATATCAAGATTCTGATGGGAGTCATAAATTTCATCATTTTATCCTTCCTTTCTGCAGTTTTTATTTTAACATTAAATAAGATCAATTGTGATTTTGGAGCAAGGAATTTCTTAGAGAATATCACATATCTCCCAAACGAACCAGTGACATCAACAGTGTTGATATTTATTGCTTTTTTCTTATTGTTAGGCATTATAGAAATTCGAAGAAAACAAAGAAAAAGGCAACAGGTATCTGTGATCTTATATGCAGCAGAGATTTTGTTATGTCTGATCATTATTAAATTTGTTTATGTAAATTATAATGGAATCATTCTTCTTGTCATTGCAGATATTGTAACGGATATCAAAGATAAACACACTAGGGGAATTTTCTTTGTCATCATGGGAATGATATATTTATTCTCAGACTACGATATCATATCAATGTTTATAGATATGATATCGTTCCAACAATTTTTGAGTGTATACCCGGCGAAAGTCAGTATGATGATCCAAGGAACAAGAAATATACTAGTTGCATTGAATGCGATCGCATTTATTGCATACATGATCATTTTGATGAGAAATCAGATGAAAGAGAATGCAAGGATTGGATTGTTAAACCTTCAGCTTCAGACAGCCAATATACGTTTAAAGGAAATGAATGAACAGCTGAAGGACTATTCAGAGATGACAGAAAAAATGGCGGAGACAAGGGAACGAAATCGAATTGCCAGAGAGATTCATGACACACTGGGGCATACGATGACTGGACTGTCTGCAGGAATTGACGCATGTATCGCGATGATCGATTTTTCTGTAGATGCAACGAAAGAACAGTTAAATAAAATATCACAGGTTGCAAGGCAAGGAATTAAAGATATTCGAAGATCGGTCAATAAATTAAGACCAGATGCCTTAGAGCATAGTGGATTGCAAGAAGCTTTAGAAAAGATGATCAATGAGACGATGCAGGTATCAGATGTTAAGATTAATTATGATTGTCAGGTAGAGGTCTTGAAATTCAATCAAGATGAAGAAGATATGATCTATCGTGTAGTACAGGAAAGTATCACAAATGCGATCAGGCATGGAAAAGCGAAGCAGATTGATGTAAACTTATGGAAGGAAGATAAGTGGCTCAATCTAGAGATCAAAGACAATGGAATCGGATGTGAAGAGATTCATACAGGATTTGGATTGATCCATATCGAAGAGAGGATCAAGATGTTAAAAGGAACTGTAGAATATGATGGAAGTAATGGATTTAAAGTCACAGCAAGAATACCGATCAGATGGGGTGAAAAACTATGATTAAAGTAATGATAGCAGATGATCAGGAACTGATCAGACAAAGTTTACAGATCGTACTTGAGATGAAAGAAGGAATCGAAGTTACTGCAACTGCCAAGGACGGAAGAGAAGTCATTCAGGAAGTCAGGAAAGACAAGCCAGATGTTATTTTAATGGATGTGCGTATGCCAGAAATGGATGGAGTGCAATGTACACAGATCATCAAAGAACAATATCCAGATGTCAAGATCATTATCTTGACAACATTCGATGATGATGAGTATGTATACAATGCATTAAAACATGGAGCAAGTGGTTATCTGTTAAAAGGAATTTCTATGGATGAATTAGAAAAAGCGATCAATACAGTACATAGCGGCGGGGCCATGATCAATCCAGAAGTGGCAACAAAGGTGGTCGATTTCTTCTCTGAAATGGCACAAAGCAATTATGATACATCAATTCATGCACAGAATGTAGAAGAGATCACAGATGCAGAATGGGAGATCATTAAATTAGTCGGAAGAGGCATGTCAAATAAAGAAATCTCGACGGAACTAAGCCTTTCCGAAGGAACTGTACGAAATTATCTCAGCACGATCTTAAGTAAACTAGACCTAAGAGACAGAACCCAGCTTGCAATCTGGGAAGTACAGTCAGGTTCAGCCAAATACGGGAGAAGATAGATGAGACAGAAACTAGAAAAATGGTGGAAACGAATCATTGCTGTTGGATTGGTCATAAGTTTATTATCTGTTGGTTTTGTGATCTATCCCAAACAACAAAAAATTGTTTTAACCTTTGGAATGTTCGCAGGAAACAAGTGGGATGTTCCAGATGATAATTGCTATCAGATGATCGATCAAGTAATCAAAGAATTTGAAAAAGAATATCCGAATGTCACGATCAAATACGAAAGTGGTGTGATGAAAGATGATTATTCAGAATGGCTGTCACAAAAGGCACTAAAAGGAGATCTGCCAGATGTTTTTATGGTCTTGCCAGAAGATTTTAGCACATTTTCATCCGTAGGAATGTTAAAGAACTTAGACTCCTATACAAAGATTGATAAAGTGTTCAAAAAAAGCAACTATTATGAAGGAAGTTATGATGCTGGAACCTATAAGGGAACGCAATATGCTCTTCCATATGAAAGTGTACCAACTTTGATGCTAGTCAATAAGACACTACTAAAAAAAGGAGCATATCAAAATGCCAGGGAATCACTGGACTTGGGATGATTTTTATAAGATCTGTCAAAAAGTAACCAAAGATACCGATGGAGATGGACGATTAGACCAATTTGGTGTGTATGATTATAAATGGAATGATGCCACGTTAAGTAATGGCGGAAACTTATTTAATCAAAGTGGAACAAAATGTAATCTGTCATCCGAACCAATTGAAAATGCGATTCTGTTTACAAAGAAGATTGAAAGAATATCATCATTTCGAAATCTAACCTCAGATGATTTTGACTCAGGAAATATTGCATTCCGTCCCATGACATTTTCAGAATTTCGAACATATAAGCCATATCCATGGAAGATTAACAAATACTTTGATTTTGAATGGGACTGTATCAGACTCCCTTCCGGACCAGATGGAGAAAATAAGACACAGGTAGATAATCTTCTGATGGGAATGAGTAATCGGACGAAACATGGAGATATGGCATGGCAGTTTTTAAAGAAATTATGCTATGAAACGAAGACACAGCAGAAGATCTTTCAGTATCGCCAAGGTATTTCACCATTAAAAGCTGTGACGAATTCAAAACAAGCACAGCAGGTATTAGAAAAAAGCATGGGTGAGAATATGACAGATAAAATGAAATTGTTAGATGAACTCATGAACAATGCCTTGCAGATTCCAAAATTCCGAAGATACAATGAAGCCTACCAAAAGATTGACAGTGAGATGACAAGAATTCTTACAGATGAAGAAGAATTTGATTCCAATATCTTGAAACTAAAACAAGAGATTGATAAGCTTTTAAATCAGTAACAATAAGAAAATCAAAACAAATAAAACACGAATATGACATTTGTCACATAAAAAAGGACATTTGTAAATTGAAAGTCATGACAATTTACAGATGTCCTTTTTTTGCGTGATTGGTAGAATAAGCTTGTAAATAAGAGATAGGAAAAAAGAAAGGAGAAGAGGATGAAATACGTAGTATTAGTCAGCCACGGAACATTTGCACCAGGACTTCACAGTGTACTTAAGATGTTAGCTGGTGGAGAAAGAGAAGACGTGATTAGCGTCGGATTAGAGGACGGAATGAGTGCTGATGAATTCGCAGAGAAATTCAGCAATGCGATCAGCAAGATCACAGTAGACGATGAGATCATTCTTCTTGGTGACATTGTGGGTGGATCACCTCTTACAAATGCAATTGAACAGGTATCAAACAAAGGACTGATCGGTCAGACAGTGATCTTTGGTGGAATGAACTTGGCAATGGCATTGACAGCAACATTAATGAAAGACGGCGTAGACACAGACATGCTAAAAGATAGCTTGATCAATGAGGCAAAAGATGCAGTTAAAGAATTTGTTATGACATCAGCAAACGATGATGAAGAAGACGATATTTAAATTTTAAGGAGGAAAAAATATGTCAGTTTCATTTTTAAGAATTGATGACCGTATGATCCATGGTCAGACAGTAACACGTTGGTCACTAGAGTATCCATGCGATGGGCTGATCGCAGTGAACGACAAAGCAGCAACAACAGATGCACTTAAGATGGCATACAAGAGTGCCAGCACAAAGAAAACATTTGTTTGGACATATGAAGCATGGAAAAAGAAAAACCAGAAAGTATTAGACAGCAAAGACAATTACTTCCTGATCACAAAAGATCCAATCCAGATGAAGAAGATCTTAGTGGATGATGGATTTGTTCCAAGTGATGCAAAGAAAGTAATCGTAGGACCATGTAATGACAGACCAGGAGCTGTCAAACTTGGTAATAACCAATCTATTACACAGGAAGAAGCAGAAGCTTTAGAAGCGATCAGCAAAGCTGGTTATGAAATCGAATTTGCACTGATCAAAGAAGCGTCCATCGGAACATGGGACAAATTCAGAGGTCAGTTTGGATTTAACTAAAAAACCAATAGAGAGGAGAAACTATTATGACAATTAGTTGGTTACAAGCAATCATTTTAGGTATTTTTGCCTGCTTATCCAGTATGCCTGGTATGGGAGGTACAACCATTGGTAACTACACATTAGGAAGACCATTAGTTGCAGGTCTTGTCTGTGGTATCGTACTTGGAGATATTCAGGCAGGTGTTTTAGTCGGTGCGGCAATGCAGGTTGTATATATCGCATTGGTTACACCAGGAGGAACTGTATCAGCAGACGTTCGTGCCGTATCTTATATCGGTATTCCACTGGCAATGTTAGCATTAAATTCATACGGATTAGATCCTGCATCAGCAAAAGGTATCTCCATGGCAACATCATTTGGAGCAATGGTAGGAACAATCGGTACAGTATTATTCTATGGAACAGCAACGATCAACCTTGTATGGCAGCACATTGGATGGCAGGCCGTTGAAAAAGGTGAATTCAAGAGATTATACGTTGTAGATATGGTTCTTCCATGGATTTCTCATATCATCTGCAGTTTCTTACCAGCAGTTGTAATGTGTAAATTAGGAGTTCCAGTTGTAGAAGCGATCAAAACAACATTACCAATGGATGGAATTGCAATGAAAACACTGTTTACAGTAGGTAGCTTGCTTCCTTGCGTAGGTATTGCGATCTTATTAAAACAGGTAGTAACAAAAGCAGTTGACTTTATACCATTCTTCTTCGGATTTACATTAGCAGCAAGTATGGGATTAAACCTTGTATCAGTAACAGTTGTAGCAGCAATGTTCGCAATTATTTACTACAACATTAAAATGGTAGGAATCAGAGCAAAAGAAGCAGCCTTAGCTTCTGGCGGTTCCTTTGACGATGATGACGAGGAGGATATTTAATATGGCAGAGAAAAAACTATCTAAAAAAGCGTTAAATAAATCATTCCGTAACTGGGCTTATGGAAACTTAACATGTTTCTCTCAGGAACATATGCAGACATTTGGTTATCTGTGTGCAATGCTTCCATTGGTAGAAGAGTTATATGATACAAAAGAAGAACAGAAAGAAGCAATGAATACATACACAGCTTTCTTTAATACAGAACCACAGGTTGGATCTATCATCGTAGGTATCACAGCTGGTCTTGAGGAAGCAAAAGCAAATGGAAATGAAGATATCGATGCAGAAGCGATCAATGGTATCCGTGCCGGTCTTATGGGACCTTTAGCAGGTATTGGTGATTCCTTAGTTGTAGGTACATTAATTCCTATCTTACTTGGTATCGCACTGGGATTATCAACAGGTGGATCTGTCGTAGGACCAATCTTCTATATCGTAGCATGGAATTTTGATCATGGCATTTGGAATGAAGTTCTTATACTTCAAAGGATATGAACTGGGTGGAAAAGCCGTAGATATCCTGGTTGGTGGAGCAAGCAACCGCGATCCGTGAAGCAATCGTTATGTTAGGAACAATGGTTGTTGGATCTGTAGCAGCAACTGGGTATCAGTAAAAACATCATTCCATCTCGTAAACAGTGCAGGAAAAGAATTCTTAAATCTTCAGAATCAGTTAGACGGAGTATATCCAGGATTCTTAACAGCAGCTTTTGTAATCTTCTGTTGGTGGTTAATGTCAAAGAAAAAAGTATCTCCAGTTGTTACAATGTTGATCTTAGTAGTTGTAGCATTTATCGGAGTTATGATCGGATTCTTTAACCCAGGATTAAAATACTAAGAAAGGAAGTATATTATGACAACACAAACAAGAGCACAGCAGCTAAAAGAAATTGAATTTCAGACACAAATGCTCAATAACCTCAAAAAATGGATTCGCAATCTCATTATTTTATCCTCTATCGGAATCATACTTGCGTATTGGGGACTAGGTGCCCAAAGTAAAATGCCATTTACAGTATTTGGTGTAGTTGGAGTGATCATTACGATCATCAGTGTGATACTTTGTGTTGTCATAGGACTTGGGATAAAGAGAGGCAAAGAAAACATAGATAAGATTATACAATTGATTAAAGCATAGGTATAAGAACTTATTGTTTTTTGAGTGAAAAGGACGATTATAGTTTGATCGTCCTTTTTTTGTACAAAGAAAGAAGGAAAAATTATGAGAAAAATAAGTCCAAGATTATTGGCACTAATGATGGCAGGAGCTGTTACAGTTACCTCCATAACACCAGTAACAGGATATCAAACGATTACTGTAAATGCTGCAACAGATAGTCAGGAGAAAGAGGCAGCGCAAGGATATCAAACGAATTTAACAGGTTTTGATTATAAGAAAGGTGATTGGAAAGAAACAAAAGATGGTCTGTACAGCAATGCAGTTGATAAAGGAGACTGTTTTGCATTCAGTAAAACAACAGCTAAGAATTTTGTATATTCTACAGACGTAACATTTAAGAGAAATCAAGGTGCAGCAACATTAATTTTCCGTTGTAATAATAATCTTGATAATAAAGAATGCTATGCGGTAAATATCGATGGAGGTTCGCATAAATGCAAGTTTTGGCGATGGCAGGAAAATAGTGATTATCAGTTGATTGATGAAAAAGAAGTAAAAGCAACGGATGATGAGAAATATACTTTAAAAGTAGTGGCTTATGATTCATGGATTTCTTATTATGTAAATGATACTTTGATAGCAAGTACAGGTGATTATACACTTCAAAAAGACGACAAAGGACAGAGTACTGTTTTGACAGAAGGTTCTCTTGGTCTATTAAATTGGAATGGTGAGATGACATTCCAAAATACCTATTATACAGAATTAAATGATCAAAACACACCAGAGTTAAAAAATATCTTGGTATCTTCCTCAACTGGAGATGTGGAGAAAGCAGCACAATTTACATCCACAGAACCAATTATGATTCAGTATGTAAAGAATAATGCAGAAACAGTAGACTTGAATATCGAAAAGAAAAATAAAAATGCAGATGTACAGGTTGAATATGATGGAAAAACATATAACGATGGAAAGAATATTCCAGTTAAAGTTGGTAAGAATTACATTACAGTAAAGAGCACAGTTCAGGGAGAAAATGGACAGACAGCAACTTTAACATATCGTGTAAATGTGCATCGCCGAGCAGCAGATAAAACTTATTATAATGAAGCATACAGAAATCAGTATCATTATTCTGTAAAGGACGGATGGGGAAATGATTTAAATGGATTGGTTAAGTATAAAGGAACATATCACATGTTTTATCAGTTCTATGATGATACAAAATGGGGGCCAATGCATTGGGCACATGCAACAAGTAAAGATTTGATCCATTGGGAAGAACAGCCAATTGCATTATATCCAGATGCAAATGGAGCTATGTTTTCAGGATGTATTGTAGCGGATGAAAAGAATACATCAGGACTTTTTGGTGACGGCAATGAAGGTGGATTAGTTGCATTGATCACAGCAGATGGAAATGGACAACGTATTAAAGTTGCCTATAGTACAGATGAAGGAAAAACTTGGAAAAAAACAAATAAAATTGCAGCAGACTGGTCAAAAGATCCATTAAACAATAGAGATTTCCGAGATCCTAAAGTTTTTAGATGGGAAAATAAATGGTTCATGGTAATTGCAGGCGGACCACTTCGTATTTATTCATCAGACAATCTGACAGATTGGAAATGTGAATCTACATATGCAGATCTTCATACAGAATGCCCTGACCTTTATCCAATTGAAACAAAAGATGGTGTGAAATGGGTACTTTCCCGCGGTGGAAGATCTTATAAAGTCGGTGATTTTAAACAAGTTGATGGAAAATGGAAATTTGTTGCAGATGAAGCTTACAAAAACAGTGACGGTGTTATGAACTTTGGTAAGGATTCTTATGCAGCAATGACATATTATGTACAAGACTTCGGAACACAGGAAAATCCAACGATTCCAGAGATTATTGAAGGAAATTGGATGAATACATGGGATGATTATTGTAATAAAGTTGCAGATACTGTAGGACAGAATTTTAATGGAACTTATAATCTGAATCTTAAAGTAGGACTAAAACAGGAAAATGGAAAATACGTTTTAACACAGACACCAATTAGTGAATATGAGAGTTTAAGAGATGCAGAAAATAAGATTTCTTATAAAGATGTTACAATTTCAGAAGATAATGATCTCTTAAAGGATTTTGCAAAGGATACATATGAGATTGTTGCTAAATTTAAACCATCAGAGAAAACAAAGAAAGTTGGGTTCAGACTGAGAAAGAATCAAAATGATACAGAATATACCGATGTAATTTATGATTTAGAAAATGAGAAACTATCTATCGATAGAAGTAAATCAGGAAAGATTATCAGTCAAGAATTCAAAAAAATAAATGAGCAGTCTAATGTGAAAAAGAATGAAGATGGTTCTGTAGAATTACATATTTATGTAGACAAAGCCAGTGTCGAAGTATTTAGCAGTAATAATACAGCAGCAGGAGCGAACCAGATATTCCCAACACCAACAAGTTTAGGAGCATCTGTTCTAGTAGAAGGTGATCCTGTAAAAGCAGATATTGATATTTATCCAATGAAGTCAATTTGGACAGATAAGGAAGAATTGACAGATGTGGAATCTGTTGGATCTATGCAGAATGAGAACCAGACATTATATGCTGGTGATAGTGTAGAATTAAGTGCATATGTATTTCCAATTTCTATGGATCAGACGATAACAATGGGATGTTACAGAAGGAAAAAGATGTTGTAAAGTATCAAAGAAGTCAGATGGAAAAGCATGAATTAGTAACAGCATTAAAAATCAGGAAAAGCAACAGTTACTGCATACAAGTAAATCAGATCCATCAAAGAAAAAGATATTTACGATTAATGTAAAAGAAAATAACTTCAAAACAAACATTAAGAAATTTGTAAATGTAAGTGGTAATTGGACGATTGATGGAGAAGTGTTATCAGATTCCAACCAGTCTGCAAATGATTTTATATGTCTGAAGATGCGGTAGTTAATGAAAAATCAACAATAGAAGCGGATATGTCCTTTGAAAAAGGATTAGTTAACTTAATTTTTGCATCAAAATCAACGGATCCAAATGGAGCATATTGTCTTCAGTTTGTTCCAGGTAGTAACAAAGTGCGATTGTTTAGAATGTATAAAGATGGTGATATTGCAGTAGGAGAGATGTCTTCTAGCATTAGTGATGGATCATATCATCATGTGAAGATTGAAAAAGAAGCAAATGCAGTGAAAGTATATGTAGATGATAAGGAATGCTTAAATTATACTTTTGATGCAGATAAAGAGTCAGACAAAGATTTCTTTGATATCAAAACTGGATATATGGGACTTGGTTTATGGGATGGTGCAGTAAGTTTCAAGAATTTATATGTAGATAAAAAAGAAGAAACAAAACCATCAGAGCCAACAAAACCATCAGAAAAACCAAAAACAATTTCAGTAACATTAAAAGGTAATGGTGGAAAAACTGTTACAACAATAAATAAAACAAAAGCTGGAACTAAATTACCAGGATGGAATAAAACAAAATATAAAGCTGCTGGTAAGAAAGGTTATGTATTTGCAGGATGGACTTATAAAGGAAAAGTTGTTAATAAAGTACCTGCTTCAGATAAAAATATTGTATTAACAGCAAAATTTGTTAAAATCAAAGTAGAAACAGCGAAACTATCATCTTTGAAAGGTAAGTCTGGAAAAGGAACAGGATTTGTAGCCAAATCTATCAAATACACAAATAAATATGGAGAAAAACGAGGATTTAGATTCCGTTATTCTACAAGTAAAAAGATGAAATCTGCAAAATACAAAACAACAGGTTTAGCAAAAAACGTTTATACCAAAACAGGTCTGAAAAAAGGTAAGAAATATTACGTACAGGTTCGTTATTACTATTATGATTCAACAAATCAGAAAGTATATGGAACATATTCTAAAGCAAAATCAGTGAAAGCATATTAAAGATCCAAGACCTAAAAAAAGGAGAAAGCCATCTGGAACATTTTATCCTCGCCAGATGGCTTTTCTTACTTTATAATAGAAGAAATGGACAACAAAGTAGAAAAATGAAAGGATGAAGACATGATGAAAAAATATAAAGCAGTATTCAGTGACATTGATGGAACATTATTAAATTCAAAGCATCAGATACCAGAAAGTACAAAAGAAAAAATAAAACAGATCAATGAAAATGGAATTCCATATGTCTTAGTATCCGCAAGAATGCCCAAAGGTATGACAGCTATCAGAGCAGAATTAGGGGCGAAGAGTCCAATGATCTGCTATAGTGGTGCCTTAGTTGTTGATGAAGAAGATCATCCAATCTACAGTGTGGCAATGCCACAAGAAGTTGCCATGAAGTTATGCAGAAGAGTTTATGAGTTGAATCCAAAGATTTCTATCAACATTTACACAAACGATGAATGGCTGGTAAAAGATAAAAAAGAATACTGGGCAGCTCAGGAAAGTGATATCACAGGCGTGATTCCACAAGAAGTATCCTTTGAAGATGAAGAAGTCTATAAAGAAGTGCATAAAGTATTATGTATGGGTGATAAAGCAGATATTGCTGCATTGGAACAACAGTTAGTGAAAGAATTTCCACAGATCAGAATCTATCGATCTAAGGACACCTATTTAGAGATCATGTCCATGAAAGCATCCAAATCTGATGCAATCCACATGTTAAAAGATCATTTTCATGTAAAACAGGAAGAGACAATGGCATTTGGAGATAATTTCAATGACATCGATATGATCAGATACGCAGGACTTGGAGTCGCCATGGGGAATGCAACCGATGAGGTAAAAGAGGCAGCAGATATTATCACAGATATCAATGATAACGAAGGAGAGCGCCAGATCTTGGATAAATATTTTAAATAGGAAGAAGCATTATATAAAATATAGTACAAGGGTATAATAGCAAGAGCCATAAAATAAACGTAATCTTAGAGATGAAATAGTTTGTTTTATGGCCCTTTTTTTCTTAAATATAACAAATATTTATATAAATTAGTAGAGCTATTTGAAAATGCATCAAATTACATGATCATGTTCCTGAAGAATACACAACTAAAAATCACAACAGATCTCCTTGCTTAATATCAAGAATCTTCATCTCATGCGAAATCGTATTTAAAACTTTCCGCTTATGAAGACTCCAAACAGGAGCGATCAACAGATTTTTCGGGCCATCCCCGGTCAATCGATGAATCACGATCTCAGGACTTAAATTTTCAATACATTTTAAAAGTAGATCAACATAAGAATCCAAAGTAAAAACATCAAATGGATGTTCTTCATAATAAGCTGCCAGATCTGTATTCTTCAAAATATGCAGCATAGAAAATTTCACTCCATGAACAGGAAGTTGATTTAAATAACGAACCGATTCAAGCATCATATCAGTTGTTTCACCAGGAAGTCCAAGGATCAGATGAACAACCGTCAGCACTCCAATTTTATGAAGATTCAAAACCGCCTCATCAAAACAAGACAAAGGATATCCACGCCTGATAAATGAAGCAGTCTTTTCATGAATTGTCTGTAATCCAAGTTCCACAAACACAGGTTTGATCTGATTCAAACGCTCAAGCAGGTTAAGAACTTCAGGAGGCAGACAATCAGGTCTTGTACCGATCGCAAGAGCAACAATTCTTGGATCATGGATCGCTTCCATATATAAAGATTCTAATTTCTCAATAGGACCATAAGTGTTTGTGAATGCTTGAAAATAAGCAATATACTTTCCGTTCTCAATCTTCTTAGAAACCATCTCAATTCCAGCAGAGATCTGATCCGTTATAGATAAGCAGGATGAAGAAGCGAAATCTCCAGATCCTCCTTCGCTGCAGAAAATACAGCCACCAGTTCCAAGTGTTCCATCTCGATTTGGACATGTAAAAACCGCCATCT
>ENA-OQDC01001195-OQDC01001195.1-human-gut-metagenome-genome-assembly--contig:-NODE-1195-length-14130-cov-3.675927_pt1 | contig 14130 bp, 9 predicted proteins | sample MGYA00242770_ERZ504601 | MGnify/ENA primary metagenome ERZ504601 (study PRJEB26092, sample SAMD00036305) | human gut metagenome | host: Homo sapiens | study: EMG produced TPA metagenomics assembly of...
CATTTTTGGTGACGACGCAGCCGTCCTCCTCGAGCCATCTTCTTGGTGGAATCGAAATCCATCCACAGGTAGCGGGACAGCTGCTCGGAGGTGCACGATCTCAGCCGCCATCTGGATGGCGTTCTGGTACTCCTCAGGAAGCTCGTTCCACGCGTCCTTGTTGATCATAACGCCGTTGACGCCGCCGGACTGATACCATGCAGGCGAGCACCAGTACTTGGCAACCTCCTGCAGTTTCAGCGAATCATCCGAGCACGGCGTGGAGAACTCGCCGCCGTCGATAACGCCGCGCTGCAGCGACTCATACAACTCGCTTGCTGCAACGGTGGTGATGTTGATGCCGAGCTTTTCCGCTGCACGGCCGGCCATAACGCCGCCGAGGCGGATCTTCATGCTCTGCATGTCCTTGATAGAAGTGATCGGCTTGGTCGAACGGATACCGGACTCTGCGTGGTTGATCATAATCGGGAAATACGTCATGTTGTACTTGCCGTACATATCCTGATAGCACTTCAGGCCGCCGCCCTGGGTGATCCAGATGTAGTAGTCCATGCCGGTGAAGTTATCCATTGTAGTGGAGAGCAGCTCAAAAGCGGTATCCTTGCCGCTCCAGTAGCCGCCCCAGTCACCGCCGCACTGGATGGTGCCGTTCTGGACATAATCGAACAGCTGATTTGCCGCACAAAGCGAGCCCTCCGGATAGTTGGTGATGGTGAAGAAATCATCCAATGAGCAGTAAACACGGAGGTCGCTCAAGCCAATCTTGCTTGTGATAAGCTTTGGCAAAGTATAACCCAACTGAATCTGCTTGAACTTGAAGTAAGAACCGCTGAAGATAGCAGCATCAGAGCTGAAGAACTTCCAGTCGGTAGCAACCTTCTTCATATCAGGATACTTGGCATTGGTACGGTCTTCTCTCCATGAATCCTTCCAATAGGTGTCGATACCGTTAATCAATGGGCGGTCGGCAGATACCATCAGGTTGTAAATCTTGTTGCCTGCTGCACCTGTACCGAATACAGAGAAGTCGAATCCCTTATAAGCCAGATTGATGGTGATACCATAGGTAAACTTAGGAATACCTGCACCCAGATCCTGCTTGTCCTCATCGGTTGGAGCTGAAGTGATTTCGCCATTCTTGTCATAATAGAGGGCACTGCCATCTTCTGCAACACCTGCATACTTGTAACCACGGAAATACCATACGGAGTGACCAGCCTCGAAGGTTGGCTTCAACTGGTTGTTGAATCCATCAATACCTACCTCGGTAAGACGGTTTACCATAGCAGAAACCTCCTTTACCTCGTTCTTCAAGGTAGAACCATTCACGGTAACTCCATATTTGAAGTCCTTGATGTTGTCTCTCCAACCCAATTCGAAGTCGAGACCTGAATTGAGAACCTTACCGGAATTCACAACAGTCTTGTTGACACCGATTTCTGGAAGAGGAGCAATCTCAATCAAGAGGTCTTTGGTAGTCTTGCGATACCAGTCAACACCCAAGGTAAGACGGTCGTTAAGGAAACGAGCATCAAGACCTAAGTCCACCTGCTCAGATGTCTCCCACGTCAAATCTGGATTGGCAAGACCAGTTGGCTTGGAACCATAGGTAAGCTTACCATCACCGATAGACGGATTATACTGATAGAAGCTCTGGTTGAGTGCGATAGGAGAAGAATATGGATAACCGTTCAGGATATTGACGTTACCATTGCGACCCCATGATGCACGGAGCTTCAGGAAGGAAACTGCATCACGATCTACATGATCCTTGAAGAACTTCTCATTGCTGATAGACCATCCCGCAGAGAAAGATGGGAAGTTACCCCAACGAGCCTTCTTGGAAAGCTTGGATGTATCGAAGGCATCACGACGGAAGTTGAACTGCAGGAAGTAACGGTTGTCGTAGCTATAGCTCAAACGTCCGAAGTAAGAAAGCTCGGTAGCATCACTCGGAGCATTGCCCACGCTCTTGGTGGCATCAGCCAGCAAGTAGTCGATGTAGCGGAAGTTGGACTCATAGGCAGAAAGAATATCATCGCCTTCTGAAGAAATGGTATTGTTGTCCCAATGATTCTTGGTAAACGACATACCTGCCATCGCACCCACTGTATGCTTACCGAATGTATTCATATAGTTGGCGAAGTTTTCCCACTGATAGTACAAGCCGTTGTTGGAACGTGCCTCAATGTTGTACTTGGTTGAGTTGGCCATTGTATTGAGATAGTATGGCGCCTCAAATTTATGGTAATTGCTCTGGGTAATGCGGTAGCCCAGACGGGAAGTAAAGGTAAAGCCCTTGAATGGCTTGAGATTGGCAGCCACGGTTCCACGCACATTGATACCGGAATTGGTGATGTCATGACGGTCTTTCTGAGCCAATGGGTTACCTGTTGCATCCTCTATATATTTAGAAGTAGCATAGTAGTCATTGTTATGGTTAGGATCTCGCATCACCGCCTTGCCTGCTTCGAGAGCCGACTTCATGGCAGGAGCCAGATCATCGACATTACTATAATAAGCAGGAGTTAATGGGTCGATGGAAACCACAGAGTTCAGAATAGAACCATAACCCTTGGTCACACCCTGGGGTCTTCCACTTCTCGAAAGAAGTATTGGTCGTCACATTCAACCACTTGTAAACATCATAATCAGCATTAATCTGACCGGTGAAGCGCTTGTAAGTATCCTTGTCGCCCTTTACGATACCATTATTGTTGAGGATATTCAGACTGGCGAGGAAACGGCCCTTGCCATTGCTTGCCTGCACGGTGAGGCTATGCTGATGAACCAGACTGTTCTCAAATACCTCGTCATACCAGTTGGTGTTCTGACCATTATAGTTGTTCTTCTTCAGAAGATCATCGGTCAAGTCACCCAAGTACTTGTGATACTCGATATACTCAGGAGCATCAAAAATCTCAGCCTTCTTTCCCAACGACTGGATAGTGAACTTGCTGCTATAAGAGATCTGTGCCTTACCGCCATTGGCAGCACCCGTCTTGGTTGTGATGATAACGACACCATTACCAGCCTGCGCACCATAGATGGCAGCAGAAGCGGCATCCTTCAATACCTCCATGCTTTCAATCATAGATGGATCCAGATACTGGATGTTATCCACCTTCAGACCATCGACAATGAGCAACGGACCGATATTACCACTATTAGAAGAATAACCACGGATACGGATATCGGCAGCCTCACCCGGACCACCCGAATTAATAATCTGTACACCGGCTGCCTTACCCTGGAGGGCAGCACCGGCATCGGTAGCTGACAAGCCCTTGATATCATCGCTCTTGATAGATGCAACTGCACCTGTCAGGTCGCTCTTCTTCTGAACGCCATAACCGATGACAACGACATCATTCAGAACTTTAGAATCATCCTTCAAGGTAATGGTAAGCATTTTACCAGCCTGAGCTTTCACGGTCTTAGGCTCCATACCCACATAGGTAATCGTTAATGTTGCATCAGGTGCAGCATCAATGCTAAACTTACCATCCAAATCAGTAATCACACCCAGCTTGCTGCCTGCAGCTTTCACTGTAGCACCAATGATAGGTTCACCACTTGGATCTGTAACTACTCCTTTTACAATACTCTGAGCCGACATCCCAGCTGGGAATAAACAGAGAAAGGATAGCAACGCTAACGGCTTTTCAATCTTTTTAAAGTTCCTCATAAGAGAATAGATTAAAATTATTTATTTTTATAAGTTTACGATTGTACATTTTTAAATAAATAGCTTTCTTTGTTAAAGAAGCACGCTGCAAAATTAAGATTTATTTTGTTACATAGCTTTGTTTTATGTTACAAATACTTTCTGAAAAATAACAAAATCCCAAATGATACATTTGATAATATAAATATAACATTAAAAAATCCCGAAGCAGCCATGCCGCTTCGGGATTCAACTTAAAATATCAGCTTATTGATTTTTTGTCGTATTACTTAAACAGATGAGGAACGAATTCCTTGAAACATCTGCGCCAGGTGAGCCACTCGTGATGAGTACCAGGAGAAACATAGACATCAAGCTTGATGCCCAGATCCTTCAAATCCTTCGCCATCTTCTCCGTGCCGAAGTTCTCTTCAGAACCGCAGCCCATGAACATATAGTTTATCTGGCTGTTGAACTTCTCTGCATCGGCAAAGACACCGTTGAAGCAGGTCTTGACATCCACACCGAAAAGTGCACCGCTGAAGGTTCCCAGGGCAGAGAACTTATCCAGGTTCGGCAACACGGTGTTGAAAGTCTGGCAACCGCCCCATGACAAGCCAGCCATCGCACGATGCTCTCTGTCGGTATAGGTGCGGAACTTCTTATCTACCATCGGAATCAGATCCTTGATAATCACATCGTAGAAAGAAGCACCATAGAGCTTGCGCTCCTCATCTACATCCTTGCCAGGACGTGGTACGAAAGGCTGCTTCACATCACCGCTCTCCATTACCACAATCATAGGCTCAGCCTTGCCTTCGGCAATGAGATTATCCATGATGTGCTGCATATAGCCCTGATGGCTCCAGCCCGTCTCGTCCTCTCCCATTCCGTGCTGCAGATAGAGCACTGGATAGCGCTTGGTGAGATTGGTTTCATATTCTGCAGGCGTATAAACCATGGCTCTGCGGAACTTGCCCTGAGATGCAGCATAGTAAGATACCGAACGAACCTGACCCTGAGCTACTCCCTGCTGAGGACGATAGTAGTTGCCTTCGGCTCCCTCAGGAACCTCCAGACCACTCGCCTCTCGGCAGCAGCCGAAATAGGTTTCGCTGGCTGGATCTACTACCTGTACACCATCCACATTCAGGAAATAATAGTGGAAGCCTACTACCAATGGGTCAGAAACACCATACCAGTCGCCATCCAGATCCTTCTTCATCGGATACTTCTTTCCGCAGATGTCGAAGATTACCTGCCTTGCCTCCGGTGCGTGAAGCTTGACGTAGGCACGGCGGTCTTTGTCCACACGCGGATAGTTGGCATCCGGAATGATACCGAGCAGCGAGAGCATCATGTTGGCATAACGCTTACCCATGGTGCGATAGCTTTCGGCAATGAAATGCAATCCGTCGCCACGCTGCGGACATCCCTTGGAAGAGATGACGTGGGCAGTAGGGATGGTCTTGGCGATGTCATCCACAATGGCGATATGCTGCCAGCAGCTGCCGCCCTGGTCTTTCTGTACGGTTTCGCCCACGAGCAAAGGTACATCTTCTGCCTTCAGGTGCAACTCTTTCAGAATATCGTTATACACGGTCTTCACACGGTTAGGCCAGTTGGCATCGCCATTGTTGGTTTCACCCTGATGCAGCAGGATACCCTTGATAACGCCCTGCTTCTGGGCAATCTTGGCAAGTTCGATGAGTCGGGCGTATGGATTGCCGTTATACTTGGAAGCGAAGTTCTTCATCCAGTCGGGCTGCTTCTTCAGGTACGCCTTGCAGGTACGCTTGTCGAAGAGGTCGATGCTGGCACCGCCCACCGCCACGGTGATGGTTCCCACCTTGATGCTGTCTGGCAGGTTATCCACCATCTTTCTTCCGAAATAATCTACAGGAGTAAGGCCAGTGTCTGGTCGTGCCTGAGGAGGAACGGCAGTATGCCACTGTCCTTTTTTCCATCCAGCCTTTTCATCATCCACGGCATACATTGCCATGAATCTTGGATTCACACCTGTTCGGTCGATGTCTTCGATGGCGGCATTACCCTCCATGTTTGACTGTCCGAAACATAGATAAATTTGAAAATTAGGATCGGGGCTTACATTGCCCCCATTACTTGCCTGTGTCCCCATAGGAAGGCACAGATTCATGAAAAAAAATACGATAATTATTAAATGTCTCATTTGTTATATGTTAAATATCAATTACTGAATTATCTTTTTCTGATAACATTGCCTTTATAGTTATGTTTGATAGCACAGCTTCCATGCATAGTCTCCTCAGCGCGGGATACGTACAGGAAGTTAAGGAGAGTGCATCATAATGGGCAATGCACCCTCCTTGTCATCAGGAAGGTATCATTTGAACTTCCATTCGTCGAATGTGATATTGTTTCCTTTCAGGACAAAACAGAGGTCCATTGTGCCTGTCATATTCTTTTGAAGTTGGGATTCTATGAGTTTCATTTGCGGGGTACCAACTTTGATTGAAGCTATGACTTCTCCGTCCGGCCTATCCCGGCGAACTTCTATGATTCCGTTTCCGGATGCCTTAATTTCCAGACTGGAAGGTACTTTGTTGAATTCCACACCTCTGACAGCAATGATGCCAGTCTTGTTGGGAACGGTAACTGCATACATGTCCCCGATGCTTTTTCCATTTGTGAACTTGACGCCTTGTGTGGCAGCTGTGGTTTCGGCCTGCTGGATGATGAACGGATTCATAGGCTGTATCTGTTTTACGCCTTTCAGAGTCTGATTACCCATGTGGATATTCACAGTATTCTCGTCAACTTGTATTTCATCGACACAAACATTACGAAAACCAGCTGTTGTGTTGAAACTATGTTGCAAACTCATTGTGTGATAGAATACATACCATTTCCCGCGGAATTTGTGTAGATGTGTATGATTGTTGCTGTAGTCAAATCCATAATCTCCAGGGTTTTTCATATAGTTGTGCTGGTATTTCCAACTTTTGGTTACCAGCGGAGTTTTGCTAGTCATGTAACTCATGCAACAGGTGGTTGGTTTCTCTGTCGGGAGAGGCCAGTCGCTAAAATCTTGCCAATCTATGTTATAAGTATAAACGTATGTGCCGTTGATGTAGTTTAATTCGTTAGCTTCGAAATGATGGGGAGCCCTGATGGGCTTTATCGGGCCATCCACACTAATCATGTCTTTTCCCAAACGCATAATGCGAGCACATCCTCCGCCTACTGTCAGCCAACCTTTTCCTTTGTCATCGATGACTACACCCGGATCGAAAGCAGCTTTGCATTCTCCTGCTATGCCGGGAGTGTTTGTGTCTACCAAACTATGATTCAGCGGGCTTGACCACGGTCCTATGGGGGATGTGGATGTCAGCACTGCGGTTTCCACCCCCGCTATTGGGAGAAATAGAGGTAGAAGTGAGTCTTTCCGTCCGCTTCCTCACGTTTTGCGATCGACGGTGCCCATGATGTTTGTATCCATGGGGCGATGCTGTCTGTTTTAATAATTCCGTGATAGGTCCAGTTTGTCATGTCATCGGAAGACATCATCACCAGAGATTTGATGTATTCGTAGGAGTTTTTTCCGTAACCGCCTATTGAATCATATTGTTGCTGATCGTTTGTTGCGTACACATAAATTCTGCCATTATATTCTACTGCAGTTGGATCCGCTGTCAAAGCATAAAATCCAGCAGGGGATTTCCATCTCCTGTGGTGATGTTTTGGGGATACGTCCGGTCATGGTTACATAAGGTACGGAATCATTTGCAGGGACTGATTTTCTCCGGCCTGCGCATTTTGCTGATGAGATATCATACATGCAGCAATGACCATTGATAAAATGGAGGTCAGGATATTTTTCTTTTTCATACGTAAACTGTTATCGTCCTACATTAATATAGAACTTATGTTTTACACTAAATTTATATTTATGTGAGTATTTGTCACTAGAAAGAATGGCACCCATAATACCTATGAATGTTATGTTAGTCATGATAGTCTTGGCGATATCATCCACAATGGCGATATGCTGCCAGCAAAGTAAATAACATTTTTTCATAAGCACAATTTGTTATTAAGTTAATAAATTCAGTTATAAGATTGAGTTGTTTCTCTAATCTGTTGGCAAAGATAGTATAAAAAGTCAGTTATAACTTTATGTAGTGTTACAAATAGTTTATGGGAAAAGGGATATAAAATAATCTATTTCCTAATAAAGCAACATTTTATACTATATAAAAAAGGTTGACCGTGTCATCACAACACAGCCAACCTTAACGACTAACATCTTTTTTCGGTTAATCTTTGTATGATAAACCTAAAACTAATGTCTTTTAGAGTAATTACTTGGCGTCGTTCCAATATTCAGGAGCGCCAAGACCAGCAGCAAAACCTGCATAGGTATGCTTGCGAAGATAGTTGAGATCCCAGAGACCAGTAGGCTCACCCTTGCGCCAACCTGAATCCTTAGGAGAATCTGTAGCACACCACTGAGTGATGCCATACTGCTGAGCAGCAGGAATAATCTCGAAGTACTTCTGGAGAACGAAGGTGTAGAGGTCACGCATTTCCTTGTGTTGTTCCTCGGTCATCTGATCATAAGTTACAGAATTGCCAGCGGCATCGACATAACCCATATCAAGTTCAGAAATCTTGCAAAGCTTGCCACTTTCCTTCATCAACTCCAACATCTTGACGATATGATTTTTCTTATTTTCCTGAGTCTTAGGATCAGCATAGCAAGAGATATGCATCTGAGATGCGATACCATCAATCTTGGTAACACCATCAGCCTCCCAATCCTTGATCCACTGAATCAAACTCCTCAACTTGCCATTGTCGTCCCAATCACTCTCCAGGTTATAATCATTGATGAAGAGTTTCAATTTCTCAGGGTCACCATTATGGTCGGCGAAACTCTTGCGAGCATCAGCCACGGCTGTGCGAACATAGTCGAGGTCGCCGAGATAATCCTGCCAGTAGAAATTGTTCTTTGCATCGTTAGCTGAAACGTTACCTCGAGTAGCAGACTGCAAGTCGTACTTGCCATCGCCATCCTTATCGGCACCAGAAAGGGCCTCGTTCACAACATCCCAAGATGTGACATAACCATCAGTAGCCTCCATCATACCATCAATCCAAGTTCCCATGGCAGTGGTAAGAACATCTTTCTTCTCTTCATCGGTGAGAGGAATGGAGTTTAGCTTCTTGACCTGACAAACCGTAACAGAATGTACATCCAAAGTAGCATCAGCAGTCTGAGGTTTCAGAATGATATCGTAATTGCCACCAGCACAACCAGACATCTCGTACTTATAAGTATGGCGTCCTTCTGTGGTAGAGACACTGACTGTTTTTGCATCAGCATCACCTCCCCAACCATTTTGCATAGTCAACTGCATTCCACCAGCAGCCTTGGAAGAAGTCACATCCAAATAAACCACATAATTACCCTCAGAAAGCGTATTGTTGCTACCTGGCATAACAAAGAACTGAGACCAAGCTCCTGTTGGAACAAAATGAATAGCACCATTCACAACTGGTGGTTCGCATCCCATAGCAAAGAATGGGAAAGGTCCATCTGTATAGGTTTGCTGATTAACTTCTTGTTCTACCTCAACAGCAGCTGCGGCAGAAGCAACCTTGATAGAACATCCGGTCTGCCCCCAACCACTGGCCGACTCTTCAGCAAAGTCTCCATTTTCAATAAGATTCTCATCAGAACCAGCTTTCGTCAACGTAAAGTCATCGCAAGAAATGGTTCCTCCTACCTTACCGAACACAAACTGAAGCTTATCAATAGGGAAATTGGCTGTAAACTCCCAAGTCAAAGTAGAATAATCCCCAGAGATGTCATAAGTAGCCATATACTGAACATCATTACTACCACCCCATTGGTTTTTATTATCACTTGCTTCCCAAATAGGCCAAGCAGCAAAAGTTCCGCCATCCGAAGCCTTTACCTTAACGGACATCACGTAACTTTGTCCCTTAACCAATGCCTTAGGCAACTTATAACTAATCTGTTTATCCCATGGATTGGCGCCAGCATCGCCACAAGCAATCTCCAAGTACTTGTTTCCACCAGTTGGATCAGGTGGCAGCTCCTTATCCTTGATAAGATTATTGAGGTACTTATTGGCTGCCTGAGAATGCCAAGCCAGCGTATGACCATAAATCGTCATATCTGCATCTTTCGCATTCTTGACGAACTCCTTGACTAACGAAAAATCCATACTGCCATTATTTTTCACACAAGAAGCCATTTTCATGGCATTACCAGCAGTCATTTCATTGAAATTGCTACCAGCAAGGCAATATACAAGTCCCTGCTTGTTGAATTCGGCTGCTTCGAGCGCAATGCCCAACTTAAAGTCGGGATTGCACTTGCCGGCAGCTTTCATATCTTCCATGTATTTCTTCAAAGGCTCGTAGTTATTCAGATACTGATAATCCTTCAAATTCTTGGTCATATCAGTTCTGTACTCCGAGAACTTGTCATCAGCACAAGAAGACAAAGCCAAGAGAGCCATCAAGCCTAAACCTAAATTAATATTTTTCAATTTCATAATAATCAAATTATTAGAATGACACTTATCTATCAAGAATATTACTTCTTGATATACTGAGGACTGAATTGAACAACACCATTGGTGTTACCACGAGTCTCGGCAACGAACTGATCGGATGTTTCCAATGCAATACCAGAACCGAAATCAACCTTGTAATTGAGAGTCAGGATGTCACGATCCTTGTTACCCCAAGCCAACTTAGCTCCCTTTTCAACAAACTTTCCTGAACCAGAAGCAGTCATGCCCTCTGTATCAGAAGTAACGGTACAATTACCATTATCATCGAACGTAAGTTTCAAGTTGCAAGTGACCTTAGAGCCGTCAGCTTTATTTACAGAGACTTCGAAATTACATTCCTTCAAACTCTTGGTTGTAATTCGACTCACTTCATCCTTTTCAAGAGTTGCACCTTCACGCTTTACCTCTTTAGTTTGTCCATTCTCTGTAATCTTGTCAGTTCCTCTACGGAAATAATAGCCATCCCATGGATTCATAAACCTAACGCAATAAAGGATAAAATCCTTAGGAACAACAGACCAAGCTGAAGCATCAGTACGAACAGGAGTTGAACCTGCAACGGCAGGAGAACCCGAAAGAATAGAATCGGCTCCCACCATTTCCTTGATGCGAACTGGGATTACATATGTATTCTTTGCACAATCAGGGTCAGCAAAAAAAGCATCCTCCAACTTAACCTGAAGACGTCCCTGCAATTTCCCATTATACGCAACCGTCTTGGTAGGAATTGTATAATAATTGCTAGGCATTGGCTTTACAGGAGTGACACCATCCTCAAAATACAGATTGTCACACAATGAATTATCAACATCTACATTCAATGTGATGTTTTTTCCATTATATGCTCCACCCATTGTAGATACGATATACAATACATGATTGTTATCATCCGTATTATCTCGATTCTCATCATTGCCTAAAACTACAGAACGTTCGATATACTGATAAGGATAATATACAGTAGTACCGCCCTCATAATCAGGAAATTCTTGGTCGCCATTCTCACAAGAGTTAAAGCCTAAAGCCAAGATTCCCAATGCAGCCATGGACAAATATTTGCTTATCTTCATTGTTTTCATCATTTTAAATATTAGTCGTTATTTTTTACTTCCCAGCCCTTATTCTGCTGCAAGTTGCTCCACTTCAACATTTCGCTCTGTGGTATAGGACCGTAATACATGTAATCTTTATAGCTGCGATCCTCAACCTTCATGTCTTTGTATGATGGGACACCAGCCTCTGAAGTGATTTCAACACCACGCACAGCCTCATTTAGAGGAGCTTTCCAACGGCGAAGGTCACTAAAGCGCTTATTTTCAAAACAAAGTTCCAAACGACGCTCGTTGCGAATCAACTCACGCATTTTCTCTTTGCTACCAGCGCACTCATTCAAGTATGGATCCTTGCCAAACTCGCCAACTCCGGCACGCTCACGGATTGCCTTGATTACATCGTAAGCTGAGTAGTTGTGAGATCCCTTACCCTTTGGTCCCCAAGCCTCGTTGGCAGCCTCAGCGTAATCAAGGAATATCTCAGTATAGCGAATATACACAGGATAATGATACTGAGCATTCTTTGCATTAGGGTCAGGATTACAATCCTCACGCAACAGCTTTTTCATGTAATAGCCTGTACGAGTAGAATTGGAAATCTTATTCAAACCATCATTGTTATTAGCCGTCGTAATGTCTGTATGAATGGTCTTTCCCTTATAAGTACTACCATCATGAATGATATAAAGGTCAAGACGAGGATCTCGATTGCTGTAAGGATTCAACTTATCATACTCAGAACGAGCATCGGTGATAGGATAACCATTTACAGCAGGGAATGCATCGACCAGATTCTGAGTTGGGTTGATTCTACCCTTACCATAAAGAGACGGAGGGAAATTATCAGCCTCTTGGTTCAGACCAAGATCCCAGTCATCAGAACCATTGGTACGACTGCCACGCCAAAGAATTTCAGCTGGACAAGCACCTGAGCCAAGCGCATCGATTTCCCTGGTTTGCATAAACCAATTATTACCTGTAGCAGACAAACCATTCACACCATTGATACGGTCAAGAACGGTAGCTGCATCGTCAGCAGCCTTAGCATAATCCACGTTTGTACCTTCAGAGAAAGCAGGACTAGCTGCAAGCAAAGATACCTGTGAGCGAATAGCCTCAGCGATACGACCGCTGATACGACCACGCATAATGGTACCAAACACACGGTTGTAGTCTCCTGCGGTCTTTACTCCGATTTCCTTATACTTGGCAGGAACATCGTTATCATCAGTCAAATCATTGTAATCAAGAGGGAGAAGCTTGGCAGCCTCGTCCCAAATCGCTATAGATTTGATCCAAGCACTCTTGGAATGTATTACGTGGCTTGTTGAAATCATCAGTAGAAGTCTCTGGTTCTGTCAAATTAGGAACGCCAAGCAATTTGCCATCGGCTGTCCATCCACCATGATTCATCAAAAGATAATACAAGTTGAGAGCTCTCAAAGCATAAGCTTCACCTTTACGGCTATCACAATACATCTTACGGGCATTCTCGTCCTTTGCCCAGTTTACCTTATCTACCTCCTGAAGGAAGATATTGAGATATTGGATACTAGCACGACCATTTGTCCATTTAGACATAGGATCGCTATTAGCAGTCCAAGAACCTGTAGCCATCTTGAGATAGCCATTTGTCAAGTCATTGCTTACAGCGTCATCTGTAGCAACATCAGTAACACTCTTGGTATTGTAAGGAAGCATCGCATAACCATATCCCAATAGTCCCTGAGCGTATGTTGGTTCATTGTAAATCTCATCCAAGCCACGGTTGTTTTCCTCTGCAGGCTCGAAGAGATCTGAGCAAGAAGCCAAAGTAAGCGACATTGCTGCTAATATAAATATATTTTTTACTTTCATTTCTTTCTACATTTTAAAATGATTAGAATGTTGCCTTCACACCTATATTATAATAGCGTGTCTGAGGCGCAGACCCAACGTTCATCTCTAAGACTTCGCGCTCTCCTGAAATGGTAAGCAAGTTAGCTCCGCTTACGTATGCCGACAACCCCTTAAGCCATGTCTTCTGGAACAAAGTACTAGGCAAGTCGTAAGTTATCTGGACCTTAGCCAAGCGGAAAGCATCCGTCTTGTACATCCAGAAGTCGGATGTCTGGAAGTTGTTGTTACCATCAAGAGATGTCAAGCGAGGATAGGTTGCAGTCTCTTTGGTTTCCTTTGTCCATCGGTTACGAACTACAGCAGAATATTTGCTATCGCCCTTTACCCACCAATAAGAATTATTCTTGACTCCCCAAGCACCGAAGTTTCCGGTACCAAGAGCAAAGAAGGTAAAGTTCTTCCACTTAGCTGTAAGATTGACACCAAGCGTGAATGGTGCTCCATACCAACCACCCTTACCCAAGAAGACTTGGTCGTATTGGTCAATTTTATTATCACCATTTACATCCACATACTTGATGTCACCAGGTTTAACTGTTCCGCCAAAATAGCTTTGGTCTGGAGAAGTTTTGATTTCCTCCTCGCTTTGGAAGAGACCTGCGCTCTTGTAGCCCCAAATGCCATCAAGTGCCTTTCCTTGTCTGTTCTGATACTGCTCTACGTTGTTCTCATCTCGTTTGGTAGCCTTGGTTGTATAGTAAGTACCAGTCACACCAAGTGAGAGATCCACATCACCTACCTTCTTATTGAAGTTGGCTGCGAAATCAAATCCAACTCTACGATTATTGTTGTAATTAAGTACTGGCATAAACGAACCCGCTGGATAACCAGTATTCAAATGAGATGGATAGAATGTTGGCGAAGTGATGAGATAACCCTCCATCGAATTGATGAAGAAACTTGCATCCAACGTCACCAATCT
>ENA-OQDC01001197-OQDC01001197.1-human-gut-metagenome-genome-assembly--contig:-NODE-1197-length-14104-cov-4.128783_pt1 | contig 14104 bp, 16 predicted proteins | sample MGYA00242770_ERZ504601 | MGnify/ENA primary metagenome ERZ504601 (study PRJEB26092, sample SAMD00036305) | human gut metagenome | host: Homo sapiens | study: EMG produced TPA metagenomics assembly of...
CTTTCACTTGAACAGCTTTCGGCCCGGATGCGGCAGGGTGAAACCATCCCCTCCCGCCAGACGGCCCAGGTGGCTTTGGCGCTGAGCATCCCCTCCATTCTGGAGCAGCTGGTGGTCACTGCCATGGGATACATCGATGCTGCATGGTGGGCCACATCGGTGCAGAAGCTACCGCTTCCATCGGCATCGTCAGCTCCAGCACCTGGCTGCTCCACGGTGTTCTGGTGGGCCTGTACACTGCCCTCTCCATCCAGATCGCCCAGTATCTGGGGGCCGACCGGCAGGATGATGCCCGCAGCGTACTGCGGCAGGCCATGCTATTCAATGTGATCCTGGGCGTGGGAGCCGCTCTCTTCGGCCTGGGCATCAGCCCCTTTCTGCCGGGATGGCTGGGAGCTGACCCCTCCCTGCGGGCAAACGCCACAGCCTACTTTGCCATCTGGTCAGCGGCGCTGCCCTTCACCATGGCCATGGGCTTGTACCTCTCCATCCTCCGTGCAGCAGGCAACGCCCTGACCGCCAGCCTCATCAGCATGCTGGTCTGCGTGCTGGATGCCATCTTCAACTTCTTCCTCATCAACCCACCCGGACGCTGTGGGCATCACCGTCTGGGGTGCCGGGCTGGGTGTGCCGGCGCAGCCCTGGGCACCGCCCTGGCCACCGTGGTGGGCGGCCTGCTGGCTTTGGCCATCCTGCTGCTGCGGGAAGGGCCCCTCTGCATCCGGAAGGCCTGCCCCCTGGAAGATCACCCGCTCCTGCCTGCGGAACCTGCTGTGGGTGGGCGTACCTCTGGCGGGAGAACGTGCCGCCATCTCTCTGGCGCAGGTGGTGCTAGTGCGCATCGTGGCCGGCCTGGGTACCGTGGCCATTGCCGCCAACAGCCTGGCTGTCAACGCCGAGGGCCTGTGCTACATGGCAGGCTACGGCATCCAGAGCGCAGCTGTCACCCTCATCGGCCAGGCCGTGGGTGCCAACCGGAAGGATATGGCCAAGCGGTTTGCCTGGCTGTGCACCGGCCTTGGCATGGGGGTCATGGCCCTTTCCGGCGTTGGCCTGTGGATCTTTGCCCCGACCCTGATGAGCCTTTTCACCACCGATGCGGCTGTCATCGCTCTGGGTGCTCAGGTTTTGCGCATCGAAGCCTGGGCCGAACCCATGTTCGGCGCTTCCATCGTGGCCAGCGGTGCCATGCAGGGTGCGGGCGACAGCACCTCCTGTTTTGTGCTGAACATATTCAGCATGTGGTGCATCCGGCTGACGCTGGCGTTCCTGCTGGCTCCCCGGCTGGGCCTGATGGGCGTTTGGGGTGCCATGTGCTGCGAACTGAGCATCCGGGGCCTGCTGTTCCTTATCCGCCTTGCCCGGGGCAAGTGGCTGGAAAAGGGCGCGCTGTCTTAAATCGAATCGATAAAAGCAAAAAAGAAAGGACGCTCTCGCGTCCTTTCTTTTTTATTCACTCACTTCCGGCCATGCAGGATGGGAGAGAGCGGCTTATAGATCAACATGCAGATCAGGGCATCCAGCAGGCCCTTGACCAGAGTGAAGGGCATATTGAAGATGACCAGGCACTTGATAAGGCTGTTGGCAGAGGGCAGGATAGCCTGATACATGCCCAGGATGGCCTCCAGCGGCATGTGGTAGAACTTGACGTAGGCCGGGTAGGTGATGAAGTAGTTGGACGGCACACTGAACAGGGCCATGGCCACGGCACCGGCCACGGCACCGATGATGGCGTTCTTGCGGCTCTTGTGGTGCTTGTAGAGGTAACCGGCCAGTGCGGAGAACACCGCACCCAGCATGAAGTTGCACAGCTCACCCACCAGCGCGGTAGAGGTGCCCTTGATGACCACATGGAGCAGGTTCTTCATAAAGCTGATGATCACGCCGTACACCGGGCCAAGGGCAAAGGCACCCAGCAGAGCGGGCAGGTCGGAGAAGTCCATCTTGACGAAGGACGGGATGAGCATCGGGAGCGGGAACTCGATGAACATCAGGATAAAGGCCACTGCGCTGAGCATGGCGGCAACGGTCAGGTTGCGGGTCGTGTTTTTCTTCATGGTAATATCCTCCCGGGGCGTTTTGCCCCAAATCATAGATTGGAAAGCCCCTTTCGCGTGGTTCGGAACCGGGAAGACAATCAAAAACGCGCCCTGCCGCAGCAAACACTGCAACAGGGCGCGTAGACAAATCGTATTGCCTGCCGTTTCTTGCATCCGGACTATACCGTTGGCCCCGGAGTCTCACCGGGTCAGCACCCTTGCGGGTGGTCGCGGGCTGTACCGCCAGTGGGGAATCTCACCCCGCCCTGAAACGAACTTTCTGGCCAAGAGTATAACGCGGCTGCTCCGCCTTGTCAACCCCCTTTTTTATTTGCCCTGCACGGGCCGGATATGGTATACTGTGGGACAGGATGTTACAATTTCTGATACAAGGAGCTTTTTGCCATGATTTTTACCGTTCGTGACCTCGGGTTCGAGATCGGGCCTTTTTTGCTGGAGGGCTGGTGGGCACTGGCTGCCCGGGCTGTCTGCGCCGCTGTCATCGTTTTTGCAGGGCTTCTGGTCGGCTGGCTGCTGCGCCGGAAGATCTTTCCCGCTCTGCAGGCCCGCAGCTGGCACTTTGCCGCCACGCCCATCCTCCTGCGCAGCTTACAGAGCCCTTTGGCGCGGATGGCCTTTTACAGCGGCCTGTATCTGGCCCTGACCAGCCTGCCGTGGGCCATTCCGGGCCTGACAAAGTTTCTGTTCACGGCCTATAAGATCGCAGCGACCCTCCTGTTCTGTCAGGGCCTGTACAACGCTTCTGAGGTAGCCGACCTGCTGCTGGCCTCCTGCAGCCCGGAGATCCGGAGCAACAAGACCCTGCGCTCCCTGCTGGACACCACCTACAAGGTGCTGGTCATCATTCTGGGTGTTGCCACCTGCGCGCAGATCGTCGGCTTCCCCATCGGCAGCATCGTAGCCGGTGCCGGTCTTGTGGGTCTGACCATCTCGCTGGCCGCACAGGAAAGCGCCAGCAACCTGTTCAGCGGCATCGTCATCCTGCTGGACAAACCCTTTTCCATCGGCGACTGGATCACCGTGGGCAATGTGGAGGGCGAGGTCATCGACATCAACTTCCGCTCCACCCGCATCCGCTCCATGGACCACAGCGTGGTCATTATCACCAACAGCCAGATCTGCGCCTCCACTGTCCAGAACACAGCCCTGCGCACCATGCGGCCCTATAAGTTCACGCTGGGTGTCACCTACGGCACCACCCGTGCCCAGCTGGAAAAGCTGATGGCTGACCTGCAGGCCATGCTGGACAACAGCCCTTACACCAACAAGGGCACCAACATCGTCCGGCTGACCAGCTTTGGCGATTCCAGCATCAACATCCTCATCTCGGCCTACCTGACCACCAACGTCTATGCCACCTTCCTGCAGCAGCAGAATGATCTGAACCTGAACATCATGGACGTGATGCAGGCAGACGGCGTGGACTTCGCCTTCCCCTCCACCAGCGTCTACATCGAAAAGAACTGAGCATACCAGAACGCCCCCTGTGTGCCTGCTGCGGCGCACAGGGGGCGTTTTTTATCATACGCATTCCTGGGTCCTGATCTCGATCGTTCTGCCGCCAAGATTTTCATAGACACGGTGGGAGACAGAGAGCACCGTGCGGCCCGCGGAGGCACGGCGCAGAGCCTCCAGCACGCGGGCCTCGGTTTCGGCATCCAGATTGGCGGTGATCTCATCCAGCAGCAGCACGGCGGGATCTGCAGCGGCGGCACGGGCAATGGACAGCAGCTGCCACTCGCCCTGCGAGAAGATGCCCTCGGTACAGACGGTGTCATAGCCCTCCGGCAGAGCCCGGATGGCAGCATCGATCCCGGCCAGTGCGGCGGCAGCCCTTGCCATTTCCCCGGTGATCTGCGGGTCTCCCAGCGTGATCTGTTCCAGCACGGTGCCCGGCACGCGGGAGAAATGCTGTTCCACACAGCCGATGCAGGTGCGGCGCTCCCGGTCGGTGATGTCCCCCACCTTCACGCCGCCGATGGTCACCGTACCGGCCTCCGGCTGATACAGGCCCAATAAGAGCTTGAACACGGTGCTCTTGCCCGCACCGGTGCGGCCCACCAGCGTGACCTGCTCCCCCTGTTTCACGGTCATGGAAAAATCCTTCAGAACGTGCCGCTCCCCATAACCGAAGGTGACATGTGCAAATTCCACATCGCCCCGGGCAGCCTCCCTGCGCGCGGAAGGGATCGTGCGCTCCGGCTGAGCGAGAAGGCATCGATGCGCTTGACACCGCCATGGCCGACTGGATGGTCTGGAATCTCCATGCCAAGGCTTTCAATGGGAGCAAAATGCGGGAAATGTAGTTGATGATCGCCACCGAGGTACCCACCGACATCCCAAAGAATGTAAGCACCATGGCATTGCCGGAAGCGGAAAGCAGCATCACGATGCCTGCCACCACCGCGTTCAGCGCCAGCACCACCGGCGAATAGATGGCATCGTAAAAATTGGTGCGCTCCATAGCGGCGTAGCTCTCGCCGATGCAGCGGTCATAGCGGCGTTCCCTATAGCTTTCCAGCCCCAGCGCCCGGATGGTGCGGATGTTGTGCAGCGTCTCCGGCACCTGACCGGAGACAGCCGCAACGGCACGGCGGTTATCCAGTTGTGCGGCCAGCATCCGCTTTTGCACATGGCGGGTGAACACCGCAAACAGCGGCAGCACCAGCAGCAGCACCAGCGCAATGCCGGTGTTTTTTACCGCGATGACCGCCATGATGGAAATGATGCGGCAGGCATCTGCCGCCATGCTGATGATGCCGGAGGTGAACAGCGCTTCCACCGTGTCCACATCGCCGGAAAAGCGTGCCGCCACCTCGCCGGGGTTCTGGCCTGCCAGCGTGCTTGCGGGCAGCCGGGTAAGCTTCCGGGACATTTCCGACCGCAGCGCGTGGGTCATTTTTCTGGCCAAAGAGCACCAGCAGGCTTTCCTGCGCGGAGGAAAGCCCCCCCTTCCAGCGCCAGACTGCCAAAGTAAAGCAGCACTGCTGCAATGGTGAGCGGGATGCCTGCGGTGAGCCGGTCAATGATACCGGCCAGCAGCAGCGGCGGCAGCAGTGATGCCACCACCGATGCCGCCACACACAGGATGGTGCCCGCCGTGAGCAGATGATGCGACATGGCGGCCATGCGGATGGTTTCAAATACGCCGTTATCCTTTTTACTCTTCATCCAGATCGCCTTCTTTCTGAACCGTCTGGCTCTCGTACAGCTTGGCGGTACAGCGGAACCGTTTCCATCAGCTGGGTATGGGTACCAACGGTGGTTTTACCGCCGTCCATAAAGATCACTTTCTGCATCTGCGGGAAGTGGTACAGCCGGTGCGAGATGAGGAAGACCACCTTATCCTTTGCATCGCTCTGCAAATCGGCAAACACGGTATCCTCGGTATGGCGGTCCAGCGCAGAGAACGGGTCGTCCAGGATCAGCACCGGGCGCGGGTGGGCCAGCGTTCTTGCCAGTGCCAAGCGCTGGGCCTGACCGCCGGAAAGGCGGGTGCCGCTGGGGCCGATGACGGTATCCACACCGTTTTCCATGGCCAGCACTTCGCCATCCAACGCGGCGGCAACAAGCCACGGCATAGCATCCTGTTCACTGCCGCAGAGAACATTGTTCTGCACCGTATCGGCGCTCAGCTCCGGATCATGGCCCAAGTAACCAACGGTGGCGGAGATCTGCCGCGGGGTCAGGGCAGCAAATTCCGTTTTGCCAAATTTTGCCGAGCCGCCGTAGGGTGCTTCGCACAGGAACACCCTGCCGAAGGTGGATTTGCCGCAGGCCACCGGGCCGGTGATGCCAATGATATCGCCGGGGTGCGCCGTCAGGCTCAGGCCGGAAAAGATGGGTCCTTCGCCATAGGAAAAGGAGAGGTTTTCCAGCGTCACGTCCTGCGCCGCCGGGATATTCAATGCTTCCAGCTGCTCCGGCTGCTTCATCAGCGGCTTGATGCGCTTCCACGAGACCTCGGCTTTCTGCACCGAGTTGAACAGCTTTGCCACCTTGGAGGATTTGACCACCAGTTTCGTGAAGCAGGAAAGGAAGGTGGTGAACGCCGCAATGTCCCATGTGCTCCAGCCGGAGCCGAGCACATTTTTAGCGCCGAACCACAAAATGAACAGCACGCCTGCCTCAGACGCTGCCAGATACAGCGGCGGCAGAGCGGACTGCCACACATTGTTGCGCACGGCTGTTTTTTCGTAGGTGTTCAGGGCTTCCTCGTACTTTTCTACGCGGGCATCCTCACAGCCGTAAATGCGGTAGGTCACAGCATTCCGGGCGCGGTCGAGGGTGGCAGCGCTCAGCTCACTTGCCGCCTTTTTGTACGCCGCGCCGGCGCGCTGCACCGGCTTTTTCATCCATGCCGCGCACATGTAGGAAAACGGCGTGAACAGCAGGCTGAGCAGCGCCAGCCGCCAGTCGTACACCAGCAGCATCACAGCATAGCCCACCAGCGCCACGCCGGTATCAAAGATCTCGGTGGTGAACTTGCGCATCCCCTCTACGCAGTCGTCCACATCCGAGATGGCCTTGGTCATCAGTTCACCGGCGCCTTCTTTTTCCAGCGCCGCCCGGCTCTGCCGCACCAGATTGGCATACAGGATGCCCTTCATCCGGCGGTTGATGTTGTTGGCAAAGCGGCGGACATAAAAGCGCTTGATAAAGCGCGCCGCCTGCACCGCCAGCGTGACCACGATATAGGCCAGCACCAGCATGGCCATTTTTGCCGCCGTCTCGCTGCCGCCCAGAATGTCGGCAAGGCACTGGGCCAGCCGGCCCTCGAACCAAGGCGTTGCCAGCAGGCCGATGTTATACACAAGGCCCGACAGCGTGACAAAGACCAGCGGGAGCCACTCTGCTTTGAAATAGGAGAGCACCCTGTCCGGGCGGAACGTTTTATCCTTTTTCATGAGCAGCCTCACCTCCTGCAGCTTTCCGGAAATGCGGGAAGCCCGCGCGGCTCTCGGTCTTGGATGCTGTGTACAGCTTGTTCAGCGCAGCGGCAAAGGCAGCGGCTTCCTCGGCGGTGAGCACATTGGTCAGGTATTCGTAAAAGGCCGCTTCGATCTCTGCCTTGGAGGATCTCAGGCTTTCCGCCTTTTTGGTGGGGTACAGCAGCTGGCTGCGCCGGTCGCTGGGGGCATCTCTGCGGATCAGAAGACCCTTTGCTTCCAGATTTTTTGTCCGCCGCGCAATGGCAGCCTTATCTGCGTGCAGCAGTTCCGCCAGCTGCGCCTGCGTACAGCCGGGGTGATGCCGCACTGCATGGATCAGGTCGATCTCTGCTGTGCCGACCCCCTCTTCCCGCATCGTGAGCAGGACCAGTTTTTCCGCTTCGCGTGCGATCTTTGTGATTTTTCGTTCCGTAATATCCATAGGCTCCTCCGGGCTTCATTGCAGGAAGTTGTATCTACATCGTTGTATGTACAATCAACAGTATAGCATCTCGTTTCCAAAATGCAAACAGTTCTTTTTGTGCCCGTATTTTTGCAATGCTGGCAGGCTCCACACCCAGTGCATGGGCCGCGCCTGTACAGACCAGCCATGTGCTGCGGCATTGCCCGCTTTTGGCATTTGCCGCAGTCCTTTCCCACGTTGAGGCCGATATAAGCCCATTTCCACATCATGTCAACAGGTTTATAGCATCAAAACAGCCCTGACCGTGTCCGCTGTAAAAGCAGGCAGACGATCAGGACTGTTTTTTCGTATTTCTTTATTTCAGCCGGTCAGCAGGCATCCACATTCTTGGTGACTATCACGTCACTGTCCAGCCCGCAGACGTTGTGCAGCACGATGGTGCCTGCCTTGACGGGGGCGGTCAGCACCACCTTGCGGATCTCGTCCATCACCGGGAAGATCATATCCTTGGGGACGGCCTTGGTCAGGCGGACGCTGGTAACAGGCAGCTCGCCGCCCTTAACCAGCACTGAGCTGGCGATGGTGCGGCGGGGCGCAGTCAGCTCCTGACGGACATACTGTTCGCCGCGAGGGCAGGTGTGACCGGTGACCGAGATCACCTGACCATTTTCAACTTCGGCTTCGATCTCGCAGCCGTTGGGGCAGACGATACAGGTAAATTGCTTTTTCATTCCACCGACACCTCCAGTGCGCCCGTTTCCTGCAGCTTGGCAGCAGAGACCTTGAACTGGATCATCTCCGCAGGAATGGCTTTCTTCATCTTCTTGGCAGCAACTTCCACACCGTTCTGGCGCACCACGATGCGGCAGTCACGGTAGTGGTTCCGCACGCGCAGCGACAGGCTAAAGTCGTTCTTGCCGCTGACCTTCTGCGGAATGGTGTGGCCCACGCCCTCGCCGCACTTCACGTCCAGCGTGCAGGGGTCGATGCCCTTGCCCTCAACGTAGGCGGCAGCGTGGCGTGCCAGTGCCTCGGACTCCATAGAAACAAAGTCCACCAGATCATGCACATGCAGCACATTGCCGGCAGAGAACACGCCGGGCACGTTGGTCTGCAGGTTCTCGTCCACCACAGCGCCGTTGGTGTGGGGGTCAATGGCGATGCCGGCATCCTCCAGCAGCTTGTTCTCCGGGATCAGGCCCACGGAGAGGATCAGCGTATCACACTTGTACTCCTTCTCGGTGCCGGGGATGGGCCGACGGTTCGCGTCCACCTCGGAGATGGTCACGCCGGTCAGACGGTCACGGCCATGGATCTCGGTGACGGTGTGGCTGAGATAGAGCGGGATATTGTAGTCATCCAGACACTGCACGATGTTGCGCGGCAGGCCGGAGGGGTAGGGCATCAGCTCGAACACTGCCTGCACATGAGCGCCTTCCAGCGTCATGCGGCGTGCCATGATCATGCCGATATCGCCGGAGCCGAGGATGACGACCTCCTTGCCGGGCATCCGGTTGTAGAGGTTCATGTAAGCCTGCGCGGTGCCTGCAGTGAACACGCCCGCCGGACGCTCGCCGGGAATGCCCAGTGCGCCGCGGCTGCGCTCCTTGCAGCCCATGGCGAGCACCACAGCCTTTGCCTGATACTGGCGCAGGCCGCTGCGGGTGGAGGCGGTGACGACACGATCTGCCGTCAGGCTCAGCACCGTGGCGCTGGTCTCGTAGGGGATCTCACGCTTGTTCACCTCATCAATGAACGCCTGTGCATACTCGGGGCCGGACAGGCTCTCGCCGAAGCGGCCCAGACCGAAACCGTCATGGATGCACTGACGCAGAATGCCGCCCAGCATCGCCTCGCGCTCCAGAATGATCATGTTGCGGATGCCCTGCTTGTGCAGCTCCACCGCTGCGGCAAGACCTGCAGGGCCGCCGCCGATAATCACAACGTCTTTCTGTTCCATCGCTCAGTTCTCCTCCTTCCGCATATTGCCGGTGAGTACCCATGACCCCTGACGGCTGTAACGCACATTCTCCGGCTCGGTGCCCAGCTCCTGCTCAATGAAGTGTTCGATCTTCATCTGACAGAAGCCGCCCTGACAGCCGCCCATCATGGCGCGGGTGCGGTACTTGATGCCGGTCATGGTGGAAACGCCCAGCGGGTTATGGATGGCCTGCAGGATCTCGGCCTTGGTCACTTCCTCACAGCTGCAGATCATCTCGCCGTAATCGGGGTCCTGCGCGATGAGCTCTGCCTGCTGTTCCGGCGTGCACTCGGCAAACTTGACGATGCCCTTGTGGTGCGGGTCAAAGTCTGGGTTTTCCTCAAACTTTTCGCGCTCCTGCATCAGGCCGATGACGTAGCGGGCCAGCGGCACGCTGCCGGTCAGGCCCGGGGATTCAATGCCCACGAGGTTGACGGCATTGGGTGCCACGTCGTCCCGGATCTCCACCTTCCAGTCCTGAATGGCACCGTTTTCATCCACCCACTTGGGCTGGATGCCGGCGAAGGTGCGGATCTGATCCTTTTTGAAGATGTGGGGCCACAGCTTTGCGCCCTCCACGGCCAGACTGTCCATGTTGGCCTGCGGCACGCTGTAGTCGTCCAGCACATCGGTGTTCTCCGCGTCCGGGCCAACAGTCACGTTGCCGTCCACGGTGGGGGTGATGTGGATGCCCATATAGGTGTTGCTGGGCACCGGGTACACCGGCATGGGCAGCAGCTTGCCCATGCGCTTGTGCAGGATGATGTAGTTGCTGCGGGAGCCGATGACACGGTAGCCGGTCAGGCCCAGCAGGTCGGAGATCTGCTTTGCGCCCAGACCAGCGGCGTTGACCACCCAGCGGGTGCAGAAATCGCCATGGGCAGTATGCAGGTAGTACAGCTCATTTTCCCGGGTGATAGCCTCTACCTTGTGGTCAAAGAAGAAGTCTGCGCCGTTGGCGTGTGCGTTCTCGGCCAGAGCCACCGTGTACAGGAACGGGTCCATGATGCCGCTGTTTTTGGACCACATGGCAAACTTGCCCACCACGGCGGGCACCAGCTCGTGCAGCTTTGCTTCATCGATCATCTCCAGGCCGGTGCAGCCGTTGACAGCGCCCTGCTTCATGGTGCGCTCCAGCTGCTCCATGTCCTCGGGGGTGTTGCCCACCAGCACCTTGCCGCAACGCTTGAACGGGAAGTTCAGCTCTTCGGCCAGCTGGCCCATGATCTTGTTGCCTTCTACGCAGCACTTCGCTTTCAGGCTGCCAATGGGGTTGGCAAAGCCGCCGTGCACCACCGCAGAGTTGCGGCCACTGGTCTCGTTGCAGACATCCAGATTTTTTTCCAGCACTGCAATGCTCAATTTGTAGCGCGAAAGTTCGCGTGCAATGGCGCTGCCCACGACACCCGCACCGATGATGACCACATCGTATTGTTTTTTCATGGTATCCACCTTTCTTTCTGATTTGGAGATCCGGCTTTTATGTTATATATTTCATTGACTAAAATATATAACATTTCATGATCTCTGTCAAGCCGTTTCCGGCAAAAAGCTGCACAAAAAAATGCCGTATCTTTTGGCATAGATACGGCATTTCTGAACGTGATACGGTTGTTTCAGGCTTTGAAATAATGTGGGAATGCTTCCCGGATCGCAGAAAGGTTCTCCGTGTAGCGCTGCATATGCTGCCCGGCAATGCGGTGTGCTGCCGCCGCATCCTTCTGTTCAATGGCTTTCAGCAGGCTGACGTGATCTTCGTAGATCGTTTTTGCGGGCCTGCAGCGGAAGCTGAGGATGGTGGTGCGGTCAAAATGCGGAGCCAGATTTTCCACCAGGTCGTACCAGTACGGGCAGCCGCACTGCACATAAAGCAGCCGGTGGAACCCCTTGTCCAGCTCAAAGATCTTTTCTTCCTGTGCACGCTCAATGTACATGCGCCAGAGCGCCACATTCTCCCACAGCTGGTCGATATCCGCCGGGGTCAGCTTTTCGCACGCCATGCGGGCGATCTCTGCTTCCAGCACAGCGCGCAGATGGCGCACTTCTTCCACCAGCTCTGCATCGATGAGAGAAACATAGGTGCCGATCTTGGGCCGGATCTCAATGAGCCGCCGCTGCGCCAGCTCCAGCTCTGCTTCCCGGAAGGGGGTGCGGCTCACCCCCAGCTGTTCGCACAATTCCGGCTCGTTCAGTTTTTCACCCGGCTCCAGACGGGTGTTGATAATATTATCGATCAATACCCGCAGAACAAAACTTTTTGCAGATTCATGCTCTCTGCGCTCTGAAATCGTAATCATCGGAAGGCTCCTTTCCCTCACAGGGAAACACTGTTCTCAGACTGCTGAGTCAAGTATACCACACTGCACACCGGCGTAAAAGAGGACAATATATAAAAGGAAGAAAACTGTGTCAGAATTGTAAAAGATAAAATATTTTAACTATTATTCTTGACTTATCCAACGATTCGGCTATAATGGTCGTGTTCGCAAGAAACTTCAAAAAATTTAGATATTCAAAACAAATCAAAGGAGACTACTACCATGACGTTTGAAGAAATGAAGAAGATCGTTGTTGATACCCTGAACTGCGAGGAGGACAAGGTGACCATGGAGGCCAGCCTGACCGAGGATCTGGAGGCCGACAGTCTGGATGCCGTGGAGCTGAACATGGCTCTGGAAGATGCCTGCGGCGTGTCCATCCCGGACGAAGAGCTGGCAAAGCTCAAGACCGTGGGCGATATCTACAACTACATCACTGCACATATCTGAGGCAAAAGCAATGAACGATATCCGAGATCTTTTCCCCGGCCGAATGCGGGAGCGCACCTTCCAGCTGAAGGCCAAGCGGGATGCCGGTGCCGTCTGGCACGAGCAGCAGTTTGTGGAGTGCAAGCAGTGCGGCCGTCGCGCCGCACGCACCCTGTGGGCAAGAAGCCTTTACGTCTGCCCCAACTGCGGCTACCACATGCCCATTGGCGGGTACTACCGGCTCAGTCTGGTGCTGGACCACGGCAGCTTCCGGGAACTGGATGCCGACCTTGCTCCGCAGGATGTGCTGCATTTTCCGGGCTACCGTGAAAAGCTTGCCACCGCCCAGAACAAGACCGGCCTGCGCGAAGCCGCTGTAACGGCCACCGGCCGCATCGGCGGGGTGGCCTGCGTGGCTGCCGTGCTGGACAGCCGCTTTTTCATGGGCAGCATGAGCACTGCCGTGGGCGACAAGATCACCCGCGCCATCGAGTACGCCGCCGCAAAGCACCTGCCGCTGGTTATTTTTTCGGCCAGCGGCGGCGCGCGGATGCAGGAGGGCATTTTCAGCCTGATGCAGATGGCAAAGACCAGTGCCGCCATCCAGCGCTTTTCGGCAAAGGGCGGGTTGTACATCAGTGTGCTCACCCACCCCACCACCGGCGGTGTGACGGCCAGCTTTGCAAGCCTTGGCGACATCATGCTGGCAGAGCCTGGCGCGCTGATCGGCTTTGCAGGTCCGCGGGTCATTGAGCAGACCATTGGCGAAAAGCTGCCTGCCGGATTCCAGCGCAGCGAGTTCCAGATGGAGCACGGCTTTGTGGATCAGGTGGTGCCCCGCAGCCAGCTGCGGGATACCCTGATCCAGGTCTTGCAGCTCCATGCAGGAGGAAAACACGAATGATCAAGGAAATTTTAGAGCAGCTGGCTCCGCTGGATGCCCAGATCGCCGCGCTGAAAGGCAGCGGCAACGAGATGGATGCCATCACGGCCCATGCCTCCGAGCTGGCAGAGCTGGCTGTGGAAGAGGACGAGATCCTGCGCACCTGCGGCCCGCTGACCGCCGAGGATCGGGTGTTTCTGGCCCGGCACCCGGAGCGCCCCCACATTGATGAGACTGTTTCTGCCCTGTTCACCGACTTCTTTGAGCAGCGCGGCGACCGTCAGTGCAAGGAAGACCCTGCCATTCTAGGCGGCATCGCCCGTTTTCACGGATTGCCGGTGACGGTCATCGGCCACCGCAAGGGCAGCACACTGGAAGAAAATCTGGCCTGTAACTTTGGTATGCCGGGGCCGGAGGGCTACCGCAAGGCCCTGCGCCTGATGAAGCAGGCCGAAAAGTTTGGCCGGCCCATCATCACCTTCATTGACACACCGGGCGCTTACCCCGGCAAGGATGCCGAGGAGCGCGGTCAGGGCGAAGCCATTGCACGCAACCTGATGGAAATGAGCGGCCTGACCGTGCCGGTCATTGCCGTTGTCACCGGCGAAGGCTCTTCCGGCGGTGCGCTGGCACTGGGTGTGGCAAACCACATCCTCATGCTGGAAAATGCCGTTTACTCGGTGCTCAGCCCCGAGGGCTTTGCCAGCATTCTGTGGAAGGATGCTTCCCGCAGCGGCGAAGCCTGCGAGATGATGAAGCTGACCGCGCAGGATCTGTACAGCGATGGCATCGTGGAGCAGGTGATCCCGGAACCGTTGGGCGGCGCACAGCGCAGCCACGCAGCCTTGTTTGAACAGTTGGATGTTGCTTTGCGGGTGCACCTGAAAGAGCTGTGCCGCATGAGCGGCCGCCAGCTGGCCGACCAGCGCTATGAAAAATACCGCCAGATCGGAGAAACGAGGAACGCATGAGTGGTTTACAGCTGATCGCCACCGGCGGGCCATCCCCGGCCGAACGGTCACCAACGAAGATCTGAGCCGCATGGTGGATACCAGCGACGAGTGGATCACCAGCCGCA
>ENA-OQDC01001198-OQDC01001198.1-human-gut-metagenome-genome-assembly--contig:-NODE-1198-length-14060-cov-5.651044_pt1 | contig 14060 bp, 10 predicted proteins | sample MGYA00242770_ERZ504601 | MGnify/ENA primary metagenome ERZ504601 (study PRJEB26092, sample SAMD00036305) | human gut metagenome | host: Homo sapiens | study: EMG produced TPA metagenomics assembly of...
AGAAGTCGGTGCTGGAATCCGGCGTATTTGACAGCTTTAATGCACCGAAGATGGCAATTTCGCTGATCGTGGCGTTGCTTCTCGGAGCAGTGATCTATATGGTTTACAGCAAATTTTATGTAGGGGTGATCTTCTCTCGGAGCTTTGCAGTTACGTTGGTCGGCATGACACTTCTCACTTGCATGGTTACTCTGGCAATCAGTACGAATATTGTGATTTCCCTTGGTATGGTCGGTGCATTGTCTATCGTACGTTTCCGTACGGCGGTGAAGGATCCGATGGATCTGCTATATCTTTTCTGGGCGATCACGACAGGTATCACGACCGGAGCGGGAATGTATCCGTTGGCACTGATTGCAGCAGCGGTTATGATCATTATGATTTATCTGTTTTATCATAAGCAGCAGAAAGGCAGAATCTATATCGCCGTGATCCATTATCAGGGAGATGAAGCCGGTGATGAGATCATCCGCAGCTTTGGCAGAATGAAATACTTCATAAAGTCAAAGACGATGCGTGGGGAGAAAACAGAGATGGCAGTTGAGGTATTCTGTCGGCAGAATGATCTCGATTTCACAGAGAAGATCCGGAAGATCACAAATGTAGAAGATATTACATTGATCCAGTATAATGGAGAGTATCACGGATAAAATGAAAAGATTATAACTGGTTGATTCATTAAGAATATATATTCCCTTTCGTGGACAGAATGGATGGAAGTGCAATCCGGTCACTGAAACATCCAGATGCTGAGACGATCCCGATTGTTGCCATGACTGCCAATGCTTTTGCAGAAGATGTACAGCTGGCCAAAAATACAGGAATGAATGAACATATCGCAAAACCACTTGATATGAATAAGCTGAATGATGTTCTGGAAAACTGGCTGTAATTAATGTCCACAGTGCGCTGAAAAAGCAGTACTTAATTTGGAGAGAATTATATGAAAAAATTTAAGATAAATGTACAGAGATATATCTGTATTTTATTATGCCTTGTTTTATATATTACTGTGTTTCCCTTCCCTGTATCAGCAGAGGAAGAAAAAAAACCGGACAGTCAGAGTAGGTTGGTATGAAGGAACCTATAATACCACAGAACCAAACGGTGAGAAGAGAGGCTACAGTTACGAATATCAGCAGGCAGTGGCTGCGCATACAGGATGGAAATATGAATATGTGGAGGGAAACTGGGCAGAACTGATGAGTATGCTGAAAAATGGAGAAATCGATCTGATGGGAGATATGTCCTATGCAGAGGAACGTTCTGCTTCCATGCTCTTTTCAGAACTGCCCATGGGCGAGGATAAGTATTACCTTTATATAAATCCTTCTGATACAGATATCTCGGCTTCAGATCTGACTACATTGAATGGGAAGAGGATCGGGGTGGTGCCGGATACACTTTCTGCCAGTCGGTTCTGTGAGTGGGAGAAAAGCCATGGAGTAGACACGCAGCAGGTTGATATTACCAGTACAGATGATGCCCGTCAGAAACTACAAAATCAGAAAATTGACGGATTTGTTTTAAATGAATCTCCACAGTGGGAAAGAGACAACATTTCTCCTGTGCTTCTGATCGGCAGCTCCTATAATTATTTTGCAGTTAGCAAAAAACGTCCGGATCTGAAAGCAGAACTGGATCAGGCAATGCAGAGGATAGAAAAGGAGAATCCTTTTTATACAGAAGATCTTTATAAGAGGTATCTCTCCGCAAATTCCATTGAAACTCTTACGGATGAGGAACAGAACTGGCTGGAGGAGCATGGGGCGGTCAGGGTTGGATATTTGAAAAGTGATGTAGGTATCAGCCGGGTGGATGCAGAGTCAGAGAAACCGGTAGGAATTATTAACGATTATATCAGTCTGGCTTCCGATTGTATGGGAGAAAAAAGCATAGAATTTCAGACGACAGGCTTTGATTCCCAGGAGGAAGAACTGCAGGCATTAAAGGATAACAGGATTGATATGATTTTTCATATGAACCAGAATCCATATGAAGCTGAGCAGAACGGCATTATATTGTCAAATACTGTTTTTGAAGTCAATGTTGCAGTGCTCACCGGTGTTGAAAAGTTTGATGAAAACAGGAAAAACACAGTGGCGGTGAGCAGAAATAACCTGCTGGGAAAGTGGTATATTTCTTTTAATTATCCTTTCTGGAAAATAAAGGAATATGATTCATCTGCTGAGGTTGAGAAAGCAGTTCGCAGTGGTGAGGCAGACTGCTTTGTTGTGAAGGCAGGACAGTCATTAAAGACGCTGGCAAACAGCAAAATGTACAGCGTTTTTCTTACGAAACCCGGCGATTCCTGCTTTGCAGTCACCAGGGAAAATATAACATTAATGAATATCCTGAATAAAACCATCCAGACTCTGCCTGCTTCCAGACTTTCAGGTCTGTTTTCTGTATATGAAAACGCACCGGGAAGGGTTACTCTGGCAGAATACATAAAGGATAATTTGCGGGTAGTTTCCATGAGTTTTGTAAGTGTGACCCTGGTTATTATACTGATTATAGTTTACCTGATGATGAAAGCAAGGAAAGCCCAGATTCAGGCAGAAAAGGCTAATGCTGCCAAATCGGATTTTCTTTTCAATATGTCACATGATATCCGTACACCGATGAATGCCCTGCTGGGATACAACGAGCTGATGAAAAGGGAACTGACAGATCCAAAGCTTTTGGATTATCAGGAGAAGATGGAACAGTCTGGAAATCTGCTGCTGTCTATTATCAATAATGTGCTGGACATGGCCAAAATTGAAAGCGGTAAGATGGAACTGGATGAGAATTATGTGAAGATTAGAGATGTTTATCAGGGAGTTTACAAAATTTTCCAGGCAGAAGCGGAGAAAAAGGGTATTCACCTTGAGATGGAATATGAGGTGCAGCATGAACATGTAATCTGCGATGAGACAAAGAACAGGGAAATTTTCCTCAATCTGATCAGCAATGCGGTAAAATATACAGCTTCAGGGGGAGCAGTTACCATAAGGATTACAGAGCTTGACTGTGACAGGAAAGACTATGTGAGGATACAGACTCAGGTAATTGATACCGGTATTGGAATGAGTGAAGAATTCCTGCCATCCCTGTTTGAGGCTTTTGCCCGGGAACGCAATACAACAGCCGCAAAGGTTGCAGGAACAGGTCTGGGAATGCCGATCATAAAGAAATATGTTGATATGATGGGCGGAACCATTAAAGCAGAAAGTAAGCTGGGAGAAGGAAGCAAATTTACAGTTATCATGGAATACAGGATTGCTGATAAGGGTTACTACGAGCAGGTTACGGATCCGTCCCCGGATACAGAGGAAACAGACAGGATCAGCGGAAAATATGTTCTGCTGGCTGAGGATAATGACCTGAATGCGGAAATCGCAGAGTTTATCCTGGAGGATATGGGACTTATGGTTGACCGTGTTGAGGATGGAGTTCAATGTGTGGCAAGGATGGAACAGAAACCGGCAGGGACCTACGATCTGATCCTTATGGATATCCAGATGCCGAACATGGATGGCTATAAGGCAACTCAGGCAATCAGAAGGCTGGAAGATAAGAAAAAAGCCGGTATTCCGATCATAGCTATGACAGCCAATGCATTTGAGGAAGATAGAAAAAAGGCATTTGAAAAAGGAATGAACGGACATATTGCAAAGCCTGTTGATGCAGAAAAGGTTAAGAAAACCATTCTTTCAGCTATACGATGAGATGAAGGGAATGAGGAGAAATAAGAGATGAACGGAGAGGCTCATCTCTTATTTCTTTTTAGGTAGCAGGATTCAAGTTGATTGATGAGTGCATACAAACACATGGCAAACAGGCAGAGAAGACAGATGCTCATGAGGAGCCAATCCATTTTGAACACCTGACTGGAATAAATAATCAGATACCCCAGCCCTTCTTTCGCAGCAAGAAATTCCCCAATGATCACCCCGACCAGACACAATCCGATATTTACCTTCATATTGCTGATGATCGCCGGAATCGAACTTGGAAGCACAACTTTAGTCAGTACCTGATGCCGTTTCCCGCCAAGTGTATAGATCAGCGTCATCTTTCCCGGATCCGCGGACATAAAACTGGTATACAGATTCAGGATGCTTCCGAAGATAGCCACCGACATACCGGCAACAATGATGGTGGTACGTGTGGCACCGAGCCATACGATGAGAAGCGGGGCCAGGGCGGATTTTGGCAGACTGTTTAGAACAACCAGATACGGCTCCAGGATTTCTGAAAGCTTCTTACTGAACCACAGAAGCACCGCCGTCAGGATACTGAAGACGATAACCAGAAGGAAACTTACGATCGTCTCATATAAGGTGACGCCAAGGTGCAGGAAGATGCTGCGGTCTGCGACCATGTCGAGAAAACACCGGGCAATCTTAGAAGGACTGCTAAAGATAAAAGAATCGATGATTTGATGTGAGGCGGTCAGTTCCCAGACAGACAGGAAGACAACCAGAAGGAGAACCCGGGCAGCAGCTACGAACTTTTTGTGCAGCCGGTACTTTGATAAAAAGGTTCTTTGCGCTGTAGAAGATGAGGCGGCGGTAGAGATGGCACTTGCATTGGAAGTGATATTTGTGCCAGAGGCAGCAGGAATCTCAGTCTTTGACATTCGGTTCATCTTCATTTAACTCCTTCCATATCAGATTAAAATAATTCTTGAATTCCGGCGCACTTCTGCGGTTCAACGGAGTATCGTGCTCCAGATGGAACAGCAGAGGAATCGTTTGTTTGATTGTTGCCGGACGATTAGAAAGGACAATGACACGGTCGGCAAGTGAGATCGCTTCCGACAGGTCGTGCGTGACCAAAAGTGCAGATTTTCCTTCATTCCGGATGATCTGACCGATGTCATCGCCAACCTGAAGCCTGGTCTGATAGTCCAGGGCGGAAAAAGGTTCATCCAGAAGAAGAAGCTCCGGCTCCAGGACGAGTGTGCGGATCAGGGCAGCACGCTGCCGCATCCCGCCGGACAACTCCGAAGGCCTTGCATTCTTAAAGTCACCGAGTCCATAGATGTCAAGAAGCTCATGTGCCCGTTGCTTCGTACGCGCTGTCAGTGCGTGCTGGACTTCCAGCCCAAGGATTACGTTATTATAAATCGTGCGCCATTCAAAGAGTTCATCGTGCTGTAACATATAGCCGACATTTGTCGTGCTCTCTTTCAAAGGCTTTCCGTTGATCTTAATCTGCCCCTCTGTACAAGGCAGCAGTCCGCAGATCAGTGAAAGCAGTGTAGATTTGCCACACCCGGAAGGCCCCACAATGGCGGCAAATTCGCCTTTTTTCAATGAAAATGAGATATCAGACAGAGCCAGGGTCTCCCCTTGCAGAGTATGATACGTGTAAGAAATGTGCTGTAGATTTAAAATCTGTTCCCGAACCGGTTCCATAGAAGACCTCCTACAAGCAAAAAATAACCTATATAAGTAAGATATGCCGCAGACAGAAAACAGGTGAATAAATGTGGTGTGTGTGGTAAAATGCTGATATGGAAATGTCAGAAAGACATTAACACACCAGGAGAGGTCATTATATGTTACAAAAAATAAATTATCAAAAAGAACTGGATAGATTAATCACGGATCTGCAAAAAGAAGAAAAAGTCCCGACGCTTCTGCTTCACAGCTGCTGCGCCCCGTGCAGCAGTTATGTGCTGGAATACTTAAGCAATTACTTCAGGATCACGGTACTTTATTACAACCCGAACATTTACCCGGAGAGTGAATACAGCAAGCGCATCATCGAACAGCAGACACTGATCGGGGCGATGCATACGAAATATCCGGTGCAGTTCATTGCGGGCAGCTATGAGAAAGAGAAATTCTATGCGATGGCAAAGGGACTGGAAGAAGTAAAAGAAGGCGGCGTGCGCTGCTTCAAATGCTATGAACTCCGCTTAAGAGAGGCCGCAGAGATTGCAAAAGCCGGAGGATATGAGTACTTCACGACGACGCTCAGCATCAGCCCGCTTAAGAATGCAGCAAAATTGAATGAGATAGGATTAAAACTTGCAGAAGAGTATGGCGTGGCATATCTGACGTCGGATTTCAAAAAGAAGAATGGATATAAGCGGTCCGTAGAATTATCCGCGCAGTACGGGCTTTACCGGCAGGATTACTGTGGATGTGAATTCTCCATGCGCCAGCGCCTGAAAGAACAGCAGGAAGGAAAAGAACACAGTGAAAATGAATAAATGGAATCAGAAAATTGCATAGATTAAGAAAAAAATCACGTTTCAGTGTGAATAAATATGTAAATTTCTGTAATAATATTTGCTTTTACGCGGAAATGTGTTAAAATCGGAAACAGTAAACTTAAAAATGAAAGGAAGAAATCCATATGGCACAGTTATGGGGAGGCCGTTTCACAAAAGAAACAGACCAGTTAGTATATAATTTCAACGCTTCCATTACATTTGACAAAAGATTCTATAAGCAGGATATCAAAGGTAGTCTTGCACATGTAGCAATGCTTGCAAAGCAGGGAATCTTAACGGAAGAAGAAAAAGAACAGATCACAGACGGACTGAATGGCATCCTGGAAGATGTAGAGTCCGGGAAATTAGAGATATCGGATAAATATGAAGACATCCACAGCTTTGTGGAAGCAACACTGATCGACCGCATCGGCGATCCGGGAAAGAAGCTTCACACCGGACGAAGCAGAAATGACCAGGTTGCATTAGATATGAAGCTTTTCACCAGAGACGAGATCCACGAGATCGACGCCCAGGTAAAAGAACTTCTGGAAGTGATCCTTCACGTGATGGAGGAAAATGTCGAGACATACATGCCTGGATTCACACACCTTCAGAAAGCGCAGCCGATCACACTGGCCCACCACATGGGAGCATATTTTGAAATGTTCCGCAGAGACCACGAGAGACTGCAGGACATCGCAAAGCGTATGAATACCTGTCCGCTCGGTTCCGGAGCACTTGCGGGGACAACCTATCCTCTGGACCGTGAGTACACAGCCGAATTACTTGGATTCGACGGACCGACACTCAACAGCATGGACGGGGTATCTGACAGAGATTACTTATTAGAACTGTTATCTGCACTCAGCATCATCATGATGCACCTGAGTAGATTCTGTGAGGAAGTCATCATCTGGAATTCGAATGAATACCAGTTCGTGGAGATCGATGACGCATACAGCACCGGAAGCAGTATCATGCCGCAGAAGAAGAACCCGGATATCGCAGAACTCGTAAGAGGTAAGACAGGACGCGTATATGGTGCATTAAATGCACTGCTTACAACGATGAAAGGTATTCCTCTTGCATACAATAAAGACATGCAGGAAGATAAAGAATGGGCATTCGATGCCATGGATACCGCAAAAGGATGCATCACATTATTTGCCGGTATGTTAAAGACCATGCAGTTCAACAAAGACCGCATGGAAGAAAGTGCAAAACACGGATTCACCAACGCAACAGATGCGGCAGACTATCTGGTAAATCACGGTGTACCATTCAGAGATGCACACGGCATCGTAGGAAAACTGGTGCTGACCTGTATCGAGAAGAAGATCCCGTTAGATGAACTTCCGCTGGAAGAGTACAAGAAGATCTCACCGGTATTTGAAGAAGACATATATGAAGCAATTGATCTTGAGACATGTGTGAATAAGCGTATCACGATCGGAGCACCGGGAAAGGATGCGATGACGAAGTCGATCGCAGCTTATAAGAAATACATGGCTGAATAAAAAACAAAAAAGGGAGAGAAAAGAAGATGGAGAAGAAATTAAGAGTAGGTATTTTAGGAGCAACAGGAATGGTTGGACAGCGTTTTATCTCATTGCTTGAAAATCACCCTTGGTTCGAGGTAGTAACAGTAGCAGCAAGCCCGCGTTCAGCAGGAAAGACATACGAAGAGGCAGTCGGCGGACGTTGGAAAATGGATACACCAATGCCGGAAGGCGTGAAGAAACTGATCGTAAAGAATGTAAATGAAGTAGAAGAAGTAGCTTCTACCGTAGATTTTGTATTCAGTGCCGTAGACATGACAAAAGACGAGATCAAAGCGATCGAAGAAGCATATGCAAAGACAGAGACACCGGTTGTATCAAACAACAGCGCACACCGCTGGACAAAAGATGTACCGATGGTAGTACCTGAGATCAACGCAGCGCACTTCGACCTGATCAAGACTCAGAAAGAACGTCTCGGAACAACACGCGGATTCATCGCAGTAAAACCAAACTGCTCAATCCAGAGCTACACACCTGCACTTGCAGCATGGAAAGAATTCGGACCAAAAGAAGTTGTTGTTACAACATATCAGGCAATCTCCGGAGCAGGTAAGACGTTCAAAGACTGGCCGGAAATGATCGAGAACATCATCCCGTATATCGGCGGAGAAGAAGAAAAGAGTGAGAAAGAACCTCTGCGTGTACTCGGAACACTGGAAAATGGTGAAATTAAACTTGCAGAAGAGCCAAGGATCACATGCCAGTGCTTAAGAGTACCTGTACTGAACGGACACACAGCAGCTGTATTCATCAACTTCGAGAAGAAGCCAACCAAAGAACAGCTGATCGAAAAACTGGAAAGCTTCAAGGGATTCCCACAGGAAGAAGATCTTCCGAGCGCACCAAAACAGTTCATCCAGTACCTGTCAGAAGACGACAGACCACAGGTAAAAGCTGATGTTAACTACGAGAACGGAATGGGCGTATCCATCGGACGTCTGAGAGAAGACAGCATGTATGATTACAAATTCATCGGACTGTCACACAATACTGTTCGTGGTGCAGCAGGCGGAGCTGTGCTTTGTGCTGAAGCACTTACTGCTAAGGGATATATCCAGGCGAAATAAATGTAATTGCTATTTAATCCATGAAGCGGCTGATATCCGGCCGGACTTTCTTACTTTTCTTCCTTATGTTATCGCATGCTGTAATGTGTTAAATAACAATTGCATTCATATATACTTCCATGTTAAAATAATCCAAAGCATATTTTCAAAAAAAGTCTACGGTGATATCACTATCTTACGTCTTACAGCATTTCGGAAATCTATGCTTTTATACCAGATTGATATAATAAGCAGGAGAGATTTCGAGTGAGAGACGGAAAGATCCTCCTGTAAAAAAGAGCAAAGGAGGAATATAATATTTCAAAATATAACATAAAAAACAATCTCAACCCCAACATCAGAAACGGAGGCAGATCCTATGGACAGAGAATTATTAAACTACACACAAAACAGAGAACTTTCCTGGTTGAGATTTGACCAGCGGGTATTGGAAGAAGCAAGAGATAAGAGTGTGCCATTACTGGAACGCATGAAATTTGTAGCCATTTTCACGAGTAATCTGGATGAATTCTTTATGATCCGTGTCGGAAGTCTCTATGATATGGTGCAGACAGATGAAAAACACAGGGACAGCCGTTCGGGAATGACACCGCAGGAGCAGCTGGATGCGATCTATGAAGCGGTTGCGCCGTTATACAAAGAACGGGATAAGACCTATACAGAGATCAAGAAAGAATTGTCTCCATACGGAGTCTGTGGACTGGATTTTAAAGAACTGGAAGCGGATGAGAAAAAGTATGTGAAGAAATATTTCAAAGAGCAGATCCTTCCGGTACTGTCGCCGCAGATTGTCGACAGCAGTCATCCATTTCCGCATCTGCTGAACAAAGATATTTACGTAACAGCAAGTCTGAACAAAAAAGAACAAATGCTCGGCATCGTTCCGGTGCCGACGTATGTATCCGACATCCTGATGCTTCCGGGACACGACATCCGCTATATCCGCATGGAAAAGGTAATCATGGAATACCTGCATCTGGTATTCGACCAGTACGAAGTATCCGATCCGAACTATATTTGCGTGACAAGAAATGCAGATGTGTCTCCGGATGATGAGGCACTGGAAGTGACCGATGATTTCCGCAAACTCATGCAGAACACGTTACATAAACGCCGTCGGATGGCAGTCGTAAGATTAGAGACAGCAGAGAAATTATCAGCAAAGATGCAGGAATATTTCTGTGAAAAATTCAAGATCACACCGGCACAGATCTTCAGGACAAAAATGCCGATGAAATTGGATTACATGTTCTCCATCGCAGGAAATCTTCCGGAATCCATGAAACGGTCACTGGTCTATGAACCATTTTCCCCGCAGAAATCTGCACACGTACAGGAAGGAAGTATGTTAAAGCAGGTGAAGAAACAGGATATCCTGTTATTCTATCCATACGAAAGCATGGATCCGTTCCTGAAGCTGATCAAAGGTGCATCTGCCGATCCGAATGTCATGACGATCAAGATCACAATCTACCGTCTGGCGAAGAAGGCGAGGCTGGTGGAATATCTCTGTGCGGCTGCGGAAAATGGCAAAGAAGTCACGGTGCTGATCGAGCTGCGTGCCAGATTCGATGAACAGAATAACATCGACTGGTCGGAACGACTGGAAGAGGCTGGCTGCCGCGTTATTTATGGATTTGACGGATATAAGGTGCATTCCAAGATCTGTCTGATCACATACAGGAACCGGAATGAGATCCAGTACATTACCCAGGTGGGAACCGGCAACTATAACGAGAAGACAGCTGCCATGTACACCGATCTGTCCCTGATGACAGCCGATCCGCGGATTGGACAGGATGCGGCAGAATTTTTCAAAAATATGTCCATCGGAAATCTTCAGGGCAGTTATCAATATCTGATCGTGTCACCGGTCAGCTTAAAGAGCAGTATCCTGCAGATGATGGACGAAGAGATTCAGAAGGGGAAAGACGGACGCATCGTGATGAAAATGAATTCTGTAACGGATGTAGATTTCATACGGAAGGTATCCGAAGCGTCATGTGCAGGAGTCCGGGTAGACTTGATTGTTCGCGGAATCTGCTGTATACTACCGGGAGTACCAGAATATACAGAAAATGTCAGAGTGATGAGCGTGGTTGGCCGATATCTGGAGCACCCGCGTATCTTCAGTTTCGGAACCGGAAAAGAACAGAAGATCTATATCGGTTCCGCTGACATGATGACAAGAAATACAGAAAAACGAGTGGAAGTTGCGTGCCCGGTATTAGACGAACAGATCAGACGGCAGATCAATCATGATCTGAAAGTCATGTTAAGCGATAATGTCAAAGCCAGGGTGATGCAGAAGGATGGCACTTATACAAAACGTAAGAGAAAAGATGAGTCTTCTGGGAAAATGATTGATTCGCAGGCGGTTTTTATGGAAGAAGCGTTAAAGGCAGCGGAAGAGGTGCAGAAGAAAGAGCAGGCGAAGGCTCAAAAGAAATCAGCTGGATTTGCAACGAATCTGGTCAGGAAAATTTTGCATATGCTGCATAAGTAAATATACCAGAGACAGACAGTGGGAAGTGTCCGGATAACTAAGTAGAAAAGCTGTCACTCGTATACACAGACAAAGGAGTAACATAATTTCATGGGGAAATCATTATACATTGCCGAAAAACCCAGCGTTGCGCAGGAGTTTGCCAAGGCATTGCATATCAATACAAAACGAAAAGACGGATATCTGGAATCGGAGGAGACGATCGTAACCTGGTGTGTCGGACATCTGGTCACGATGAGTTATCCCGAAGAATATGATCCGGCATTAAAAAGGTGGAGTCTCGAGACTCTGCCTTTTATCCCACAGGAGTTCAAATACGAAGTCATTCCTGCGGTGGCGAAGCAGTTTAGGATCGTGTCGGGACTTTTAAACCGTGAAGATGTAGATACCATTTATGTCTGCACCGACTCGGGGCGCGAGGGAGAATACATTTACCGTCTGGTAGAACAGCAGGCAGGTGTGAAGGGAAAGAACCGGAGACGTGTGTGGATCGATTCGCAGACAGAAGAAGAGATCCTGCGTGGAATCAAAGAAGCAAAAAATTTAAATGAATACGACAATCTGGCAGCATCCGCATACTTAAGAGCGAAAGAAGACTATCTGATGGGAATCAATTTTTCCAGACTTCTGACTTTAAAATACGGTAACAGTATATCCAATTATCTGAATACGAAATATTCTGTCGTATCGGTCGGACGTGTGATGACCTGTGTCCTTGGCATGGTCGTGCGAAGAGAACGGGAGATCCGCGAGTTCGTAGAGACGCCGTTCTACAGAGTGTTAAGTACAATTGGAGAGAAAGGTTCGACGTTCGAGGGAGAATGGAGAGCGGTCAAAGGTTCAAAGTGGTTCGAATCTTTTGATCTCTATAAGGAAAATGGATTTAAGGAAAAAGAAAAGGCAGAAGAACTGATCCGGTATTTAAGCACAGACCAGCCGGTTGGAAATTCCCCGCTGACTTGCCAGATTGTTTCGATCGAAAAGAAAAAATGAAAAGAAGAATCCGCCAGCTGTTATTCAACCTGGCGGAGATTCAGAATGAATGTTCCAAACGTTTCAAGATCAGTCCGGATGAGACCCTCCGCATCATTCAGGAATTATACGAAAAGAAACTTGTAACCTATCCGAGAACCGATGCCAGAGTCCTGTCAACGGCAGTGGCAAAAGAGATCCACAAGAACCTGAATGGTCTGATGCAGTACGAACCGGCAAAACCGTACCTTCAGGATATCGTAGGATTCGGAAGCCACAAAGGACTGGAGAAGACCAGATACGTCAATGACAAACAGATCACAGATCACTATGCGATCATTCCGACCGGACAAGGGACAGGAGGATTAAAAGGACTTCCGAATCTGTCACAGAAGGTGTATGATGTGATTGTGAGACGTTTCTTAAGCATCTTTTATCCGCCGGCTGTGTATCAGAAAGTGGCAATCGTGACGAAGATGAAAGAAGAGTCATTTTTCTCGAACTTCAAAGTGCTGGCAGAAGAAGGATATCTGAAAGTAGCCGGTGTGCCGGGAAAGAAAAGCGACGAGGAGGATACAGACGCAGCCTTTTTCGCCAAGATCCAGAGTCTGAAAAAAGGCATGACACTTCCGGTACAGTCTTTGGACATCAAAGAGGGCAAGACCTCACCACCGAAGCGTTACAATTCCGGTTCGCTGATCCTTGCGATGGAAAATGCAGGACAGCTGATTGAAGACGAAGAACTCCGTGCCCAGATTAAAGGAAGCGGAATCGGAACCAGTGCGACCAGAGGAGAAATCCTGAAAAAATTATTCAATAATAAATATCTGGCACTGAATAAGAAGACACAGATCGTAACACCGACCATGCTGGGCGAGATGATCTACGATGTCGTAGACCATTCCATCCGGCCGCTTCTGAACCCGGAGCTTACGGCAAGCTGGGAAAAAGGGCTGACTTATGTAGCGGAAGGGGATATCACTTCCGATGAATATATGAAGAAGTTAGACGACTTCGTATCAAGAAGGACACTGGCGGTGAAGGGACTGAATAATCAGTATCAGATGCGGGCGTGTTATGATAAGGCAGCGCAGTTTTATAAGAAGCCGGCAGGAAAGACGACTCGGGGTAAAAAGTAATAAGAGAGAAAAGCACGTGAAAAAATCACACGAATTTACAATAAAGTGGTATAATTGAATGGAAATGTAATAAAATGTAAGTGATAGCGAGAAAAAGGAGTGTGATATGTATGCTGATGAGATTTTCTGTATCCAATTTTATGTCGTTTGGTTATAAAGAAGACGCAGATGGTAATATAGTTCCTGAAGAATTCCATTTGTATGCCGGAAGGTCAGAGCAATATAAAGAAAGAGTGTTGAACCATGAAGGGAGAAAAGTGTTGAAGTTTTCTTCTGTTTATGGTGCAAATGCATCTGGAAAATCGAATTTAATTAAAGCAATTGAATGCGGTAAAAATATTTTGACGGGAACTTTCGAAAAAGTTAATTATAAAGAACAATATTGTAGAAGTAAGAAAGAAAATAAAGAGTTTCCGACCCAGTTTGAATATGAATTTACAATAAAAGATAATGCATATGCTTATGGATTTACAGTAAATTTAGCTGAAGAAAAGGTGCTTTCTGAATGGCTATACAAACTGGAGGGAGAAAAAGAAAATGTAATTTATGAGAGAATTGTAGAAGAACAAGAATATTATTTTGATGAAAATATGTTTT
>ENA-OQDC01001199-OQDC01001199.1-human-gut-metagenome-genome-assembly--contig:-NODE-1199-length-14058-cov-3.161008_pt1 | contig 14058 bp, 13 predicted proteins | sample MGYA00242770_ERZ504601 | MGnify/ENA primary metagenome ERZ504601 (study PRJEB26092, sample SAMD00036305) | human gut metagenome | host: Homo sapiens | study: EMG produced TPA metagenomics assembly of...
ATCTTATCCTCCTGCCTATTGTGTATATTATCATATCCTGCAATGTTGGTTATTTAATGTAACATGTAGTTTATGCTACTCCTAACACAAAGCACACATTAATTTAGCACGTAATTTCATAGTATAAAAAATAACTTCCTGCAGTTATGAACCATTACTCATATTAGCATATTTACCTTATAAATACAAAAATCCTCCAAAGCGCATGCACCTTCAATTAACTATCTGGTACACGCGCCGGGGGAGTTTATGCTATGCTAACTTTATTTTAAAATATCTAAAACCTCTTCTTCAGTATTGCACTGCATTACCTTGTCAGCTAATGCCTTGCATTCTTCTACTGTACAATTTGAAATCGTCTTTCTTGTCTTTAATACGCTTGTTGCGCTTACACTAAACTCATCAAGACCAAATGCAAGTAGTAATGGAATTAACTTAGGATCTGCTGCTGCTTCACCACACATACCTACCATAATGCCTTCCTTCTTACCACATTCAATGATTCTCTTAATTGAACGAAGTACAGCTGGCTGGTATGTTGAGTAAAGATATGCAACCTTAGCATTTCCTCTGTCAACTGCCATTGTATAACCTGTTAAATCATTAGTTCCAATACTAAAGAATGCTGCTTCTTTTGCTAAGATATCAGCAATCATACATGCTGCTGAAGTTTCCATCATAACACCAATCTCAAGATTCTTGTTATATGCAATTCCTTCACCATCAAGTTCTTTCATAATATCAGCAACCATTGCCTTAACGCTACGAAGCTCGTCCACACAAGTTACTAATGGAACCATTATTTTAATCTTTCCAAATGCACTTGCTCTTACTAAAGCTCTAAGCTGTGCCTTATATAAATCAGTTCTCTGTAAACAATAACGAATAGCTCTAAATCCTAAAAATGGATTTTCCTCTTCTTCTAATCCTAAATAAGGAATAGCCTTGTCACCACCAATATCTAACGTTCTGATGATTACCGGTTTACCCTTCATTGTTTCAGCTACTGACTTGTAAGCTTCAAACTGTTCCTCTTCTGTTGGAACGCTGTCTCTATCCATAAATAAGAATTCAGTTCTGAATAAACCAATTCCTTCGCCATCACATTCAACAGCTTTCTTTGCATCTTCTGGTTTTCCAATGTTGCAAACTAATTCAACCTTTGTACCATCCTTTGTTACTGATGGTTTTCCGGCATACTCTGCAAGTAAAGCTTTTTCTTTCTTGTAATCAGCTAATTTCTGTTCATATTCTTTTACAGTATCCTCATCAGGATTTACAATTGCTTCTCCACTTGTACCGTCTATCGCAACTACGTCACCATTTTTAACAATACTGCAAATACCTTCGATACTAAGTACGGCTGGAATTTCCATTGCTCTTGCAAGAATTGCTGAATGTGACGTTCTACCACCTACTTCTGTTAAAATTCCTGCAATATTATCAGGGTTAATTCCTGCTGTCATTGATGGTGTTAAATCTCTGGCAACCAAAACAGTTTTGCTGGTACCTGTGATATATCGACTTCTTCAATACCTAGAAGAATTTTGATCATTCTGTTTTAATGTCTCTAAAATCTGTTGCTCTTTGCTGAAGTAATTCATCAGGAATCTGTGCAAACATTTCTGCTGTCTGCTCTAAAAACCTGGTCTACAGCCATTTCTGCTGTAATCTTTTCAGCTACTAAAAGAGTAGAAATCTGCTCCTCAATCATAGGATCCCGAAGCATCTGGATATGTCCTCTAAGAATATCTGCATCTTTTTTGCCAACTGTAACATCCATTTTTTCTGCCATCTGATTTGTAATTTCTACAAACTTCTCAATGGCATCCTGAAGACGTTTAATTTCGTTATCAGTATCTGTTACTTTCTTATTTTCAATGTTAATTTCATGTTCTTCAATTATAACAACTTTTCCGATTCCGATTCCCTCAGAACCTGCAATACCCTTGTACATAATCTTACCTCTCATTCACCAAAATTCTGGCTTTCTAATTCAACAACTTTTGCCATTGCTTCTTCTTCGTCAGCTCCATCACATTCGAAAGTTACTTCTGCACCTTTCTTAATGCAAGCTGAAATAATATTAATAAGACTCTTTGCGTTGATTCTCTTATCTCCAAATACGATTGTAACATCACATGCGAATTTTCCCATTTCCTTTGCTACAACTCCTGCTGGTTGTGGGGGATCAGGAGGAGATTCATCTACTTACACTTTCTCAAGTGAATTAGATATCAAAAACTTAGATTCATCAGATGCCGATGACGGATGCTCATTTACAGCAATGCATGCTGTTATTGATGGGCTTATGAAAACAGATAAGAAAGGTAATGTCGTAAATGGTGTTGCTTCATCTTCTGAAGTTTCAGATGACGGGTTAACTCATACTTACAAAATCAGAAAAGATGCAAAATGGGCTAACGGTGATGCTGTGACAGCAAATGATTTCGTTTATGCTTGGCATAGAATCTTCCAAAAGAAAGGTCAATATTACTACATGTTCTGTGATGGTATTGCAAGTATCGTAGGGGCACAAGAAATGTCGGATAAAATTGACAATGAAGAAGATATTACAGATGCTGATTTAGATGCAATGGGTGTTAAAGCAATCGATGATAAAACATTAGAAGTTACTACAACTACTCGTGTTTCATTCTTTGATGAATTAATGTCATTCCCATGTTTCTATCCAATTAACCAAAAATTCTGTGAAAAACAAGGTGATAAATATGGTAAGAGTGCTGATTCTATTTTAGGTAACGGTGCTTTCACTATGACAAAATGGGAACCAGGTTCAGTAGCTGAATTCGAAAAAAATGATAAATTCTATGCTGCTAAAGATGTAAAAATCGACAAATTAGTGATGAAATTAGTTCAAGAACCAAAAGTTGCTGCTCAAGCTTTTGAAGCAGGTGAAACTGATTTCGCTATTATCAACTCTGACTTAGTTGATAAATACAAAAAAGATGAATCATTCAAAAATATTTCTGAAGGATTCTTATTCTACGTTCAACCAAACTTAGAAAATGCTGATTTAGCTAACTTAAATGTAAGAAAAGCTTTATCATTAGCTATCAACAGAAAAGATTTATGTGAAAACGTATTAAAAGACGGTTCACAAGCTGCTAAAGGTTTCGTACCTTCAGGATTATCAATTTCTCCAGAAGGAAAAGATTTCCGTGATGAAGCTGCAACATATACTTCATATGACAAAAAAGCTGCACAAGCTGCTTTAGATGAAGGATTAAAAGAATTAGGAAAATCTGAAATTACTTTAAGATTAACTTATGGTACAGATGAATCTCCAATGGATGTATTTGCAACTTATTTACAAAACGCTTTCTCTAGCTTAAAAGGATTAAAAATTGAAATGGTTGCTACTACTAAACAAGATCGTATCTACAATAAACAAAAGAAAGGAGATTTCGATTTATCAGTAACTCGTTGGGGACCTGACTATGGTGATCCTACAACTTACTTAACATTAGCTTTAACTGACAACAATAACAACTATGGTCATTGGTCAAATGCTGAATATGATTCAATCATGGGAAAAGTTAGCAGTGAAACTGATGCTAATGCTCGTTGGCAATTAATGATCGATGCAGAAAAAATTATGATGGATGATTTATGTTACATCCCAGTATTCGAAAAGGAACTGCTACTTTACAAAATACAAAAGTTAAAAACTTAGGTATTAAACCAGTTGGTGTTCCATATACATTCGAATATGTATCAAAATAGTTCAATCTAAAAAAGAACATAGAGAAGACAACACAATATAGTATTCTGTATTGTGTTTCCTTTTTTAAATAAATAAAGGAGGAAAAAAAGATGAGTAATTCAACCTTAAAATATATCGGGAAAACGTTTAGTTATTTCGTTAATTACTTTATTCGTTATTTTAATGGTATTATTTTTAATGGTTAAAATTTTTACCAGGTTCTCCAATTAACAATGAAAAATTAAGTGCTTCAGCCAGAGCTGCTATTGAAGCACAATATGGATTGGATCAACCAATTCCGGTTCAATTCGTACGTTATATTCAAAATATGTTAACAGGGGATTTCGGAGTATCATTTAACTTATACAAAGATATGCAAGTATCTTCTTTAGTAGGAAGTGCTGCAAAATTATCTATGATTTATGGTTTATGTGCAGTTATTATTGGAACAGTTATTGGTATGTTCTTAGGAGTATTTGCTGCATTACATAAAAATACAATTTGGGATACAATTGCTACTGTTATTTCTGTAATTGGGGTTTCCATCCCATCATTTGTATTTGCAATGTTAATTTTATTATTATTTGCTTCAAAATTAAGATTGTTACCAACTTCATATAGTTCATCGAATGCAATTAAATCATCAATTATGCCAATTTTAGCTTTATCTGTCGGTGTTATTGCAAACGTTGCACGTTTTACTCGTACTGAAATGGTATCAGTTTTAACAAGTGAATATATGACGCTTGCTAAAGCAAAAGGTTTAGATCGTAAAACTTTAATTTTCAAACATGCTTTACGTAATGCTTTAATCCCAGTAATTACAATTTTAGGACCTATCTTAGTTAACTTAATGACAGGTACAATGGTTGTAGAAAAAATTTTGTTCTGTTCCTGGGTTAGGTAAGTTATTAATTAATAGTATTTTTATCAAAATGATTATAACATCATTTTAGCTTGTTCATTCTTATATGCTGCAATGTACATTTTCATGATGTTAATTATTGATATTTCTTATGGAATTATTGATCCAAGAATTAGATTAGGAAAGGATGATTAATAATGGATTTAGAAAAGATTGAATTTTTACCAGACGATTTTGAATTCGTTGGAGATAAACAAGACATTACTAAAGACGTTGTTGCTCCATCACTTCCTGCTTGGAAAGATTCTTTAAATCGTTTTAAAAAGAATAAAGGTGCCGTTATCGGTTTAATTTGTATTTTAGTTATCGCAGTATTTGCAATTTTTGCACCAATGTTTTCATCATATAAATTTGATGCAATCAATACAAAAATTGCAAGTATTTCGCCATGTGCTGAACATTTCTTTGGTACAGACACTTATGGGCGTGATTTATTTGTACGTGTTTGGACAGGTACAAGATATTCATTATTTATTGCTGTAGTCGCAATCTTCATTGACGTGATTGTAGGTATGACATATGGACTTATCTCTGGTTATTTCGGAGGTAAAGTTGATTCAGTAATGCAAAGAATTCAAGAAATCATAAACTCTATCCCAACTTTAGTAATATTAACATTGTTATTAATGGTGATGAAAGCATCATTATTCACAATTATCATGGCTTTATCATTTACTGAATGGATTGGTATGTCACGTATTACAAGAGCTCAAGTTTTAAGAGTAAAAGAAGAAGAATTCGTTTTAGCTTCACGTACTTTAGGAGCTAGTAACTTATTTATTATCTTTAAAGAAATTTTACCAAATATTTATAGTCAAATGATTATTATGATTATGATGTCTATTCCAAATGCTATCTTCTATGAAGCATACTTGTCTTTCGTTGGTTTAGGTTTACCAATTCCAATGGCTTCATTAGGTACATTAATTAATGATGGATTTAACTCAATTACTATTTACCCTTACATGATGGTAATTCCAGTTATTATTTTCTCTATCTTAATGTTAAGTTTCAACTTATTTGGTGATGGACTTCGTGATGCACTTGATCCAACTATGAAGGAGATGTAATTATGGCAGAAAGAGAAAAAATATTAGAAGTCAGAGATTTAAATATCTCTTTTAAAACTGATAGTGGAACTGTTAATGCAATTCGTGGTGTTAACTTAGATTTATATAGAGGTGAAACAATTGCTATCGTTGGTGAATCTGGATCAGGTAAGTCAGTTACTACTAAAGCAATTATGGGTATCATGGCTGGAAATGGTTCAATTGATGGTGGTTCTATTAACTACACTTGGACAGATGAGAATACAGGTGAAAGAATCACAAAAGACATTTGTCAATTAAGTGAAAAAGAAATGCAAAGCGAAATCCGTGGTCGTAAGATTGCAATGGTTTTCCAAGATCCAATGACATCATTAAACCCTACAATGACAATTGGAAATCAAATCATGGAACCAATGATTCATCATTACAATACCCCAAAAGAAGAAGCTTATAAAAAAGCAGTTGAATTATTACAATTAGTAGGTATTACTAATGCTGAAAAACGTATGAAAAACTATCCTCACCAATTATCTGGTGGGATGAGACAAAGAATTGTTATTGCAATTGCTTTATCTTGTGATCCTTATGTTTTAATTTGTGATGAACCTACAACTGCATTGGATGTTACTATCCAAGCTAAAATTCTTGAATTAATTCAAGATATTCAAAAGAAAAAAGATTTATCAGTTATTTATATCACACATGACTTAGGTGTTGTCGCTAAAGTAGCTGATTATGTAAATGTTATGTACGCTGGTAAAATCGTAGAAACTGGAACAATTGATGAAATTTTCTATGATCCACGTCATCCATATACTTGGGGATTACTTTCATCTATGCCTGATTTAGATACAGATGATGATGAATTATATACAATCCCAGGTACTCCACCAAACTTAGCACATGAAGTAAAAGGTGATGCTTTTGCTCCACGTAATAAGTATGCTTTAAATATTGACTTAAGAATTGAACCTCCAATGTTTAAAGTACCTGGTAGTACAACTCATAAAGTTGCTTCATGGTTAATGCATGAAAAAGCTCCAAAAGTTGAAATGCCAGTTGAATTAAAAAACAGATTAGAAAAAATGAAAAAGGAGGGTGTTGAATAATGGAAAAGAAAGAACCTATCCTTGTCGTTAAAGATTTAAAACAACATTTTAAAAATTAATCGAAACTTTACTGTAAAAGCAGTTGATGGTATTTCATTTGATATTATGCCAGGTGAAACTTATGGTTTAGTAGGTGAATCTGGTTCAGGTAAATCAACTACTGGTAGAAGTATTATTCGTTTATATAAACCAACTTCTGGATCAATTGTTTTCAACGGAAAAGAAATTGGTGGAAAATTAAATAAGGAAACATCTAAAGAATTACATACAAAGATGCAAATGATTTTCCAAGATCCAATGGCTTGTTTAAATCCAAGAAAGAAAGTTATTGATATCATTGGTCAAGGTTTAGATATTCATAAATCTTATTCTTCTATTGAAGAAAGAAATGAAAAAATTTATGAAATGCTTGAACTTGTTGGTTTATCAAGAGAACATGCTTCACGTTATCCACATCAATTCTCAGGTGGACAAAGACAACGTATTGGTATTGCCAGAGCTTTAATTATGAATCCTGATTTAATTATTGCTGATGAAGCTATTTCAGCGTTAGACGTTTCTATTCAAGCGCAAGTTGTTAACTTAATGAAAAAGATTCAAAAAGAAACAGGAATTGCTTATTTATTCATTGCTCATGACTTATCAATGGTTAAATATATTAGTGATAAGATTGGGGTATTACACCTAGGACATTTAGTAGAAACAGGAACTACTGAAGAAATCTTTGATAACCCAATTCATCCATATACAAAATCATTATTAAGTGCAATTCCTCATCCTAATCCACGTGTAGAAAAAGTACGTAAATCATTTACTTACGATTATAAAGAAAGTGGAGTCGATTATACAAAAGGTACTGAACATTTAGTAGATGGAACTCATTATGTTTTAGCTACTGATGAAGAATTTGAAAAATGGACAAAAAAATAGTTTAGAGCGAAAACTCTAAACTTTTTTATTTAGTAGTATTTTTTAAAATATGAAGTAATATCTCGACTTGTTTTTCCATCATTGTTAAGGAACAATATTCATAAGGACCATGATAATTAAAACCACCTGTTCCTAGATTAGGACAAGGAAGTCCCATAAATGTTAAACGTGCACCATCTGTTCCACCCCTAATTGGTGAACAAGAGGCTTCTAAGCCATTTTCTTTAATAGCAGCTAATGCTTGTTCAACAATAAACATATGATCTTTTAAAGCTTCTTTCATATTTAAGTAGCTTTCAGTAATTGTTAAATCAATAATTTGATAACCATATTTTTTATTTAAGAATTCAACAATGTCAATAAATTCTTGACATTGTTTTTTTGCTTGTTGTAAGTCATGATTTCGAATTATATAATCCATTGTTGTTTCTTCACAAGTTCCTTGAATAGCATGAAGATGATTGAAACCTTCATAGCCTTCAGTAGATTCAGGACGCATATGAACTGGTAATAATGAATCAAATTCATAAGCAACACGTGTAGAATTAATCATTTTATTTTTAGCACTTCCAGGATGAATACTTCTACCATGAATATTCACTTTTGCTGAAAAAGCATTAAAGTTTTCATATTCAACAATGTGAATATCTCCTCCATCAATTGTATAGGCATAATCAGCATTAAAGTATTTCACATCAAAATGATTACTTCCACAACCAATTTCTTCATCTGGTGTAAAAGCAATTTGGATATCATTATGTTTAAATTCAGGATGTGTGTGTAGATATTCAACCATTTGCATAATGATAGCAATTCCTGCTTTATCATCAGCTCCTAATAAAGTTGTTCCATCTGTAGTAATTAAATCATGATGAATAAGATGTAAGAGTTGAGGATATTGTTCAGGGTCTAGATAAAGTTTTTTATCTTCATTTAAAGTAAATTTTTTGTCCTTGATAATTTTTGATAATTTGTGGATGAATATCTTTACCACTTGCATCAGGGGAAGTATCCATGTGGGCAATAAAACCTATGACATCTCCTTGATGATTATTATTACTAGGAATTGTTCCATAAACAACACCATATTCATTTAAAAGAGCATTTTCAATTCCTAATGATTGAAGTTCTTCAACAAGATATTTTCCTAATTTTAATTGTTTTGATGTTGAAGGAACTGTTTGTGAATTTTCAACAGATTGTGTATCAAAACTGACGTAATTTAAAAATCTTTCTTTAATTTCCATTTGTCTTCCTCACTTTCTTCATTATTATACAACGAAAAACTATGAACTTCTATGAAATACTTTACAAATCAAAAAATGTATGTTACCATACAATTCGTAGCCGAACAATATAGGGGGGGGTTATATGTATAGAGATCCAATTGGACATCGTATTAAGACTCTAAATAATCTTATGAGAAAAACAATGGATAAGCAGACGGGACGTCCTGATCGTGCAACATTAATGCATTGTTGGATTATTGGTTTTGTTGAAGAAAGAGAGTATATAGGTCTTGATACATTTCCTAAAGATATAGAAAAAGAATTTTCAATTAATCGTTCTACAACATCAGAAATGTTGAAATTGATGTGTAAAAATGGAATGATTACAAGAGAAGAAGTGGATTATGATGCAAGATTAAAGAAGATTGTTTTAACAGAAGCTTCAAGGCAACACAATCGTAATATTGAAGATAAGATGAGAAAAATGCATCAACAATTAATTAAAGATTTATCTGATGATGAAATTAATGCATTTATTAAAATTTCAGATAAGTTAATTAATAACATTAAAGAAGGTTTATAAATATTCATAAGTTCGGTAATGAATAGGAAAGGAAGTAAATTATGGTCAAAACTTTAATGAAACAAATTAAAGAATATAAAAAAGATTCTTTACTTACAAATGTTATTTGCAGCATTAGAAGTTGTTTTAGAAATTATGATTCCTTTACTTATGGCAAGTTTAATTGATAAAGGAATTGAAGCGGGAAACATGTCAAATGTCACAAAATATGGGGCTTTGATGTTTGTTATTGCCCTTGGAACATTATCTCTCGGTTTTTTAGCAGGAAATCACGCAGCAAAAGCTTCTACAGGATTTGCTGCTAATTTAAGAGATGCGATGTATACTAATATTCAAACATACTCATTTTCAAATATTGATAAATACAGTACAGCTGGACTTGTAACACGTCTTACAACAGATGTTACAAATGTACAAAATGCCTATCAAATGATTATTCGTATGTGTATTCGTGCACCAATGAATCTTATTTGTGCCCTTGCAATGGCGATGATGATCAACTTTAAATTAAGTATGATTTTCGTTGTTGCCTTTGTTTTCTTAGTAGCAATCCTTACAACAATTATGTATCATGCCACAAAATATTTTAATGATGTTTTTCCTAAATATGATACTTTAAATGAAAGTGTTCAAGAAAATGTTGTTGGTATTCGTGTTGTTAAATCATTTGTAAGAGAAAAATATGAAAATGAAAAGTTTAAAAAAGCAGCACAAAACATTTATAAATTATTTGTCAAAGCTGAATCTGTTTTATCTTATAATAACCCAGCTATGTTAATAGCTGTTTATGGTTCAATTTTAATGCTTTCATGGTTAGGTGCTAAAGCAATTGTAGGTGGGACTCTTACTACAGGTGAACTTACAAGTTTATTTAGCTATGTTATGAATATTATGATGTCACTTATGATGCTTTCTATGGCATTTGTTATGATTACCATGTCACTTGCTTCAGGAAGACGTATTGCTGAAGTTATTAATGAACAATCTGATTTAGTATCTCCTCAAGAAGCTTTAACTGAAGTAAAAGATGGTTCAATTGATTTCAATCATGTTGTTTTTTCTTATAAACATGGTAGTGGAGAAGCTGTTTTAAAAGACGTTGATCTACATATTAAAAGTGGTGAAACAATTGGTATTATTGGTGGTACGGGAAGTGCTAAAAGTAGTTTAGTTAATTTAATTTCACGTTTATATGATGTAGATGAAGGTAGTGTTGTTGTTGGTGGACAAGATGTGCGTAATTATGATCTTGAAGTTTTAAGAGATGAAGTTTCTGTCGTATTACAAAAGAATGTCTTATTCAGTGGAACAATCTTACAAAACTTAAGATGGGGTAATGAAAATGCCACAGAAGAAGAATGTAAAGAAGCTTGTCGTTTAGCTTGTGCTGATGAGTTTATTGATCGTTTTGATGATGGTTATAATACGTATATTGAACAAGGTGGTTCAAACGTTTCAGGTGGACAAAAACAACGTTTATGTATCGCAAGAGCGTTGCTAAAAAATCCTAAGATTTTAATTCTAGATGATTCAACAAGTGCAGTTGATACTGCTACAGATGCAAGTATTCAAGAATCATTTAACGAACGTATCCCTGATACAACTAAAATTATTATCTCTCAACGTATTTCATCAGTACAAAATGCAAGTCGTATTATTGTTTTAAATGATGGAGTAGTTGATGGATTTGATACACATGAAAATTTATTAGAAACAAATGAAATTTATCGTACAATTTATGAAACACAAATGAAAGGAAAGGAGGAAAAATAATGAAAGAAGGAACAATGAAACGTTTACTTAAGATGTTATGGAGTAAATATAAGATTCATTTAATTGTTGTTGTTTTATGTATTATTGGAAATGCTTTATTTAATGTTCAAGGAACAATGTTTATGCAAACATTGATTGATGATTATATTGTTCCTTTATTAAAGAGCTCTTCTCCTGATTTTAGTGGATTATTACATGCTTTAATTCGTGTAGCTTGTTTATATGCTTGTGGGGTTGTATGTGCCTTTACCTTTAACCGTATTATGGTTTATGTAACACAAGGGTTCTTAAGAGATTTAAGAATTGATATGTTTGAACATATGGAATCTTTACCAATTCGTTATTTTGACAGAACTCCTCATGGAGATACAATGTCAGTCTATACAAATGATATTGATACCTTAAGACAATTGATTTCTCAATCAATTCCTCAACTTATTTCAAGTTGTATGACAATTGTGACAACATTTGTCTCAATGATTATCTTAAATATTCCTTTAACTGTATTAAGTGTATGTATGTTAATGGTAATGCTTGTAGTTTCAAGAAAAACTTGGTTCTTTATCAGGTAAAAATTCTTCGTTAAACAACAAAATGATTTAGGTAAAGTTAATGTTATATTGAAGAAATGATTTCAGGTCAAAAAGTTGTTAAAGTGTTCAATCACGAAGAACAAGCTATTGCTGATTTTAGAAAATTAAATGATGAATTAAGAGAAAGTGCTTTATCAAGCTCATAAATTTGCTAATATTTTAATGCCTGTTACGGTTCAATTAGGAAATGTTTCTTATATTATTTGTGCCATCGTAGGAGCAATTCTTGCTTTAAATGGACATTTCTCACTTACAATTGGGACACTTGTTGCTTTCTTAACACTTAATAAAAGCTTTAATCAACCAATTGGACAAATTTCTCAACAAATCAATGCTGTAGCGATGGCACAAGCAGGTGCAGGACGTATTTTTGATTTATTAGATCAAGAAAGTGAAGATGATCAAGGTGTTGTGACTTTATGTCGTGTAGAAACTGTTGATGGAAAAATGGTTGAAACAGATAAAAGAACTGGACATTGGGCTTGGAAACATCCACGCAAGGATGGACAAGTTGAACTTGTAGAAATGAAAGGTGATATTCGTTTAGAAGGTGTTGATTTTGGTTATTTTGATGATCGTATGGTTTTACACAATGTAGATGTTTATGCAAATCCTGGTGAAAAGATAGCCTTTGTTGGAGCGACAGGTGCAGGTAAAACAACGATTACTAACCTAATTAATCGTTTCTATGATATTCAAAAAGGATCAATTACTTATGATGGTATTGATATTAAATTGATTAAAAAAGATGATTTAAGAAGATCATTAGGTGTGGTATTACAAGATACACATTTATTTACTGGAACAGTTATGGATAATATTCGCTATGGTCGTCTTGATGCTACGGATGAAGAATGTATTGAGGCAGCAAAACTTGCTAATGCTGATTTATTTGTAAAACATTTACCAGAGGGTTATCAAACAATGCTTACAGGAGATGGAGCTAATTTATCTCAAGGACAAAGACAATTATTAGCGATTGCCCGTGCTGCTGTTGCTAATCCACCAGCATTGATTTTAGATGAAGCAACTTCATCGATTGATTCTCGTACAGAAAAACTTGTACAAGATGGTATGGATAAATTAATGCATGGTAGAACAACTTTAGTTATTGCCCATCGTTTATCAACGATTAAAAATAGTGATTGTATTATGGTTTTAGAACAAGGTCATATTATTGAAAGAGGAAATCATCAATCATTGATTAAAGAAAAAGGTAAATATTATCAATTATATACAGGAGCTATTGAAATGGATTAATCCATCAATAGCTTTTTCTTTGGACTAAACGTCCATTGAAAGAAGAAAAATTGAAAGATAAAATAAGTATAAGAAATGAGACATTTGTGAGACAAACTTGGGACAAATATTAAGTACATACATGTTATAATCTATTTGTAATAAATCTAGATGACGTTACTTCAACTCAATAGAAAGTAGGTAATGTGTATGATACCCATCAATAAGGTAACCTCTGATAGTGCATGTCGGACATTCTTAAGTAATGATGTCAGTTTTGCATCTTTTATTAATTCAGTTGTATTTGAAGGAGAACAACTCATTCATCCTGAGAATCTTGTGCGTTATGAAAATGATACAGCTTTTATTATCAATGATTCAAAAAGAATAGAGGATAAAAAAAGAAGAAGAGATATTGTTGTTAAAAGTGATATTAATGGAATCTACTGTATACTAGGAGTAGAACATCAAAGTAGTGTTGATCAAGCAATGGTGGTTAGATGTGCCATCTATGAAATGTTGGAATATTTAAAACAGTTAGAAAATAAAGAGTATAAAAGATTAGTACCACAAATCATGGTTGCCTTTTATACAGGACCAAAGAAATGGAATGTACCAGTAAAACTCAGTGATTATTTTGAAATACCCGAAGAATTAAAGAAACACTTTAATGATTGGAAAATCATCTTAGTAGATGTTAAAGAAATGGATACAAGTAAGATCAAAGATGAACAAACACGCTATTTTATAGAAGCCATTCAAGCAATGTATAAGGGAGACTATATAAAATTACATCAAAAAAGAAAGATGAATACCAATAATTTGATTTATGCAGCGATAATTACAGGAAGTTTGGATATGATTAAAGATATTGTAGAAGGAGATGAGATGGATATGTGCG
>ENA-OQDC01001206-OQDC01001206.1-human-gut-metagenome-genome-assembly--contig:-NODE-1206-length-13954-cov-4.535040_pt1 | contig 13954 bp, 12 predicted proteins | sample MGYA00242770_ERZ504601 | MGnify/ENA primary metagenome ERZ504601 (study PRJEB26092, sample SAMD00036305) | human gut metagenome | host: Homo sapiens | study: EMG produced TPA metagenomics assembly of...
CCGTTAAACAACTCTGTTTTCAAGGTACGTGCAATATACATCTGCATCTCTCGAGCTACATAATGAAAATCGTCGATTACCAATACCTTATCATTATCAATCAGATACTGGATTATCTGGCGCTCTGTTCTGTTGTTGGTCATTGCCAACTGCTGATTAAAGGCAGCACCATTAGTTTATTGATGCTTACTCCCATATTAGCTACACCAAAATTACAGCAAATTAGCGCCTGCCCTGTTTTAGTAGCAGTATCCTGCCCGCTGGTTGTCATTACAACTGCGTCTGACAGCGGCAGCTGTTCTGCAATATGGTTCCAAAAATCTGCTTTAGTGCTTATTTGGTTACCGCTGAGTGCAATGTAGCTTTCAGCAGCTATGGTCTTATGACAAAGCACTGTTTTGCCGGATTTAGATGCACCGGAAACAAAAATCAGGTTTCCCTTCATCGCCAGCGCACGTCTTAATCTGTCATCAACAGTTTCTTCATCATCAAGCTTACGGGAAATATATGTATTTTGAGGAAAAGAACGCGGACTAAAAACATCTTCAATTTGATAATTCACGTTGCTCACCATCCTTGTAACAAACTGTTATCTAAATTATAACATATCACCAATGAAGTTGTTGAAATTTCTGCATCAGTAAGCAAGGCAGCATCTAAAAAGGCTCCCTTCCTGAACGTTTCCGTTCAGACGGGGAGCCTTAAAAATTTAAGCCGGGCAGATTTTTATATGCCAAAAAAATTTGTCTGTATATCCTATAGGTAGCTTTATATCACGATAAAGAAATGCTATACTTTAGTCAGGAATATCCAAGGAGGTCTTAACCATGCTCAAAAAATTTTTAGTCGTAGCTCTTTTTGCCTGTTTTGCTCTAAACGGCATCGCCCAAGCAGAAGAATCTGCTACCAAGAAAGAAAAGATACAAATTTTAGACCTATACCACATTAACCCTGATAAGACGAATATCAGTATGCAGCATTATAAAAACGAAGAATATGGCTTTAGTTTTGCAGTACCTGAAAAAAGATTACAAAGAATATCAAAGTAAAAACAAAAATATCCTATACTCTTTTCGCGGCGATGGAAGAGTTTTTCTCGTTGATTGTCGCCCGTTTATCCTTAAAGCTAAAGATTTAAAAAAGCTGAACACCAAGTTTTTTTACAAAAAGCTAGCTGACCTGGAAGCGAAAGGCTATAAGATTCTGCTCAAAGAACAGCTCTCCATTGCCAAATACCCGGCAATGCGTTTTTCATACTACTTACCTGAGAAAGAACTAGCTATTTTTGATGATTACATAATCATTACACCAAATGGTACTTATAAATTTAGCTACGTGGGAAATAGATTTATCTATCCTATTGACGAAAAATTATTTCTCCCTAAAATAATCCAATCCGTTAAAATTACTCCTCTAAGCGATGATATTTACAGACGTCCTTTTACCACAAAAACTCTAAAAGATTATCCTGCATCCTTTACTACGCCAGCTAACTGTATACTAATGCCTATAAAAAATGATCCCCATCACACATTCGCCTATTCTAATGGTTATTTTTTCGTCAGCCCCATGATTGTAAACATTACTGATAAAGCAGAGTTAAGCTTTTATCCTAATTCTTTTGCTAACCTTAGCGATAAAGATAAAGAAACACTTGCTGCTAAAGAAGTTGCACGCATACAAAAGAAAGTAGAAGCAAGGCAAAAAGAAAATCCTAAATACAAGCTTGACAATATCAAAGCTCAATTTATCACTATTGGCGGTGAAAATTGCTTGAATGTAAGCTTTGATTTGTCCAGTTCTACGGAAATGGATTATATCTTCGTTAGGAATGGTAAATTTATTTCCTTTGACTATCAATATCCGTTTGATGATGCCAAACGGCAGAAGGCTGCAGTAGTAAAATCTGCCAAGTCCATTAGGTTTAATCCGTAAGCTAAAGGCTCTCTTCCTGAACGGTTCCATTCAGACGGGGAGCCTTAAAATATTAAGCCGGGCAGATTTTTATATGCAAAAAAACTTGTCTGTATATCTTATAGGTAACTTTATCTCACTATAAAGAAATGCTATACTTATATCATCTAAAGCAAAGAAGGTGCCCTCATGCTCTACGGCGGTATAAAAATAGAAGAAACTCAAAGTATCATCGTTATACTTGGCGAAGACAACAAACTTTTCATTCCCCATGACATTATTGTTGCCAACAATACCACAGACATCCAAAATTTTGTAAATTCAATGCAAAGAGGTGGCATTACACCTGAAAAAATTTGCTTTGCTATAAACCCTGTCCATGTTGACAGCATCGAAACCTTTAACAGCTTCAGACAAATTTTCATGCAAGCAGCCTACGATTTACGCATAATAAACACTGCTGCTCAAGGCGATAGTTTTATAGTTGTTACCAAAAGCCGTAACGCTAATGAAGAAGCAACAGCCAATGCATTTATCCTTAAGCATAATTATAATGACAGTAAATATTTTTTACAGAGCGATTTTCGTCAAAGTTATTTCTACAATTGTAATTTAAGCGATTATTTCAACCTAATATTTGCTGCGGTATTCATGTTTATTGCCATTTATTTTTTATACTATGGCATACTTTTTGCTGTTCCTCACTTTTTAATAGGTGCTGGATTAACAATCTGTGATATCCGTCATATGTATTTTGCTAAAATGTCCATAAAAAAGCATACGCCTATTTTTAGTATTGATAAAAACGGCTTGCAGCAAAATTATAAAATCAGATGGCACTTTCTTGAGCCGCTAAAGATACCACGAACAATATCCTGGAAGCAAATCGAAAAAATTGAAGCTTATAAACCAATTATTTGCATCAACCATGATAATAATGAAAGGATTAGTATATGCGTAGCCGGACAGAGTGAAATCACCTTAAACTTCTTTGTCATTGGTATAGACCACGAACATAATTATCGTACACTTTTATTTTACTGGAAATTGTTTCGCAACAACAACCAATAAATTAATAGGCATTGGTCCAAATTTTGGGGTTGGGCTGTTACATGAGTATGGGTCGACATAGTCCGTAGTTGTGGGTAGACCTATTACAATATGTGGGTCGTGCTAGTACAAATTTTGTGGTCGACCTAGTCCATGTTATTGGGTTTCAATGGCTGGAGCGTATTGCTCCAGCCATTTTCGTCTTTAAAGAGTGAATTTATCGTATTTGTTGAGACAATAAATGATTCGGTTACTGGTTCGTTTAAAATTTCTAAAGCCGTTGGCATTTATAATAAGTTTCTTCAAAATTCTGTTCTTCGATTCAATGTAACTGTTATTTATGCGCCTGCCATTAATCGTTGTAAATGAGTTTAGTATTTCTTGTTTCCAATTAACCAGAAGGCAATAAAATTCATTGTATTCAGGTATTCCGGAGTCACCAAATCGGTTCTTAAGTATATCATAGCTTTCTTCGAGACTGCCGGAAGCTTTGTAATATTCTCCACTCTGATTAAATTTCAGATACAATTCTTTTAAGTTATAAGCAATTTCCAACTCTGGAAATTGAGCAAACAGTAAGTCTCGGATATCTCTTAAATTGACATAACGGCCTAAGGCTTTGTTGTATTTTGGTTCATTATCTAAGTCCGCAGTATGGTTAAATACAAAATTAAATTTTCTTAGAAGATACTCATAGGTATGGTTTTCAGTATTTCGTGCACATCTTAGCCTAATCTTATTAAAGTCATCTGTAAGATGTTTGGTTACATGAAATGCTGTCTGCACAAACAATTACATCCGGGAAACATATCTGTGCAACATCCCTAAAGTTGTCATACAGATCCATGGATATATACTTTACATTGTTGAGTTCGCTGCGTTTGAGAGTGTAGTTTTGAATATCTCCACGGATTAGGAAAAGTAAAATGTAGTCAATAAAGGATAATGCTTTCTGCGTGTGGGTAAGTACATCTATTACTTCACCCGTGATAAAATTCATGAGCAGGCAGCAATGTAAAGAGAATCCAGTATCAGAATTCAGGGAAACTAGTGCTCATCCATGGATAATACCATTGGTAAAGGCTTACGCATAATGATCTACGTGTTTGTCAAATAATCTTAGAACAGTAGCTTTGGAAACATGGTATCGTTCAGCAACACTGGTATAAGTGTCTTCGGGATGCTTTAAATCTTTCAAAATATTAATTTTGGTTTCGTGGGTTAGTCCGTCATTGGCTTTAGTAAAGGGATTAAGTTCGTTAAAAGAATAAGAACACTTGGGACAACGGAATCTTCTTTGGCGATAAACAATGCTACATTTACGGTTGACCAGTGTAGAGTGTGTTAGTGTTCGTGGGTAGTATCCATGAATTGTTACAGGTCCGGAACAGAACGGACAGATCTTAGAGGTAACCTTTAGCTTAAGATTAATAATGACTGAGCCGTCGGACTGCGCAATGGTTTGGAGCTCCTCAATCTTATCCTCTTGAATGTTAAGCATATTTGTGATAAACTGACGCATAGATAAAAAATCCTCCTTCGTCTTAGTAATATAGGCAATTACTATTTTAACGAAGGAGGATTTATTTGTTTAGATGTGGCTTGTACAGAAATTTTAGTCTGTACAAGCCATTTTTGCTTATTGTTGAACAGGGGATTTTTGCCTACGACCACAAAAGTTGTACTAGGTTGACCCACAGATTTGGACTAGCTTGAGCACAAAAATGTACTAGCGAAACCACAAAATGTACCAGGTCTTAATCGAGCACAAAAATTGGACTAGGTCGACCCAACCACAAGTAATGGACTAATGCAAATTAATATTGAGCAGTAAAAAGCACCTCGCTCAAACGTAAAATTTACGTCAAAGCGAGGTGCTGATTTTTATGCTTTTAATCCACGCAGATATTGCCAGGCTATGTATGCCTTATTGCATTTTTTCTTTGAGCATCTTAGTAACCATGCCCGGGTTAGCCTTGCCGCGAGATTTTTTCATAATCTGGCCAACGAGGAAGCCGATAGCCTTATCTTTACCGGCCTTGTAATCAGCAACGGATTGCGGGTTCTCAGCGATGGTTTCTTCAACCAGCTTGAGGATAGCGCCTTCATCGCTAACCTGCTCCAGACCGAGCTTCTTAACGAGAGCCTTCGGAGCCTCATCCTCTTTGAGCATTTCGGCAAATACCTTTTTAGCCAGCTTGCTGGACAGCACGCCGTCTTTAATCAGGTTAACCAGCTCTGCTAAGTGTGCAGGGGTTACCTTGAAATCGGCAATGGTAATGCCTTCGTTGTTCATGTAAGCAGATACATCGCCCAGCAGCCAGTTGGAAACTGCTTTGCTGTCCTTAGCGGTCTTAACTGCTTCATCAAAGTATTCAGCCATAGCCTTGGTGGAAACGATCTGGGAAGCATCATATTCCGGCAGACCATGCTCGCTCATCAGGCGTGCCTGACGTTGAGCCGGCAGCTCCGGCAGAGTTTCGCGAATGCGCTCAATCCAGGCATCGTCCAGCTGTACCGGAACGAGGTCAGGCTCAGGGAAGTAACGATAGTCATGTGCTTCTTCCTTAGAACGCATGGACAGGGTTACGCCATTAGCTTCATCCCAGGTACGGGTTTCCTGAACAACGTGGCCGCCATCCTCGAGAACCTCTTTTTGGCGCTCAACTTCGTAGTTGATAGCGCGCTCCAGAGCACGGAAGGAGTTCAGGTTTTTGATTTCGGCACGGGTACCGAATTCTTTAGCGCCTTCAGGCATGATGGAGATGTTAGCGTCGCAGCGCAGGCTGCCTTCCTGCATTTTGCAGTCGCAGACATCGGTATATTCCAGAATTGCTTTCAGATTTTCCATGTAAGCACGAGCTTCAGCAGCACTGCGCATGTCCGGCTCGGATACAATCTCAATCAGCGGTACGCCTGCACGGTTGTAGTCAACTGCGGAGGAGTCAGAGGTGCTGATGGTTGCGCCGCTGTGGTTCAGCTTGCCTGCATCCTCTTCCATGTGGATACGGGTAACGCCGATGCGTTTATGCTCGCCGTCAACAACGATGTCAATGTGACCGCCCAGGCAGATAGGCTTATCAAATTGGGAAATCTGATAGTTCTTGGACAGGTCAGGATAGAAGTAGTTTTTACGGTCGAATTTGTTGTATTTCTGGATATCGCAGTTCAGCGCCAGACCAGCCTTGATAGCGAAATCAACAACCTGCTTGTTCAGTACAGGCAGTGCACCGGGCATACCCAGGCAAACCGGGCATACATGGGTGTTAGGCAGGCTGCCGAAGGCAGTGGAGCAGCTGCAGAATGCTTTAGTTTTGGTTTTCAGCTCGGCATGAACTTCCAGGCCGATAACGGTAATATATTTAGTCATTATTTGTTACCTCCCAGCGGTGCGAATACTTTATGATATTCGGTTGCCTGTTCAAAGGTATAAGCAGCACGCAGAATGGTTGCTTCGTCCAGAACCTTGCCAATCAGCTGCATACCGATAGGCATGCCGTCATCAGCAAAGCCGCAAGGAATGGAAATACCCGGCAGAACGGCCATATTTACCGGAATAGTGGTTACGTCCAGCATGTACATGGTCAGCGGATCCATCTTGTCGTTGATGCCGTAAGCAGGAACCGGAGAGGTCGGGGTCAGCAGCACATCGCATTTTTCAAACGCAGCTTCAAAGTCGCGGCGGATGAGGGTACGAACCTGCATAGCCTTGTTGTAGTATGCATCATAGTAACCGCTGCTCAGTACGTAGGTGCCCAGCATAACGCGGCGGCGTACTTCCTGACCGAAGCCTTCGGTACGGCTCATGGTGGTCATTTCCGGAGCAGAGGTTGCATCTACATTGCGATAACCGTAGCGAACGCCGTCAAAGCGTGCCAGGTTAGCGGAAGCTTCAGCCGGAGCGATGATGTAATAGGTAATTACAGCATATTCGGTATGCGGCAGGGAAACCTCAACGATGTCAGCGCCCAGCTCTTTGTATTTTTCAACGGCCTTCATGATTTCAGCCTTAACCTTAGCATCAACGCCTTCACCGAAATATTCCTTCGGCAGACCGATGCGCAGGCCTTTAACGTCATTTACCAGTGCTTTGGTGAAGTCGGGAACCTCTACGTTCAGAGAGGTGGAGTCCATCTCGTCCTTACCGCAGATGCTGTTGAGTACCAAAGCAGCGTCGGTTACGTCTTTAGTGATAGGTCCGATCTGGTCCAGAGAGGATGCGAATGCTACGCAGCCATAACGGGATACACGGCCGTAGGTCGGTTTAATACCAACGCAGCCGTTGAAGGATGCCGGCTGACGGATAGATCCGCCGGTATCGGAGCCCAGAGTCCAGATAGCTTCGCCTGCAGCGATAGCAGCAGCGCTGCCGCCGGAGGAGCCGCCGGGAACGCGGTCCAGGTTCCAGGGGTTATGGGTTACACCGAAATGAGAGGTCTTGGTGGTAGAGCCCATAGCAAATTCATCCAGGTTGGTTTTGCCCAGGAAAATGGTTTCATCAGCGCGCAGGTTTTTGATAACATGTGCGTCATATACGGGAATGAAGTTCTCCAGCATTTTGGAGGAACAAGTAGTGCGCAGGCCTTTGGTAGAAATATTATCTTTGATTGCACCGGGGATACCTGCCAGCGGAGCGATTTTCTCTCCTGCGGCAATCTTGGCATCAACCTTGGCAGCCTGTGCCAGAGCGTTTTCTTTATCCAGGGTTACGTAAGCGTTAACCTGGTCTTCAACTGCGTCGACACGCGCAATAACGGCGTTAGTTAATTCGACGGAGCTTACTTCTTTGTTGACGAGCTTTTCATGCAGCTCGTGCGCAGTAAGTTTATACAAATCCACAGCGTTTGCCTCCTTCTTATTCGATTACGCGCGGTACCTTAAAGCCGTCATTGTGAACAGCAGGAGCGTTCTTCAATGCTTCCTCGTGGGATACGCCTTCTTTTACAACGTCCTCACGCAGTACATTGCTTACCGGCAGTACGTACGGGGTAGGTTCGATACCTGCGGTATCAATTTTTTCAAGAATGTCGGCATAGTTAAGAATCTGGTTGAACTGTTCAGTGAACACTTCCATTTCGGAAGCAGGAACAGTCAAACGGGAAAGCTGTGCGATATGCTTTACGTCTTCAGCAGAAACTTTCATTTTTTTCACCATCCTATAAAAACTCGTTTTATTTTTACAAATAACCTGTTTTATTATAACACATTTACTGAGCAAAGTACACTGAGTAAGGTGGTTCGGCAGTGGTTGCGGGGATATTTTTAGAAAAATAGGTTTTTAAAATATTATATTGCAAAACAATAAAGCATCTCCTTGGGGAGACAAGGTGAATTGCCCGTAGGGCAAGAGAAGGCGCCCTGGGGCGGGTGGCATTGCGCAGCGATGACGGAGAGGGGTTACAGCAAAATAAGACATATACATAACCCCAACCCCTCTCAGTCGCCCTACGGGCGCCAGCTCTCCCCAAGGAGAGCCTCTCTCTTCGTATAGCATCCATACACATAAACACAAAAAGAACCGCCTCACGGCGGTTCTCTAAACTCCAAGCATCTGGCGCTATTTCCCTTCTCGCTTGCTCACCTTAACATACAGCCTTTTTAAAATATCCATTGCCTCATCCTGCTGCATACTGCTTAGCTGCGGCCTTACCTTACGTCTGTTCTTATTTTTATAGTTGCCAAGAGCAATATAAAACTCCTTCGTTGTCGCATCGTGCGCAAACAGCATATCCGTCTGCTTCTGCTTTTGTTCCTGCTCCGTAAGCGGCAGCTTTTGGATAAAAGCATCCAGCTCTGCCAAATCCTCACTTGTCACCTCTGCCGACGACAGCAGGCAATTCCCGCCCTTTTTATCGACAAAAAAGCAGCTGAAGGTACCCTGCCCTTCCTTAAAGGGATCATAATTAACCTCAAACCTGTAGCACATGGTGCGGAACTGATGGTTCCGACTCATATAAAAAGTGGACCATTCTACGTGTGTCATATTATCTTCTCCTTGTACCGGCGCACAACCTATATTAACTGTCAGCAGCACAAGTACCACCAGCAGCATTTTGGTGATTTTCCATGATTTACTGTGCATACCGCTCACCGCCTTTGTTAAGCCTTAATTGCGAAGCGGAGCTCTGTCCTTAGCCTTCAGGTAAAGCTGCAGAAACTGCTTTTGCAGCTCCTCTCTTTGCTCTGCACGCAAGGACGCCGTAAGCTTTTTGAAGCTTCTATCCTTATAGTTGGCGACACTCACGTCAAAAATCTCCCTAGTCTCATCGCAAATAAACATATCCTCATCTACCGGCTCAGGTTCCTTGGGCGGTGCCAACGGCAGTCCTTGGATAAGCGCATCAAGAGGCGCAAGCTCCTCACGCGTCACGGGCACGCTCTCCAGCTCACAGCGCCAGATTTCGTCATTCGAGATTTGCCGGAGCCTTAAAGCTGCAGTCATAGAGCATCTGCCCGCTTTTAGCATCCAAACGCAGCGCATAATTATAGCTATAATCATAATTCGAGCCGTTTCTGTATAATTGCATACCCGTCCATTCTATACGTCCCATGCTATCGCCTCCCCGCACCTGGGCATAAATCAGCTTTGCTGTCAGCAGCAGAAGCGCTGCCAATAACAGCAGATGAATAATTCTCAGCTTATTGCTTTTTTGTTTGCGCATGCTGCTCACCGCCTTTTGCTAGTCTTCTGATGATAGCATAGCGTATTTTTAGCAGCTTGTCCCCACCCGAAAGGCTGATTTCGGGTAGGAAGGGAAGCTGACTTCAAATTTTTTCACAAAATCAGCAAATTTTTCACTTCATCCTACCCGAATTTGCCATTTGGAGTGGGGCTTTTTCCTGCTTTCTGATATATAATGCAGATGTAGAAAAGAATCGGCTGATTAATTATTGTAATATTCTTAAAGTTTTTTATATTGGCCGATTTAAAGAAAGGTGGTCTTGTTTATGCAACGCAAAAAATTAATCTCCAAAACCCTGACAACAGCTGTAATGCTTGCGCTGTACATCGGGGTGGCACAACCATCCATAACTTCTGCACAGGAATATACTGACCAAATCACCGGTGCTAATGACGCTTATGCAGCTCATGGCATCCGCACTACTGTCGGTATGGAATCAACTTATACCTTCGCTGAGGGTGACGTAGTAAAATGGACTAACGCCTACCCTGCTGTTGAGATTTGGGACGAAGGAACACATTTAAAATTTACTACGCCGCTAAATCTGCAGCTTGATGTTAAAGATGGTGCTACCAGCGGTATTCATGCAGCAACCTCTAACTACGATACTCCCGGCAGGCTCACTGCCCAAGATGTGAATATCACAGGTCAGTCTACAGGCTCTAATTATGATATAAACAGAATCTATATTTCCGGCATTGATACTTATGCTGCCGATATCAAGATGGAAAACCTCAATATCGACATTACTGCTGACGGCAAGCCGAAAAGTATTGCTGACGGTATTTTCATGGGCCGCGATGTTGAGGATGAAGATAGCGAACATACTTTGACCGTAACCGGCGCTACAAATATCAAGGCTGTTTCTAAAAACGGCTCTTCTGCCTGGGCAGCAGGTATTGAAGCCCAAGACCAGGCCAAGATGAACTTTGGCAAGCTGACAATCGCTACCGAAGCTATGGCTGAGGATGAAGCATGTACTAACGGCATCTTTGTAGCAGGCAACAGCAAAATTAACGCAGGAGAAACACATATTAACGTAAAAGGCAACGCTGTAACTCAAGGCTACAGCTATGGTCTTAATGCTATCCACAGCTCCACCATTACACTCGATGACAACAGCACTATTTACGCTGAAAGCAGCGGCGACGGCGAGATTTCAGCCATTGGTGTACGCACAGGCTTTTATTCCGAAGTCAACCTGGGCATTACGGATATCAGAGCTGAAAACAATAGTGATGGTGGTACTGTCGATGTATTATTTGTCGAAGATGGTGCCGTTCTCAATATGGCCGGTGGCAGCATCACTGGTGCCAACAATACTAACAATGGCTTGTTCAACGCTATCAACGCTTACGGCGAGGATCCGGATCCGACTTGGCATACCGACACTATTGTCAACATCAACCAAGGTACAACTAACGATGTTGTAATCGTTGGTGACGTACGTGCAGCCAACACCGCCATCGTTAACCTTAACCTGAACACTGACGCTTCCAGCATCACCGGCAATCTCGACCAAAGCGGTCCTTATGTAGACAAGGATGATTCTGCCGGTACCATTAACCTCACCCTTGCCAACAAGGCTACATGGCATGCTATGGGTGAATACGGCATTGGTTATAGCTATCTGGAAAAGCTCACCCTGAATGACGGCAGCATCACCATGACCAATGAAGAGGTGCAGAACATTGACATTAATCACCTGCAGGGCACCGGCGGCGAGCTGACGCTGGAGGCTGATGCAAACCTCAATACAGGCTTCTTCCGCGTAAACAACGCTGACACCGACGCTACCGCAATACATACCTCCTATGCAGGCATCAATGCTGATAACGTGAAGGACGCAGCCGGCTTGGAAGGCCTTGTTAGAAACAGCCTGAAGATTCACGATGACAGTGCGGCAAAATTTGACGTTCAGGTAAACGAAGGTCTGCTCATCGGCCAAATGCAGGCAGATACCATTAACCATATTGACGGCAACGCAATCGCCAATGTAAAAATTGCCCAAAGCACTACTGTAGATGCTATCAGCCATCTGCAAAACGCAGCAGCACTGTCCTGGAGACAGGAGGACGCTACCTTGAGTAAACGCTTGGGCGATTTGCGTCAAGGCGATGGTGACCAGGGCTTCTGGGTACGCTTGAATCGCGGCGAATTTAAATATGACAATGCCAAAAACCAGAATAATTTCTTCCAGATGGGTTATGATAAGGCTGGCGGCGATTGGCATTACGGCGCTGCTATCAGCCGCAACAGCGGTAAAACCACCTACGGCGATGCAACAGCGAAAAACCGTAGCTTGGCACTTACTCTGTACGGCACCTGGCTGGGCGATAAGGGACATTATGCAGACATCGTACTCAAGGAAGGCCGTCTGAGCAATGATTACGATATCTCTGCACCGATTGGCTTCACTCACGGTCAGTACAAAACCTGGGGCAGCAGCATCAGTGCGGAATACGGCAGAGAAATCGCTATTGGTGACAAGGCCTACTTCACTCCGCAGGCACAGCTTTCCTGGCTGCGTATTGCCGGTAAGGATTACACTACCGCCAACGGCATTGCTATCAGTCAGGACAGCCAAAGCAGCACCATCGGCCGCTTAGGCTTCGAGCTTGGCAGCAGACTTGGCGACAACGGTAATGTATACGCCAAAGCTTCTGTACTGCATGACTTCGGCGGTAGTGCTGACACCCGCCTGAGCTACAACGGTGTATCCACCACCTACAGCAACGATTTGGGCGACACCTGGTACGAGGCAGGCATCGGCTTCAACCTCAAAACCAAGGATAACAGCTATCTGTATGCAGATGTTTCCAAAGCCTTCGGCGGCGACTACAAGACACCTTGGCAATGGAACGTAGGTATGCGCTGGACCTTCTGATAGGTTAAATTTCTTCAACTTACAATCTTATCCTATGCTGTAAAACAGACAAAAAATTGTGCGGTCGTAAAAAGCCGCACAATTTTTGTGTTTATCTCTAAAATTCAGTTGAATTTTGCTATTGCTACGATATTTTATCATCTTTTAAAATAAAACCCACCCCATCCTACCCAAATTTCCCCTTTCGGGTGGGGCGCTGACATTCTTTTTGCGCTATAATGAAGGCAAGATAAGGAAGGGAGATGTTCCTATGTTTAAAGAAAACGACGAATGTTGTGCTATACAATGCGAAAAATGCGGCGGCACCATGTATTCCGACGCTGCCAGCACCAGCTTCATCTGCTCCTTCTGCGGCAACCAGGAGCCTTGGCCAAACAGCGAAAATATTCTTGATAGCGAAATCAAGTATCGCCATAAGCCTGTAGAGGTTGTCAACGGACTGGTGAAGCTGGGACACGTATACTTCATGGAGCCCTTGCCGGAGATGCTCAAAAACAACACACAAAGCATCGAAGATAAGCTGGGCGTTTTCAGCGCCCTCAGCACCAAGGTTTACGACGAAAGCCACACCATCAAGCTGCCCTGCCCGCTCTGCGGTGCCGATGTTACCGGTGAATCCACGCAGACTATTTTTACCTGCGAATACTGCGGTCACCGTCTGACGCAGGAGGAGCTGAAGGCCGGCGGCTACAACAAGGACCAGCTAATCGGCGCAGGCTCCCGCAGCTACCCCTCTATCGCCCTGCCCTTCAAGCTCACTAAGGAGCAAGCCTTCGGCAGAGCGCAGCTGCTGATGAAGCGCGAACCTATGTCCTTTAAGGGTGCAGAAAAGGCCATTAAGGAAAAATTTACCGCCTTCTATACTCCCTATACACTGGCGGACCTGCGCGTCAAAGCGAAAATCTCCAGCAACAAGGGTGACTGCGAAATTTTATCAGGAGGTTTTAAACTGGGTATATCCGCAAACCTATGTCTTTGACGAAAACGCCGTCGATATGGTTGCTCCCTGGAACTTTGATGAATTCGCCCCCTTCGACCCCGTGTTCCTAGAAGGTGACGTGCACATCACCACCCGCAGCAATCTTTTCCCGGTACAAAAATATCTTGACCGCATGATCAACGAGCAGCTTTGCAACAAGCTCTGCGAAAATTACGGCTTAAAAAATGTTAAGATTGAAAAATGGGCACGCAATATCCGCAAGCATTCGGCTGACATCATGCTGCCGATTTATTATGTTGACTATACCGACAACAGCGCCGGCGAACGCTTCGTCATCGTAGTCAACGGTCAGACCGGCGCTGCCAGCGCCCGCTTCGTCAACAGCAAGGACAAGGTACGCAGCCTGCATCTGCCCGCCAACAGCAAGCTGCCGCGCTTTGCCGAAACTACTATGCGTACGCCGCCGATGATTGTACGTTA
>ENA-OQDC01001207-OQDC01001207.1-human-gut-metagenome-genome-assembly--contig:-NODE-1207-length-13949-cov-1.993344_pt1 | contig 13949 bp, 18 predicted proteins | sample MGYA00242770_ERZ504601 | MGnify/ENA primary metagenome ERZ504601 (study PRJEB26092, sample SAMD00036305) | human gut metagenome | host: Homo sapiens | study: EMG produced TPA metagenomics assembly of...
CTCTTCCAGGGACGCATTGACATACGGAAATTCCGGAAAAAATTGCGAAAGCAGCCGGATTCAACCACGAATAATCTTTACTCGAAAGAGAGATAAGGCGCCAGACGCTTCAGGTCTTTCTCACTGAATTCCTTCCATAGGGACAGTTGGGAAAGACCTTTTATTTTGCCATATTTGCGGCGGTATTCCAGAATGGCCTTTGCCTTGTAGAAATCCATATAAGGATGCGAGCGCAGTCGGTCAAGCCCGTAACGGTTCACCAGCAAGCGGCGAACGTCCGTAGTGTCCAGCCGGAACCACTTGTTGACCGAAGCTTCCAGATGGGGAATTTCCTGCAACTGGTCCACCGAAACGAACCCTCCCAGCCGCTGACGATAGGCCACAATCATGCGTGCCAGTCCGCGTCCGATGCCGGGAATGCGCTTCAGCTGCACCGTATCTGCATGGTTCAGTTCGATGACGGTTCCTTCAGCATACTTCATTTCCAGAGAATCCACCGGAGCCGTTTTCCAGGGAAGGGTATCGCGGTGTTGAAAGTCCGGACCGATGGTGATATAAGGCTCCAGCGTCTGATACAGACTGTCTGTCATGCCATAGATGCGTTTCAGGGATTCCGGAGTACGGAAAACTCCGCCTTTTGAACGGTAACGGATCAGATTGCGGGCCATAAAGGAAGGGAAACCGACACGGCACAACAAGGCGGAATCGGCCACATTCGGATCAAACGGCTGAAGCACGATCTCTGCCCGTTCTTTCTTCGGGCGCCGGTAGGTAACTGTTCTCCGGCTTCGTGACAGCTCCTGCTTCCGGACTTCAGTCAGGAAGGAATCCACCGCAACCTCCTGCGTAGTTTCGGGCGGCAGACCGGCCGTTTCCTGCCAGCGTAACGTCAGGCACACCGCAAGAAACAAAACCGTCACTCCCAACAGGCACAGAATTGCTCTTCGTTCGGAACGGGTATAATAAAAGAAATCCTTCCACATGGTATTCGGCTTAACCCAGCAGGCCCAGCTCGTTCATGAAGATCAGGACAATGCCGACGGGCGCAATGAAACGGAGAATAAAGATATACAGCGGATAATAAGCGGAACGGAGTGCCCCGTAGTTGGTCACTTCACCCCGGACAATGCTGCGGTCGAGTACCCATCCCACAAAGATCGCGGCAAATACTCCTGCTACAGGCAACATGATCTTTGCCGTAAGGAAATCCAGTGCATCAAAGAAATTCATTCCTCCGATCGTATAGCTGCTCCATTCACCCAGTGCCAGGGACGAAGCTACGCCGATAAGCAGACAGCCGCATGTAATGATACATGCCGCACGGCCGCGGGTAAAATGAAACTTCTCGTGCAGGAAAGCCGTGGAAACTTCATGCAGGGAGATCGTAGAAGTCAGGGCAGCCAGTGCCAGCAAAATATAGAAAGCAACCGAACAGATCCAGGCTAATACCGGAACACCGCCGAATGCCTGCTGGAATACGTTAGGCAGCGTGATGAATACCAGGGAAGGACCTGCGTCGGGCTGAATGCCGACCGCAAACGCCGCGGGGAACATGATCAGTCCGGCCAGAATGGCAACGAAGGTATCAATCAGCCCTACACTCATCGCTGTCCGGCCCAGACGGGTGTCTTTTCCAAAGTAAGATGCGTAGGTAGACAAACATCCCATTCCAAGACTTAATGAGAAGAATGCCTGCCCCATTGCTCCCAGAAAGACATCGGGAGTCACCTTGCTGAAATCAGGTTTCAACAAAAAATTCCACACCCTTCTCGGCTCCCGGCAATGTTACCGAGCAAATGGCAAGCAATACAACGAGTATGAACAGAATAGGCATCATCACTTTCGAAGAGCGTTCGATACCTTTCTCCACCCCTTTCACGATGATGAAATGAGTCAGCAGCATAAAGATGAAGAGCCACAGCAAAGGACGCAAGGGATCCTGTGAGAACTCCTGGAACATGGTAATAAATTCCGTGGAACTCTTTCCGGCGAAACCTCCGGTCGCTGACCTGCCAGACATACTCAAGTGTCCATCCGGCAACCACCGAGTAATAACCCAGAATAAGAAATCCGGAGAGTACGCCCAAATAGCCGACCCACTTCCATTTCGTTCCGGGTGCCAGTGCCTGATAGGCTCCACCGGTACTTGCCTTGGAAACGACGGGCCGATAGTAAACTCAGCAATCATGATAGGAAGCCCGAAAATAAACACGCATCCCAGGTAAATCAGGATAAAAGCTGCACCGCCATGGTTTCCCGTTTCAAAAGGAAAACGCCAGATGTTACCCAATCCTACTGCTGAACCTGCCGCCGCCAGAATGGCTCCGATCTTACTTCCAAACCCAACCCGTTCGTGATTATGTTGCATAAAAAACGTCTTTAAATTATAAATAGCATTTTAACAGGTCGCAAAAGTACAAAAATATCGTATTTTTGCAGAAAAAATTAAGAATTTGAATATGAAACATTACATTTGGAATTATCCACTTTCCCTGCTGACAGTCATAATTATCTGTTATCTTTCCTTTTTCACTCCGCCCAAAACCGATATGGAAGAGATTCCTTATATCGATAAAATAGTCCACATCTGCATGTATGGCGGGTTGTCAACCCTCTTGTGGGTGGAATATCTTTTCCGCCATCGCTCCATCAACTGGAAGCATCTGGGCACAGGAGCCATCATCTGTCCGGCTCTGATGAGCGGATGTATCGAGATCCTTCAGGCCAACTGTACCGAAACACGCAGCGGCGACTGGATGGATTTTGCCGCCAATTGTACCGGTGTCCTGCTGGCCGCTCTCCTGGCATATTATGTCTGGCGTCCGCTGATCTGGAAACACCTGCACCGCTAATCCATCGGAGACTCGCCGGAAGGCCTTCAGCCAAAAGTTCTCCAAAGTCCTTCAGCCATCCGGTCAGTCCATAATGGAAAGAGATTTCGTCCCGTCTCGCCAAAGCTTCAAGGAGCTTAAAAAAACGCCGAAACGTTTTCATCAAAAGCCCGAAGTCTTTTCCTTTAAACGCCGAAACGTTTTTTTAAAAGCCCGGGGCCTTTTGCGCTCTGCTTCGAAAAGGATAGTTTTGTCAGGAAAAAATACTGCCATGCCGAAGTCATCCTTTGACAAGGAAGACTCCAACATGGCAATCCATTGCTAACCTAATATAAATAAACTACCGGAAATCTTTCAGTTCTTCCTGCAAACGCTGGCGAGTGAAATAAATCCGACTCTTTACTGTACCCAGAGGCAATCCAAGCTTATCGGCAATCTCCCGATACTTGAATCCCGAAACATACATGGCAAACGGAATGCGGTAGTCCTTCGGCAAAGCGTTTACGACACGGCGCATTTCCTTTAAATTGTAAGCACCTTCCATGGAATCAGCTTCCAGTCCCGCACCCTGATTCAGATAAAACTGGTTGTCGGTCTGGTCTACATAAGTCTGATCACGCAAAGACTTCCGATAATTATTGATAAATATATTCCGCATAATCGTATATACCCAACCTTTGAAGTTGGTATCCGGCATATACTTTTCTTCATTATCCAATACTTTGAGCGATGTTTCCTGCAACAAGTCATTTGCCTCTTCATGATCTGCAGTCAATTTATAAGCGAAGAGCAAAAGTTCATTCTGAAGATTCACCAAGTTTTGAGCAAAGTTCATTGTTTTCATTTTTGTCGTTCTGATAATAATATCTGCTTTAATTCGGTTGCAATATTAACGACAAATCCCACAAGCATTGGGGTAAAACGAACAAAACACCGTAGAGAATCTATCAAAAAACGGATTTTACCCCCTGTTCTGATAGTTCACAGGGGGTATTTCTACTATTTCCAGCGGGAATAAGGCTCTTTCATCAGAAAAGAATTATAGTATTTCACCTGTCCCGTCACTTCTTCACCCAGAAAAGAAGGAGTTTCGAAAGGCTCTGAAACATCCTGAAGTTCCACTTCTGCCACAACCAGTCCTTCATTCTCTCCATGAAACTCATCCACTTCGAAGACGTGATTGCCGCAAGGAACCAGGTAACGGACCTTATCAATCATACCGGGTTCACACAAACGGAACAGCTCTTCCGCTTCATTCAACGGAAGTTCACGCTCCCATTCATAGCGGCTCAGTCCGGCTTCATCCGAAGGTCCCTTGATGGTGAGATAACCTTTTTCGTCGCGGATGCGGACTCTCACCGTACGTCCTCTCGCACTGCAAATATATCCCTGCCTGATCCGGCTGCTACTTTCCGCCTGCGTCCGGTAAGACGAGTCGGTAACCAAAAACTTACGTTCTATTTCCTGCATCGTTTTATCCTTTCATCCAATCTGCAAAAACAAGCGTTGGGAACTGAAAAACCTTTCGGCGGAACCATTGTCCACCCGTTTCTCAATTCCCAACGCCCTGCGTGCTATGCCAGAACATAGCCTGCAAAAATCAGCAGTGCCAGTAGGATCAGGCCTATACATATCCCTTTGAACAGGCGGTTGGCCTTCTCCTCTTCGCGCTTGCTATAACGTTGTCTTTTGCTGTTTTTATTATTCTTTCCCATAGTATGAACTTTTAGATTACCCTCTAAAAGTACAACTTTTTTATCAGAAAGCAAATATTCAGCCGGAAATTAAATTTCCGAATCCGAAAATTCCATCAGATAGGCCTTGATGAAAACCGTCGATCTTTCCGTCCATGACTCCATTGACATCTGAAGTCTGGTAGTTGGTACGATGATCTTTTACGCGGCGGTCGTCGAATACATAGCTTCGGATCTGTGATCCCCACTCGATCTTCTTCTTTCCGGCTTCCACCTTAGCCTGCTCTTCCATGCGGTGCTGAAGTTCCTTGTCGTAAAGGATAGAACGCAACTGACGCATCGCATTTTCCTTATTTTTCGGCTGGTCACGTGTTTCAGTGTTTTCAATCAGGATTTCTTCTTCCTCACCGGTATAAGGATCCTTATACTGATAACGCAGACGAACACCGGATTCCACCTTGTTTACGTTCTGTCCACCGGCACCACCGCTTCGGAAAGTATCCCATGACAGACGAGCCGGTTCTACCGTTACTTCGATTGAATCGTCAACCAGCGGAGTAACAAACACGGAAGCAAAGGAAGTCATTCGTTTACCCTGTGCATTGTAAGGAGACACACGCACCAGTCGATGCACACCGTTTTCGCCTTTCAGATAGCCATAGGCATAGCTTCCTTCAATGTTCATTGTAACGGTTTTGATGCCGGCTTCATCGCCTTCCTGGAGGTTGGCCACCGACAATTTATATCCATTGCTTTCTGCCCATCGCATATACATACGCATCAGCATGGAAGCCCAGTCCTGACTTTCTGTACCACCCGCGCCTGAATTGATCTTGAGAACGCAGTCCATCTGGTCAGCTTCAGAACGCAGCATATTCTTCAATTCCAGCTCCTCAATGGCCTGCATCGCTTTATTATAGGCATCATCGACCTCTGCTTCCGTCACCAGTTCGTCCTTGTAGAAATCAAAAGACAGTTCCAGTTCGTCCGCCAAAGTCTTTACTTCGTTGTAACCTTCAATCCAGTTCTGCAGGGTCTTTACTTTTTTCATCTGAGCTTCCGCCTTCTTGGCGTCATCCCAGAATCCGGGAGCCTGTGTACGGAGCTGTTCTTCCTCCACCTGTACCTTCTTGTTGTCAATGTCCAGGTAACGGTGAAGCGCTTCCGTACGCTCTTTTACATCTTTCAATTGTTCTATTGTAATCATGTTGACACTTGTTTCTTGCTTTGAAAGTGCAAAAATAATATATTTCAGCGAATTATCGAAACCTTGCCGGCACAGGCATCATTCTTCGTACATCTTTTCGATCTCAGCGGCATAATTTTTCAGCAATACAGGCCGTTTGATCTTCAATGTATTCGTCAGTTCTCCACGCTCCATGCTGAAAGGTTCAGGCAGCAAAGTAAAGCGCTTGATCTGTTCATAATGGGCAAATTCCTGCTGGAGAGTTTCGATGCGCATGCGGAACAGTTCCTGTATTTCCGTTTTCTGCAACAGGTCTTTCATATCCGTATAGGCAATATGATGATCCTTCGCATAGTTTTCAACCTGTTGATACTCGGGGACAATCAAGGCAGAAACAAACTTTCTCTGATCTGCAATGATGGAAATCTGATCGATATAGCGGTCCACTACCATCTTCGTTTCAATGGCTTGCGGAGCAATATACTTGCCGTTCGACGTTTTGAACAGGTCCTTGATTCGCTCTGTCAGATAAAGGAAACCATCTTTCATATATCCGGCATCTCCTGTATGGAACCATCCGTCTTCAGTCAAGGCATTGCGGGTGATCGCTTCTTTCTTATAATATCCTTTCGTTATCGTCTCGCCACGCAACAGAATCTCATTGTCCTCACCAAACTTCAGTTCCAGTCCAGGCATCAGACGACCCACGGAACCGATACGGTAGTCACCAATCCATCCGCATGATACGGTGGCTGTTGTTTCTGTCAGTCCATATCCGGCAACCATATTAATTCCGACCGAATGTACAAACTCTTCCACCTTTTCGGGAATCGCAGCTCCTGCTGTCGGGAAAAAGTTTCCGTTCTCAATACCGATCGTTTTCTTCAACAGACTGTAAATGGTCTTGTCGTAAAACTTATATTTGGCGCGCAACATTGCCGGCGGAGTCTTACCGTTCATCAGATAATCAATGTTATGAGCCTTGCCGACCTTCAGCGCATCCAGCATCAGCATTTTCTTCAGCCCTGTTGTCTCATCGATCTTTTCCAGCACACCCGCATATACTTTCTCCCAAAAGCGAGGTACACTGCACATCGCCGTAGGACGTACTTCCTTGATGGTTTTCTGAATATCCTGAGGACGCAGGTTAATGCATAATACACATCCCCGGTCCAGACAATAGTATGACCAGGCCCGTTCAAAGATATGGGTAAAGGGAAGGAAGTTCATCACGACATCCTGTTCACCCAATGTTGTCAAGCGTCCGTGATGAGCCTTGAATGCTGCTTCGTAACAAGAATGATGCAACATAACCCCCTTTGACTCACCGGTTGTACCCGATGTATAAAGGATATTGGCCAGATCCTGAGGAGATGATTCAGCCGTCAGCTTATCTACCTGCTGCTGTAACTCCATATTATCCCCCAAAGCCAGGAAATCTTCATAATACAATGAATTTGTATCGCCCGGAGCCAGTTTCACGGAAGAATCAAAAACGATGATCCGTTTCAACGTATGACACAGGTTCTGCACCCGTGAAGCGACATCATACTGATACTGTTCGCCTACGAACAGAAAACGGATGGCAGCATCCTGCAATATATAATGAACTTGTGCTTCGGAACTGGTTGCATACAATGGAACGGTTACCGCACGAACACCGAAAGCTCCGAAATCCGTATACAGACATTCAGGCTTGTTCTGTGAGAACACACCAATATTCTCCTGAGCCTGCACACCTAAAGCTACAAGTGCTCTGGATACTTTGCTTACTTTCTCGGAGAACTGGTTCCAGCTGACAGGGATCCACGTAGAAGTCGCATAATCCCGGTATTTCAACGCAACTCTCTCTCCGTAATTTTTGAGCTTGACGCTGTATCAAAAGCGACAAATAAGAAGTATTCATTGACTGTTTATTTAAATATACTTTTGCAAAGATATTGTTTTATTTGGAATTAATCATCATATCAGGACATTAATCTGTCCAACCCATCAGCCAGTTAGAAGATATGAGACTTAACCCTAATTGCATATACAACTGATTTAAATGAACCGGAGAAGATGAATTTTCAAGTAAAAAAGTTATCTTTGCATGGCTAAAAAAACAGGATACTTATATGGTAGACATCAGTTATTATACATCAGAAGCGCTTACATTACTTCACTCTCTGATCGGCATTCCTTCTATAAGCCGTGAAGAAGAGGCCGCCGCTGACTTTCTGCAAAATTACATTGAAGAAAACGGTATCATGACAGGACGTTCCGGAAACAACATCTGGTGCATCAGTCCCATGTTCGACATCAACAAGCCCACCATTCTGCTTAATTCGCATATCGACACGGTGAAACCGGTAAACGGCTGGCGCAAACATCCGTTCACTTCGAAAACTGAAAACGGAAAGATTTACGGATTAGGCAGTAACGATGCCGGTGGAAGCGTGGTTTCCCTGCTTCAAGTGTACCGTCATCTGAGCAGTACGGAACAAAGTTACAATCTGATTTTCCTTGCCTCATGCGAAGAAGAGGTATCCGGAAAGAACGGAATCGAAAGCGTCCTGCCGCAGCTTCCTCCCATTACCTTAGGTATTGTAGGCGAACCGACAGAGATGCATCCGGCTATCGCAGAAAAAGGACTGATGGTTATTGACGTTACCGCCCACGGCCGGTCGGGACATGCGGCACGGAACGAAGGAGACAATGCCATCTATAAAATCCTTCCGGATGTAGAATGGTTCCGGACTTACCGCTTCCCCAAAGAATCAACCTTGCTGGGCCCTGTCAAAATGAGCGTCACTCAAATCAATGCAGGCACACAGCACAACGTGATTCCTGACACCTGCAGTATTCGTGGTAGATATCCGGAGCAATGAATGCTATTCCAACCAGGACTGTTGACGAAATCTGCAAACATATTCAAAGCGAAGCTAAAGCACGTTCATTCCGACTGAATTCTTCCAGCATCGATATCAATCACCCGTTCGTACAGCGGGCCATCCAGTTAGGCAAGACTCCCTACGGATCACCGACATTATCCGATCAGGCACTGATGCCTTTCCCGTCTGTCAAGATCGGTCCGGGAAAGTCTTCCCGCTCACACACCGCAGACGAATACATCCTGATCAGTGAGATAGAAGAAGCAATCGGTACTTATATCCAGATTCTGGACGGGCTGACCATTTAAGAAAATCCCTAAGATGACATAAACCACACGGGGCGGTAAAAAAGCATTCCACTTTTCACCGCCCCGCATTGTTTATATACAGTCTCACAAGCGAATCCACTGTTCGGGATTCAGTTTTACAGTTTCCTTACGCAACTGAAAATGCAAAACAGCATTGCCTGATTTATCGGTGCTTACCTCGCCGATTATATCACGGGTCCGCACCAGAGATCCTTTCTTAACACGGACAGAAGACAAATTGCAGTAAACGGAAATATAACTTCCATGACGAACCAGAACGTTAGTCAGGCCATTATACTGGAATACGGCAGAAACTTCTCCGTCGAAAACGGCCCTTGCATAAGCTCCGGGCTTTCCTTTTATATCCATGCCCTTATTATCCAGCCGGACATTCTTCATTACCTGATACTGACCGTAATGTCCTACCACTACATAAGGCCCTGTAATAGGAACAGGAAGTGCGCCCTTGTTCCGTTCGAAGGAACCCGACAAACGTCTTTCGTCCGAGTCCACCTTATATATATCCATCTGTTCGGTCTTTTCCTTTCCGGTTGAAGCAGCGGTCGTTTCGCCTGCTTTCTCTCCGGTTTCAGCTTTCTTACGGGCAGCATCGGCTGCAGCTTTCCGGCGTGCTTCCTCTGCTTTCCGCTTCTTTTCCGCCTCAGCACGCTTACGGGCTGCTTCAATCTCCTGCTCGATCAGACGATCAATCTGGGCATTCAGCTTGTCTGCCGAACGACGTTTCCGGTTAATCTCAGCCTGAATGCTGCGCTGTTTCTTCTGAAGTGCCGTCAACAGCGTTTTCCTTTTCGCCTTCCTGCTTCTCCAGTTTCAGCTTTTCTTCTTCTCCCTGCTTCAGCAAGTCTTCCTTCGCCTGGCGGCTGGCCACTAATGTAGCCTTCTTGTCGATTACTTGCTTCTGCTTGCGTTGAAGCTGTAATCCCTGCAAACGCTGGTAGTCGGCGTATTCTCTCACGTAACGCAGGCGGCGATACATCTGGCTCAGGTTATCAGCAGAAAAGATGAACATCAGCTTTTCCTGCACCGACTTGTTGCGATACATATACTTCACTGACTCTTCGTATTTCTTCTGTTTGTCTTTCAGGTCTGCCTGCAGGCGCTTCAGTTCTACTCCCAGCCGATCCACCTCCAGCTGAATTGCCTGCACATCATGCTCAATCATCGCAATGTATTTCTTGCGTTCATCGATCTGTCCGGTCAGCAAAGCCAGGTTGTCCAACTGGCTCTTCACGTCCTTTTCCGTAGACTGAAGCAGTGTTTCAGACTCAGAAATCTGCTGACGCAATTCCTTGCGCTGCTGTTCCAGTTCGCGGATCTTCCGGGTGGTCTGCGCTCCAAGGCCCGACACACACAGGCAAAACACTAAGATTATCCAGGACCTTTTCATACACCTTTCAGCATTTTCAACAGTTCCACCAGTTCTACCTTGCGGTACCTGGAAGAGACTTTGGTACGTCCTTCCCAATGATCATCGACCGACAGACGCGAAAATTTCATCTCCAGCGAAAGGTCACTCCGAACTCCTCCGACCGTCAGCAGCATGTGCTGCGGGAAAGGTTTCCGGTCAAGTATACCAAAATCATCATAGTTCCAGTTCAGCACATAATCCGTTCCACGCAGTCCGATCTCCGTCTTCTCCAGCAAGCCCTGATCGGCGCTCGTATGGAATGTATAATCAAATTCTTTGCCGGAACGCACCTGCAACCGTACCCCTGCTTCGTCCTGTACGATCCGGAAACGCTTCACGTCGTCTGCATCCAGGACGTTCTTTCCCGGGAGGAAAAGCTCGTTAAGAAACAACGACTGCAACACACCGAAACTCAGTTCCATATTGGCCAGACCGCTCAACATGGCATAGGAAACCTCCACATACCGCTTGTTCATCCGGTCGATCAGCAGCAATCCCTCCGGAGTAATCTCCATACGTGCCACTTCGATGCCCAGCAGAGGAGCGACGGAAAACTGAATCACTTCCCCCTTGCGGATGCGTACCGTAGCGTTCACTTTAGCCTTTCCCTTGTCTCCCATATCCAGATTCAAGGCAACCTTTCCGGTGACACTCTTCCACTCCGGGGCAGCAGCAATGACCTTCTCCACATAAGCTTCGCCAGTCAGACCGCCCACCATCGGCGAACGTTCCAGGGAACGCCGGGAAGCACAGGAAGCCATCAGCAAGATGGCCGCCACGACAGTCAGATAAGATAAGACACGATGTTTCATTCCGCAATGTATTTTTTCAATGCAATTTTCTTCTTCAGTCTGCGTAATTCCGCTTCAGTCCGGGGAGTCGACCCGTCCTCCGGTGTACTCTTCATAGCATCTGCCTGTTTCCAATAAGACAGTGCCTTCTCCTTGTCACCCAGCATAAAATATATGTCTCCGCAATGCTCCACAATGACCTGGCTGCTGTCGCCGCCACATTTCATGGCCTGCTCGATATACAGACGGGCTTCCGTATATTTCTCCTTTTCGAACAAGATCCAGGCATACGTGTCCAGATAAGTTGCATTCTCAGGCTCAGCCTTCACCGTGCGGTAGCTCATCTCTTCAGCCTTGTCAAGCTGACGGCGTTCCACGGACAGGAAGTATGCATAATTGTTCAAGGTTCCGATATTGTCAGGATTGTAGACCAGCGATGAATCATAAGCTGCATAAGCCTCCGCCTTCATATCCTTGGAATGATAGATATCTCCCAGAATCGCATAGAAGTCGGACACGATATTCTTGTCGCTCTTTTCATTCACCTGCTTCACTCCTTTCTGGAAAACTTCCAGTGCCTTGTCTGTCTCATCCTTCTGATAATGGGCCAGTCCCAGGTAATAATAGAACTCCATCGCATCGGGATTATACTGCAAAGCCGGAGTCGCCACCTTGACCACTTCATCCAGATCATTGTCACGGATGGCGTAAGCCAGCAGCTGCAGACGGGCCGGTTTGTTCTCCGGATCCAGGGAAAGCACCTGTGCAAAACGGGAACAGATTCCTTCTCCATCCGCTTTGTAATCAGATACTGGGCACAAAGCATGGCCAGATCGGCATTCTGTTGCGGACGCTTCAATATATTCTGGAACAGAGAGACGATTTGCGTGCTGTCACGGTTGGTCTGCTCCGACTGTACAATCAACTGACGCATGATTTCCATCTTCGTATCTGATTCCACATTGTCATTCAGGAGAATCGTATCCAGCTGCACATGATACATGCTGTCCTGCCCCATCTTCTGGTAGTAAGAAGCCATCGAAAGCAGGGCCGGCGCGTATCCCGGATCATCTTTCAAAATGCGCTGATAGACATTATATGCTTCCGTTGACTTTCCGTTGTCCAGGTAAAGATCTCCCAGGATCGTCTGATACGCAGGTCATACGGGTATTCTTTCGAAAGACTCTCGATTTCCAGGAAAGCCTTCTCACTGTCGTTCATCAACAGATAAATACGGAATTTCATCATACTGATCTGTTCCGACTTGCCATCGAGTTCTTCCAGACGGTTCAGCACCCGAATTTGTGCTTCATAATCCTTGGTCTGTCCGTACAGATCGACCAGCGACATCAGCGGCTCCAGCCGGGAAGGATACTGACGCGTCATGTCTTCATATACGGTAATCGCCTTTTCCCATTCACGCTTGCGCTCATAATAGGAAGCCAGCGTCTGCTTGTACCAGAAATTAGACTCATCAGCTTTCACTGCCTGTTTCAGTGCTTCCTCGCTCTTTTCCTCTTGTTCCGAGGAAGAGATAAAACTGCGCTATTTCATAACGGGCCGCTGCCGACTGAGGATAAATGTCCAGACAATGCTTGTAAGTTCAAAGGCCGCATCATAATCGCCCTTATGCTTCATCCGGAGTGCCTCCAGAAAATAATAATCATACTTCCGGCGCTGTTCATAAGTCAGCGGATCCTTCTCACTGACCGCAGCAGTCTTTCTGGCTGCATGTCTGCCCGTTGTTCCGCATGCGGATACCAGCACCAGCAGACCGAACAGGAAAAGATAAGCCCATTTCTTCATACTTTTCATCCGTTAAATAGTTCCTGTATGTCCGAAACCACCGGCTCCTCGCTGTGTTTCGTCCAGATTTTCCACTTCCACCCATTCAGCCTGTTCGTGACGCGCAATCACCATCTGAGCAATGCGTTCTCCGTCTTCAATGACAAACTCCTCGGAAGACAAGTTTACCAGAATGACACATACCTCTCCGCGGTAGTCGGCATCAATCGTTCCCGGTGAATTAAGTACGGTGATTCCTTTCTTGATGGCCAGTCCGCTTCGGGGACGTACCTGTACTTCGTAACCGGCCGGGATAGCCATATACAGTCCGGTCGGAACCAGACAACGTTGCAAAGGTTTCAGAACCAGCGGTTCATCCAGGTTGGCACGCACATCCATTCCGGCAGAAAGCGAGGTTGCATACTGAGGCAGGGGATGTTTTGACTTGTTTATGATCTGTACTTTCATGCAATAATTTCAAGTTTGTTGTTTAAGCTTGCGAATTTACACATTTCATGGGACTTATACACCTGTTTACCATTTTTTAAAAGGTTTCGTCCGTCCCCGGCCAGCCTCCGTCCGCTCACGAAGTTTTCCTCCTGCGGTTTCCAGCACCCACTTCCGGCACAAATTATTTCTTTCAAAAGACAAAGCCGTATCAAGATTTATGCCTAGCTTTGCACATCAGAGGCACTTCCGAATCCTGCTGCCGTTCCTGCTGCTGCCGGAAAGACATGCAACGGAAGCGCAGACAAGAATACATTCAACAGAAAAGCAGACAACATGAACTGGCAACAACTGATATCCAACAAGCGTTTCGGACTGGAATTTCTGCACGAAACCCGTAAAGACGACCGCACGGAATTCCAGCGTGACTATGACCGGCTAATTTTCTCGGCTCCTTCCGGCGGCTGCAAAACAAGACGCAGGTGTTTCCTCTTCCGGGAAGTATCTTCGTACACAACCGTCTGACCCACAGTACTGGAAGTGTCGTGCGTGGGCCGTTCTCTGGGAAACTGAGACCGCAGCCCTGCTTTTACAGAAGCATCCGG
>ENA-OQDC01001208-OQDC01001208.1-human-gut-metagenome-genome-assembly--contig:-NODE-1208-length-13943-cov-6.627533_pt1 | contig 13943 bp, 12 predicted proteins | sample MGYA00242770_ERZ504601 | MGnify/ENA primary metagenome ERZ504601 (study PRJEB26092, sample SAMD00036305) | human gut metagenome | host: Homo sapiens | study: EMG produced TPA metagenomics assembly of...
TCGCGGCATGAAAAAACCCGCCGCATAAGCGACGGGTTTTACAACCTGGCTCCCCGGGTAGGACTCGAACCTACAACAGCGCGGTTAACAGCCGCGTGCTCTACCATTGAGCTACCGAGGAATTTAAAAGCCCAGCGGAATGGGCTGAGAAATTCTGGCTCCCCGGGTAGGACTCGAACCTACAACAGCGCGGTTAACAGCCGCGTGCTCTACCATTGAGCTACCGAGGAATAGGTGCGTGCTCTCAAGCAACGAAGTTTATTATACGGACGAATCAGCTCAGGGCAAGAACTTTTTTAAGAATTTTTCCGACCTAGTCATTGGGGACGTCCCCAATGACCACATGAAAGCGCCCCCAAGCGGATGTGCTTGAGGGCGCTTCTTGCTTGCGAGGTTATGACTCGATGTAGTCCTTCAGCTTGCTGCTGCGGCTCGGGTGGCGGAGCTTGGCCAAGGTCTTGGACTCGATCTGGCGGATACGCTCGCGCGTGACGCCAAACTCGCGGCCGACTTCCTCGAGCGTGCGGGGATGCCCGTCGACAAGGCCAAAGCGCAGCTCGATAACCTTGCGCTCACGATCGGCAAGCGAGTCGAGCACCTGAGTGAGCTGCTCCTGCAGCATGGAGAAGCTGGCGGCATCGGGCGGAACGATAGCCTGGGAGTCCTCGATAAAGTCGCCCAGCTGGGAATCCTCTTCCTCGCCGATGGGGGTCTCGAGCGACACGGGCTCCTGCGAGATCTTCTGGATCTCGCGGACGCGGTCGGCGCTCATGTCCATCTCGGCACCGATCTCCTCGGGGGTCGGGTCGCGACCCAGGTCCTGAAGGAGCTGGCGCTGCACGCGGACGAGCTTGTTGATAGTCTCAACCATATGCACGGGAATACGGATGGTACGGGCCTGATCGGCAATGGCGCGCGTAATGGCCTGACGGATCCACCACGTGGCGTACGTGGAGAACTTAAAGCCCTTCTGGTAGTCGAACTTCTCGACGGCGCGGATCAGACCGAGGTTGCCCTCCTGGATCAGGTCAAGGAACAGCATGCCGCGGCCGACATAGCGTTTGGCGATGGAGACGACCAGACGCAGGTTTGCGCTGATGAGTGCCTGCTTGGCTTCGAGGCCCACGTTCTCAATGCGCGTAAGACGACGCATCTCGGCACGCGTGAGCTCGAGCTCGCCGGCATCGGCAGCCTCGAGCTTCTCGGTGGCCTCGAGACCGGCCTCGATCTTCATGGCCAAATCGACCTCTTCGGAGGCGGTCAGCAGGTCGACCTTGCCGATCTCCTTGAGGTACATACGAACCGGATCGCCGGTCAGCATCACCGTGGAGGCATCGATGCCACGCACGCGGGAGCGTGAACGGGACGTGTGCACGGTGCGCTTCTTCTTGCTCTTGGAAGAACCCATCTCGGCATCGGCCTGACGGGCCATCTTGAGCTCGTGATCGTCGAGCGAGCCGGAATCGTGCTCGTCGTCGTCATCGAAATCGTCGGTATCGGTATCGTTATCGTCATCGTCGACGTCCATGGGGGCGTCGTCGTTACCGCTCGCGGAGATAATCTGGATGCCGCTGTTGCGCAGCGCGGAATACACCGCGGTGAGCTGCTCGTCAGAAACATCGATATCCTTCAGGGCGACCTGAATCTCGTCCTCGGTTACCGAAGTCCTGTTTGAGCCGTTGCCCATGAGCTTTGCAACGTAGGATTCCAGCCCAGTACCCGTGCTCTCAGTCTTTTTTGGCACAGATTCTCCCTTCATAGTCCACAGGACTCAATACTTTAGCACACACATTGACATCTATACCCAAAAAGAGGACTGGATATAGGCGAGAATACGCTGGTTGACCACAACATCTAGGTTTGTTCGGTGCCCGCGGCCTCCAGACCGATCAAACGGAACGGGTCCGCCACGCCGCCGATAGACTTTTGCAGCTCGCGTTGACGCTGCGAATCCTGCGCGGCCTGCACGGTCAACGCGCGACGGGCCTCATCATCGAGCGAACGGTCCTGGCGCAGCTTGGCCTGTGCGGCACGCATGCGGCGCTTGATGGTGTAGAGCTCGAGCGTATCGAGCATGAACACGATGTTCGTCTCGGTGGGGTGCTTGCTCGTCGCGGAGATGCGCCCGGCACTCACAAGCGTTGCCGCCTCGGGACAGACCGAGCGCGCCGCATCCATGCAGGCTGCAGGATCGGTTCCCGGCGGCGTTGCCAGAACGGCCCATGCGATGGACTCGTGACGTGGGTCAACCCACTCGATAGAGCAGATGCGGTCGGCATACGTGCGGAACAGGTCGGGGTAGCTCGTGAGCATCGTCAACAGCTCGCGCTCCCCTGCCAAGGACTTGCGCTCAAGATCAGTAAGAACCATCGGCGCCGCCGCAGCCGGAGCGCCCGAACCATCAGTCACAGGCACAGCACCCATACCATCAGGCACATCGATCGGCGGCAGGTCGTCGACGACCTCCACGGGCGCGGCACCGTAGGCATCGAGCGGGACGTAGTCATACGGCTCTTCTTCGACCGGCGCGGACACCGGCGGCGTCGCGCCCGATGCCCAAGCACCGCGAGATGCCCCCTGCGAACCAGACGTCCGACCGCCCGCGCTACCAGAGCGCTCGGCTTGCGCCCGCTGGCGTTCATAGTTCTGCTCACGACGTCGTTCCGCATCTTCGCGCTTGGCGACATCGCGAAACACGCGACCCGAACTCGCGCGAACCGTCTCCAGATCCAAACCCAGCAGATCGGCAATCTGGATAAAGTATGTGTCGATCATATAGCTATCGCGCAGCGGATAGATAAGCGTCAGCGCATCTTCCAGCGCCTTGGCACGACCGCCCGGCGTGGTGATGTCACTCGACTCCTGCAGCGAACGGTAGACAAAGTCCATGAGCGGCTCGGCAGCGTCGATGCGCGCCTGAAGCTCCTGTCCACCATGCGCCGTGATGAACTCCATGGGGTCGTTGCCGTCGGGCAGCACCACGCAGCGCAGGTCCATCGAATCCTGCTCGATAAATTGAATCGCGCGACGGGCGGCCTTCTGGCCCGCGGCATCGCCATCGAACATATACACGATACGCTTGGCAAAGCGGGTGAGCGTCTTGACGTGATGCTCCGTGAGCGCGGTGCCCAGCGTGGCGACAACGTTTTTGATCCCCGCCTCCCAGCAGGCGATACAATCGGTATAGCCCTCCACCACGATGGCCGTATCCTGCGCGACGATAAACTCCTTGGCCCAGTTAAAGCCATAGAGGTTTCGCTTTTTATGGAACACGCTCGTCTCGGCGGTGTTGAGGTACTTGGGTTGGCCGTCACCCATGATGCGCCCGCCAAAGGCAATGTTGTGACCCTGCTCGTCAAAGATGGGAAACATCACGCGGTCGTAGAAGCGGTCGGCAAGCTGCCCGCGCCCGCGGCTCACGGCAACGTTGGCGTCGATCATCTCCTGCGGGGTAAAACCCGCCTGGGACAGGTGCGACACCAGCGCGTTGCGGCCCGGTGCAAAGCCCAGGCAGTAGCGGCGGCAGACGTCGCCACCCATACCACGGCTGGCAAAGTACTCGCGTGGACGGCCGTCCTTACCGCGCATAAGCATGGTGTGGTAGAACTGGGCGGTCTCGGCACACAGATCGTAGATGCGGGCACGCTTGGTACCGCGCTCGCGACGATCTCCGGTGTCATGCAGCTCAATACCCGCACGATCGGCCAAATAGCGGATTGACTCGGGAAAGCTCAGGTTTTCGCGCTTCATGATATAGGTGAAGACGTCGCCGCCTTCGCCGCAGCCAAAGCAGTGCCAGACCTGCGTAGCGGGGATAATGTGGAAAGAAGGCGTCTTTTCGCCATGGAAGGGGCAGCAACCCCAAAACTCATGGCCGCGGGGCTTGAGCTCAACCGTTTCCTGCACGATGGCAACTAAGTCGGACGCAGCGCGTACCTGGTCTTTTTCCTCATCGCTAATCACGGATACTCACCCCCTGCTCGCCCAAGTTGTGACGAATATCCTCGATATTACCCTCGACGGTCGAGATCAACTCATCCAGCGATTCGAACACACGCGAGGGACGCAGCCAGCGCGTAAACGCCAGCGAAACGGAAGCGCCGTACAGGTCGCCCGTATAACCAATTAAGTTAGCCTCGAGATGCGATGAAGCGGCATCGTCGGCATACGTCGGCGGCAGGCCGACATTAACGGCAGCGGGCCACGCGATGTCATCGACGAGCACCAGACCCTCATACACACCATCGGCAGGCACCTGAATGCCGTCGGGAACCTGCAGGTTTGCCGTGGGAAAGCCCATGTCAGAACCCTCGTGACGGCCACGAATAACACCGCCACGCAGCATATACGGGCGGCCGAGCAACTCAGCAGCAAGCTCCACATGGCCCTGTCCCAGCTCATGACGAATGCGGGTGGCGCAAATGGCCTCACCGCCCTCGCAAAGCAGGTCGTGACCATACACGTCAACGCCGCGCTCGGAACCCCAAGAGCGCATCTCGGCAACACTAGAAGCACCGCCACGACCCAGCCTAAAGTCGCTGCCAACGCGAATCGAACGAATGTCGACCAGACGCGACACCAGCGAGAGAAAAGCAACATGGTCGAGTGCCGCAACCTCAGGCGTAAAGGGAACGGCCACCACCGCATCGACCCCGGTCTGAGCCAAGGCATGTAGACGGTCGGCCGTCGTCATCAATTTTTGAGCGGGCGAAGGACTCACCACAACGTCCGGATCGGGATCGAAAGTGACCACGACCGCCTTGCAATCATGGGCGCGCGCATCGCTAACAAGCGCCGCAATGAGCTCCTGGTGTCCACGGTGAACGCCGTCGAACACGCCGATGGCAATCGATGCGGCACCCAGGTGCTCACACTTATCAAACGCATCGGCAGTAACGATGTGAGCCACGTCCGACTCGCCCGCGAAAAAAATACGCGCGAGCTCGTGAGCGGACAACATCATCGAACACCGCCGATTGCCTGCGGAAACACGTGCTCCATGACAAAGCGGCCACCCTCGATGCGGGCGAGCGCCTTGAGTCCCCCATCGAGCACCAACGCAAAAGGCGACTTCGAGGTATCGAAATCGGCAAGCGCACGCTCAACGGGAATGCGTCGACCGCAGAACAGATCGTCGGCAAGATTGCCCGGCAAGTCAACACGCGTGGCGCCCAGGGCCGCAATGGGATCCAGGGCAAAGCCGGGCGCGGACTCGGGAGAAAGCTCCTCGACCGCATGACAGGCGCCAATGGAAACAACACCGGAGGCCGTGCGGCGCAGCGCGGAAATGTGCGCGGCGCTCTCGCAGGCGCGGCCCAAGTCGCGAGCGAGCGCACGGATATAGGTGCCCTTGCTCACCGAGAACGCCACGGTCCACACACACGTATCACCTTCGCCGCCCACGGCGATCAGGTCGGCGGCATAGACCTCGACGGGGCGCGGAGGTAGGTCCACCGCATTGCCCTCACGAGCAGACTTGTAGGCGCGAACGCCATTGACCGAGATAGCCGAAAACGCCGGCGGCACCTGCATCTGCGGACCCAGCATAGCGGCCAGGCGCTCACGGGCATAGGCAGGATCGCGGAGCTCGTTGGCAACAGCCACCGTGCGGACCGCCTCGCCCTCCGCATCATCGGTATTGGTCTCGGCGCCAAACGAGATGTCGGCGACATAGCTTTTGGTATCGAGCGTGAGCATGCCCAGCAGACGGGTGGCCTGGCCCACACCCACCACCATGACACCCGATGCCATGGGGTCGAGCGTGCCGGCATGGCCGACGCGCCGCTCATGGAGGGCGCGCCGGCATTGCGAAACCACATCGTGGGACGTGCAGCCCACCGGCTTATCGACGGCGAGCAGCATATTCAATTGAGAAGGCGTACGACGAGCCATGTACCATCCAAAATGTTAGAGCTCGACGGTCACCGAAGCGGGATCCTCCCCTACCAGCTCGGCCAGCATGGGAAGTGCCACGGTGAGCGTCTCGAGAATCGTTCCGTTGTTGGAGAAACCGGCGGCAGCAGGATGTCCGCCTCCGCCAAAGGCAGCAGCGATCTCGGACACGTTGAGGTCACCCTTGGAGCGCAGGTTGCCGCGCACCTTGGTATCGCCCTCAATGCCCTTCAGGAACAGGCAGACCTCGACGCCCATCACCGAGCGCACCACGTCAACCAGACCGTCGCACTCATCCGAGGTGACACCGCACGCCTCAAGGTCACTCTGGTACGCGTAGCTATACGCGACGCGCCCGTGGGCCACCGTCTTAATGCGGCCCATAACGATGGACTTGAGGTGCAAAAACTCAACGCGCATGCTCTGGTAGACCTCGAGTGCCACACGCGCCGGATCGGCACCGTGGGCAACCAGACGCGAGGCTGCATGGAACGCGGCGGCGTCGGCGTTTTGGTACTGAAAACGGCCGGTATCGGTAACCAAGCCACACAGCAGGCAGGTTGCAACGCCATCACGTGCGACAATGCCGCAATTGTCCAAGAAGCGGTCGATGATCATGGCGCAGGCTGCAGCTTCGACGCGCCTCAGGCTGAGCTCGGCAAACTCCTCGCGCGCCGGATGGTGATCGAAGCACACCACATGCTTGGAGCGACGAAGCACCTCGGCGGAATTATTGAGACGCTCTACGACCGGTACGTCCACCGAGATGAACAGGTCAGGATTGCCGGTGTACGCAGATGCCGGCACCAGGCGATCGGAGCCTTCCATAAAGCGGTAGATACGCGGAACCGGGTCATCGTCTGCCAACAGCAGCGCAATGTCCTTGTTGGGGAAAAACTTCATGAGCGAAAGGCCCAGACCCAACACGGAGCCCAAGGCATCGCCATCGGGAGAAGTATGTCCCGAAATCGCAATGGAGGACGCACCCTCGATGAGCTCGAGGATGCGTCGCTGAATATCTGCAGACTCGCACGAGGCGAGGTCGGCGGAATTAGTCATCTAAAGCTGCCTCCTGGGCGGCATCCGCTATCGGATAGCCGTCCTCGTCCTTTTCGATCGCAAGCGTGGCGGGAACGTTTTCCAGCGCACGCGTGATGCGCTCGGCCTCATCGGTCGAGCGATCGATGCGAAAATCGAGCTCGGGCGTAACACGCCAATCGAGCGAGCGAGCCAACAGGCTGCGAATACGGCCCTTAGCGCTTGCGAGCGCCTCCATGACCTCGTCGTAGCGGCTCGCATCGCACGACACGAACACACGCGCGAACGAACGGTCCACCGCGACCTCGACCGCGGTCAAAGTAACCAGGTCGAGACGCGGATCGGAAACCTCAAAGAGCAGGATATAACCGAGCTTCTCGCGAAGCTGCTCGCCCAGACGGCGGGTTGCCTGCGTTTGCTTCATAGCGCTACCCCCTACTCGGTACGGGCAACCTGGTCGATGCGGTAACCCTCGATCTGGTCGCCGGGCTTGATGTCCTGGAAGTTCTCCAGGCCAATGCCGCCCTCGGAACCGCTCTTGAGGCTCTTGGCCTCGTCCTTGTAGTGGCGCATCGAGGCGATCTTGCCGTTGAAGACCACGATGCCGTCGCGCACCAGACGCACGGAATCGGTCGCGGCGATCTCGCCCTCTTCGACACGGACACCGGCGGCGATACCGACTTTGGGCACCTTGAAGGTGTCCAGGACGGTCGCGGTACCCGTGGAGACCTCGACCTCGGTGGGCTTGAGCATGCCGATACGGGCAGCGTCGAGTTCCTCGAGGCACTTGTAGATGACGTCGTAGCAACGGATCTCGACGCCCTCGCGCTCGGCAGCGGAGCGGGCCTTACCGTCGGGACGGACACCAAAGCCGATGATGATGGCGTTGGAGGCGTCGGCCAGAACGACGTCGGTCTCGTTGATGGCACCAACGGCAGAGTGGATCGTGTTGATGCGAACCTCGGACTGATCCATCTTGTCGAGCGAGTCCTGAAGGGCCTCGATGGAACCCTGGACGTCGGCCTTGATGATCAGGTTGAGCTCCTTGACCTCGGCGTCGGCAATGGTCTCGAAGAGGTTCTCGAGCGTGACGTGCTTGACGCGGCTCTGCTCCTCGATACGGGCCTTGAGCGAACGCTCGTCGGCAAGGGCGCGAGCCTCGCGCTCGTCCTCGAACACACGGAACTCGTCACCGGCGTTGGGCACGGACTGCAGGCCCAGGATCTCAACGGCGTCGGAGGGACCGGCCTCGGTGACGGCGCGGCCCTTGGGGTCGAGCATGGCGCGGACGCGGCCGTAGGTGAGGCCGGCGACCAGCGTATCGCCCACGTGCAGGGTACCGCGGGTCACGAGCACAGTAGCGACCGAGCCGCGGCCCTTGTCGAGCTTGGCCTCGAGGACGTTGCCGGAGGCAAAGGTGTCCGGGTTGGCCTTGAGCTCGAGCACATCTGCCTGGAGCAGCACGGTCTCGAGCAGATCGTCGATACCGATCTTCTGCTTGGCCGAGATGTTGACGAACATGTTCTGTCCGCCCCACTCCTCGGGGATGACGCCGTACTCGGTGAGCTCCTGACGCACACGGTCGGGGTTGGCGCCGGGCTTATCGATCTTGTTGACGGCGACAACGATGGGTACGCCGGCGGCCTTGGCGTGGTTGATCGACTCGACCGTCTGGGGCATGACACCGTCGTCGGCAGCCACGATCAGAATGACGATGTCGGTCACCTTGGCGCCACGGGCACGCATAGCCGTAAAGGTGGCGTGACCGGGGGTATCGATGAAGGTGATCTTGCGGTCGTTGATCATGACCTGCGAAGCACCGATGGCCTGCGTAATGCCGCCCGCCTCGCCGGCAGCAACGCCGGTGTGACGGATGGCGTCGAGGAGGCTCGTCTTGCCGTGGTCGACGTGGCCCATGACGGTGACGACCGGTGCGCGCGGCTTAAGGTCGGCGGGATCGTCGTAGAACGAGAAGGTGTTCTCCTCCTCGGGGGTGATGATCTTGATCTGACGACCCAAGTCGTCGGCAACGAGCTCGACGAGGTCGTCGGACATGGACTGCGTCATGGTGAGCGGCGTACCCAGCAGGAACAGGCGCTTGATGATGTCGTTGGCCGGAACGTCGAGCGCCTCGGCGAGCTCCTGGACGGTAACGCCCTGGGAAACCTTGATGGCGTCGAGCTCCTCGGGGTTCACGCCCTGGGCCAGCGCCTCCTCAATCTTGCGCTCCTCCTGAGCCTTTTGCGGCCTCGCGCTCGCGCTTCTCCTTGCGCTTCTTGCGGCGACCGGTGGACTCGCGAGAGGCCTCCTCGACGGCGGCACGAGCCTCCTCGAGCACCTTCTCGCGGCTGTACTCCTCGGCCTCGCGAGCCATGCGGCTGTAGTGGTCCTCTTCGTTGTTGTGACCGCCCTTGCGCTTCTTGCCCTTGCCCTGCTTGTCGGGGTTGGGGAAGTCCATGCCGGCAGCGACGTTGTTGCTGGCATTGGTGCGATGGCTGTGGGGACGGTTCTCGGAGGCATTGCGCTCGGAGTTGTTGTCGGAAGCGTTGCGATCGTTACGACGGCCACCGCGACGGTCGTTGTTGCCGCCACGACGGTTGCCGCGCTCGGCAGCGCGCTCGGCCTTGGCCTTCTCCTCGGCGTCCTTCTTCTCCTTGAGGACGGTCTCCTGTGCGGCGATCTGGTCGAGCAGCGAACGGAAACGCGAACCGGAATCGGAAGCGGGAACGGCGCGGCGCTGGGCCTCGCGGGCAGCCTCCTCCTTCTCGCGGGCAAGGCGCTCCTGCTCGGCCTTCTTCTTGGCCTCGGCCTCGGCGCGGGCGGCCTCCTCGGCAGCCTGGGCAGCGGCGAACTGGCGGCGCTCCTCCTCGCGTGCCTTCTCGGCGGCGATGCGCTCGCGCTCTGCCTCGGCAGCGCGTGCTGCCTCCTCGGCGGCAGCGGCCTGCTCCTCGGCCAGCTTGGCGGCCTCGACTTCCTGGGCGCGGGCCTCAATCACCGAGGCGAGCTGCTTGCGGACCATGGCGACGTATGCGTCCTCCAGAGCGGAGGAAGCGGACTTAGCGGGAATCTTCATTTCGGCGAGATGACCCATCAGTTCCTTGGAGGTCATGCCGAACTCTTTGGCCAGGGTGGACACACGGACTTTTGCCATATGACTTCACCTACCCTTTCTGGCACCTTGGGTGCCTAGAGACTGAACGAGCGTGGGGTATGCGCTGGGACCCGCCCGGCGCGACCGCGCGCTAGATCAGGTCCTCCGCATCATCGAAGGCGTCGGTGTCGTGGACACCGCAGAAACGGGAGCCGGGACGGGCCTGGTTGCGGCACTGGATGCCGTCCTCGGACACGAACTCGCAGCGACGGACGTCCTCGTCCTCCTCGTCACCGATCAGGTCGGCGGCGGGCTCCTCGTGAACGGGAACATTCTTGAGGATGTCGGCGGCAAGGGTCTCGGACTTAATGTCGATGTGCCAGCCGGTCAGACGCGCGGCGAGGCGGGCGTTCTGGCCCTCCTTGCCGATGGCGAGGGACAGCTGGTCGTCGGGCACGATGACGCCGGCGTAGGCCTTCTCCTCGTCGATGAGGACGCGGGTGACCTTGGCAGGCGACAGGGCGTTGGCGACGTAGACGGCAGGATCGGCATCCCACAGGATGACGTCGACGCGCTCGCCACGGAGCTCGCCCACGACAGCGCGAACACGGCTGCCCTTGGGGCCGACGCAGGCACCCACGGGATCCAGACGGTCGTCGAGCGAGTGGACAGCGACCTTGGAACGCTGGCCGGGCTCGCGGGCGATCGACTTGATCTGGACGGTGCCCTCATAGATCTCGGGCACCTCCTGCTCAAACAGACGACGCATGAGCTCGGGGTGGGTACGGGAGATGACAATCGGCGGACGGCTGTGCTCGCCGCGAACCGGCTGCAGGTTGGAGTTGGGGTCGCGAACGTCGATGATCACGGCCTTGATGTGCTGGTTGTGCAGGTAGCGCTCGCCCATCGGACGCTCGTTGCGCTCGTTCTCGTAACGGCGCTGGTCGAAGTGCGGCAGCTCGGCCTCGACGCCCTCGCGAATCTTGACGATCGTGAAGTCGGGCGTGGACTGCAGCACGGTACCGCTGATGAGGTCACCGATGCGGCCGGAGAACTCCTCGTAGATCTGCTCACGGGCGGAGTTACGCACGATAGCGTTGATCTCGGCCTTGGCGTGCTGGGCGGCGATGCGGCTCGTGTTCTTGGGGGTGACGTCGATCTCCTCGAACTCGGTGAAGTTGCCCTCCTCGTCCATGGAATCGTCGATCGGCTCCAGGCGGTAGACGTAGATCTTGCCGGTGGTGCGGTCGATGGTCACCTTGGCGCCCCACTCAAGATGCAGGATCTCGGCATAGCTCTTGGCGAGCGACTGCTCCAGGCGGTCGATCAGGTAGAGCTGGTCGATGTGCTTCTCCTGGCAAAGCTCCATCAGGGCGGACATCATGTCGGATGCTGCCATCTTACTTTCCTTCCTTCGCGGGCTTGAAGTCGTAGGTGGGCTTCAACTTGCACTTTTTAACATCAGAGAAATCGAGGGTGACGGACTCGCCGTCCTCGAGCTCGAGGGTCACGTCGGTCTCGGTCGCAGCGGCAATCTTGCCGGCGTACTTGCGACGGCCCTCAGTGGCGGTGGAGGTGAGCTCACAGTTCTCGCCCACAAAGCGGGCAAAGTCGCACGGGCGGCGCAGCGGGCGCGCCATGCCCGGGCTCGACACCTCAAGCGTATAGCTCGAAGAGATAGGGTCGAGCTCCTCAATCACATCGCCGACCCACTTGGTGTTGGCCGTGACGTCGTTGAGAGACAGGCTCTGACCCTCGGCACCCTCGATACGCACGCGCACGCAGGGGGCCTTGGTGGCGCCCACGAGCTCGACGTCGACGATGTCGACATCGTGCTGGGGAGCGACGGCCTCGAGCGCGTCGATGATCGCCTGCTCGGTCTTGGTCTTGACCATTGCGGCACCTCCATCCATACAAAAAAGAAGCGGGGCCGAAACCCCACTTCTTTCAATTACAACTTCATTTGCAAGCAAACTATACCAATAGCTGCGGAAACGCGCAAGCACAGTACGAATCTGCAGGTCAGCGTGCGCACAGGTTCTCCACAAGAATGGGACAATTGACCGAGGAACCCCATGCGGCGCGCCCTCAACAGTCCCAAAACGGGCCATGCGTCCCAGCGTGCCGACCGAATCGGGCCCTATGGGCATTCCATCCCTGGGCGCACATCGGCCAGACTAGAGCCGAGAGGCATTCTGTAGCGAGAAAGCCTGCCGCACGCATTGACCGCACAACCTTCCAGTATCTCTACGGCAAGGAGGATCCATGGAACGCCTAGGCACCCTCTGCGCGACCGCGCTCGTCGTCGCTGCCTGCTCGTTCGCTCTGACGGGCTGCAACAACATCGATGGCAAAACCGGAACATGCGAACCGGATCGTGGCAGCACCAAAGCCATCGAGAAAACCGAACCCCCGGTAAGCTTCGACAAAATAGACGAAGACATCGACGATCCCCAGGGCCTAGGTCCCGACCCCCAAGAACAGTTCCCCATCGACCTTGAGGCAGACGAAAACGTCCATGTTACCTGCGTGGGCAAGGACACCGACGGCTACGGAGACGCCGCGCTCGTCTTTACGGTGACCAACAATACCGGTGTCGACATGATGTTTGGCGACGCGGACTCCTATGCCTACGTCAGCGGTAAGGTCTGCGACGTGCGCATGCGCCAGCAGGTCGCAGCGGGCGAGGAAACGCGCGCCATGCTCACCTTTGTGGGCACCTTCGACGACCCCGACTTTGATGTGAACAACGACCTCAACGACATCTACCTCAACATTTGGATGTTCGAAGAGGCAACGGGCAACGTTTACTTTAGGGACCTAGTACACATCCCGTAGAAGACGGTGCGACGCACTGACTAAGCAGGGCATACAACACAAAACGAGGGACGACCCAACCGGACCGTCCCTCGTTTATTGCATGCCAGCTTTACACGCAGCGCTTACTTGACCACCAGGTTGACCAGCTTGCCGGGCACGCAGATGGCCTTGACGACCGTCTTGCCCTCGGTCCACTTGGCGACAGCGACCTCGGCGGCAGCCTGCATCTCCTCGTTGGAGGCATCGCGGGCTACGTCGATGCGGCCACGAACCTTGCCGAGCACCTGCACGACAATCTGCACCGTGTCCTCGATGGACTCGGCCAGGTCGAACTCGGGCCAGGCGGCGGTATAGGCGTTGCCCTCGCAGCCGAGTGCCTCATGCCACAGCTCATCGGCCCAGAACGGGCAGATGGGGGCAAGGACGCTCACGATGTCCTTAGCCACGCCGTAGCACAGGGCCTTGTCGCGCGCGGCACCCTCGGTGGCGTTGAGGTAGCGCTCGCCGCGTTGACGAGTTCCATGACGGCCGAGATGGCGGTGTTGAACTGGCCGCGATCGAAGTCCTCGGTGCACTTGGCGATGGTCCGGTGACGCTCGCGATAGAGCTTCATCGCAACCTCGTCGAGCGCGGACTTGTCGAAGGCCACGTTGGCGTCGCCGGACTGGACGAGCTGCCACACGATACGCCAGGCGCGCTTGATGAAGCGGTTGGCGCCCTCAACGGCCTTGGGATCCCAGTCGAAGTCCTTCTCGGGCGGGGCGATAAACAGGATCGCCAGACGCATGGTGTCGGCGCCGTAGGGCTCGATGACCGAGCTCGGGGGCACGACGTTGCCCTTGGACTTGGACATGGTGTCGCCGTTCTCGTCCTTGACCATGCCCTGGCACAGCAGGTTGGTGAAGGGCTCGTCCACACTCAGCAGGCCCAGGTCGCGCAGTGCCTTGGTAAAGAAGCGGCTGTAGAGCAGGTGCAGGATGGCGTGCTCGATGCCGCCGATGTAGTTATCGACGGGCATCCAACGGTCGGCGGCTTCGCGGGAGAAGGGCAGCTCGGTGTTGTGCGGGTCGGTATAGCGCAGGTAATACCAGCTGGAGCAGGT
>ENA-OQDC01001209-OQDC01001209.1-human-gut-metagenome-genome-assembly--contig:-NODE-1209-length-13933-cov-1.489787_pt1 | contig 13933 bp, 10 predicted proteins | sample MGYA00242770_ERZ504601 | MGnify/ENA primary metagenome ERZ504601 (study PRJEB26092, sample SAMD00036305) | human gut metagenome | host: Homo sapiens | study: EMG produced TPA metagenomics assembly of...
GACTTATTACGGATACAAGTATGCCGGAATATGGGGTACAGCCGAAGCAGAAGAAGCAGCCAAATACAGTCAGAAACCCGGACAAGTTCATATTGCAGAAAATGGTACTCCCGATTACAAGCTGAATGCGGATGACTATTATGTTCTAGGAAGCGCCACACCGAAATGGTCGGGCAGTTTACTTAATAATTTTAATTATAAGAATTTCGACCTGAGCATTTGTTGATTGCCCGGTGGGACTGGACAATCCCTTACGGTCTGACCGGATGGTATCGTACAGACGGTCTGACGCCTTCACCTACCGTATGTGACTACTGGACTCCTGAAAATCAAAGTGCCGCTATCCTCGTCCGGATGCAAGTATTACAAACGGACAGGACCCGTATCAACAATGGCTAACTATTTTGACGGTTCTTATCTGAAAGTAAAAACCATTTCACTGGGCTACACATTCCCCAAGAAATGGTTGAATGCTGTAAAAATTGACAGAATGCGTGTATACTTTACTGCAAACAATCCGTTTATTTTTACAAAATGTGACTATTTGAAAAACTACGACCCCGAAAAGGGAGGAAATGATGACGACGCACCGTTGTCTAAACAATATGTATTTGGCGTTAATATCTCATTCTAAAAACTTATACAGATGAAAAAACATAAATTACTCTCTATATCAGCCGTAATCATGATGTTGTCTGCCTACGGTTGCAGCCGGATGAATTTAATCCCTCCGGCATCTCCACAGAACAAGAATGGTCTACCCCGGCAGGCTATGAAAAGAAAGTGAACGACTGTTACTTTGACCTGGTCCGCATAGTTTATGGTCAGGCAGAAGACACCTATCTAATGGTTGCAGAAGGTGGAACAGACATTTGGCAAGATACGAATCCCGATGGTACCAACGGTAACTGGAGCAAACTACTCCGTTATGAAGATTACGGTGCTTCCAACGGTATGTTGAATGAAGGATATGCGGGTTTCTATGGTATATTGAGTGCATGTAATGCAGCTGTCCATTATGCCGACAAAGTGGAAGGGCTAAGCGAAACAAGAATCAACGAGTTGGTCAGCGAAGCAAGATTTATCCGTGCCCATGCCTTATATAATATTGTAGAGCAATGGGGAGGCAAATACCTGCCATTGGAGCCTATGAACAGTCCTATTTCCGTTCTTCCTTGCAGTTCGGTTAATGATTTTTATAAAGTAATTCTGGAAGATCTGGAATTCGCCATGAAAAATCTTCCTATCACACAGGAAGTAAAAGGACACGTGACACGTGCAGCCGCTTATCATTTATATGCCAAAGCCTGCCTCACTTTCTCCACCTATACAGACGGTCTGGGTAATACCACCGCCCTGACGGACAGCGAAAGCAAAACCTATTTGGAAAAAGCAAAGGCGGCGGCAGATTACCTGATTCAGAACGCCGGTTCGTTGGGAGTCAAGCTTTATGATGATGTAGAAGCTGTTTTTGATGAGAACAACAATAAAAACAACGAAGAAGCACTTTTCATTGTCTGCCACTCTACCATTACGGCTTATAATCCTCGTGGAAACTATTTCAACCGTGTATGGAAACACTCCGAAGCATACAATAACAATACCTCAGGCATCTATCTTTCGGGCATGACACCCAGTTACGCTACGAACATCAACGGATACGAAGTTCCCAAACTGGCAAAAGGTAACTGCTATATGGAACCCAGCAAGTATATGCTTGATTTATATGGAGAGAAAGACGGCCGCTATAAAGCCTTCTTCAAAGACACTTATTATGTGAATAACGCTACGAACAGTACCAAGAACGGATATACGTGGAACGAGGCCGATGCACAAAGATACGGTCTATCCACCAGCAGGGTCGGTAATTCTGCCTATGATATCACTTTAGGAGATACGGCTGTCTATTTATCTCGTAAGACCTATACACAAGCCGAAAGAAACGCTTGCCGCTATGCCATTTTCAACTTGGAAGACAACTATGCCGACACAAAAAGTCCTCTGAAGGTTTTTTCCCAAAGTCTGAAGAAAGCAGATTGTCCTAGCCTATATGCCGGTTCAAATGCCTCCAAACCTTATTCCTCAGCAGACTGTATTGTCTACCGTTTAGGAGAAACCTACCTGATATCAGCCGAAATTGACTGGAGATTAGGCAACAACCAAAGTGCTGCCGAAAGACTGAACACACTTCGGAACCGTGCCTGTAAAGGACATGACCATAGTATGGATATCACAGCTTCGGAAGTTACCCAGGATTTCTTGCTGGACGAGTATGCACGCGAAATGATTGGTGAATGGAACCGCTGGATGACCTTGAAGAGATTCCGTGCTTTCGAAAGCCGTATCACAAAAGCTAATCCGCAAATCACAAAATTCGATAAGAACATTCACTATTTGCGCCCCATTCCCACAGCCGAATTATTGTTGATTGATAACGCTAATGAATATCAGAATCCGGGATATTAACCGGTATGACAAATATAAAAAATAAAAAGACAGCTTGGATAGAATTCACTATCCAAGCTGCTTTTTTAAGAGAGATACTTCACTCACTGAACCATCCCCCTTCTGACCTTAAATTATTCACAAAAGGGCTACCGCAAATAAGTAAACAATAATTATCAGCCCTCTTTCTTTTTGAACGAACCTATGTTACTTAAAATTCAAATATTGCCGGTTTCCTGATACTCCATGCTGCTTTGCAGGACAGAAACGGAAGGAGAACGACATACGTTCAGCCGGAATCAAATAAGGCTGATGAGGATAAGCCCCCCAACTGGTATCACCACCCACTCCCATCTGTTTCAGGTCAATGTTCCCATGTCACCATATCCTTGAACTGGATATCGGATAAATGACGCTGCGATTTACGAAGGCCCGGCTCATCTAAATCTTCTGTAGGGAACAGATAAGCACTGGTGCTGACATAAGGCTGTCCGACAACCATCAATCCCTGTCCGGCGGTATCTGTCAGGCTCATCCAACGGACTTCAGTCTTATTACCGTTTTCCTGCGGACGGTCATACGGGAAATACTGATCGGCCACACTTCCCTTGTACAGACCTACATAAGAAGAAGTATTCCGGTCTATATAATTCTCATGAGGACCACGTCCCAGCCATTCCATCTGACTAAACTGCTTGTTCAGTGTAATACTAACCCCCATCCGGGGCAATAAAGGCAATGTATCGTTACCCGGAATGAAAGTACAGTTCACATCCAAATACCCTTTTCCCGAAAAATGATAGGCAACGATAAAATCAGACTCTCCTACAGGCAACTTATAATGAGAAACAACCTCATAAGCTTCTTTACCCAACGCCTTTTGTTTCATGGACAACAGTTTTGCCTGACGCCCCGCATCACGCCACGGACGCAAGGTTTTATTCATGCCATTTCCCATATCATTATCCGTCACAGGACGCCAGAAATTAGGACGTAAAGCTTCTTTTATCAGCTCCGTACTTCCCTCTTTATAAGAAGTCAAGGCACCGGTTTCCTTATCAAAACCTACGCTCAGATTACCGGCTGTAAGTGTCAACAACGAAGCCGCATCATCTGCTACCACCGATGAAGACTGAACCTCAGCAACAAACGGCTGATAAAATGGAAGACTCACCTGGGCATCAGCCAGTTTTGTTCCGGCTTTCAGCAGACCATCCTCATTTTTCAAACTGGCATAGAAATTCAAGAAATACTCCACACCGGGTTTTACCTGTATGGCTGGAAAAGAAGTCTTGAACTTACCCGTCTGCTGAGGAGCCAGGGATACATTATCAATAGTTCCGGTAGCCAGAAGTTCACCATTCCCCTCCAGCTTCCAAGTAAAATTGAAATCACTTAAATCCGTAAAGAAGAACTTGTTACGTAACTCTACCCATCCCTCATGATAATCCAATAAAGAGAATGCTATATTTTGATATACTTTTTTCACTTCATGGATATGCGGCTTCAAGGTACGGTCGGCGGCAATCAGACCGTTCATACAGAAATTGGCAGAACTTGGAGTACCTTTCGGAGCCAGGTCACCTCCGTATGCCCAATAGAATTTTCCATCCGGCGTCTTTGCATACAAGCCCTGATCTACCCAGTCCCAGATATGTCCGCCCTGTAAAGAGGGATATTTCTCTATCACATCCCAATAATCCTGAAGATTTCCTTCACTGTTGCCCATAGCATGGGCATATTCACATAGAATCAGCGGTTTGGTCGGAAGATAGAGAGAATGATTGATCAATACATCTATCTTTTTATACATTGGACAGAAAATATCGGTATAAGGTCCCTTTATTCCGTCTTCCGAATGCACGGGACGCTGTGAACGGTCATTGGCATGTACCCATTTATAGGTAGCCGCGAAGTTACATCCCTCACCGGTTTCATTACCCAATGACCAGATAATGACACAAGGATGGTTTTTGTCACGCTCGAACATACGTTCCGTGCGGTCTATGAAAGCTTTCTCCCATTCGGGCTGGTTAGCTAGGCATTGATCGGGCTTATATCCCATGCCATGGCTCTCGATATTGGCCTCATCAACCACATACATACCATAAATATCACATAATTCATACCAGCGGGGATCGTTGGGATAATGAGAGGTTCGTACACTGTTGATATTATTCTCTTTCATCAATTGAATATCACGCAGCATGGACGCCTCATCTACCACATGACCGTTATAAGGATCGTGTTCGTGTCGGTTTACTCCTTTTATATAGACCGGTTTACCATTTACCAGCAATTGAGCATGTTTGATTTCGGATTTGCGGAAACCTATGTATTGGGAAATGTATTGTTCCGGTTTGCCATTTACACGCAAAGCAATCAGCAATCTATACAGATTTGGTTTCTCCGCACTCCATAACAAAGGTTCTCTCACTTCCTTTTTAAAATGAAGTTCCCGACCGGCAGCATTCCAACGCTTACGCTCATTGTAGATACTTTTGCCTGCTTTGTCCAACAGGCTTACTTCCACTTCAGCCCCTTTTATTTTACCTTCTCCTGCTTTGCCCAACTCTACAAAAAGATGAAAGTCAGCATTCTTGTATTCCCCGTCAAGATCGGTAACCACTTCATAGTCGCGCACATGAGTTTCAGACCGGGCATACACATAAACATCACGCTGTATGCCGGCAAAACGCCAGTAATCCTGATCTTCCAGATAGTATCCGTCACTGAACTTGAAAACCTGTACGGCTATTTCATTCTCCCCTTGTTTTACATACGGCGTAATATCAAACTCCGAAGGTGTTTTGGAATCCTGAGAGTAACCTACTTTTTCACCATTCACCCACACATAAAAAGCAGAAGCCACTCCTCCGAAATAAAGAATAATCTGGCGTTTATTCCAATGGGCAGGAATAGTAAAAGTACGTCTATAAGAGCCAACCGGGCTGTTTTCCACTGCAATCAATGGTGGATTCTTCTTTATACCATACCCACTGCCTACATAAAAAGGATAGCCGAACCCTTGAAGTTCCCAATTGGAAGGAACTTTAATATCATCCCAACCTGAAACATCATATCCTTTTTGGAAGAAGTCCATCGGTCGTTCATCCGAACGGGGTACAAAATGAAATTTCCATGTTCCGTTCAAGGATTGGAAGTAAGGAGATTGTGATTTATCACCCTGCAATGCCAATTCTTTAGTGGGGTATCCCATAAAATTAGCCGCCGAAGGCAGACGATTGATATGAAGCACATCAAAATTCTCCCAATCATTATCCGAACGGGGGTATTTGTTTCTACGCACTTCTACATTGTCTGTGCTTGTTTCATTAGCGCTCCTGTTTACCGGAGCACCGTCATATTGGGATTGTGCCATACCTGCCAACGACAAAGATATGGCAATCCCTGTCAATATAGAACGAATTTTCATCATAAATATATCTTTTAATAAAATTCGGAGTATCCGCATACTGATTTTTACTTCCACTATCATTGATCCAACAACAATCGCAAAATCAAAGCAGAAGACCAACCAAAGTTGGGTGCATTCAACACTTCACCTGTCAGTGGATTGTAGTTTTCATGAATCGGTCCGTCGGTCATCAGTCCTTGAGCATGTGCCATGAACTTGCGAGTCAGCAAGTCGGCTTCCTCCACATATCCGTAGCGCTTCAATCCGGTTATACCAAAATATACCTGGTTAAACCAAACCGGACCACGCCAATAACCGAAAGTAGGACGCAATGCAGGATGACTTACATCAAGAGTACCTAGCGGCAGGTAAGAGTTGAAATGTTTTTCATCCATCATGATGTTCTTCACACTCTCGGCTTGTTCCGGGGTAGCAATACCTGCCCACAAAGGCAACCACCCCTCAGCCCCCATCACCTTGACAGGTGTACGGTCATTCAAACGAATATCATAAAAGAAACCACTCTCGCTGTCATACATTTTAGTCTGTACATACAGCTTGATTACCTCAGCCTCCTTAGCCAACTGTTCAGAAAGCTCCTGCTTTCCCAAGATAGAAGCCATTTCCGAAAGTGTCAGTTTATCTACATAAAGGAAGGAATTCAAACAAATATTCTCCTGATCCATCGACCAAGCTTTCTCCATCTCATTCTTTAGCATCCGGGTGTCATCAAAACGCACACCGTTATCCATGCCGCTCTCCCAAGCCGCCGCAATCAGTGTACCATCAGTAGAACCATATTCGCAAATGCCATTGTGATCGTGGTCACGCTCAGCATACCACCATTGATGGAACTTATACAATTTATCAAATATTTCGTCCAAGAACGCTTTGTCTCCTGTAACCTTATAGACATTCATGGCTCCCCATGATGCTACAGGAGGTTTGGAGTCGCGCCAATTGTTACGTGCCTTATTATAACCGATAAAATCAGGAACCATACCATTCTCTGCCTGATAATCGAACAAAGAAAGCATTTCACTCTTGGCCCCTTCGGGATTATAGTACACATTACCCGATGCAATTTGCCAAGCATCCCACGACCAACATCCACCGATGAATCCTGTATAGGAAGGGAAACTACAACCATGGAAGATATCACCGGCAGGAGTACGCCAATTGGAGTTCAACGTCATCAATGCTTTCACAGCAATGTTCCTGTAAGCGTTTTCTTTCATATAAGGACTGTCGGCAGACAGTATCCGTTGAAGCCCCTGATTCCAACGCTGCGCATTCTCGGCAAAACATTGATCAAAAGGTATGGATTTTATTGCAACATACTCCTTATCTGCCTCTTCGCCTTTCAAGGTCAGTGTCTGGCTGTATTCCGAAGTATAACTTTTGCCGGATTGCAGCAAATAGTCACTCTTCTCAACAACTTGCAAACTGTCGTTCCCCACAGTCATCACTTCATCGGCTGTATGGAAAAGCACGGTAGCCGTCACCTCGTCTACCGGCGGTTCGTTACGCAATGTGATAATCTGGCGATTGGTTCCCCAACGGCGACCGTAGAACGGATAATGGAACCGACGCCCTTATCCACCTAGTGGCAGTAGTATTCTCTTCAAAAACACCGCCACTCCAAGTCAGCGACACATTCAAAGGTGTGTCACTAAGATTTGTAATAACAGAACGTACAAAAGCAGTGCGTGAAGTGGCAAAACACAACTCAGTAGTGAATTCCAACCGCGCATCTTTAAAATGTTGTACCAACTTTCCAGGTAGATACTTGGCTGTCTGCATATTACGGACCAAGTCGTACTTTTCACCATTAACCACCAACGTAGGCTGTGCCAACGTTTGGGCAATCCATCCTCTTCCATGCATCGTCATAGGCCCGATGAAGGCACCCGCAAATGCCCTGCTTTGGTTTACTGGCAATGCATAGCCACTCCATGCACCCAGATCAGAGAACAAATTGAGATCCCCATCTACAGGTTGTTCCGGTACATTTTTCACATTCAACAAATTGGGAAAATCTTCCTGTGTCGTAAACAGGGACTTTTCCGGCTGTGTAGCGACCGGGGTACATGCCCCCAGCCAAAGAATGCTACACATTCCATATATAGGAAATAAATGTTTCATAAACGGTTCTTCCAAAATTATACAAACAAGATTACTTGCTATAGTTCGGATTCTGCTCCCAATCGGGATTCAACAGAAATTCACTATGAGGAATAGGAAACAACTGGTGCTTGGTATCTACATAATTCTCAACAAACGGTTTATTGTGAGCTTTCAGCGTTTCTTCTACAATACCCCAGCGAACCAAGTCATACCAGCGCGAACCTTCCAATGCCAGCTCGCAAGGACGTTCTTTGTCTTGCAGATGTTTCAAGACTTCGGCTTTACTCATGGTAAGCGGCAATGCCGGTACATTGACACGTGCACGAACCTTATTTATTATGTTAATGGCCTCTGTTGTTTCACCCTTGTCATTTAGACATTCTGCATAAAGCAACAATACATCGGCATAACGGATAACGGAAACATTAAAGAAACTATAGTCCCAATAATCACTCATACCCTCGGTATAAGTAACATATTTGTGCCAGAAGATTTCTCCTTCTTTGTGGTAATCCTTAAAGGATTTTCCATTCTTATAATAAAAGGGACGACACTCGGGATCGTCAAAAATAAGCGTATGAAGTGCACGGTCGCTAGACTTACCGTCTATAGTCTTATCAGCCAATAACGTCTGACACATCCAGTCCGTAGGATAAGCTTCTTCATATGCATCCAGCCCAGCCATAGGTCCCAAATGAACGGTAAACAAGTTATATTCATACTGTCCGCCTGAACGGTCTCCGGTAAACTGAATCTCAAAAAGAGACTCTTTATTGTTCTTGTGCATACCGTCAAAATTATCAGCCCAATTCTCCATCAAGCCAAAAAGACTTCCTTCTTTATCAATGATCTTCTTGAATTCAACTTCGGCTTTACTCAATTCTTTGCGGAACATATAGAACTTACCCAAAAGAGCCGCTGCCGTATAACGCGTGACACGTCCTTTTTCACTTTCCTCATAACTTTCGGGAAGGTCGCTCTGTACTTCTTTCAGTTCGGTCTCAATCAGACTTACCAGTTCTCCCGGATTGGCTTGTGGAGGATAGAACTCTTCATCCGTACCTGCCAATGCCTCCTTATAAATAGGAACTCTCTCGCCAAAAATTCACATACAAACGATAATAAAAGTAAGCACGCAAAAAACGGGCTTCGGCTATGGACTGCTTCTTCAAGGCATTGAGTGATTCCGAGTCACCAGGTACAGTGGGAATGTTGGTCAAACATTGATTGGCATAATTAATACCTTTATACAAATTAGTCCACTCCGTCTTGACTACGGAGTTAGTGGGTTCCACATTGAATGATGAAATATTCATCCAACTCGTCACATCATCTCTGTGGGTAATCTCATCACTTCTGTATCCGTCTATTACTATGTAGCGTTCAAATGGTATCGCCCAAGATGCATTCGGCTGCAACGCTCCGTATACACTAGTCAATCCTTTCATAATATCCCCTTCACTTTTCCAGAAAATACCAGGTGATAAAGCATTGGGATTAGAGTCTTCATCCAAGAAATCTGTGCAGAGGAAAAAGACATTCCGCTCAGAAGAGCTGCATATAATAATATGTTTTTGAATTTCATAATCTTCGTATTAAATTTAATTAGAAACCGAATTTAAGACCCATCATAAAGTCACGACTCAAAGGAATGGCTGCATAGTCATATCCCATCTGTCCGACTGAAGAACCGGTTGAAGGATCATATCCTTTGTAGTTGGTAATAGTGAACAAATCGGGTAGCGCCTACATAAATACGCAGGTTACTCAAGCCCATTTTCTTACAATATTTAAACCGGCAGATTATAACCTATCTGCAATGTTATTCAGACGCAGATAGTCACCATTCTCCACAAACGGTGGAAGTACGAGAGTTCTTATTAGGGTCACCAGACAACGGCACGTGGAATATCAGTATCAGGATTTTCAGGTGTCCAAGCATTCAAGGCATTCTTACCATAGTTGAACACATGGTCCATACGCTCCAACTGATATTTAGTATAGTTATAACGCTTAGCACCAAAGTCACCGTAGAAATTGGCTACCAAGTCAAAGTCTTTATAAGCCAAGTTAATGTTGAATCCCAATGACACCTTCGGTGTACCACTACCCACTTTCACGCGGTCGTTTGTATCAAGCATACCATCTCCATTCTGATCTATGAAACGGATATCACCCGGTTTAGCCACAGGTTGCAGAGGCTGCCAGTTGCCGTTTTGGTCCTTATAGCCATGAGCTGTGTTCCATTCGTCCACTTCCGCTTGATTTTGGAAAATTTCCGGCAGTTTGATATACCCAGAATTCACCTATTTCACCACCTACATAAGTACGCAGAGCACCATACTCATAGAGATAATCAGGATTGGCCATAGATTTCAACACACTCTTATAGTGAGATAAATTCAAATCCAAATCGTACTTCAAACCTCCGGCTTTGCCATGATAAATAGCTTGCATTTCAAAACCGGTTGTGCGCAACTTACCATCGTTCACCAAGATAGAAGAATTATAACCGGTAGCCAAACTGATGTTACGGCTAGACAGCATATCACTGGTATTCTTAATATAAGCCTCCGCAGAAAGCTCCAGTTTATTGTTCCATAAACTAATGTCTACACCGATATTCTTATACACCGTCGTTTCCCACTTGATATCGCTGGATGGAAAAGCAGTGATGGCATATCCCATAGAAGTTTCACGACCATCAAAAGGATAGTTCAATGCATGATTATTATAGCTCAAAGTAGGAATATATCGATAAAGACCTATGTTCTGATTACCTAAAGCACCGTAACTTAAACGAAATTTGAACATGGAAACAGTTTCTTTCAAATTTTCCCAAAATGGTTCATTAGCAATGTTCCAACCCAATGATACAGAAGGGAAGAAACCCCACTTGTTGCCTTTCGCAAAGCGTGAAGAGCCATCATAACGGAAAGAAGCCTATAATCATATAGCGCATCATATAGTTGTAGTTCACACGGCCAAAGAGAGAACGGAGGGCACTGCGGGTCTTGGTACCACCTACAGAATAGTTACTTTTAGCATGTCCCATCAAGCTCATACTGTTATTCTCAAAATCAGAACCGGAAGCACTAAGGTCTTCATACTTATTTTCTTCCTGAGAAAGTCCCAATAAAAGAGAAAGATTGTGTATTTCAGCAATGGTCTTGTCATAATTAGCTGTCAATTCCAACAAATCGTTGGTTGTCTGCGAACGTGATTCAGATAAACTAGCCATCGTGTTTCGTTTGGCCGCCCCAATCTCATAGGTAGGTGTAAAAAGACGAGATTTGCTAAAGTACATATTACGGCTGGCATTGAATTTCACGATAAGCCCTTTAATCGGCTCGTACTGCAAATAGCCGGAAGCTGCGATATAATCGGTAGAGCTTGTATTATCAATCAATTTATTAAAAGCAACCTGATTACCGGCATCAGACATACCCATACCAGAGATGGCACCACCATAACCACCATCGTTGTTCTCATCATAAAGGAACGCTAACGGCTCCATATTCGTCACCTGATAAATGGAAGAGAAACCCGAATTGGATTCCAAATCGGCCGACCAACGGCTATAGCTTACAGATTCACCCATTTTAAACTTACCACGGGTAACATCAGAGTTTAAACGGAAACCGAACTTTTCATCTCCGGTAGCAATAGTCACACCGTCCGTCTTACTATAGAAAGCAGAAAGAGACACATTGGAATTAGCACTACCTGCCGTATAACCAATGTTATATTTTTCGTGTAAAAACCACGTTTGTAAATACTCTTTCTGCCAATCAGTATCAGCAAACTGAGTCGGGTCTCTCTCGTACTCGCTGATATATTTAGGCCAGCGGCTTTCATCCGTACCTGCATTTGTTAATGCCATCTTACGTACTTTAATAAACTCAGCTGAATTACAAACTTCCAGACGCTTCGACATGGCACTCAACCCCACTAATACCGGAAAAAGTAATCTTCGGAGCTGAATTCATCGTACCACGATGTGATTTCAATCAAAATAACACCAGCTGCCGAACGTGAACCATAGATAGCGGCAGTAGCAGCATCTTTCAATACGGAAATCGATTTAATATCTTCAGGATTAAGATAAGACATATTACCCGGGACACCATCGATAATCACCAGTGGACCGTTACTTTCGCTGTTCTCGCCATCATCATCTTTCCAAGAAGTCACACCGCGCACCTGCAAAGTGGCAGAAGAACCAGCAGCACCGCTGCCAAAGTTTACCGACAAACCTGGAGCCATACCTTGCAATGCCATCTCTGCATTTGCAGTAGGAATCTTAGACAATTTATCACCCGATACTGATGTTACCGAACCTGAAACATCAGACTTTTTCTGTGTACCATAACCAATTACAACCACCTCATCCAAAGTCTTGGTATCTTCTATTAATACGATTTTTATAGTAGACTGATTACCTATTTTCACAGTCTTTGTGGTATAACCTACATAAGAAACAATCAATTCAGTTCCCTTGCCGATAGATAAAGTAAAACGACCATCCAAATCAGTAATCGTACCGTTTGTAGTACCTTTTTCCAATACACTGGCACCAATGATAGGTTCACCCTGCTCATCGGCTACAATACCGTTTATAGATTTCTGTTGTTTCACTGCTTCTACTTCGGGAGTTGCTTGCTTATATAATACAATATGACGATTTTCTATTTTATAATCGATACCTGATTTTGAAAATAACCGATCTAAAATCTGGTTAATCGTTTTATTTTCTACTTTAATGGATACTTTTCTATTGACATTGACTTGATTCAGATTATAGGTAAAATAGAAATTTCCTTTTTTCTCAATAGCATTAATCACGTCATGCACCGTAGTATTTTCCATGTCCAAAGACATCTTCACATTCTGTGAATAAGCGATGCCTGCCCAACACGGGACAGTTCCCAATAATAGAAAAAGAACAAAGAATTTCATAATTAACAATGTTTTTCGTAGCCATAGTGATTTTTGCTCACCCAATGGCGTGCATTTCATAATATTATCCATACATTTGTAATTGATTAGTTTGTAATAAATTATAAGGTTACTCATTAATCCGGGTCGAAAGATGGTGGTGCGTCTTCGACCCTTCATTTTTTTGCAAAGGTTTTTACTTCATAGGCATCCGTTGTTTTTCAAAGTTTCACATACTGTTATTTTTTATATAGGTATACCGTTTTCTTTTCAATTCTATAATCCACCCGTCTGGTTTCTTTCAGCAATTCCATCGCCTGGGCTATGGTCAAGTCTTTCCTAAATGGCAAGTTGTAAATATTCTTCAACCAGCGAACTATCCATAATCCTGATTTTCACATCATACCGACGTTCTATAACCTTTGCCATTTCTTTCAAAGTCTTATTGTCGAATCTCAGGTCACCAGTAGTCCAACTATCCACATTTGCCTGCGCCGAATTCCTTATTAACACCAAGCCATCACTAACGGTGTAATATACCTGGTCATTGGGCGACATTCTTTCCTTACTTCTGTCATCTAAGGTTGATACTTCTACCGAACCTTCTTTCAAAGTAATCCAACTCGGTTCATCCAAATAGGCTTTTGCATTAAATTTTGTACCCAACACCCTGATATTCAACATCGGCAATTTCACCGTAAACGGACATTTGGGATTATGTGCCACCTCAAAATAGCCCTCTCCTTCCAATGTGACCGTTCTATATTTTTCCGAGAACTTAGCCGGATAAGAAAAACGGCTCTCAGCGTTCAGCCAGACTGTTGTTCCGTCACTCAGCAATAAAGAAACCCGTTGGCCTTTCGGAACCACTACCGTATTGTATGCTTCCGGTTCCTCTTTCGTGATATAGAACAAGTTTGTCGCAAAAAGACAAACAGCAACCAACACAGCCGCATACTTCCACCATTCCCTGACGGTAAATCTCTGTATCGGTTTCTCTCTTTT
>ENA-OQDC01001211-OQDC01001211.1-human-gut-metagenome-genome-assembly--contig:-NODE-1211-length-13926-cov-2.132691_pt1 | contig 13926 bp, 21 predicted proteins | sample MGYA00242770_ERZ504601 | MGnify/ENA primary metagenome ERZ504601 (study PRJEB26092, sample SAMD00036305) | human gut metagenome | host: Homo sapiens | study: EMG produced TPA metagenomics assembly of...
CTGCATGTTTCTGCTCCTGTCTGCGCGAATAAATAGAAAAATCTTCGTCCTTATAATAAAAAAAGATCAGCAGAACCAGAACGATAAACGTCATAGTCACATAAATATCCGCCACATTGAAAATCGGAAAATCAATCAGTGAAAAATAAAAAAAGTCAACCACATATCCTCTGGTCAGACGGTCAATAAAATTCCCGATTGCTCCGGCTGTCAGAATGATCATACAGATTCTGAGTGGCAGATATCTTTTTCTACCGGAGTTCTGCCATAAAACCAGCTCACAATAACAAGGATCACAACGGTCATGATGACAAAGAACCATCGCTGGTTCTGAAAAATCCCAAATGCAGCTCCTCTGTTTTCAAGATAATGCAATTCAAAAACATTATTCCACAACACAAATGCAGACTGATCCTTCAAATGTGCAATTGCCAGAAGCTTTGTATACTGATCCAGAAGCACCAGGATTACGACTCCAAGTGCTGCAAAAATATATTGTTTTAACCCTGGTCTGTTCTTCATATGCTCTCCTTTACTGCTAATGCCATTAGATATACTTTCGGATTGTAAACATAATAACGTCCTTTTTTGGTCTCGGAAAGAACTCCTTCGTACTGAAAACGTCCCATCTGTCTTACGGAAATGATATCGTTGTCCCTTTACATGATATCCATTACTGGTAATCAGCTTTCCGTTTACGTATACACGCCCAGCCTCAATCAATGCAGTAAGTTTACTTCTGGACGAAGAAAAAGCCAGTGAAAGAAGGGAATCCAGGCGTACTGATGCAACAGTCCCCTTAATCTCTTCGTACTTTGGCTCCCATTTAAAATCTGCATTTTCTACTTCTACGGCACGAACGGTTGTATGACGTACCCTGGTCAGTTCTTTTACAAGAAACTCCGTCAGTTCCTGATGTACAAACACATAAGCTTCCTTATCGTGAATCAGAATATCTCCCGTCTTTGCCCGTGTGATCCCAAGGTTCAGAAGTGCACCCAGATAATCTCTGTGTGATAATTCCTCAGCAAATTTCGGCTGCAGCGGACTGATCTTCAGAATGCGGATCGGATATGTACTGCGGATACTTTCCTCATCCATATACATATAAAAAGCATCAGGTAGAAATGCTGCCATCTGACGCTCTGACGGATCATACCCGCCAAAGGTCCTGTATGGAACAGGGAAAGAATCCTTCGGCGTAGTATGTAATATATTCAGTTCATTCAGGTTCAGGAAATCGGAATACATAATGATTCCTCTCTGATAAGCATTGTTAGACAGCTCAATCAGACGTTTACGAAGTAAAGTCTCTTCTTTTTCCATACCCTGTCTTCTTTCTTCTAGTAACGGTTCTGGATCGGCACATCGAACGAAGTATTCAGAAGATCCTGCATATCGCCGGAAATATCAACATTTGCCGGTGTTACCAGAAAAATATAACTTGAAATCTTCTGAAGATTACCATCAATTGCAAAAGCAGATCCTGATGTGAAATCAATAATTCTCTGCGCGATCTCAAGATCCATACCTTCCAGATTCAAAATAACAGTTCTTCCCGCGAGAAGAGTCTCTGTAATCTCGCGTGTATCATCCATTGCGTTTGGTTTGATTACACAAACTTCCATTGCAGGAGCATTTCTGCGTGTAGAAGGCTGGCGCATCGGGGTGACTTTATTTGAACGACCTGATTTTTTAAGCTGATAATCTTCCTCTTCTTCTTCGTAAGCAGCCGGTTTATCTTTCTTTCCAAAAATATTCTTTTTTGGCTTCTCTTCTTCATATGACTCATCTTCAAAATCGTCATCTTCATCGTAGAAATCATCATCATACTCATCATCGTCGCCGTTTAATTTCATAACGTCTAAAAACTTATCTAATACTCCCATTTTTCTTATACACTCCTATCTGTGGTATCTAAATCTGATGAGCATAATTTCGCTCGCCAAAAATTGCTGTCCCTATCCGAACCATGGTGGCTCCCTCTTCTATAGCAACTTCAAAATCATTGGTCATCCCCATTGAAAGAATACTCATGTTAACATTATCAACTTTTTCCTTTGCAATGTCAACAGATAATTTTCGTAAGTTTGCAAAATGTATACGATTTTCTTCCGGGTTTTCTACAAACGGAGCAATTGTCATCAATCCTTGTACTTTTATGTGTTGAAATCTGACAATTTCATGAATAAAATCCATAACTTCCTCTGGCATCAGACCGAATTTTGTATCTTCTTTTGCCATGTTTACTTCGAGAAGCACATTTACAACAATACCTTTTTTCGCTGCTTCTTTATCAATTGTTTCCGCAAGACGAATAGAATCAACAGAATGGATCAGCTCTGCCTTATCGATGATATATTTTACTTTGTTGCGCTGCAGATGACCAATCATCTGCCAGTGAATATCCTTTGGCATTATGTCATATTTTTCATCCAGTTCCTGCACTTTATTTTCACCAAAATAACGGCAACCGTAAGCATACGCTTCTTCCAGCATTTCTACCGGTTTGGTCTTGCTGACAGCAATCAGTGTTACATCCTCCCGTTTTCTGCCGGAGCGTTCGCATGCAGCACATACACGTGCTTCCACATCTTTTAAGTTTTCTGTGATCATTTCTTTCACTCCATTTCTTATTGACTTACTATCTGATTATCCCGAACAGAATCTCCGTTCAGGGCAATATGATCATAATTGGATAGACTGTAGCTGTTTCCTTCTGCAATAATATAGTATTCATCACTCTCACTCAGGATCTGAACCTGCTTGAATACAGCATAGCCTTTATTGACATTATAAACTCCTTTGATGCTTTCGGTTTTCAAAAGATCCATCGTATCGGAAGATTCCGGCAACAAAAGAGTATCTCCTTTTTTTCAGATTCTCTGTATCCAGATATGCAATACCCGATTCCGTATCCTCGTTAATGATCGTCACCGGAATAAATTCCGTTGTCGTCTTTCCTTTTTTTGGTCGTCTGCCTGTAGACACCTTCGTTCTGAGAAGCCCCGCCGCTCGTGATATAATCTATCGGAACAGCATAACAGTCTTTCTCCGTTACCGAGGTTTTCGGAATCTTAAGCCCGGACTCGTCTTCTAGGATCAGTTCAATATTCACGAACCGTTCATCTGCATACCGGATCATGGAATCCTTAAAAGTAATATTGGCATAAATATCATTTTTCTTTTCCGTAAGTCGCATAGTTCCCCACAGGTCCTTATTATCCTTCAGGAATCTGACCTCAACAGAAAGGGAATCTTCCCCGTCATTTTTTTCTGGAAGGTTTGTGCCAGATCAGAGGTCAGGCGTACAGTTACCGTCCACTCTTCATCTGTGACCAGGCGATATACCGGCTGCCCTGCATCAATCTTCTGGTTGCCTGAAAGCTCTGTGACACTGTAATTTGCCTTATCAAACATCTCATCCGTGATATTATCTGTCGTCAGATTTTCATAGCCATCTACCGAAAGCTCCACGATTCCGTCATCCGGGCTTTGAAATGCATCTACATTTCCGGACTGCAGAATAGAATTCAGCTGTGCAACCCTGCTCTGTGTCGTATTGTTCTGTAAGATCGCTGTTACTTCATTTTTCAGATTTGATGCCGTCTTAAACTCCTCCGGTGAATAGGATTCATTAAATCCCTGTGCCTTCAGCAGAATACTGTTCCATTCATCTGCATTCAGGGAAACTTCTTCATTGCTGTCCTGATCCGTCTGTGTCTCGAGCTTGGAAGACGTAATGGTGTAAATATTGGTTCCAAGTGCAACCTTCTGTGCATCGTCTACAAAATAATTGACATATCCGCTTTTTTCAGCATTTACCACCGTTTCTTTTCTGAGAACCATTCCGGTAAGATTCCTGTCTTTTAAAATGCTTCCTTCCCGTACCTCATATACACTCACTCTATCTTTTGTAAAATAGATCAGAACGGTAAAAAACAAGATACACAAAAAATAATTCCAAAACAGAATCGTACCAATATTTAAATGTCCTTTTCGTTTATATTTCTGGAGGCTGACGACCTCCGTATTCTTCTTTTTCCCAGCCAAAAATCAAGCCTCCAAATCTATTCGGATTTTAACAGGCACAGTGCCGCACCATTCAGATAATCACAGCACCTGCCCTGATACCTGCCTTCCTCTTCCATCTTCTGCAGCAGTTCGTCCCTCAGCCTCCACCAGCTGCATCCCCAGTTACAGAACACCGCATCTTTCTCAGGAATTCTTGAAAACATTCGTTCTACTGCCACGGTTTCCGGAATCTGTTCAAGAAACGTAATCACTCTTTCAAAATATTCTTCCTTTGAACATACCGTTATTTTACCATTTTCATACCAATCGCACAACCGTGTATTTCTGGCAATATAAAGCGAATGCAGTTTCACAATATCCACACCAAGCGCAGTAAGGATTCTTGCAGTCTCTTTTGCATCCGCTGCCGTATCTCCCGGAAGATTAAGAATCACATGGGTACAGATTGAAATACCAGTATATCTTTTAATCCGCAGTACTGCATCGATAAATTCTGCAAGACCATGTCCCCTGTCGATCATCTGCAGTGTATGATAATTTGCTGTCTGTAATCCAAGTTCTACATTCATCTGAATTCCGGTCATCGCGCGGATATCTCTCATAATATCAAGATACTCAGCCGAAACACAATCCGGTCTTGTGGAAACAGATATCTCCACGACACCCGGAATCCTGGTAGCCTCCATCAGATAACTGCGAAATCTGTCCGGAGGAAGAAAGGTATTGGTATAATTCTGAAATATGCAATATATTTGTTGGCATGGTATTTTCTTGTAATCATCTGTCTGGTCCGTGTCAATCTGTTCTGTGACAGAAACTGTAGTCGCCATTGCCTCAAATCCGGTTCCTGCACCGGCACAGAATGCACATCCATCTCCGTCAAGACGGTTCGGATCATGTGACCGGAAGGTTCACCGGAAGCTTGTATACTTTTTCACCATATTTGTTTTTCAGGTAATCCGAATATTTATAATATAACATATTTTTCCTCTCATTTATGAATAATCACAAAGTTTTAACACATACTAACCGTATAGAATCGTATTAAGGAGGATATTTACATGAAATGGTTTGATAATACAGCACTCACCGTCGTGATCATCGGTGCTGTGAACTGGCTTCTGATCGGTATATTCCGTCTGGATCTTATTGCCTGGCTTTTTGGAAACATGTCATGGCTCTCACGTATCGTCTACACGATCGTCGGACTGTGTGGACTCTACCTGATCAGTCTTTTTGGTAGAATCGGATCCATGTCCGAATCTTAATACGCCCAGGATTAATGTACCTAGATACCGATCCTCGGTGTATTTTCTACATGCTTGCAAAAAAGAAAGGGGCTCCCAGACAAGAGATGCCCCTTTTTGTGTATACGATAAGATTCACACACCACATTTACTGCTGACCAGACGGGATTGCCTTCGATCAATGATGTCATATCCTCATACAGAACCGGTTTTTCTGAGGCTCCCATAACAATCGATATGTATGGATTGTCACTGGAATCTTTTTCCATCAGAATCAGACAATATCCTGCTTCATCCGTTGTCCCGGTCTTCCCACCTACGATCGTAACATTCTCCGGCACATCCACCTCTCCCTGCGCATAGAGATTGGTCGGTGTAAACAACGCCTCCTGACTGTTACCGTCCACATCTGTATAATATGCGGTATATGCTTCACTCTGTATGATATTTACAAAATCTTCATGCTTTATGCACTCATTAAATATCAGATAAAGGTCATACGCTGTTGTATAATGATTGTCATCATGCAGTCCGTGCGGATTCATAAAATGAGTCCCGTTCGCCATCAATTCCTGGGCTCTGCGGTTCATCATATTAACAAACGCTTCTTCTGATCCACCTACATATTCCGCGATTGCAGTTGCTGCATCATTTCCAGAATACAAAAGAAGAGCTCCCAAAAGATCCCTGAGTGTCCAGACTTCTCCTTTCGCAAGGCCGCACACCTGTGCATCTGCCGGAAAACTGGATGCATCTGCGTTTCCACTGATCGTCACCTGGTCATCCAAATTTGCATTCTCAATAGCGAGAAGTGCCGTCATGATCTTGGTTGTACTGGCAGGATACAGTCGTTCATGCGCTTTGTAAGAATATAATACACGTTCTCCTGTAAGATCAAATAATGCAGCACTGTGCAATTCAGTATCTTCTGTATAGCCTTCTAACGCCACATCATTTTGTGCTACACACAGCTCCTCTGCATAAAGCTTTCCCTGGTATAAATCCTGATTATAATTTTTAAGTTCATATGCTGTCACAGGTGTTGCTCCTTTTCCTCCGATGCAACCACCTGTAAACAGACTTATCGATGCCACACATACCAGTGCGGCACTTTTTGCTCTACTTATACATCTCACGCCAATCCAAGTCTCCTCTGTCTAATGCGAGTATAATGATTTCTGCCGTTGCAAGATTGGTAGCCATCGGGATGTTGTGCATGTCACAAAGACGAATGACATCATTTACATCCGGTTCATGTGGCTTTGGATTCTGTGGATCCCGAAGAAAGATCAGAGCATCAATTCCATTCTGTGCAATCTGCGCACCGAGCTGTTGTTTGCCGCCCAGCGGTCCCGCAAGATATTTGTGAATAGAAAGATTAGTAACTTCTTCGATCAGCCGGCCGGTTGTACCGGTCGCATACAACTCATGCTTGCTCAAAATCCCACGATATGCAATACAGAAATTCTGCATCAGTGTTTTCTTAGAGTCATGCGCAATAAGTCCGATATTCATTTTCTCAGCTCCTTTTACTGATATTTTTTAGGCTGAAGCCCTATATTTAATACAATGCCAATTCCCATATATAAGCTGATAAGCGAAGTCAGTCCGTAACTAACAAACGGAAGGGGAATTCCTGTATTTGGTAAGATCCCTGTTGCCACGCCGATATTGATAAACGACTGAAATCCTATCTGCGCGGCTACACCGCAGCAAATAATCCGCCCCGCCAGATCTTGTGCCCTGAGTCCTATCAATATGCATTGTACTACAATCAATAATAACAGACCAATCACGATACAGCAACCCACAAAACCTAATTCTTCACCTACAATTGCAAAAATAAAGTCTGTCTGTGGCTCAGAAATAAAATTTCCGTTCTTCACGGATGTGGTTGTATTATTATTCAGTCCTTTACCGGTAAGCTGTCCGGAACCAATCGCCATAATTGCATTATTCTGCTGGTAAGCTTCATCACTTGCATATTTCTGCGGTTCCAGCCATGCCAGAATACGCTTTTGCTGATAATCGTGCAGAAATGGCTGATTTGGCTGTACAACAATACTGATAAAAATAATCGTAACCGGAACCAGAATCGCAATCAGGGTTCCGATAAATCGATAACTCAGTCCCGCCAGATACATCATAGCACAAAAAATCAAGCGCTATGGATAAGGTTGTTGAAAGGTCTGGCTGAAGAACGATCAGGATCAGTGTTGGTGCAATCAGTCCTACTGCTTTCAGGATGGTTGCAGCACTGTTCAGATCATCCTCATGATTCATCAGAAATTTTGCAAAGAATACGACAACCAGTATTTTGCTGAGCTCTGATGGCTGAAAATTCGTCACTCCGATATCGATCCACCGCTGTGCACCATTTACATTGGTTCCAAACAGCTTTACACATACCAGTGCAATGATATTGATCCCGTATAAAATCCAGTAAAAGTTCAGAAGCCATACATAGTCTATCATCGAAAGAATGATCATCAGGATCACTCCGGCGACAAGTCCTATGATCTGTCTTCCCTGTACTGCCTGCTTTGCACTTCCGATTACCATAACTCCAATAATCGATATAGCAATAACAGAAATGACCAGACCGAATTTCACATCTTTTAAATGATAAGGTTTTGTCTTTTTTGGTAATCTCACGATTTTTCTCCTGTCAAGTTGATTCTAATCTGTGAACGTGTTATTTCCACTTTAAAATTATCTTCGGTTATCTTCATGTATTTTCCGATTGTGTGGTATAATTCTCCGCACAAAAGTTCATAAGTATCTGGCTGACACTGCACCCGGTCCGAAACAAGAAGGCTTTTCAAACGTTCTTTTGCAATGCGGACAGATGAATGGTGCATACCTCTTTCAAATACATGCATGATACATCCTCCTAATTTCTTTTAAACATATGGGAAAGTTTGTAAAACAAACTTTCCTGTTTATCCAGATCGAGAAATGGCACTTCTTCACCGGTTATACGCCGGCAGATATTGGTATATGCTTTTCCTGCCAGCGAATCCATATCTACAACCGCCTCTCCCTGGTTCGTTCCGATCACGACCTGTTCATCATCCGGAATTGCTCCGATCAGATCGATAGGAAGAATCTCTGTCACATCTTCTACTGACATCATCTCTCCTCTTTTCACCATATCCATCCTGATACGGTTAATAATAAGATTCAGTTTTTTCATGTGATTCTGCTCCAGCAGCCCAATGATGCGGTCAGCATCACGAATGGAGGATACTTCTGGCGTTGTCACAACAAATGCTCTGTCAGCTCCGGCAATCGCATTCTGGAATCCCTGCTCAATCCCTGCCGGACAATCCAGTAAAACGTAATCAAATTCATCTCGAAGCTCATTTGTAAGCTTGATCATCTGCTCCGGTGTGATCGCTGACTTATCCTTTGTCTGTGCCGATGGCAGCAGATACAGATTTTCATGACGCTTATCACTGATCATCGCCTGCTTCAAACGGCAGCCACCTTCGATCACGTCGACCAGATTATATACGATCCGGTTTTCAAGTCCCATGACAACATCCAGATTCCGAAGACCCAGATCCGTATCGATCACCAGTACCTTTTTCCCGAGCCTTGAAAGTCCGGCACCTATATTTGCTGTCGTTGTTGTTTTTCCGACACCGCCTTTTCCCGATGTCACTACAATAATTTCACCCATTTTTCAGATCCTCCTACCACTCTAAATTCTCCAGTGGATCGATATAAATGCGCTTGCCGTCAAGACGGGCGATACTTGGTCTTACGGTTTCGTCCTGAAGATATGTATGTGTTGATACAATATCTGCAATCTTCATTACATGCGGTCTCATCGACAACGCCGTAATAAACGCATTCCGATCTCCTGTTGCCCCGGCATGTACCGTTCCCCTTACCGCACCCAACACAACAATATTGCCCTTGGATACTACGGTTGCACCAAACTCTACATCGCCAAGTATAATAATACTCTGTTCTGTCTCCAGTACCTGCCTTTGTCTGAGCGTACCTTTGTAGAACTGACCTTCTTTTCTGGTTAAACTGTTAAGAGAGTCTTCTACTACTTTTTTGTATAATCTTTCTGTATTTTCATTAGCATCAAAAATACAGACAATATGGATATGAGCGACATCAGTGATCAGACCAATGACCTCTTCTTCCTGTGGTTTTGTAAGAATCCGCCCTTCAAACGTAACCGCCATGGTCGCATCTTTGAAAAAGCGGGCAGATTCGGTAAATTTTTCTCTCAATTCCTTCAGAATCTCTGTATACTCTGCATCAGGATCCATATGAACAATCAGACCGTATTTATTACTTTTAATGATGACTTTCTGTTTCATACCTGTGATCCCCCTCAATCTAGTCTCCATGTGTCGATGATGAACCTGCTGCTGATGCATGCCCTGTGATCAGCTCATCACGGCTTGTCTCTCCATAATAATAGCGCATCAGGTCTCTTCCAATCTCTGACGGATATAAAGATTCATAACCATTTTTGATACGGATCGCAAATGCGACTTCCGGATCGTCACTTGGCGCATAGCCAACAAACAGACCGTGATCCGGATGTGTAGTACTCTGCTGTGCCGTACCGGTTTTACCTGACATTGTAATATTTCCCAGCGAAGAATATGTACTGTTGCTGGTAACAACTGCCCGCATTCCCGACTGAACAGCATCCCATGTATTTCCGGAAACACCCTCTATCTGGTTCAGCACATCCGGTTCGTAAGTTTTTGTTACCTTACCATCCTTATTTTCCACATGATCCAGAAGGGAAAGATTATAAACAGTTCCTCTGTTTGCAATTGCTGTAACATATCTTGCAAGCTGAGTTGTCGTATAGTTATTAGTACCCTGACCGATTGCAGAACGTACAGAGTCCTGATCAGATACCTGAGGTGACGATTCCGGAATTTCGATTCCTGTTGTCTGGTTCAGTCCAAACATAGTCGCATATTTCAGAAGCGTCTCACATCCCTGGTCAGAAGAATATCCCGACTCGCTGCTCTTTGCATTACTGAGCATCTGGTTTGTAAGTCCCAGACGGTATCCAACTTCATAGAAGAACATATTACAGGAATGCTGGATCGCACTCGTCACATTCAGACTTCCATGCGACCCCGGATAAATCCAGCATCGTGGACTCGGTGAAATTTTTTCATAGAGTCCGCCGCAACTGATATACGTACTGGTATCAATGACATCTTCTGTCAGTCCGGCAACAGCAACCAGTGGTTTGTAAGTAGATCCCGGTGCCGTCTTCTCCTGCGTCGCATTATTATATAACGGTGCTGACTGATCATTTAAAAGCTTTGTATAATAGCCTGAATCCATGGTATTTGCAAGCCGGTTATTATCATATCCCGGGTAGGATACACAGGCAAGAAGCTGTCCGGTCTTCGTGTCAGTTACTACGACCGATCCGGTAGATGGTTCCAGTCCAAGCTGTCCCGGTGTGATTTCCAGATCTTCAATCTTGGAATACATGAAATCATAGGCGGTCATTGTACCATCCGCAAGCTTATTATAAACATCTGCATCATAATTCAGAATTCCCTGCTCATAAAGCATCATACCAATCTGGCTTCCTGTGATTTCTTCATTGCGTATCATATACTTGTAGATCAGTTTGTCAAATCCGGAATCCTAGGAAGATTTGCACTGATATACGCCAGAATCCCCTGATATACTTCATTCTGATCCGAATACTCACTGTCACTGTTCATATAATCAGTCAGTTTTGATGTATCGATCCAGTTCTTGGAGATCGCATAATTCAGATAAGTATAGAGACTGATGCTCTCATCATTTTCCCACGCAATATAGGTAGAATCATTGGTATCAATCGAATCTTTCTGAATGATTGCTGCATTCTGGGTAAGTACAGTACTGATAATATAACTGAGATATGCCTGCATATCCTCATCACAGTCTTTATATGCCGGCGCACCTGAATCACTCAGCTGTGCCATCACATCTGCAAGCACTGCCTCCCTTTTTGGAGGAAAATGACGCATACACACTTTTCTCAGTCTCCCCGGCATCCGCAGCTTCAAATGTCCCACATTCAGAATCTCATTGGAAATAAATGCATTGTAAACATCACCAATCGGTATCTTCACATCACTTCCCTCTTCTGCCTGTGTACGGTCATAGGTCAGAGACGTAGTCAGATTGGAAAGGATGATTCCGGCAAGCTTTTCTTCCAGGAGATCATAAGCTGCCTTTTGCAGATTGGCATCAATAGAAATGATAGACATCATTTCCTGCCTTTGCCTTTTTCCCCTGCTTGGACTCAATGACCTTTCCCACACTGTTAACATAAAGTTTGATTTCACCTTTTTCACCCTGAAGTGTTTTATCCAGTGTCTGCTCCAGCCCTGCTTTTCCAACCACATCCGTAAGAGAATACGAGTCCTGCTCCTTTTCATCCAACGCATCATATTCATCTTGTGAAATCACACCCGTATAACCAAGAATAGACGCAAAATATTTGCTGTCTGGGTAATAACGGATTGAATCCTCTTCAATATTAACTCCCTGAAGAGTATCCAGGTTTTCCATAATAGCAGCTGTTGTACTTTCACTGACATCACTTGCAATCGTTGTAGCCACATACTTCTGATAGCGATTCAGTCCCATAGAATACCGGATTGTTACCAGCTTCAGGATTTCTTCTTTGGACAGCTTCTGTTCGTCCAGTCCATAACCATAGGTCTCATCTGTACAGAGATAATGCATCAGATCTGCCGCACTGTATGCCTTCTGCTTGTTACTGAGCTTATCAATGGTTGCTTTTCCAAACACATCCGCAAGGAACCGCAGACGCTGCACCTCGCTTGTCATGGAATAAGCATATTCTCCATTATCATTGAGAATAATTTTGAAATTCATTGACAATAGAATCTCCATTCGATTCAACAATACTGATCACTTTCTCAATTGTTGCATTGATGATTTTATTTTTCTCTTTAACCGTATCATAGTCACCGTTGTCTTCAATCGTGACGGAATATGCGAGCTTGTTATCTGCCAGAACCACTCCGTTCCGGTCCAGGATACGACCTCTGGTTCCCTGTACCTCTTTTGTTTTCTGGATCTGAAGCTTATAGTCATCCAGATATGCCTGTCCGTTTACGATCTGTAAAACAAACACACGCTGTATCAAAATTGTAGAAAGCACAATAAACACAAGCATCAGCACAAACACTCTAGATTTTACCAAGTCGATAAACCATCTTTTCAGACGATCCAATAAATCAAAACAAATCTGCTAGCACTCCTTTTTTCTTCTTCTTCAAGTCTTCGGTTAATATGCAGAATGATCTGATACAGAACAAGTGTAACCAGAATCGTGTAAACCAGTTCCGGCATGATCACATGTCTCAGATAATGCAAAAAATGGAAATCACTTTTTAACATGAATAAAAGGACATAAATCACCATACCATATAGAAACTCGCTGCCGGCAATAAGTGCCAACGGGAGTTTGATGTCTTCGTCATAAAATACTCTCTGGAAAAATCCGTTGCCATATCCGATCAGCATATAGATCAGCGCATAAAATCCAAGCAGATTTCCACCTAGTATATCTTTTAAAAGTCCACAGAAAAGCCGATGATCATCCCTTCTTTTTGTCCCCTCATAAATCCAAATGAGGACGTCACGATAATCAGGAGATTCGGAATAATCGAGGCAAACGCCAGCTTTTGAAACACCGTTGTCTCCAGAAGGAAACAGACAGTGATCAACACAGCACAGATCAGGATCCTTTTAATCTTTTTCATGTCTATTCGCCTCCATTATCGCTTCCACTTTCACCTTTTCCATCGATCAGATCCTGCTTTGTTGTTGTAATAACAAGAACTTCCTGTAATTCCTTAAAATCCGTAGCAGGAATGATATATCCGGATCTTGTCAGGTTATTGGAATCTACATTTACCTCTGAAATATATCCAACCAGAAGTCCCTGCAGATATTTGCTGCTGATATTCGATGTTACAACCTGTTCTCCGACCGCCACTTCATTTTCATTATTGGCAAGCTGTTCAAATTTTAAAAGTCCGTCCTGCACCGTCTGCAGATCTCCGCTTACAATACATTTGTCAAAGGTTGTCAGGATCATGGCACTTACATTTTTATCATCGATAATCGAACTTACTGTTGCCCAGTTCGGTCCGACTTCTGTGACGATCCCAACCAGTCCGGTTCCAGATAGGACATTCATATCTTCCCTGATCCCATCATTGCTTCCCTTATCAATCGTAAATTTCGAAACCAGTTGCTATTCTCGCTGGCGATTACATTCGCAGCAACTTTCGGATAATCCGCTGTATTCTGATCCATCTTATATAGTTCTTTATATCTTTCCAGCGTTGCTGAATTCTGCTGCAATCGGTTATTCTCAGTCGTCATCTCTTCCAGGCGGGATTTCAGTTCTTTGTTTTCTTTTTTTTCATTTCCTGAAGTGTTGCAAAATTTCTCTTGAAACATCGCCGATCCACATCCCGACACGGTTGATTCCTTTCTGCATCGGCACGATCGTGTAACCTGCTGCCCCAGGAAAGCGGTCCTTTCCCGGACTCTGCAAATCCGGAAGTCCCATCAATACAATACATATGATAGCAAGGATCAGCAA
>ENA-OQDC01001212-OQDC01001212.1-human-gut-metagenome-genome-assembly--contig:-NODE-1212-length-13925-cov-2.905783_pt1 | contig 13925 bp, 15 predicted proteins | sample MGYA00242770_ERZ504601 | MGnify/ENA primary metagenome ERZ504601 (study PRJEB26092, sample SAMD00036305) | human gut metagenome | host: Homo sapiens | study: EMG produced TPA metagenomics assembly of...
CATTTGCCTGTGCTCCTGCACTTTCAATTCCTTCTCCAATTGCCTCTGCCATTGCCTGTGTGTTACCTGTTCCGCTCCAATATACTACTGAAATACTCATGATTTATTATCCTCCTGCTGTTCTATTTAAATCAACTATCATTTAACACGCTGCCACATATGCAATATCTCGAATGTTCTTCCAATCAGATATTCATTTACCGCACTGGTCTTTGCCTTATCATACGCCCAGAAAAATCATTTTTGCTCTCCCTGGATTGTTATAGACTTTCCAGTATCCGGAAAACAGACTGTCTTTTCCATCTTTTTCAAAGAAAACATTTTTACATCATCGATCGGATAATCTAAAAATGCTCCTATCTCATGCGGAAAATCAGATTTCTCCATCTGAATACTGACAGACACGTTTCGAGAGACGTTCCAGCATCTTCTCCGGTTCCACGTCCTCATATCCGTAGGAACCTAAAAACTCCCTGACATCTGTCCGTTTCAAATATCTGGAAAACGACTCGCGCCGGTACAAAAATACAAGACATTTTCCATGATTTCTTGTCAAAATTTTAAATTTGATCCCTGTTCCTTCCAGGATTTCATAAAGCTCTCTACTGTTTTCTTCCGTAATATTCAAAATACAGGCAATCTTGATTCCTTTCAGAAACGGCGCACACTGCAGAATTAACTGAACCTGCAGACTTTTCATATTATCCATACCAGATAACATATAAGACACTACTTCTTTTGACATTGCATATCCTCATCCGTAATTGATTTTGATTATCATTTGCATGTTTATAATATCATAGGTGGTTAGTTTAATGCAACTGTTTTAAATGATTGTCTTTTATCAAAAAAGGCGCCATGCATTTTCATACATGATACCTTTTATATTTCCTACGGCTCTGCAATATTATACAATACTTTGTTCAGCATCTTATCCAAAGCCTCAATTTCTTTTTTATTCATTCCGATTGTCAGCATCTTATCCAGCTTCCGTCTCTGATTCTCCATGCGTCTCTGGATATCGTAAGCTTTCTCCGTCAGGTAAATGTTCTTGCAGCGCTTATCCGTATTACTTGGAACTGATAAGATATATCCCTTTTCGTCCAGCCGTTTCAGCAGACCGGTCACGGTAGGATTTCTGAGATTCAATCCTTTTTCAATGTCCCTCTGTGTCACTTCTTCTTTCTCACAGTCGAACAGATAATCCAGTACTGCACACTGTGATGCGGTAATGCCAAGCGTACGCAGCCGGTTATTAAATTCCTTCTCATACACATTATTTATCTGCTTGAACATAAATCCTATCGTTCTCTTCTCTTGCATACGCCTTATCCTTTCTTTTAATCCCAGATCCTGACAACCTTCTCTTTACTTATCAGCTCATCTTTTTTATCTCACTTCTCGCAAGCACAATTGCAACTACTGCTGCCGTTCCGTCCGCGATCGGACCTGCATACATTACACCATCAATTCCGATAAATATCGGGAATATAATAATGAGTGGCAAAAGAAATAATATCTGTCTCGTCAGAGACACAACTGCTCCCTTTGTAGCTTTTCCCGATTGCAGTGAAAAACTGCGAGCAGACCGGGTGGATTCCATTTACAAACGTCATAAACATATAAATGCGGAAATACCTCTCTGCAAATCGGAAATATTCTTCGCTTCCATTTCCGAAAATACTGACGATCTGTCTTGGAAATACTTGAAAGCACACAAAACAGATACCGCCGACCACAAGCGCTATCTGCATGGATCGCTTATATGTGTGTCTGACTCTCACATAATTGCCTGCTCCATAATTAAAACCCCAGATTGGCTGGCATCCCTGGGCAAGACCGATACAGATTGCCATAAACACCATATTGACTTTTGCAATTACACCGACACACGCCAGTGGAATATCTGATCCATATACAGAAAGAGAACCATAATATCTCAATGTATTATTTAACACGATCTGCACGATTGCCATAGCTATCTGATTGATGCATGAAGCCATACCAAGTGTGAGAATGCCTTTGATATACATTCCACGGGGCTTTAGCATCTCCACTGTCAGTCCCATCTTTTTAAAAACGTACAAAAATACACAATTACCAGACATCCAGACACGATCTGACCGATTACAGTTGCCCATGCAGCTCCTTTCATTCCCCAATGGAATCCAAAAATAAACAGTGGATCCAGAATCGTATTGATGATTGCCCCCGTAAGCATACAAGTCATAGAATAAGTCGGGCTTCTGTCTGCACGGATCAGATGATTCCCCCCTGTGTCAGGCATCAGAAAAGGAATGCCAAATGCTGTAATCCCTGTATAATCCTGTGCATAAGGCAGGACGTCTTTTGTAACACCGAATACATGAAGCAGCGGATCTAAGAACAATAATACGACGACCGCGATCGTCACACCGCAAAGCATCAGCATTGCAAGTCCTGTTCCTGCATACCTGCACGCACATTCCTGCTCTCCTGCCCCCGAGGACAGATTAAAATTTGAAGCACTTCCAATCCCAAGAAGCAATGCCGTTGCAGTACAAATAATCGTAATTGGAAATGCGATATTAGTCGCTGCATTTCCAAGAAGTCCTACACCTTGTCCAATAAATATCTGGTCTACAATATTATAAAGCGAGCTGACCAGCATACTGATGATTGCCGGGATGGAGAATTTTAATATCAACCGTTCGACCTTCTCTGTTGCAAGCGGATTGACCTTTACACTTTCTTCCAAACCTAACCCTCCAATATTTCTACTAATATTCACGAATGACACTGCTGACTTCGCGAATTGTCTCCATATCTTTGAGATGCTCCAGAGAATCCAGCATCTGGCTTTCTTTGACAGCCTCTGTTACAATAACAAGTTCAGCTACATCAGCGTTCTCGCACTGTTCCTTCTGCATGACTTTTGTAATGCTGACCTTGTGAACACCAAATACCATGGCAATGGAAGCCAGAACTCCAGGTTTATTCTCCACCTGCATACGGAGGAAAAATTTATTTTTCACATTCTTAAAATCCTTGACTGGTGTTGTACGATAACAGGTACAACTGATTCTTCCGGTACAGTGATACTGCGTGTCACGCACTACGTCGATCACATCTCCGACAACTGCACTGGCAGTCGGGAGCTCTCCAGCACCACGTCCATAGAACATTACATCTCCAACTGCATCTCCATGCACAAATACGGCATTAAAAGAATCTCTGACAGATGCCAGTGGGTGATTCTGTGAAATCATCATCGGATAAACACCCACTTCAATTCCATCTTCTGTATTATGAGCCACGCCAAGTAATTTGATAACATTGCCAAATTCTTTTGCATATGCTATGTCTCTTGAAGAAATCTTTGTAATTCCCTCTGTATATACATCCTTGAACACAACTCTGGAATGAAATGCAATGGAAGCCAGAATTGCTGCTTTACGTCCGGCATCTAATCCTTCAATATCTGCTGTCGGGTCCGCCTCTGCATATCCAAGCTCTGTCGCTTTTGCCAATGCTTCATCAAAATCCATATTGTCTTCAAACATCTTTGTCAGGATATAGTTTGTTGTACCATTCATGATTCCAATGACTTCATCAATCTCATTTGCCGCCAGACATTGCTTTAACGGCCGGATGATCGGGATTCCTCCGGCTACTGCAGCCTCAAACAGAAAATCCACACCATGCTCTTCTGCTGCATCCAGAAGTTCTTTTCCGTGCTCAGCAATCAGATCTTTATTAGCAGACACAACATTTTTCCCTGCATTTAAAGCATCCAGGATCATGGTTCTTGCCGGCTCAATTCCACCCATCACCTCAATTTACGAGTTGAATCTCATCATTATCAATAATATCTCTCCAGTTATCGGTAAGAAGAGATGGATCCACACCTTCACGCTTTTTCTCCATATTGTGTACAAGAATCTTTACAATCTCAACATCTGCTCCTGCCTTTTTACAAAACTCCTCTTTTTGCTTTTCAATTAACTTATATACCCCACTTCCAACTGTTCCCAGTCCTAAAAGTCCGATTTTTATCTTGTCCGCTTGCTCATTCCTGTTCTCCTCCTGCTTTATAACAATTTTTTTCTTTTTAAAGTAAATACATTCCGCAATAATTACTACGATTGATATTATGATGACACAAATATATCCATATTGCCAGTGAAGTTCTTGCATATTATAAAAGTTCATTCCATACCACCCGGTAATCAATGTCAATGGCATAAATATTGTCGTCACTACTGTCAGAAAATTCATAACTCTATTTTGCTGCAAGGTAATCTGGGTCTGATAAATTTCACGGATCTGCTGAGTATACTCTTTCATCTCCGCGGCATACTGATGCAAACGCTCAGTTCTATGAACATAACGCTCCCAACCCATTTCTTCATCCTGGATTCCATTTCTGTTCATATAAATCTGCATATGCTCACCCATATTGGTCATCTGATCATAAGAAACCATCAGTTCCGAAAAATGTTTCCGATACTTCATAATTCTTTCATCCAGATGTTTCTGGACATGTCCAATTACATTTTCTTCGATTTTCTCCAGTTGTTCTTCAATCTTCTGCATTCTGTACACATCATCATCAATCAGATAGTTTAAGATCATAAGCAAAACTTCATGAAGTCTGCAGTTTTTATAGACATCATTCTTCACATGTTCCATAAGAAGTTGAATCTGATTTGTTTCCTCCACAAAATAAAGAGTCTGCTTATACATGCAAAAGCCAAATACGAACATTTCATGATTTTTCAAATCTGGCACCCGCATAATTCCCTGTACACAATCATGAAACGAATCTACTTTACAGTACCTGACATGATTCATACTGTATAGAAGATTCTTCTTATGTGGAATATATTCCTTAATCTGTTCGTATTCTTTCAGATTCATAATCTGAACCCTTCATAGTATCATCTATTTTTTTATCACTTATCCTCTTGTAATCTGCTTCTTGCATCCTATCCTGAATAAGCTGTCCTTTTGCCAATCCAGAGTGTATGCTTCCATAATCTGCCGTTACTGAAAACTTATAAAAAGTTATGAACTTCTATGTTTCATTCCTACTTCAACGAGTATGTTTTTGATGATATAAATATCTATCTACTCACAAGTTCTTGTACTCTCCATAGGCGTAAATTCCGGACTAACGTATCCGTATATATTCGCATTAACGTTTCAGTGTCAGCTTGCAAATCGTTCTCCATAAGCCTTGAGATTTATAGATGCCTGGAAATCTCTGTCAATTATATTCCCACACGCACATCTATAAACCCTGTCAGATAATTTTCAAATCTTTTTTGATATTTCCACAACAGCTGCAAAGCTTTGATGATGGATAAAACCGATCAGCCACAATAAGCTGGATCCCTTTATCACTGCATTTGTATTCAAGCTGTTTTCTAAACCAAAAAAATCCTTGTTCCTGAACTGCTTTGGATAAATGTCTATTTTTCATCATTCCGCTGACATTCAGATCTTCAATACAGATAAATCTTGGTTTTCGATTTACGATCTCAGATATGGTCTGATTCAAATAGTTTTTACGGATGTTTGTTAATCTGTGATTTCGTTTTAATAAAAGTTTTTCCTTTTTGATTACATTATTGGTTTTGCAGTAACTTTCCCCTTTCTTATTCTTCTCGTAAGAACGAGAGATACTACGCTGTAATCTGCGTTTCTGTTTTTCTAGTTTCTTTACTTTCTGACTCTTATTAATGTTCTTATATTTAACAGCATCAGAGCAGACAGCCAAATCTTTGATTCCTAAGTCTATACCAACTCCATCATCATTAAGTGTTTCCTTGCAATCAGGAAATTCCACACATACACTGATCCACCAGTTCAATCCGTCAAAGGATATTCTCGGATTCATATATTTAACATCTGTTGGAATACGTCCATGTTCTGCAAGTCTTACCCAATTCATTTTCTGCTTATTTGCTTTCCTGCTGGAAGAAAAGCCTTCAAACTTAACGTGGGTATTACTGAATTGTATCTTAACATTGTCCTGATAGAACTTCGGCATTGATCTCTTTTTAGACTTGAATCTTGGGAATTTTTGCAAACCCTTGAAAAAGTTCTTATACGCAGTACAGGCATCTTTGATTGCCTGTTTGGTTACATTATTTGAAATATTCAGCAGCCATGCGTATTCATCAGAATGTCTGAGCTTTGTAAATTCTTTTCTGAGTTCTGAATCTGAAATGAATTTGCCACCTTTTTCATAATTTTCTTTTTCCCTGGCCAAAGCCCAGTTATAAGCAAATCTTGAAGCACCTGCGTACTGAAACATCTTAGTTTTCTGTACGTTGTTTGGTATCAGCATTACTTTTATGGCTTTTACCATCTGTTTCCTCCTGTATCAATTCCCGGATAAGTTTCTTAGCTTTGTTCGCTCGTTTTCCTTGTAATTTGCAGCTGAATACTGTGATTATTTGAACCAGATCTTCAACAAGTTCCTGCTGTTCGGATTTTTCAGTATTATCAATAATCTCAATCTCACAATTATAAAGTGAAGCGATATATTCTATCAACTCAAAACCAAATCGCAATAGCCTGTCTTTATATAAAACAACAACCTTTAATTGTAATGCGATTTTTAGGCTTTACATTTATTACCTGGTTGAGTTGCTCATCAGAATAATATCTATAGCCACTTACTGTAGTATGATGCGGATGAAGTTTTCCATTGGCATCCCAATTTCGTAATGTCTGAGCAGATACGCCTATAATTTTTGAAAATTCATGTATAGAATAATATTTACTCAAAGTATCAACTCCTTTCAATAATATTCTACTCTAATATCTTATAAAGCTCAACACCAGCTTATATAATTTTATAATTTATATTTAATTGTTAACAACCTCATTCAGTGCCATCTCAAGAGCCTTCATGTTACCATCAATAACCTCTGGCTTGCTGGCAAATTTATGTTTGAAAGAAGCCTGCATCTCTCTTAAAAATGTCTCTTCGTCCATGATATTTGCAACTTTTACGATTGCTGCAAGAAGCGGTGTATTCGGGAAATATTTTCCCATAGCCTCCATCGATACTTTGTGTGCATCTATGGTATAAAGTTTTCCTTCATATCCTTTCAGATGCGGAATGAGCTCCTCTTTCGGACGAGCCGTGTTTACAAGAATTGCCCCATCCTTTTTCAGTCCTGCTGTTACATCTACAGTCTCAAGAAGTGACTCGTCTACAACAACAACGAACTCTGGATCATAAATGTTAGAATGTACACGAATTACCTCGTCGCTGATTCTGTTGTACGCTGTGATCGGCGCACCCATACGCTCCGGACCATACTCCGGAAATCCCTGTACGTATTTTCCTGTCTTAAATGCAACGTCTGCAAGCAGTAATGCTGCTGTTTTGGCTCCCTGACCGCCACGGCCATGCCATCTGATCTCTGTGTGATTACTCATGCATCTTCTCCTTTCTCTTGTCGTGTATAAGTATGATGCTTGCGGATTACTCCGCGCTTTGACTATTCTACATCTATGCTTCTATTCGTGAAAAGCTTGTGTCACTGGCATCATATATACAAAAAGTCCGCCCCTGAAATAGGGACGGACATATTATCAGTTCCGCAACCACCCTGTTCTTCTAAAACAAGTGATATTCACTACGTACAATCATACGTGATTTCTATAACGGGAAACCCCCGTGAAAACTTACGTGATGTGATTCTTTCAGTTTTCCTTCTCAGAGATGATTTTCGAAATAAGTCTCTCACTGTCTTGCAGCACCGACAGCTCTCTGTAGGGAAATTTCTTATCTCTACTCTTTCTCTTCACAGAATTTAAATTATAGAGCGCAATCTGTTTTTGCGTTACATAAATATTACTCTATATTCAGAGAAAGGTCAATAGGTTTTTGAAAAATTATTTTTCCTCCAAGTGGCATGCCACGTAGTGGTCTTCCCCAATCAGGCGAAGTGCTGGTTCTTCCTCTCGGCATCTTTCTGTTGCGTATTTGCAGCGATTCTGGAAACGGCATCCCTTTGGTGGGTCTACCGGACTTGGGATTTCTCCACCCATCTTAATTCGCTCTTTCTTCGCCTCTACGTGTGGATCTGGAATCGGAATCGCAGACAGAAGTGCCTGTGTATATGGATGTGCCGGCTGCTCATACAAGCGGTCAGCGGCTGTAATCTCCACTACTTTTCCAAGGTACATGACCATAACACGGTCGGAAATATATTTTACCATAGAAAGGTCATGGGCGATAAACATATACGTCAGACCCTTTTCTTCCTGCAATTTATCGAGCAGATTTACAATCTGAGCCTGAATAGACACGTCAAGAGCAGAAATCGGCTCATCACACACGATAAATTCTGGTTCTACTGCCAGTGCTCTGGCAATTCCAATACGCTGCCGTTGTCCACCTGAAAACTCGTGGATATAACGCTCTCCATACTGTGCATTCAGACCGACTGTTACGAGAAGTTCATTAACCCTCTCTTTAATCTCTTTCTCGCTCTTTGCCAGTCCATGTGCTCGGATTCCTTCTGCGATGATGTCCTGAACTTTCATCTTCGGGTCCAGGGACGCATACGGATCCTGGAAAATAATCTGCGCGTGCTTTGTGAACTGCTTGCGCTCCTCACCTTTCAGTTTGTGTACATCTTTTCCTCGGTAGAGAACTTCTCCATCTGTTCTGTCATACAGACCAAGAACTGTTCTTCCGCATGTTGTCTTTCCGCAGCCGGATTCTCCTACGACGCCAAGTGTCTCACCCGGACGAATGTAGAACGAGACATCGTCAACGGCTTTTAAAGTTCCTTTTCCGACTTTGAAATATTTTTTCAGTCCTTTTACTTCTAACAAATATTCGTTCTTCTCCACTATCGTCCCTCCTTCTGAAGCCAGCAGCATACTTCGTGACATTCACTCAGCTTACTTTCTTCCGGAAATGCTGTTTCACAGATGTCCATTCTTTCTTTACATCTCTGTGCGAATGGACACCCTTTCGGCGGATTAATCATGTTCGGCGGTGCGCCTTCGATTGTCTCCAGTTTCTCGCCTTCCATATCCAGACGCGGAACTGCACGCAGCAGTGCCTTTGTATAAGGATGGGTCGGATGATAGAAAATATCTTCTGCCGTGCCACGCTCCACGATTTTTCCTGCATACATAACAATAATATCTGTAGCAAAATTTGCAACAATTCCAAGATCATGTGTAATCAGGATAATACTCATCGGGTGCTCTTTCTGAATCTCTTTCATCATATCCAGAATGTCCGCCTGAACTGTTACATCAAGTGCAGTTGTCGGCTCATCGGCAATAAGAAGATCCGGATTCAGTGTCATTGCAATAGCAATCATAACACGCTGGCGCATTCCACCGGAAAACTCGTGCGGATACTGCTTCATACGCAGCTCTGGATTCGGGATTCCTACTCTCTCCAGCATCTGAACTGCTTCTGCCCACGCTTCCTGTTTGCTCACTTTCTTATGAACTCGGATTTTTTCCATAATCTGTTTTCCAACAGCCATAGTCGGATTCAACGCTGTCAGCGCATCCTGGAAGCAAATGGAACATTTCGGTCCCCGGTAAGCTTCCCACTGTTTCCTATTATATCCTGAATATTTTCCCCCTGGAAAATTATCTGACTGTCTTTGCTTACATATCCAGGCTTTTTAATCAATCCCATAATCGACTTTGATGTAACAGATTTTCCACAGCCGGACTCTCCTACAATAGCTGTCACACTACCTTTTTCTATATCAAATGATACATCCCGTACAGCCTGTACTTCCCCTTTTAATGTCCGGAATGATACAGATAAATTTTTCACTTCTAGTACTTTACTCATTTTCTGCTCTCCTTCCTGACTATTTCACTAATTTCGGATCTAACATCTGCTGTAACATATCTCCTAATACATTAAAGCATAAAACTGTTACAAGAATCATCACTCCAGGTGCCACTGCCATAATTGGGTTATGTAAAATAAATTTCTGAGCTGTCTGCAACATACTTCCCCAGGAAGCCATCGGAAGCTGAACTCCGTAACCTAAGAAACTAAGTGTAGACTCATCCAGAATCGCATTTGCGATACTAAGGCTTGCTGACACGATGATCTGCGGCATCAGATTCGGAATGATATGCTTACGAATAATAGTTCCCTGGCTTACACCCAGAGCTTTTGCCGCAATCACAAAATCTCGCTCTTTGAGTGTCAGGGTCTGTGCACGCACAACTCTGGCTACCTTGGTCCATGAGAAAAAGGCCAGCATTCCTACCAATGTTACAAGGTTACGTGGCATAAATGCATATACAACAATAATAAACAGCAAGCTTGGGACAGACATAAATACATCAACGATACGCATCATAAATGCATCAACTGCACCACCCATGTATCCACTGATGGTTCCAAACAGTGTACCTACTATAACTGCCACGCACATTGCTGCAAATCCAACAAGCAATGAGATACGTCCCCCATATAAAATTCTTGTAAATGTATCTCGTCCGATATCATCAGTTCCAAGAATATGTGTACTGCTGATTCCCTGCATTTTTTCTGCTACGTTAGATGCATCTGGATCATACGGAGAAAGAGGAGCCATTAAAGAGGCAATTACTATAATCAAAATCAGAACTGTACAGACAACAGCCATTTTGTTTGAAAGAAACATTTTCTTCATTGCTTTTCTATCCATTACTCTTCTCCTTTCCTTGTTTAATTCTCGGATCCGCAAATCCATATAAAATGTCTGCCAGGAAGTTACCAATTAAAAGTACGACACAGGCAAGCATCGTGATTCCCATAATCATCGTATAGTCACGGCTGTTGATTGCACTCATACAAAGAGTTCCAAGTCCCGGCCACCCAAAGACAGACTCTACAACGAATGAACCTGTAATCAGTGTTCCAAAGTTCATTCCAACCATTGTAATAATCGGGAGCAGACAGTTCTTCAATACATGTCCTTTCATGACTTGGAACTGCGCACCCCCTTTGAAACATGCTGTCATAACATAATCTTCTTCCATCTGCTCAATGGTATTTGCACGGATATATCGTACAAATACTGCTGTATTATTTACACTCAATACAAGTGTCGGAAGGATTGCATGCTTAATCAAATCTCCAGTAGATGTATGTCCAATTGCGTGCATACCTGAACTTGGAAGCCAGCCCAGATTTAGGGAAAATAAAATGATCATCATAATTCCGAACCAAAAAGCTGGCAGAGAAATTCCAAGGTACGAAATTCCACTGACGATATTATCAATCCATTTATTCTTATAATATCCTGCTAAAAGTCCAAGTGGTATAGATAACAGGATTGACAGTACCAACGCTGCTCCCATAAGTCCGATTGTATTCGGAAGTTTATCCATAATCTGTTTCTTAACCGGCTGGTGGTTACTGACAGACAGTCCCCAGTCACCTTGTAACATTTTTCCTGCCCAGCTCACATAACGCTCTGCTACATTTCCATTCAGCCCCAAAGATTCACGCATGGCATCTAACTGTTCATCCGACATCTTATATGATGAAACTGCCGGTGAAGTATACAGATACAGTGGATCTCCAGGAGAGAAATAAATAATAGAAAACGCAAATATGGATACTGCAACAAATACAACGAGCATCTGTGCAAGCCGCTTTGCAATAAATTTTTTCATTCTGATTTTTCTCCTATATTCAGAAATAGATTCTGCATAAAACAGAATCTATTTCGGCTTTTCGTTATCTTGTTACATTTATCTTATTTGAAAGACAGTTTTGTATAATCCTCAAATACTGGTGTTGTTGAATATGTCTCTGCTCCCTCAAGGTTGTCGCTTGTAGCAAAGCAGTAGTTAGGGTAAGCGATTGGGTATGTCAGATAAGACTCCATTGATTTCTCCTGTAACTCTTTGTAGATCTCCGTTCTCTTCTCTACATCTGTAGTTTTTCTACCCTGCTCGAAGAGGTCAAGAATCTCCTGTGGTAGTATCGATGTTATTGCCCCATGTTCCATCGAACATACCAGCTACGACCTCACCTGGTCACCGATTGCTGCATACTCATTCAGGTATAACTCATAATCATCCTTATCTGTGAATACTACATCGAAGAATCCGTTTGCATCAATTCCCTGAATGTCAACATTTACATCGATTGCTTTTAACTGCTCCTGAATCAGAAGTGCTGTTGCCTCCATGTAACTTCTGTCTGTATTATAGTGAAGAGTAATTGTCTTTCCTGCAAGTCCTGAACTCTGAGCTAACTTCTTAGCCTCGTCAAGATTCTGCTCATACCCTTTTACGTCCTTATCGTAGAACAGGTTTCTGTTACTGAAAACAGAGTTTGCTGTTGTTCCCATAGAATCTCCGTAAGCACCCTTAACGATTTCTTCCTGGTTCAGTGCCATAAATACAGCTTTTACTGCATCACGGTTCTCCCATGTAGGGCAGTATTTGTTCCAAGCGAGGTATTTTACACGTCCCTCTGCTAATTTATGAAGAGTAACTCCGTCTGTCTCTTCCATCTCTGTTGCTACATCATCAGAAGATACTGCGAAGAAATTGATCTCGCCATTCTTAAATGCAACTTCCTGTGAACTTGCATCTGGAATAACTTTGAATGTAATCTGGTCAATCTGCGGCTCATCACCATAATAGTCCTCAAACTTCTCAAATGTCAGAGACTCACCGTCTTTGAACTCTACAAGTTTGTACGGACCAGATCCGATATCTGTAAGGTTAGCATCTGCAGACTTGATGTCTGTATTTCCGTCAAATGCATGCTCTGGAATCAGAATTAATTTTCCAAGAAGCTCATAGTAAGAAGCAGAAACTTCTGGAAGTGTGAATTTAACTGTCAGGTCATCAACCTTCTCAGCCTTAACTTCTTTGTCACCTACAAATACAACATTGGTATAACCGGCACCGTTGTCTGTGTTCAGGTTACAGTTAAATGTAAAGATTACGTCATCTGCTGTAATCTGCTCACCATCATGCCATTTCAGATTATCTTTTAATTTTAATGTATACTCAAGACCATCCTCAGAAACCTCACAGCTATCAGCCAGGTACCATCTTGTCTCGTCCTGGTCAACATAGTAGAGTTTATCCTGGTATGGAGCAAGCTGGAAAGCTCCCTCTGCCATTGTCTCTAAGTCACCGTTTAAGCTTGTTACTGTTGCAGATACCGGCATTACCAGTGAACTGCTATCACTGCTGGAAGCAGAATCTGTAGACTTGCTGTCGGAACATTTTTCCACAACCAACTGCTACAGTTGCTACCATTGCTACACATAAAAGTGCGCTGATGAATTTCTTTTCATTCGTTTCCTCCTAGGTTTACTTTGTTCTTGCATTATTCATTACATGTTGACACTGTATTTTTCCTGTCACATATTGTCAACAATTCATAAGTACGAGCATTATTATATCAAGCTAACATTTCATTTGTCCAATCAAGACTTTTAAATAAAAGAGACAGCAAATATTAAACTATTCTATATATGTTCTTTAAATAGAGTGTACTCTAGTTTTTCGCCCATTTTACGGGCTTTCCTGGGATTTAAAACTAATGCTTTTCCCCTTAAAATATGCTACGATATATAATATAAATCACACACAAGGAGATCCTTATGAAAGCTTATGAACGTTTATTAAAATATGTCGCAATCAACACTCCATGCGATGAAACCAGTAACACAACGCCTTCTTCAAAATGTCAATTCGACCTGGCTAATCTTCTGAAAGATGAAATGCAGGTCCTCGGTATTTCTGACATTCACCTCACCAAACATTGTTTTCTCTATGGAAAACTTCCAGCCACGAAAGGATATGAAAATGCTCCTGCACTTGGTTTTATTGCTCATATAGATACCGTATCTGATTATTGCGAACATGCAATTCAGCCAGTCATAACTGAAAATTATAATGGCAAAGATCTG
>ENA-OQDC01001213-OQDC01001213.1-human-gut-metagenome-genome-assembly--contig:-NODE-1213-length-13904-cov-4.480366_pt1 | contig 13904 bp, 16 predicted proteins | sample MGYA00242770_ERZ504601 | MGnify/ENA primary metagenome ERZ504601 (study PRJEB26092, sample SAMD00036305) | human gut metagenome | host: Homo sapiens | study: EMG produced TPA metagenomics assembly of...
GTCCGACGGCAGGCATTTTCCTCAGCGGCGTATGCCAAGGACCGAAGGATATTCCGGAAACTGTTTCGCAGGCCGGTGCGGCGGCCGTTAAGGTCGTAGGCCTGCTGGCGAAGGAGTAAGCTGACTGACAAACCCCTGCACTGCGCAGTGCGATACAAGCATTTGCAGCGGCTGCCTGGCTTGCACGCATGTCTGTCCCTATGGTGCGATTACCGGCGAGAGCAAGCAGGTTATCACGAAGCTGGGCGTGCGCGAAACACGCACCGTTGCTGTGGTAAACAATGCGCTGTGCCAGGGCTGCGGTGCCTGCACGGTAGCCTGCCCCTGCGGTGCTATGGATTTGCAGGGCTTTACTAATCAACAAATTCTGGCAGAGGTGGATGCATTATGCTAGAGAAGAAAAAGTTTGAACCGAAAATCGTGGCCTTCTGCTGCAACTGGTGCAGCTATGCCGGTGCTGACGGCGCCGGAACGGCCCGCAAGCATTATCCCGCTAATATCAAAATCATCAAGGTTCCCTGCTCCTGCAGGGTGAATCCGCTGTTTATCCTGCGTGCTTTTCAGCGTGGTGCAGACGGCGTTATCATGTGCGGCTGCCATCCCGGTGACTGCCATTATTCGACAGGCAATTATTATGCACGTCGTCGTATGACGCTGCTGCTCAGTATGCTTGATTATTTGGGCGTGGCCGGTGAACGCTTCCGTGTGGAATGGGTTAGTGCGGCCGAGGGCGCACGCTTTGCACAGGTGATGAACGATTTTGCCGAGCATATTGCGGCATTGGGTGAGAATGTAAAGTTGAGGGATTTGCGATGCAAAAAATAGAAAAGCTGCTGCAGAAGCGTGCAGCTGAGCTGTTGTCAGAGGGCACAGTAGAGCGTGTGCTGGCATGGCAGGCAGGCGAATTCTTTTACGATAACACACCTGCTGCCGTAAGCAGTGCGGACGAGTGCGACAAGCTTGTCTATAACGAGTTCTGCCCTGCCAATCTCTGCAAATATTTAATCGAAACAAGCCATGCAGGCAAGAAGACAGCAGTTTTCTTAAAGCCTTGTGATACATACGGAGTAAACCAGCTGCTGAAGGACAACCGCATTAAGCGTGAGCTTGTTTACGCCATCGGCACTCCCTGCAGCGGTATGCTGGATATCAAGAAGATTAAGGCTGCCGGAGCTAAGGGTATTATCAGCGTGAGCGTGGATGGAGACGAGGTTGTTGTCAACACTGCCTATGGCGAAAAGCGTCTGGTAAAGGCTGACGTGCTGCTGAACAAATGCCTGATGTGCAAGGGCGCGGCTTATAAAATTGCGGATGAGGAGCTGGCTGAGCCGCTGCCTGTACCGCAGTTTACTGGTGATAAATTCGCCAAGGTCAAGGAGATTGAAGCAATGAGCGCCGAAGAGCGTTTTGCTTTCTGGCAAAGCGAGCTGTCCAAGTGTATCCGCTGCAATGCCTGCCGTGATATCTGTCCGGCGTGCAGCTGTGAGCAATGCATTTTTGATAAGCCAGATACTCCGGTAGCGGGCAAGGCGTATGCCGACGAGGTTGAAGAGCAGATGTATCATATCATCCGTGCCTTCCACGTTGCGGGACGTTGCACAGGCTGCGGTGAATGTGCGCGCGTTTGTCCGCAGGGAATTCATCTGGAGCTGCTGAACATGAAGTTTATGAAGGATATCAACAGCTTCTTCGGCAAGTATCAGGCCGGTGCGGACAGTGAAACACCTGCACCGCAGGTAAGCTTTAAGCAGAATGATCCCGAGGCCAACAGTGCGGTAGAAGGGAGGGAGCAGCATGTATAAGATAGCAAAGGATAATATGCCAAAGTTATATGCAGCCCTGCAAAATATCGGTATGCTGCTGCTGCCCTGCAAGAACAAGAGCGGTCATGCGGACTTTGCACCGTACCGCGAGGATGCGGAGGTTGCATTGGATGCGCCGCTGACGAACCGCAGCGTGAAGGATGTTTTCTTCCCGCAGGTAGAAAATCTGCTGACCTTTAAGACGAGCGGCAAGGAGTTGGCGCTAGAGCAAAATATTCCGCCTGCCGGCGTGACGATCGTCATGGGCGTGCGGGCCTGCGATGCGCGCAGCTTTAAGATTTTGGATAAGGTGTTTTTGAAAATGCCTGTTGATACATATTACAAAACAAGACGCGAGCAATGCGTGCTTATCGGTTTAGGCTGCAGTGCTCCCGAAGAAACATGCTTCTGCCATGCCTTTGGAATTGACGCATGCGCTCCGGAGACTGATGTGCAGACCTGGCAGGCAGGCGAGGAGCTTTGCTGGCAGGCTGTGACTGCTAAGGGCGAGGAGCTGACAGCGAAGCTTGTTGATGGCGGTGTGCTGTCTGAGGCGGAAGCTGCTTCTGCAAAAGCAGTCAGCGAACAAAAGGAGCAGACGCAGAAAATTTTGAGCTTACTGCCTTTGCATGATTTCAAGGTGAATGACGAGCTGACTAAGGATGAGCTGAAGGTATTCAACAGCAAAATCTGGGAGCAGCTGGCTGCAGGCTGCCTGTCCTGCTGTACTTGTACCTATGTGTGTCCGACCTGTCATTGTTACGATATCCGTGATTATCAGGAGACGGAAGAGCGCACGCAACGCTATCGCTGCTGGGACAGCTGCATGGCGAAGGATTTTACGCTGATGGCGCATGGCAGCCCGCGTAAGACGAAGGTGGAACGCTTCCGCCAGCGTTATATGCATAAGCTGGTATATTTCCCTGAAAACAATGATGGTGAATATGCTTGCGTCGGCTGCGGACGCTGCCTGCAAAAGTGTCCGGTGCAGCTGAATATTGTCAAGGTTGCCAAGGCCTTGGAAAAAGCGGAGGTGAAGCAGGATGTGTAATTGTCAGGATACCTTGATTCCGCAGATTGGCGTGGTGACGGATATCTGCACGGAAACGGCTGATGTAAAAACCTTCCGCGTGGAGAAAATCGGCGGCGGTAAGCTGTTTGAGCATCTGCCGGGACAATGCGCTATTCTTTCTGTTCCCGGTAAGGGTGAGGCGATTTTTTCCATTACATCCTCTCCGACGAACGAAAAATATATGGAGTTCAGCATTAAACGCTGCGGTTCGATTACGAACTTTTTGCATTTTGATATTGAACCCGGTCAGCAGATAGCAGTACGCGGACCTTACGGCAATCATTTCCCTGTTGAGGATAAATTGAAAGGCAAGGATCTGCTCTTTATCGCCGGCGGTATCGGTTTGGCGCCGCTGCGCAGTGTCATCAATTATATGCTGGATAAGCGTGAGGATTACGGCAGCATTGATGTTGTTTACGGCGCACGCAGTAAGGAAGATTTTGTACGTTACGATGAGCTGACGAATGTGTGGCCGGCGCAAAAGGATACGCGAGTGCATCTGACGATTGACCGTGCGCAGGAGGGCTGGACGGGTAATGTCGGCTTTGTGCCTAATTTCCTGAAGGACCTGAAGTTTACGCCGGATAAGACGGTGCTGCTGTGTGGTCCGCCGATTATGATTAAGCTGTGTCTGGCGGCGTTGATTGAGATGGGCTTTGAGAAGAAGCAGGTTTATACGACGCTGGAGCTGCGCATGAAGTGCGGCGTTGGCAAGTGCGGTCGCTGCAATATCGGCAAGAAGTATGTGTGCAAGGATGGGCCGGTTTTTACTTGCGACGAGCTGGACGAGATGCCGGACGAATATTGATTCTTCGCAATTAAATATCGCTTAGCTCAGGAAAAAATTTCTTAACGCAAATTTCGTGTGGATTCAAGACGAAGTGCCGCAAAACTCGCGCTATGCTTACATATCTTTCTATATTAGTTTGCTTATCGCTCAAACAGTTGCGACACTTCTGTGAATCCGGACACTTATTTACTAAAATTGCTATGCATGCCCCCTTTAGTCGCTAGCGCGACAGTCGCCCCAGGGCGCCCTCTCTTGCCCTGCGGGCAATTCACCTTGTCCCCCGAGGGGGAACCAAGAATGTGCTAATGAAGTTTAACGAAAAAGCTATTAGTCTTGCCTGCCCCTTGGGGAAGGTGCCGAGCGTAGCGAGGCGGAAGGGGGCGTCACCATAAATATATCGTTTCTATCAGAAGCAATCCACGATATATTAATGGCTCGTAATGAAACTATTTCGTTTATAGCGGATTTTAGCGTTGTAATTCTGAAATACATTTTTTGGAGAAGAAAATATAAGGAGCAAAAATATGGAAGAAATGGTAACTGTTTACCTGCTGGGCAAAAAGTACAGTGTCCCGGCAACCCTGACCATTATGGATGCCATGGAATATGCAGGCTTTAAGCTGGTGCGCGGCTGCGGCTGCCGCAGCGGCTTTTGCGGAGCCTGTGCAGTAATTTATCGCCTGAAGGGCAGCACGGAGCTGAAGGTTGTGCTTTCCTGCCAGACGAAGGTTGAGGAAGGCATGTGCGTTGGCAAGATTGATTCCTTCCCGATTAACAAGCGCACCTTTAATATCGAAGAGATTAAGGCAAGCGATAACATTGTCGGTCAGCTGTATCCGGAAATCTTCAGCTGCATCGGCTGCAATGCCTGCACGAAGGGCTGTCCGCAGGGCCTGAATGTTATGCAGTATATTGCTTACGCTCAGCGCGGCGAATATGAGAAGGCAGCACATGCTTCCTTTGACTGCGTTGGCTGCAATATCTGTGCATCACGCTGCCCGGCGCAAATCAGCCACAGCGCTGTCGGCCTGCTGTGCCGTCGCCTGACAGGCAAATATATTGCGCCGAAGTGCGAGCATCTGGCTAAGCGTGTTGCCGAAATCGAAAACGGCGATTATGTAACGCTGCTCGAAAAGCTGAAAAATATGCCTTTGGACGAAATAAAAGACCTGTATAACAAGCGTGAGATTGAAAAATAAGGAGGTGCGGCAAGGTGAGTGCATTTACTGAAGATATGTTAAAATCTATGGCTAAGGTTGAAGCTACCCGTGCCCAACGTCTGCACGCTTCTATCGAACGCTTTACGGCAGAGGAGAAGGACGAGCTGCTGAAGGAGTTCCATCCGGACTACAGTTCCAAGGGCTTCAAGGTTTTGGAGGTTGGTCCAAACAAGGGCCAGAAGGTGCCGGTAGAATTGGCACAGCTGCTGGAGGGCAAAAGCCGCCTGCAGGATGTAGAGCTTGATTTGGAAAAAGTGGACTATGACGTTGATGTTCTGGTTATCGGTGGCGGCGGCGCTGGTGCTTCCGCTGCGTTGGAAGCGCATAACGGTGGTGCAAACGTTCTCGTAGTTACCAAGCTGCGTATGGGCGATGCCAACACCATGATGGCCGAGGGCGGTATTCAGGCTGCGGATAAGGGTAACGATTCCCCGGCACAGCATTATCTTGATGCCTTTGGCGGCGGTCACTACAAAAATATCCCCGAGCTGCTGGAAGAGCTGGTAAGCAACGGACCGTTGGCGATTGACTGGCTGAGCAAGCTGGGCGTAATGTTCGACAAGGAGCAGGACGGCACTATGGTGACGACGCATGGCGGCGGTACAAGCCGTAAGCGTATGCATGCTTGCGCCGATTACACCGGTGCTGAAATCATGCGTGTGCTGCGCGACGAGGTGCAGAACCGCGGTATTCCAGTGCTGGAGTTCGCGCCCGCAGTTGAGCTGCTGCTCGACGAGGAGGGCAAAACTGCCGGTGCGGTGCTGTGGGATTTTGATGCGCAGGAGTACAAGGTTGTACGCGCAAAATGCGTAATCATGGCAACCGGTGGTGCAGGACGCTTGCATTATCAGGGCTTCCCGACATCTAATCATTACGGTGCAACTGCTGACGGGCTTGTTATGGCATACCGTGCCGGTGCGCCGCTGATTTATGCGGATGCTATTCAATATCATCCGACGGGTGTTGCTTATCCGGCGCAGATTTATGGTGCGCTGGTTACCGAAAAGGTGCGCTCGATTGGTGCGCAGCTGGTAAATAGCGAAGGCGAAATCTTTATGCATCCGCTGGAAACCCGTGATGTGGCGGCTGCGTCTATCATCCGCGAGTGTACTGCCCGCGGCAAGGGCGTGAAGGCGCTCGATGGTGTAGCGCTGTGGCTCGATACGCCGCTGATTGAAATGCTGCACGGCGAAGGCACGATTGCCAAACGCATTCCGGGTATGCTGCGCATGTATGCAAAGTTTGGCATTGACCTGCGCAAGGAGCCTATTTTAATTTATCCGACGCTGCATTATCAAAACGGCGGTATCCTGATTGATAAGGATGCGGAAACTAAGCTGCCGGGACTGTTTGTTGCCGGTGAAGCTGTAGGCGGTATTCACGGTACTAACCGTCTTATGGGCAACAGCCTGCTGGATATCATCGTCTTTGGCCGCATTGCAGGTACTAAGGCTGCCGAAGCAGCGAAAAATGTTAAGCTGGGCAAGCTGAGCCTGGAGCATGTACGTCGCTACGCTGAGGAAGAAAAGGCTGCCGGTGTGCAGGGCGAGCTGTCGCCTAAGCTGCTGCCGGTTTATACTCATGGCAGAGATGTAAGATAAAAACAAGATATAAATAAAAAACATACAACGGCAAACTTCACAGCTTGTTCGTTGTATGTTTTTGTTTTATATGCTAAAATATGTTTTAAGACAACCGTTTACGGGGTGGCATTGCCGAAATTCTCTAAGAGAATCGAGGTGATGTCTATGAGGAACTATGATTTCAAAGACCTGATGGCTTTTGGCATGTTCATTCTGACATTGCTGACTTTTATCTTTCAGTACAGCAGATAGTCTAGACATAGAAAAACCGCCTCTGTAATTTGCAGCTACAAGGCGGTTTTTCAAACCAAATTCAAGCGGCAACCCACCTTTGCGGGCGGTTGTCTTCTTTATTTATAATATAACATGAAGCGGAGTTTTTTTCAAGGAATTACTTGTGAACTTTTGGGGGCGGCGTATCATGATATGGTGCGCCGATTTTTTGTATATGATATAATGAGAACAGATGGGAGGGATAGGTAATGATTATCAGAAATGCAATCAAGTGTAAAATATGTGGCGATATAATAGAGTCATTTTCTGTTCATGACTATAAAGTTTGTTCTTGTGGCGCTTGTGCAGTAGATGGTGGTCATGAATATCTAAGACGTTCCGCAAAATCATTCGATGATATTATTGAGTTGAGTGAAATTATTACAGTTAACAGTAGTAATTAATCTGCATGTATAGAATTTGCAAAATATGGTATAATGAAATAAATAATATAGGTTTGGAGGATTAGCGATGAAAAAGGTATTTTCCATATTAGTATTATTATTTTTGGTTTGTAATTTAGCTATAGCTCAACAACAAGAATGGGTTGATAAAAATATAATTTTTCTTCGGTAAAGAACGTTTTTGTTGATTATGAAGTTAATGAAAAATTAAAGAATGGTATTTCTGAGAAAGAAACAGAAGAAATTTATCAAGAAAAATTTTTCAATAAATTAGTAAAAAAATTATCCTCAAAAGGTTACGTTTTTAGTAATAAAAAAGATTTACCGGAATTTTCTATAGACGCAAATGAACAAAGGAAATGTTATATTAAAGATAATTTTGATGTTATAATTAATATAAAGCTTGAAAACTATACTGTTGGCTCTCAGTATGCGGATGGATATACATATACTTTTCCTGTGACCACTCAGAATTCTATTTATACAACGAACGGTCCTGTTACTGTAACTACAACTAGCCAGCAAACCAATTATGTTAGTGGTGGCAATTTTCCTACAGTCTTGGTGAATGTTAGGTTTGATGTTTATGATACACAAACTGGGAAAGCCGTTTGGTCGCGAATTGATGATAGATCTAGAATGAACAGAGATGAGTTTGATAATACAAAGCCAAAAGATGTATTCGGTAGAATTTTGAAAGATTTTGATAGCGCATTGCAGAAAAAATTGAAACCTGCTATTGATGAAGAATAAGTATAATGAGTATAGTAACTGCATTGCTTAAAACTAAGTAATGCAGTTATTTTATAATCTAGTATGAAAGGATGAATGTAAAATGGGCTCTATGCTTACCCTTTACCATGGCAGCAACGTCATTGTAAAAAATCCTCAAGTATTGACCAATGGCTTTTATAAAGATTTTGGCTACGGCTTTTATTGTACCAATTTAGAAAAACAAGCGCAGCGTTGGGCGTTGACTAAGCGTAATAAGCATGTAGTGAATATCTATAGCTATGAACCTGACAGCACACTGAATATCCTAAAATTTGCTACTATGACTGATGAATGGCTGGAATTTGTTGTTGCCTGCAGGCGTGGCATTGAACACCATTATGATATTGTGGAAGGGCCAATGGCGGATGATACGATTTGGGATTATATTGAAAGCTACGTAGATGGTAGTATCACCAAAGAAGCCTTTTGGGTGTTGGTAAAATTCAAATATCCCACTCACCAGATTGTTTATTGTACAGAGCGTGCTCTGGCAACGCTGCAGTTTGTAAGGAGTTATGCATTATGACAAACCTTTACTTTCCTGACGAAGAAATAACAAAAAATGATTTGTACTTTATGTGTTATATGGTGGAGCGTGTGGCCCGTAAGCTAAAGCAACATAACGCTTATGTAGTTAATACCATAGGAGAGGCTGAGCTGCGTCATTTAATCAGCGTGGCTAACGTGCTGCACAGCGTTAATCCCATGCAGGTTGAAGCTGATTGGATTACAGAGTATAACCTGCAGCAGGGTACTTTTGATATCACTGCGGTTGATAAGAATTTATGCGAGCAGATTCCGGCGGCTACTGCGATGGGCAAGGTATATATGCGTCTTATTCTTGCTACATTGCAGCCTGATGAAGATTACGTTCAGGGCATGCGGCGGGTATATAATAATCCTATTTGCGAAGTGATTGATAATTATAATGCCAGCGCCTATTATGAGCCTTCGTATGTAATCGCAAGAGCTTATAATGATGGTGGTTTTTAAGAAAGGAGCATTCTTATGCAAAAACTTTTAGCGTTCTTCCTGGCGATGCTGCTCAGCGTCAGCGTAATTGCCGGCTGCGGCAGTAACAGTCCTAAGACCAATGATAAACAGACAATCCAGACAACAACTGTTAATACAAGCAAGAGCAACAACGGCCAGAATACTGCGGCCAACGTCAAGGCCAACAGCGGCAAAATCAAAGTCAGCGAAAGTGCTGCTTACACCGATAAAGAGCACGTTGCTGCCTACATCAACGAATATAAGCGCCTGCCGCACAACTATATTACGAAAAATGAGGCCAAAAAGGCTGGGCTGGCAGACAAAAGGCACACTCGACAAGGTTGCACCTGGCAAATCCATCGGCGGCGACCGCTACGGCAATTACGAAGGCAAGCTGCCGAAGAAAAACGGCCGTAACTGGAAGGAATGCGACATTGATTATGTGAAGGGTAATCGTAATGCGAAGCGTATCGTCTTTTCCAACGATGGCCTGATTTACTACACCGGCGACCATTACAAGTCCTTCAGCAAGCTATACGGAAAATAAGGAGATTATCATGAAAACAATCACATTAGATCTTGAACGCATGAACTCTGTGCCTGCGCTGCATAAATATCTGCGCAGCGCGCTGGCATTGCCTGCGCATTACGGTGCCAATTTAGACGCATTGTACGACTGCCTGACAGAGATTGCCGAGCCTACTCAGATCATTGTGCCTGCCAACGTTACTGACAATGAAAAGCTGGGCTGGTATGGTGAGCAGCTGCTGCAGGTTTTGCAGGATGCAGCGGAGGAAAACGAAAATTTACAGGTTACAGTGAAATAGAAATACGAAGGGCGAGCCTTGGCGGTTCGTCCTTTTTACTTTTACCCGCAGGCGTGTTATAATTTTAGAGTGTAAATTTTTTACAGGGAGATAAGTAAAATGATTTTAAGTGCAGAGGATTTGTCGTACAGCTATGGCGACAGATTGTTGTTTGAAAATATTACATTTAACGTAGAAGAGGGCGACAAGTACGGTATTATTGGTGTCAACGGCACAGGTAAAAGTACCTTGCTGCGCATGATTGCCAATCACGAGGCCGGTGACGGCAAGCTGACGATTCCCGGCGGCGTGGTGATGGAATATCTGCCGCAGGACACGCCGTTTGAGGCAGACGCAACTGTTCTGGAGCAGGTTTTTAAAGGCGATTCCCCACTGATGGTGCTGTTGCGCGATTACGAAGTTGCGGTGGAGCAGGCTGCAGCGGAGCCTGATAACAAAAAACTGCAAAAGCATTTGCTTGATTTGCAGCAGCAGATGGATGATAAATATGCCTGGCAGCTGGAAAGCGAAGCGAAGGCGGTGCTTACGCAGCTTGGTATCACTAATCTGCAGCAGCAGATGGGCGAGCTGAGCGGTGGCCAGCGCAAGCGCGTGGCCTTGGCAGGCGTGCTGGTGCGTCCGTCGGACCTGCTGATTTTGGACGAGCCTACCAACCATATGGATAACGCCACTGTTGCCTGGCTGGAGCAAAAGCTGTTGGCGCGCAAGGGTGCTTTGCTGATGGTAACCCATGACCGTTATTTCTTTGACCGTGTTGTTAACCGCACCTTGGAGATTGACGGCGGCAAAGGCTATGTTTACGTAGGCAACTACAGCCTGTTTTTGCAAAAGCGTGAGGAACGCCGCATTGCGGAGGCCTCTGCTGCGCAAAAGCTGCGCAACATCTACCGCCGTGAGCTGGCGTGGATTAGCCGTGGTGCGGAAGCACGCCGTACTAAAAAGAAGGACCGCGTGGAGCGCTTTGCTCAGATTGAAGCGGAAGTAAAGAACGTCAAGACGGAAGCAAATCTGGAGATGTCCTCCGTCAGCAGTCGTCTTGGCAAAACAATCATCGAGCTGGAAGATATCGGCATGGTGTGGGACGGCAAGGATTACATCAAGGATTTCAGCTATATCCTGCTGCGTAATGACCGCATCGGTATCGTCGGTCCTAACGGCGCAGGCAAATCAACGCTGATGGATATCATTGCCGGTAAGCTGCAGCCTACAAGCGGTGAAATGCGCGTGGGCCAGACTGTGAAGATTGGTTATTTTGCACAGCACAGCGAGTTTCCGGACAGCAATATGCGTGTACTGGAATATATCAAGGAAGCAAATAATTATATTGAAACGGCCGATGGTCAGCGCATAAGTGCGGCGCAGATGCTGGAACGCTTCCTCTTCCCGCCGGAGCTGCAATGGGTGCCGGTGTCCAAGCTCAGCGGCGGTGAAAAACGCCGTCTGTATCTGTTGCGTGTGCTGATGACGGCACCGAACGTACTGCTTTTGGACGAACCGACGAATGATCTGGATATCCCGACGCTTTCTGTTTTGGAGGATTACCTCGACAGCTTTGCCGGTGCGGTTATCGCCGTGTCCCATGACCGCTACTTCCTCGACCGCTTTGCACAAAAGATTTTCGCGTTGGAGCAGGATGGCAGCATCAAGCCGTATATCGGCGGTTACAGCGATTATGCAGAAGCTCTGCAGGAGGAAAGCGCACAGCAGGCGCAGCCTGCAAAGGCTAAGCCGGTGGCTGCAGCAAAGCCTGCCGAAGAGCCTGCGAAGAAGAAAATGACTTATGGTGAGCGCCTGGAGCTGGAGCGTCTTGACCAGGAGATTGCGCGCAGTGAAGCTGAGCTGAAAATGCTGGGTGCGGAAATCAACCAATGCGGCAGCGACTTTACCCGTCTGGCAGATTTGACGAAGCAGCAGGAGGCTGTGCAGCAAAAGCTGGATGAGATGGTGGATCGTTGGGCTTATCTTTCCGAATTGGCCGAAGCAGAAGGCTGAGCTTGACAAGCAGGCTGCTTATTGTTAAAATTAAATTTGAAAAATTGTTGTGGTTTTTTTCTGATTCAATAGTCATCTTTTCGCCACACGACTGTGTTTGCAGCCGTGTGGCTTTTGTTATATTAGGGAAAATGGGAGTAAGGATATGCTAAAAATTTTACACAAGGATTATAAGGATAAGGTTAAGCGTCTGCTGAGCGTTATGCTGCCGATTATCGGCACGCAGATTGCGATTATGGGTATGAACTTTTTTGATGCCAGTATGTCCGGTCAGGCAGGCGATGCAGATTTGGCCGGCGCTGCTATCGGCGGCAATATCTGGATGCCGGTGCAGACCTGCTTTGCAGGCATTTTGCTGGCGGCGATGCCTTTGATTGCCAACCTTTTGGGTGCAGGCGAAAAAGAAAAAATCTCTACGGTAGTACGCCATGGCATGCTGTTGGCTGTAGCCTTTTCTGTGCTGATAATTGTTGGCGGCGTTATCTTTTTGCCACCGTTTTTGCAGGGCATGAGCCTGGCGCCGGAGGTATATCACATTGTCGCTGTGGTATATGGCAGGCCTGGGCATAGGCGTGCTGCCGTTCTTTCTCATCACGCCGCTGCGCAGTCTTGTTGATACATTGGGTTATACCAAGTTTTCAATGAAGATTTATCTTTTGGCGCTGCCTGTCAACGCCTGCCTGAACTATGTGCTGATTTTCGGCAAGCTGGGCTTGCCGCGCCTGGGCGGCATTGGCGCCGGTGTAGCAACGGGTGTTACCTTTTGGCTGCTTTTGGTAATGTTTGCGGTGGTTGTGACGAAGCTACAACCGTTCAAGCAGTACGATGTGCTGGGCTTGGTGAGCCCTGTTAAGCAGCTGGTAGCAGAATATCTGCGCATTGGCGTGCCTATGGGAGTTGCCATTTTTATGGAAACGAGCATCTTTGGCGTTGTGGCGCTGTTTATTGCCAAATTCGGCACAGAGGTTATCGCTGCGCATCAGGCGGCACTCAACTTCTCCTCGCTCATTTATATGTTCCCCATGAGCTACTCGTTGGCGCTAACGATTGTGGTAGGCGTTGAATACGGTGCGAAAAACTATCAGGGAGCGCGCGATTACACGGCGCTTGGCTTGGAGATGAGCCTTTTTATTGCTATGGTTTACATGGCGTTGGAGTTGGTGACGCGTGAGTATATTGCGCTCATTTATACAACGAATCCGCACGTTATTGAACTAGTGAAGGTGTTTATTATCTACGCTATTATGTGGCAGGGAGGCGACGCAATAGCGGCGCCGATACAGGGTATTTTGCGTGGCTATAAGGATGTTAATGCTACATTTTGGTGCAGCATGCTGGCCTATTGGGCAATTTGCCTGCCGGTGGGCCTGCTTTTGGATTACAAGTTCAATCACGGTGCCTTTGCTTATTGGCAGAGCCTGGATATCGGTGTAATCTGCAGTGCTGTTGTTTTGTCCATCAGATTGATTTTGCTGCAGCGCAGGATAAAGAAGTATGAGGAATGATTAGGGAGCGGCGCAAGCTGCTCCTTATTTTGTATTTAAAATGTACTTATACAATAGAACAATGTGCGCACATAATATTCGTTAGGAAAATGTCAAAAATTGCATTTTTTCGTAGGAAAAAGTGCAATGAATTACATTTTTCTTGACGAATGGGTGGACCGATGAAACTTTTTCACTTGTAGTAGTTCTTAATATTTGATTGGAAAAAACGAAAAGTGAATTTTTTGCAATCGTTTTTTCGGATGCAGTTTCTTGATAATTACTAAATAGAGTTTTTATAATCATAGTCAACTTGTGAATGAAAAATATGGTATAATATACCTACTAGCGTGAGTGTTTAGCAGGAAGATTGCTATTTGCTGATATGAGATATTCAGATAAAAATCCAATATGAGGAAAATAAAAATGAGTAAAGTTACAGTAGTGGTTTTAACCAAAAACGAAGAAAAAAATATAGCTGCTGTTGTGCAGAATGCCAAGAAAGTGGCAGCAGAGGTGCTGATTGTTGATTCCGGCAGTACGGATAAAACAGTTCAATTAGCAGAAGAAAATGGCGCAAAGGTTGTTTATCGTGCTTGGGACAATGACTTTGCGGCGCAGCGCAATTTTGCCTTGCAGCATGTAGAAACTGAATGGGTGCTGTATCTTGATGCAGATGAAAGAATGAAT
>ENA-OQDC01001216-OQDC01001216.1-human-gut-metagenome-genome-assembly--contig:-NODE-1216-length-13890-cov-2.522560_pt1 | contig 13890 bp, 21 predicted proteins | sample MGYA00242770_ERZ504601 | MGnify/ENA primary metagenome ERZ504601 (study PRJEB26092, sample SAMD00036305) | human gut metagenome | host: Homo sapiens | study: EMG produced TPA metagenomics assembly of...
ATAAATAAAAATCCATCACTTTTCCGTGACAGATTTTTATAATACCATTATCAGTTTCTATTGTCAAGCCTTTTATCTCAACATTGTTGCAATTTTCATAATTATATTATTATCATATAAAAAACTAAGGATCTGATCTTCTCTGATCATTCCCATTGCCTGCTTTCCTATCGTTGTTGTATATAGAAGCGTAATTACGATAAACAGGATCCCTACTATAATAAATGAAATCGTCGACCCTACCAGAACTCCTGCCAGACCTGTTCAGAATTCCCAGAACCGGAAGTGCTGTCACAAAATCAAGTGCAAACACAACCGCTCTTATCACAATGGTTGCAAACAGGAATGTTACCAGAAACGCGACAATCTCGATAACCAGCTTTGCAAAATATTTGCTTACATACTCCGCAAAATGTCGTTACCCCAAGCTTCTGATAAACTTCACTGTTATTATTTTCCAGAAGAAGATTCTTAAATACATCCGGAAGATCTGCCCCCTCGATTGCCACTATCTGCATTTGCTTTGGAACCTCAGCCTCCATGATCGACTGCTCTGCCTCTTCCGTTGACACATGTCCATCGAAGATATCTGGTGAAATTCCATACTGCTGCAGCATCTCATCTGACACATTACCATTTACAATATCTTCCACGGTAATTCCTGCTGCTTCCAATGTCTGCTCAGATACACCTGCCGCTGAGAGGATTCCCCGTACCTGCTCTTCCGTAAATCCCGAATTTGTATCCGCTTCTCCCGTGAAGGCTTTTGTCATCGTTTTTATACACTGCTGTTCTACCATCTCATCAATCGGTGTAAGCGAATAAATTGCTTTGCTGACATACGGCGTTGCAAAATACACAACCGCCAGTGTAAGGATCGTCGCCCCAAGCGATACAGCAATCCTGACAGCACCTTTGGCAAATCCTACAATGGCTCCTATTGCTATAATGCCCCCGACAATTACCAATAAAATATTTACTTCCATACTCTACTCCTATTTTACAAGCCGTACCTCTGCAAGTCCGTCTGCATTCATCACCAGGTACTTATTGATTCCGAAAACCGGAATTACTTCTTTTATCTCATATTCTGTCGTTCCTTCAAATTGCTTCACACCAAGCTTGGAATAAATCAGGCAGGAAGTCCCATCATACATGATAACATTTCCATCTGCAATCTTTACATTTCCATATTCCCCGGTAAATGTTTTAGATAATTTCTGATTTCCTTCCATATCATACAGGCGAAGCTCATATTCTCCGCTTTCTTCTTTCAGTATGAACCCAAGATATTCATCGTCATGGAAAAAGCTTTTAATCTGCTTATCCAGCTTTACTGTTTTAGAAAGCTTCGGCTTGTCCGTTTCCTTATAGATCATAAACGACTGATCTCCGACCAGAACAGACTTCTTCTCATCTATAAAAAACGAAGTCGGAACAATTGTGTTTTTGTAAACATCATCAGCAACCTGATATTCTTTGTTTGCTTCTTCTGTATTATCAAAATTCAGGTATCCGACTCTTGTTGCCTCGACACCATCCGCTACACACAAATATGAAATCTGAAGTCTCGTTCCGTTCGGCGAAAGTGCGATTCCAATCGGGTATCCGGTTCCGGTAAGTGAAGCTCTGTGCTCTACCAGTACATTTCCTGTCGCATCATAGCACACAACCATTGGTGAATTTTCGTTATTTAAAATCGTACTGACAATTCCATTTTCCGCAACAGCTATCTTCTCGATCGGATAATTCGTATGGATTTCTCCCTTCGCGCCTTTTTCATCCATAACATAAATATCATTTCCACCGCGCTCTGCGACCGCCATCGCTTTTCCCGACACATTGATAACCGGATCCTTAATCTGATAAGACTGGTTCCACTGCTCTACACCTTTTTTATTGATATACGCAATTCCATCCCGTCCGTATTTGAGCATTCCGTCTGCATATTGCAAATATTTCAGATCACTTGATTCTGTCTCTTTATTTTTATAGCTTTGCAGAGTCCGTAAGCTTGTATATGTCTGCAATTTCACAAGCAGATAGCTGCTGATCAGTGCAAACACAAACGCCAAAATCGTTACCGCCGTCTTTATTCTCTTTTTTACTTTGTACGCCTTTATCTTCTCTTCCAGGTTTTCTTCCGGATCACGTACCTTTACTATCACATCCATAACCTGTCCTTTTCCTGTCGTTAGTTTGTTGTTAGTATACCACAGTTTTTATTCATATGTACAGAAAACTACGGCAGAATCAATTTCTGTCCGATAAAAATCAGGTTTCCGTCCGACAACCCGTTCATTCTGCAGATCGCATCTACATGTCCACTGTCCCCGTATACTTTCTTACTGATTTTGGCTAGCGTATCGCCTTTTTCTACAATATAAATATCTTCACTCATTTCCTGCATTGTGCTCATCGAAGAATCATCGACCTTTTCTTCCTCTGTCGAAGCAGAATCAGAGCCCTCTCCCTGCTGCGGCATCGGATCCTGCTGTTCCTCCGTCTGCGGATCATTCGTCTGCTCTGACTGAACGGTATTCTCATTTTGTTGCTCATTTGCTTCTTTTACTGTGCCACTGGTTTTCTGCGTTTTTTCCTCGCCCTGCTTCATGATCGAATTACGTATAAATTCCAGGGATGACTGGACACTTTTCATTTTCCCATAATTGTTCAGGGTTGTCACGCCCATGATCAAAACCACAATTACCAGAAACACGCTCGCCACGTATGTCAGCCTGGAAGTTTTCTTCTGCTCCTGCGCCTCAAATCTTTCTTTTACAAGGTTGCGAAAGTCTTTTGCAGCCTTATCTTCCACAACTTCGCTGGGTGTCACGCCAATCTTTTTCCGTGCCGTAATCATATAACTCTGCATTGCAGCATTTTTTTGCATAATAAACATAATGCCCGCCAATCTGCATCAGCTCTTTATATTTGTAACAATAATACTGTTCTTCCACCTCTGCATTATCTTTTAATATGAAAATAGTATTTTTTTCCGGAAAAATATTTTTCATGGGTATTGAATATCTTCGTATCTATCACCATTCGCACGCCCGGTCTGCAGAGCATCCAGCCAATCATCGTACCATCTTCAAAATATTCCTTTTTCTCCTGCTCTGCTTTTTTCAAAATTCTCCTGTGAAATGATTTCATTTTCATCATCGGAAAATTCCATGCAGATCGCGCCAAAAATATAGAGACACTCCTGTCCTTCTGTTACTTCTTTTTTTGACCGACCAGAAATGCACCTGCCTGTTCCTTATCTGCTTTATCACAAATCTGATTCAGAAATGTATCTACATAATCTTCCACGTAAATCTTCGGAGTATCACTCACATTTCCTATCTGACGTACATTTTTTTGGAAATTTGTTTTCCATAATACTCTCACCTCATTCCTGCATATTTTGTAGTTTAGGCTATCGTATCATATGGAAAGCACACTTTTTATCGCTTTGTGTCTACTAAATAGGAAAATCGTTCGACAATCCTGTCCATTCCCCGTTTTTTTCTTTACCGGATCGCTCTCTTTCCGCTGTGCAGTCTCAAAACTGCCGCAATACTTGTCAGCAAGTGTCGTAATCCATCCTTCTTTTGTCCGCGGCACAGAAAAAAGTGTGACCGGCCACATATGGTTGATGATAATATCCCGTTCGATGCTATTCAGATCAAAAAATTTCTCTGCGTTCATGAGCGCTCTTTTCGGATGCGTCATCCCATGAAAATGATCCCCTGTCCGCTTTGCATGGGTATGCCAGTCGTACAAAAACAAATCATGCAGCATTCCCGCACGCGCTGCTGACCTTGCATCCAGTCCAAGTGCCTTACACCAGATATAATTATAGTAAGAAACATGAAGACAGTGCTGATAACAGTTTGTCACTCCATGATGCGGATAAAGCTTCATTCTCAGCACTACCGGATGGGTTGCAATATCTTTGATGCATTCATAAAACTGTTCAAATTCTTCATCCTGCTCCTCCGGTGTTTTATTTTTCTTTTTTAATTTATCATTTAATTCAGTTATCGTTTTCTGTAATTTTTCCATTCTGGTTACCCTCTTTTTTTCTGCCGTGTTCCTTTTCCCGGCATACTTTAAGTATACCAAAATTTCTTTTGTTCCACCTCATTCTTTTCTAAAGAATTCCTTATGATTTTGTGATGTTTCTGTGATTCATATTGTTTCTTTCAAATTCCTGGTATAAAATAGGGCGGAACAAAAAATGAGGAGGCTGATTGTAACATGAAACAGATTTATGAAGACCTGTCAGACGATACTGACTTTGATATCATTGATCTGGCTGACGTACCGGATCGGGATACCGTAAAAAGGCGTAAAAAGAAATCTCAAAGAGATGTAAATAAAACTAACAAAAGTGAGGAAGTAAAAAAGAAGGAACACTCTTCCATCGAAGATCCTTCAGAGGATTCACGAAAGGAGCGGTCTAAAAAAGCCCGGAAACGTACTTCCGGAAACTCTGGAAACGGCAGTTCAAAAGCTTCCGGGAAAAAACGTTCCACTCCATCCGCTTCGATCATCACCACTCCGGTGAAAAAGACTGTGCAGACAGGCGCAAAAATAACCGGCAAACTCCTGCAGACCGGAGCCCGTGGCGTAACGCTTCTGATGATCGCCATAATTGCATTTAATATTTTCAAGAATTTCTGGAGCTGTTATCCGGTATATGGTTCACTTGCCACAGCAGTAAATGCCAAGAATTATACGCTCGGTGCCTTCCTTGGCGTCGCAGCATTTCTGCTGATTATGGAGATTATTTTCTTCCTGTGGGCGCTGACCGGACCATGTGCTTATGGAGACAGGGGAACAAAGCGTGTCGATACCGGACGGGGGCTTTTCTCTTTCCTGTTCATCGGTATAACTGTAGTTGCTGCCGGAATGTTCTGGAATCTAATTCCTTCTTCTCCATCACCACTGACCGGTCTTGCCGGCGGTCTGCAGCTGTATGGAAGTCTGAAAGGAATCCTTCTTCCATTATGCGGAATTGGACTTGTAAGCTGTATTATACGGAAAATATTTTCCTAGAACGGGAAATATGCCACTCTCAAAATATAACTGGTTATAGTGCCACTGGTCTGGTGCTGTATCCTTCTCACTCCCACAGCGGATCAATAACTTTCATCCATAACAAAAATGCCAGTCCCGATTTACACCGGTTCTGGCATTTTTATTATAGATTCTCAGAATCCTTTTTTATTATTTTTACAAATGCTTTTACTTTTTCGCAGATGCTGTCTGCATCAAGTCCGTACTTCTTGATCAGTTCAACTGCCGGACCAGATTCCCCGAACGTATCCATAACACCAATCTTCAGAACAGGTGTAGGAAGTTTTCAGAAGCACATCACATACAGCACTTCCAAGTCCACCGATAACAGAATGTTCTTCTACGGTAACAACTTTTCCTGTCTCTTTTGCTGCTGCAACAATAAGTTCTTCATCAATAGGTTTGATCGTATGGATATTGATTACTTTCGCATCGATTCCGTCTGCTGCAAGCTTTTCAGCTGCTGCAAGAGATTCGCTCACTTCAAGTCCTGTTGCAACGATTGTTACATCTTTACCTTCGCGAAGTACGATTCCTTTTCCGATCTCGAACTTATAATCCGGATTATCATTGATTACCGGCACTGCAAGTCTTCCGAAACGCATATATACCGGTCCCTGATGTTCATATGCTGCAAATACAGCTGCTCTTGCTTCTACATCATCTGCCGGGCTGATCACTACCATACCTGGGATTGTTCTCATAAGAGCGATATCTTCGTTGCACTGATGGGTAGCACCATCTTCACCAACGGAAATACCTGCATGTGTAGCACCGATCTTAACATTGTTCTTCGGATATCCGACAGAGTTACGAACCTGTTCGAATGCACGTCCTGCTGCGAACATTGCAAATGTACTTGCAAACGGAACTTTGCCTGTTGTAGCGATACCAGCTGCAACTCCGATCATGTTGCCTTCTGCGATACCACAGTCGATAAATCTTTCCGGGAATGCTTTCTTAAACATTCCTGTCTTTGTAGCTCCGGCAAGGTCAGCATCAAGTACTACTACATCATCATGCAGTTTTCCAAGTTCAACTAAAGCATTACCATAGCTTTCTCTTGTTGCGATTTTCTTTACTTCTGACATAATGCTTCACCTGCTTTCTCTAAATCTTCCATAGCGATCTTGTATTCTTCATCATTCGGAGCTTTTCCATGCCATCCAGCCTGGTCTTCCATGAAAGAAACACCTTTACCTTTTATGGTCTTGGCAATAATAGCTGTCGGCATTCCTTTTGTTTCTCTTGCTTCTTTGAAAGCAGCTGCAATCTGATCAAAATCATGTCCATCGATATTGATTACGTGGAAGTTAATGCTTCAAATTTCTTGTCGATCGGGTATGGTGAGTTAACTTCATCAATACGTCCGTCAATCTGAAGGTTGTTATTATCTACAATTACTACCAGATTGTCCAGTTTTCTGAATCCTGCTAACATAGAAGCTTCCCAAACCTGTCCTTCCTGAATTTCTCCATCTCCGAGAAGTGTGTATACACGATAGTCATCATTACTCAGTTTTGCAGAAATAGCCATACCTACTGCTGCTGAGATTCCCTGTCCCAGAGATCCGCTTGACATATCAACACCCGGGATGTGCTTCATATCCGGATGTCCCTGAAGGTAAGATCCTGTATGACGAAGTGTCTTGAGGTCTTCTACCGGGAAGAATCCTCTGTGTGCCAGTGCAGAATAGTATCCCGGAGCTGTATGTCCTTTGGAAAGAACGAAACGGTCGCGGTCTGCTTTCTTAGGATCCTTAGGATCGATATTTAACTCTTCAAAATATAAATATGTGTAGATGTCTGCTGCTGACAGAGATCCGCCCGGATGTCCGGATTTGGCAGCGTGTACTGCTGTCACGATGCTCTTACGGATTTCATTTGCAGTTTTCATAAGTTCTGACTTGTTCATGAAAATATGCCTCCTGAAATAGTTTATTTTTAGTCACTTTGTCGGAAGCGCAAATTGATGCTCTTCCGACAGTAAATTATTCCGATTGTAAATTTTATTCTCCGAATACTGCTTTGTAATCAGCCTGGAATTTTGCGATACCAGCATCTGTAAGCGGATGATGTGTCATCTGTTCAATTACTTTGTAAGGAACAGTTGCAATATCAGCACCTGCAAGTGCACAGTCTGTAATGTGGATCGGATTTCTTACGCTTGCGGCAATGATCTCTGTATCAATTCCTGCAACTTCAAAGATCTGAGCGATCTCTGCAACCAGATCTGTTCCTCTTACCGAGATATCATCCAGTCTTCCCAAAAACGGTGATACATACGTTGCACCCGCTCTTGCTGCCAGAAGTGCCTGATTTGCAGAAAAGATCAAAGTCACATTTGTCTTGATTCCCTCAGATGAAAGGACTTTACAAGCTTTCAGGCCTTCCACTGTCATTGGAATCTTCACTACCATGTTCGGATGAATCTTTGCAATCTCACGTCCTTCTTTGATCATGCCTTCTGCGTCTACTGTTGTCGCTTTGACTTCTCCGCTGATTGGTCCGTCTACGATGGATGCAATCTCTGCGATTACTTCTTCAAATACACGTCCTTCTTTGGCGATCAGGGATGGATTTGTTGTAACTCCACAGATCACACCCATGTCATTTGCTTTTTTAATATCCTCTACATTTGCTGTGTCAATAAAAATTTCATTGCCTGTCCCTCCTTAAAATCTTCGTCGATTTGTTATAATTCGATTATATAGACTCCCTGGAAACAGGTCAATAGGCCCAAAAATTATTAGTAATTTTGCCGTACTAATAATATCACATTATTAATGAAAAAATCTACTGCTAACTTTGGTTTTGCCTTTTACTGTTAATTTTTATTACTAATAATTTACTTTTTTGTACTAATTTTTCTTTTTTTGCAGATTTGGATATCCGGTTTGTTCCCGCATCTACGATCTGTGGCTCATACTCCACATGATAGATGCTCACCGGCTCGATCCCGGCATACGGCTCACTGCGGGCTTTGATCTTTTTCATGATGATATCGCAGGCGTCTCTGCCTTTATAGATCACGAAATGTTCGACTGTTGTCAGCGCAATATGATGCATTCTCGCAAACAATGTGTTGTCGCATCCCATCACGGACATCTCTCCCGGAACTTTGTATTTCTCCTCGTACAGAGCATCTAAAATACCAAAGGCGATCATGTCATTGAGCCCCACGATCGCAGTCAGATCCGTATGCTCTTTCAGCAATTCCTTTGTCAGGTCATATCCGATCCGATATTCCGAATCGATTCCCGGCACATCTTTATCAATCTGCTCATCCGCGGCTTTGATCACCACATGATCTCCAAGTCCTGCTTTCTGAAACTCCTTCAAAAATCCTTCTACCCGCTTGGAACGCTGCTTCTGCCTTACAGTCAGCGGCGGCGCAATATATGCCACATGGGTATGTCCGAGTTCCAGCAGATGCTTTGCCATAATTCTGCCAAGCTTTGAATTATCCAGCTCTACCGCATCCACATTCAGCCGTTCATTCTGATTGTTGATGACAGCAAAGGGAATCTTGTTGGACAACTGCTCCACTGTCTCCATAAAGCAGCTGCTCGGATTACAGGTGTAGATGACCCCCTGCGGATTCAGAGAGGGAAGCATCTTTAAATAACGCTCCTCCAGCTCCAGATCTCTCTGGGTATTACACACAAACAGCCCGAACCCCTGCTCCGTTGCTCTTGCTTCGATTCCCCTGCAAAAGCATGACATAATACGGATTGGTCAGATTCGGGCAGAAAACCACCAGAAGCTTTTCCCTGCGGCTTTCTTTCTGTGTTCTGCGCTTGGGAAGCACATATCCCCAGCTCCCGGGCTGCATCCTCCACTTTTTTTACCACTTCTTTGGAAAAAGAAACATTGTACTTCTTATTTAAAATCATAGAAACCGTCGTCTGGGAAACGCCGGCATATTTCGCCACATCCGAAGATGTCACTTTCTTTTTGTTCATGATTTCTCTTCCCTGTCCTGTTAAAGCTCCGTTCTGCCTTCCAGTGCACGCAGAAGCGTCACTTCATCAATATATTCCAGATCTCCGCCTACAGGAACACCGCTGGCAATCCTGCTCACTTTGATCCCGGTCGGCTTGATCAGCTTGCTGATGTACATTGCGGTAGTCTCCCCCTCCAGGCTTGAGTTGGTCGCCACGATCACTTCATCTACATCCTGCTGCAGTCGTTCCATCAGTTCTTTTAAGCGGATATCCCCCGGTCCGATCCCCAGCATCGGAGAGATCGCTCCATGAAGCACATGATACACTCCGTTATATTTTCCGGTCTTTTCATATGCTGCCAGATCTCTTGGAGTCTCCACTACCATGATGGTCCGCTGATCCCGTTCCGGATTGCTGCAGATCGGGCAAAGTTCCCGGTCCGTCAGAGTACAGCACTGTGCACAGTATCTCACATTATTTCTGGCATCCACGATCGACTTTGCCAGATTCTCCACCTGATCTTTCGGCATATTGATAATATGAAATGCCAGTCTCTGGGCAGACTTCGCTCCGATTCCCGGAAGGCGTGAAAATTCTTCGATCAGCCTGCTGATCTGATTACTGTAATAATCCATTCTTTTTCACCTCTGTCCGGATTAGAACATACCCGGTATTCCTCCGCCGAGTCCTCCTGTCAGTTTGGACATTGCAGAGCTGGATTCTTCATCCACTTTGCGAAGCGCTTCATTTGTTGCTGCCACGATCAGATCCTCCAGCATTTCAATATCATCCGGATCCACAACCTCTTCTGCCAGCTTCACCTTTAGAACTTCTCTTTTACCGGAAACGGTCACTTCCACCGCTTCTCCTCCTGCAGTCGCAGTAAATTCCTTTGCTTCCAGCTCTTTTGCCTGTTCTTCCATCTGACGCTGCATTTTCTGTGCCTGTTTCATCAGATTTGCCATGTTTCCCGGCATTCCTCCGCCAGGAAATCCACCTCTTTTTGCCATAAATCAGTCCTCCACTATAATCTCCATATTGATCTTCTTCTCAATATCTACAAATGTATCCTCAAACCGGCGTCCTTCTTCTACGTGGCGTACTTCTACTTCCACCTTCTTGCCGATCCTGTTTTCAATCAGACTTTCCAGTTCCTTCCGTCTATCTTCTCTGCCAACAAAATCTGCCCCCAGTGCATCCGGCATCACGATCATCAGACGGTTGTCACCTGCAAGGCTTAGACGCGCTTTTTTCAGGTATGTCCGAAGCATTCCCGATGCCTCATCTGCGATCGGTCTGAAATTCTTTACTACCTGCTGCACATCTTCCGGTACTGCGTTTGGAAGTTCCGGTCTCGGCGTTGGCTCCGCCGGTGCCTGACCATCTTCCTTTACATAAACAACTCGTTCCTGACCACCTGATATAACGCCCTGTTCCAGCTTTTCTTCCAATACACGGATCCGATCCAGAATAGAATCTGAGCTCGTCTCCATGGCAGGCGTACAAAGCTTGATCAGAGCCACTTCCAGAAGCACTCTTTTTTGCGCTGCATATTTCAGCTGACCTGACATTCCGAAAAAATCCGAATGTAACGGAGCAACATATCCGCTTCCACCATCCCGGCCTCTTCCTGAAGCTGCTGCATATTTTCTGTAGATACATCCAGAACATCCTCTATATTATCAGATGTCTTCACAAGAAGCAAGTTTCGCAGATACCATGTAAAATCCGTGGCAAGCTGCGTAAGCTCCCGCCCCTGCATCACCAGATCATCGACGATATCAAGCACTTTTGGGACATCTCGTCTGATCACACTGCGCAGAAGTCTGCTGAACACATCCGTATCGACTGCTCCCAGTACTTCCAGCACATTGTCATACGTCAGCTTCTGCCCCAGATAAAAGGCAATACACTGATCCAGAAGACTCAATGCGTCACGCATCGAACCATCTGCCGCCTTTGCGACATAGCGCAGCGCTTTTTCTTCTACTTCCACCTGCTCTTCCTGCATCAGATCACGCATCCGGTCTGTGATCGTCTCAATACTGATCCGCTTGAAATCATAATGCTGACACCGGGGATAAAATCGTGATGGGAATCTTGTGAACCTCGGTTGTCGCCAGAATAAAGATCACATACTCCGGCGGTTCCTCCAGTGTCTTTAACAGCGCATTGAACGCCCCTATCGACAGCATATGCACCTCATCAATGATATAGACTTTGTACTTTCCTTCTGTCGGGCGGTATGCCACTTCTTCCCGGATCTCACGGATGTTGTCCACACCATTGTTCGAAGCTGCATCGATCTCGATCACATTCATCGATGTACCCGCTGCAATAGAGCGGCACATCGCGCACTCCCCGCAGGGACTTCCATTCACCGGATGCTCACAGTTGACTGCCTTTGCAAAAATCTTCGCAACCGTTGTCTTACCGGTCCCTCTTGTTCCGCAGAACAGATAGGCATGTCCGATCCTGTTTGCTTCAATCTGATTTTTTAATGTAGTAATAATATGTTCCTGACCCTTGACATCTTCAAATTCAACGGGACGGAACTTTCGGTAAAGTGCCGTATACGACATGTATTACACCTCTGTTTTCCAAATCTTTTATTGATCTCCAAAGCTGATGCCGATGGTTCTTGCCTCTTTGATGATTCCATCCTGCGGATCTACCATTTTCAGCTTTCCTGCCACATCCTGAAGCGGTACTTTTGTAATCTTCTGATTCTTCATGGCGATCATGTAGCCGTATTCCTGATTCAGGATCAGCTCTGCCGCAGCCGCTCCCACTCTTGTGGCAAATACACGGTCATACGCACATGGAGAACCGCCTCTTTGCGTATGCCCCGGCACCGTAATCCTTACTTCCTTGTCTGTCTTCTGCTGGATCTTCTCTGCCAGTTCGTAGGCGATGGACGGATATTTCCGTTTTGCAAGCTTTTCTTTATATTCTTTTTTCTTCAGCCTGGCATCTTCTTTTGAGATTGCACCTTCTGCAACCGCAATGATCGTAAACTTTTTATCTGCTGCCGCACGCTTCTGGATCACATTCCGTCACCACATCGATATCATACGGAATCTCCGGAAGCAGAATCACATCTGCACCGCCGGCAATTCCCGCATGCAGCGTGACGTGTCCCACCTTATGTCCCATTACTTCAATGATAAACACACGGCTGTGAGAGGTTGCCGTCGTATGGATCCGGTCGATCGTGTCTGTCGCAATATCCACTGCACTCTGGAAGCCAAATGTCATATCCGTGCCCCACAGATCATTGTCGATTGTTTTTGGCAGTGTCACAACATTTAAGCCTTCTTCTCTTAACAGATTCGCTGTCTTGTGTGTTCCGTTTCCTCCCAGGATCACCAGACAGTCAAGACTTAACTTATGATAAGTATGCTTCATTGCCGCCACTTTATCCAAACCGTCCTTGTCCGGTACACGCATCAACTTAAACGGCTGTCTCGATGTACCGAGGATCGATGCCGCCTCTTGTCAGGATTCCGGAAAAATCCTTTGATGTGAGCATATGAAAGTTGCCATAGATCAGACCTTTGTATCCGTCTTCAAATCCATAGATTTCCACATCATCCCGTTTTGTGCAAACACCTTTTACAACACCGCGCATTGCAGCATTCAAAGCCTGACAGTCTCCGCCACTTGTAAGCATTCCGATTCGTAACATATCCGTATCCTCCTACTCTTTGATTTTATCAATTCCGCACCAGAAATCGGTGCTAAAAGACTTTATTTCCTGTTTTATCTTATCACAAACAGGCGAAAATGAACAGTTTTATATTCTCCCTCAATTTTTCTCAAACTTTCCGATTGGTAATTTTCTTTCCATTGTGTTAAAATAGACACATCGTAAAACAAAACAGATTTGAAGGAGATAACTAAACATGGAAAGAAATGATCCTTGCTGGTGCGGCAGCGGCAAAAAATATAAGAAATGCCATATGCCGATCGAAGAAAAAATAAAACTGCACAGGGACAGAGGGGAAATTGTACCTTCCAGAAAGCTTTTGAAGACTCCGGCGCAGATCGAAAAGATCAAAAAAAGTGCGGCTCTCAACACGGCTGTTCTGGATGAAGTTGCCGCACACATTCGCGCAGGCATGAGTACTGCTGAGATTGACAAGATCGTATATGATTTTACAACTGCACACGGTGGAATCCCGGCTCCTCTGAATTATCAGGGCTTCCCGAAAAGTGTATGCACCTCTATCAATAATGAAGTGTGCCACGGAATCCCGGATGAAAACATCATCCTGCAGGAGGGTGATATCATCAACGTCGATGTAATCTACCATTCTGGACGGCTATTTCTCTGATGCATCCCGTATGTTCATGATTGGCGAAGTATCCGACCGAGCCAAACGTCTGGTGCGTGTTACAGAAGAATGTGTAGAGCTTGGTCTTGCAGCGGCAAAACCATGGGGACATCTGGGAGATATTGCAGATGCGATCAATACCCACGCACAGGCAAACGGCTACTCTGTTGTTGTTGATATCGGCGGTCACGGAATCGGACTGGAATTCCACGAAGATCCGTTTGTCAGCTATGTCACACCAAAGGGCAGCGAGATGCTGCTCGTACCCGGAATGATGTTTACCATTGAGCCGATGATCAACGAAGGCAGCCCGGACTTCTTCGTAGATGAGGACAATGACTGGACGATCTACACCATTGATGACGGACTGTCTGCACAGATCGAATATATGGTTCTCGTAAAAGAAGACGGAATTGAAATTCTTACAAAATAGTCAAAAAGCTGCGTACACAGGACCTCTCCTGCTGCACACAGCTTTTTATTACTTCATCAGCATATGCAGATATTTTTCATACTCGACTCCGTCATTGCGCGGAATTC